>Ga0160468_100013_pt1 | contig 339795 bp, 343 predicted proteins | sample HID1972K_E11MG_FD_108234 | JGI IMG/M metagenome (GOLD analysis project Ga0160468, IMG submission 108234) | Enriched pill bug-associated microbial communities from UW Madison campus, WI, USA - HID1972K_E11 MG | ecosystem: Host-associated > Arthropoda: Insects > Digestive system > Unclassified ... | reverse complement strand
GTGGTCGACATGATCGTTACCGACCTCGCCGTGTTCCAGCGGCCCGACCACGCCAGCCCGTTCCGCCTGGTGGAACTGGCGCCCGGAGTGACCGCCGATGAAGTCGCCGCGAAGACCACGGCGAAATATATCGCCTGACGGCGTGAGCCACCCTGTCCTTTCCCGCTGGCCGTGAACGGCCAACGCAGTCTATGCACCTGGCAAAGCTGAAAAACGGGAGAGGACGGGAATGGAACTGAGGACGCGGCGGGATTCGCCCTGGTTGGCACTTATCCTGCTGACCGGGGTCGCGACGGTGGGGTTCATCGACCGCATCATCGTCAATGTGCTGGTCGAACCGATCAAGACCGAGTTCGGCCTGACCGACACGCAGATGGGGCTGCTGACCGGCCTGGCCTTCGCCGTGCTGAACGTCTCGCTGGGGATCGTGGTCGCCCGCGTTGCCGAACGGCGCCGGCGGCTTACGCTGATCGCCTTCGGCACCTTCGCCTGGTCCATCGCCACCGCCCTGTGCGGCATGGTCAGCAACTGGATCCAGCTGCTGTTCGCCCGGATCGGCGTCGGCGTGGGCGAAGCGGTGGGCCTGCCCGCCAACCAGTCCGTCATAGCCGACTATTTCCCGCCGCACCGCCGGGCCACGGCCATGTCCGTGCTGTTGCTGGCCCCGCCGATCGGCGCCTTCCTCGGTTCGGCCGGGGGATCGTGGATCGGGCAGGAGTTCGGCTGGCGCATGGCCTTCATCGCCGCCGCGGTGCCCGGCATCATCCTGTCGATCCTGGTGTTCCTCTTCATCGTCGAGCCGCCACGCGGACGCCACGATACGGGCGACGTGGAAACGGTTCCGTCGGTCGGCGCGGTTCTGGAACGCTTCTGGCGCCTGCCCAGCGCGCGCCATCTGGTGATCGGATCGACGCTGGCTTCCATGGTCGGCTTTGGCCTCAACGCCTTCTTCGCGGCGCTGATGATGCGCAAGTTCGAACTCTCGCTGCTGGAGGCGGGCCTCTATGCCGGCTTGCTGGCCAGCTTCCCGGCGACGATCTCGGTGCTGGCCGGGGGCTGGCTTGCCGACCGTCTCGGGCCGAAGCGCCCCTCGGCCTATGCGCTGGTGCCGGGCATCAGCCTGCTGATCGGCTTCCCCCTGTACGCCTATGCGATGACCATGGATGCGCTGGTTCCGCTGCTGGTGCTCGTCACCATCGCGGCGCTGTTCCAGTACACCTATCTCGGCTGCACCTACGGTACGTTGCAGAACATGATGCACCCCCGCATGCGCGCCACCGCCTCTGCCCTCGTCAACGCCGTCTACAGTATGCTCGGGGGCGGTTTGGGCCCTCTCCTGATTGGCGGTTTGAGCGATCATTTCCAGGCCGGGGGCAGCGAAGCCGGGCAGGCGCTCGCCATGGCGATGATGGTAGCGGTGTTCTTCTACCTGTGGGCCGGAACGCATTACCTGCTGGCCGCGCGCCATGTGGGCCCTGATCTCGCCACCGTGCGAGAGGGACGGATCTAGCGCGTCCTGTGTTCGTTCGGGTGCGGAAGCAGGCACGATGAAAGGCGGCGGACCGGCGATGGTCCGCCGCCTTTTCCATCCTATCGGGCACCCCGGCGCAAGGCAATTGCAGCAAGGCCGAGCAGGACCAGCGCCCATCCGATGGCAAGCCAGTTGCCCAGCCGGGAAAAGGGCGTGGGCGACAGCGCCGGGGGCACATGGCCTTCCAGCCGCCCCGCGACATGCATCGGGACATGGGCGCGCACCACGCCCCGCCCATCGATCACCGCGCTGATTCCCGTGGTGGTGGACCGCAGGACAGGCAGCCCCTCCTCGATCGCGCGCAGGCGCGCCTGCGCGAGATGCTGGGGCGGGCCGAAGGAACCGAACCAGCCATCGTTGGAAGGATTGAAGATATATTCGGGCCGATTTTCGGGATCGACCACCTGGCCCGAGAAGATGATCTCGTAGCACACCTGTATCCCCGCCATGCCCCAATTGCCGAGGTCCAGCGTGCGCGGGCCCGGACCCGGCCAGAAATCCAGCGCGCCGGGCACAAACCGCGTGGCGCCAAGCGGCTCCAGCAACCAGCGCAGCGCCAGATATTCCCCGTAGGGGACGAGATGCGCCTTGTAGTAACTGCCCACGATCCGCCCCTGCGCATCCAGCGCGGTCACGGAATTGCGCGCGCCCACGGCACGCCCGTTCTCAAGCTCCAGATCAACCGTCCCCGTCAGCAACAGGCTGCCCGTCCCGATCGTCCGCGCGAGGCGCTGGCGAGCGATCCGCGGATCGCCGAATGCGGTCATGTGATCGTAGTAGCGCTGCGGATAGCCATCCAGAAGATAGTCCGGCACACCCGATTCGGGCCACAGCACCAACCGCCGCGATCCCGGTTCGCGCGGCAGGGTGAGTGCCGCGGTCTTCTGGAAACTCTGTTCGAAATAGGCCGGTTCGTTCAGCACGTCCTGCCGGATATCCGGCTGGACGAGCGTGTAGGCAAGCTTGCCCTCGCCCCCCGGCCCCACCGGCCAGTACATCCCCGCGGTGACCGCCCCGGCCAGCAGGCCTAGCGGGACCATCCGCCTCGACGCAAGCAGCAGGCCCCCCGCTCCGCCGATCAGCACGGCGAGGCCGGAAAGCGCATAAGTGCCCGTCCAGGGAAGGAAGAAGGCCAGGCCCGGCCGGTCGAACAGGCCCAGCAGCACCGCCCCGAACGGATTCCACGCGAAGCCGGTGAAGACCCAGGCCCGCATCCATTCGCTGATGATCCAGAAACCCGCGAAGGCCAGCACCAGAGGCCAGCCGCGCCCGTTGCGGGCAAGCATGTGCGCAGCCCCGGCGGCCAGCGCCGGATACACTGCGAGATACAGGGAAAGCAGCGGCACGGCGACCCAGCCGAGCACGGCGGGCATGTTCGCCTGATAGGTAAAGGCAGTGGCGATCCAACTGCTGCCGAGCGTGAAATGGGCAATGCCGAACAACCAGCCAAGCAGCAATGCCTGGCGCAAACCGGTTGCCGATCGCAGCAGAAGGGCGAAGCCGCCTATCGCGGCGAGCGCCAGAACCCAGAAGCCGAGGGGCTGGAAGCCGGTGGCTGCCAGAAGGCCCAGTCCCATGGCAGCGAGGCGCGGGTGGGCGGCAAGGCGCCCGGCAAGGTCAGCGATCAGGGCCGCAGGATTGGCTGAAGGCTGGCGCACAGGCGAAGTCATCGCCCAGCCGTGTGGCCTGACCAGGGGAGACGCGCAAGCGCCTTCGGGGCACAGCCCACGTTCTGTCGCATCCTGGAGACGGCCCCGCGCGTGGCAGGGCCGTTCAGGAATCAGCTTACGACTTCAAGCGTTTCGCCATCATCGCTGCTGCGAGCGCGGGTGCGGCGACGACGCGGGGGAGCTTTTTCCTCCTCCACCACTTCGGCGCTTTCCTCGCGTCCGATCGCAGGCGGAAGCGCCGACGGATCGAGCCCGCGATTGCCGCTGTCGCCCTCTTCGTCGGCAGCGCCTGCCGCCGGGGCAGAGGCCGAGGCCCGCTCCTTGCGTGAACGGCGCGGCTTCAGCCGGCTTTCCCGCGTGAAAGGGTTTTCCGCCGCTTCGAATTCCTCGCCAGCGGATTCACCGCCCTCGCCACTACGCGCGCCCTCACCGGGCGTATCGTCACTGGCCTGGGGCTGCTCATCGCGCGAAGAGGGTTCCTCACGCGCAGGACGCTGCGGACGCGGGCCGCGATCGAAGTCGTCTTCGAACTCGTCCTCATCCTCGGCACGATCGCGGTCGAACTCACGCCGCGGACGGCCGTCGTCTTTCTGCGAGCGACTGTCAGCGAGCACCCGGAAATAGTGATCCGCGAACTGCAGATAGTATTCGGCCTGCACGCGATCACCGTTCAGAGCGGCATCGTGGGCAAGCTTCTTGTACTTTTCCAGCAGTTGCGGAGCATTACCGCGTGCGCGGCTATCGATCCGGTTGAGCTGATTTCCACCTTGCGAGCGGTTGTTACCACGGCCGCGACGGCGGTTGTTGTTGCTATTGCGATTGTTGTTACTCAAGGGAGTTTCACTTCCTCAGCTGGAACCGCGATATTCGCATATGCGACGGTGTGCCTGACCCCTTCCGCCGGGCGTGCTTGCACGGCGTGACCTTCCAACTGCTTGCTTTCCGGGGCAACGCCACGGCGCCATTACAGATGTTGGAGCAAGGCCAAGCAGTCGGGAAATCCCGTCCAACTACTGGCCCTGAAAACCAACTAGTCATTCCGCAGGGATTTGCCAAGTCCTAATCGCAGAATCAGCACCCTTTCCCGTCCGGCAAGATCACGCCGAAGCTCTGCGGAAAAGCCCGCAGTTTCAGCAATCAGGCTCACCGCCGTCGCCTGGGTCGATCCTATCTCCAGAACGGCGATCCCATTTGGGGACAGGAGATCGGGCAATTGCGGCACGAGAATCCGGTAATCGTCAAGCCCATCGGCCCCGGCGAACAAGGCTCCCGCCGGTTCGAATTGCCGCACGGAAGGCGCGAGTTCCGCAGCTTCTTCAACGTAGGGAGGATTCGCCAGGATAACGTCGAACCGGCCGAGCCCGTCGCTCCATCCCGGCCGGGTCCAGTCTCTTCCCAGCAGCACGGCCCGCTCACCCAGCCCCAGCGCCGCGGCATTGGTCCCGGCAATGGCCAGCGCATCGGACGACCGGTCGATCCCCACGCCCTGCGCGCCCTCCTTCTCGGCCAGCACAGTGAGCAGCAGGGCGCCGGAACCGACGCCGCAATCGAGCACCCGGGCGGGCCGGGCGCACGCCTCAAGCGCGGCCTCGACGATGGTTTCACTGTCGCTGCGCGGGATCAGGACCGCGGGAGAGACGCGGAAGTCGCGGCCATAGAACTCCTGCCGGCCGACAATGTAGGCCACCGGTTCCCGCACCATGCGGCGGGCGACAAGCGGAGCGAAGCCCGATGGCGGATCGGCCGCCATGTGGCGCAACAGCATATCCGAGCGCGAGACGCCCAGCGCATGCGCCATCAGCACTTCGGCATCCAGCCGCGCGGTGTCGCTTGCGGCTTCGAGGCCCCGTGCGGCATCGCGCAGGGCCTGGGCAACCGTCATTCGCCCCCCGCTCACTCCCCCAATGTGGCGAGACGCTTGGCCTCGTCCTCCGCGATCAACGCATCGACCAGTTCGCCCAGCCCGGTGCCTTCCAGCACTTCGGGCAGCTTGTGCAGGGTCAGGCCGATTCGGTGATCGGTCACCCGGCCCTGGGGGAAGTTATAGGTGCGGATACGTTCCGAACGGTCACCCGATCCGACCATGGCCTTGCGCGCCTCCGCCTCGGCGCCCTGCGCCTCGTCACGCATCTTCTCGTAAAGGCGGGCGCGCAGCACCTGCATCGCCTTGGCCTTGTTCTTGTGCTGGCTGCGTTCGTCCTGCTGGGTCACCACGATGCCGCTGGGCAGGTGCGTGATGCGCACCGCGCTGTCGGTGGTGTTGACGTGCTGCCCACCGGCACCGCTCGCCCGGTAGATGTCGATCTTGAGGTCCTTGTCCTCGATCTGCACGTCCACTTCGCTCGGTTCCGGCAGAACCGCCACCGTCGCGGCCGACGTGTGGATGCGCCCGCCGCTTTCGGTAACGGGCACGCGCTGCACCCGGTGGACGCCGCTTTCGAACTTGAGCTTCGCGAACACGCCCGCGCCGGCGACATTGGCCACCACTTCCTTGAAGCCGCCGATGTCGGAGGCGTTGACGCTGATCGTCTCGACCCGCCAGCCTTGCTCGGCGGCATAGCGTTCATACATGCGGAACAGATCGGCCGCGAACAGGGCCGCCTCGTCACCCCCGGTGCCCGCGCGGATTTCCAGCATGGCCGGGCGTACATCCGCCGCATCGCGCGGCAGCATGGCGATGGCCAGAGCGCGCTCGGCCTCGGGCAGCTCGTCCCTCAGCCGCGCCACTTCCTCGGCCGCGAGGGCGCGCATTTCCGGATCGGGATCGTCGATCCCTTCAAGCTCCGCCAGTTCGCCCTGCATGGTGCGGACCGCTTCCGCCGCGCGGGCGACGGGCTCAAGCTCGGCATAATCCCGGCTCGCCGCGACGAAGGCCTCGCCCTCCAGCGTGCCGGACGCCAGCCGCGCCTCCAGTTCCGCAAAGCGCTGCGCGATCTGGGCGAGGCGTTCCTGGGAGATGGTCATGCGACCGCTCCGAGATCGTCATGCTGAACTCGTTTCAGCATCCATCGCGCCTCCGGGTACGGCTGTACGAGGGGAGAAATGGGCCCTGAAACAAGTTCAGGGTGACGGATTTTGTGTTGGGTCATGACCTGAGCGCATTGAGAATTGCATCAGCTCGCTTGCCGATTTCTGAATCGGCGGGACGAAGACTATAGCCGATCTGCCCGTCCTTCAGACCTAAGCCGACCAACACTCGTGCATCGATCTTCGCCGCCTTGTCGTACCGCTTTTTCGGCGAGCCCGAGGCGATCATGTCCGCCGAAATGCCCTCGCGCCGGATCGCAGCGATTGCTTTCTGCGCGAACAGAAGCGCAGCGTCATCCTCGACAGCCATTACGAGATCCAGCGCTGTGCCGGTCGGCTCCCCCACCAGCATCGCCAGCCGCTCGATCCCGGCGGCCCAGCCCACGGCCGGGGTCGGCGCGCCGCCGAGCGATTCCATCAGCCCGTCATAGCGCCCGCCGCCCAGCACGGTGCCTTGCGCGCCCAGCCGGTCGGTGACGAATTCGAACGCGGTGTGGCGGTAATAGTCGAGCCCGCGCACCAGGCTGTCCATGCGGTTCCAGGCGACGCCCGCCGCATCGAGGCCTGACGTGACCTGCCCGAAGAAGTCCTGCGCCTCGCCGCTCAGGAACTCGTCGATCTTCGGCGCGTCAGCCACGAAGGGGCGGTCGCGCTGGTCCTTGCTGTCGAGGATGCGCAGCGGATTGCGCTCCAGCCGGTCCTGACTGTCCTCGCTCAGCGATGCGCGGTGATCGCGGAAATAGGCGATCAGCGCCTCGCGCCAGGCATCGCGGCTCGCCCCGTCGCCCAGCGTATTGAGCTGCAGCGTCACCCCGTCAGCGATGCCCAGTTCCTTGAGCAGCTGATCCGCCATAACCAGCAGTTCCACGTCCGCCTGCGGTTCTGCCGCACCGATGATCTCCGCGTCGATCTGGTGGAACTGGCGATAGCGGCCCTTTTGCGGACGCTCGTACCGGAACAGCGGGCCATGCGTCGCCACCTTCAGCGGCGCATATTGCTGCCAGCCGTCGGTAAGATAGGCGCGCGCGATCCCGGCGGTGAATTCCGGACGCAGGGTCAGCGATTCATCCCCGCGATCGAGGAAGGAATACATTTCCTTCGACACCACGTCGGTCGTTTCGCCCAGCGAGCGCGAGAATACCTCGGTCTTTTCGAAGACCGGCATCTCCACGCGGCGGAAGCGGTAAAGCTTGCGCACGCGCTCGAAGGTTTCGACCACATGGGCGAAGGCTTCGGCCTCTGCGCCGAAGATGTCCTGCGTGCCCCTGATCGGGCGGGGGGTTTCGATCTTTGCCATTGCTGGCGGCGTTTAGGGCCAGCCGCTGGTTTCCGCAATTGTCTCAGCCTTGCCTCCGTTCGCCCTGGGCCTGGGATCAGTTACTCCGCCGCCTGCCGCTGTTCGAAGCGGTCGTCGATCGAGATGTCGGCTGCCCAGCTCTTCACTTCGGGCAACACCTTCTCGGCGAACAGGCGCATGTTCTTCAGCGCCTCTTCCTGCGGCATGCCGCCGAAATAGACGTGCGGGAAGAAACCCTGCGGGTTGTAGATTTCCTTCAGTTCCCACATCCGGTCGAGGATCATCTGCGGGGTGCCCGTCACGGCCGACTTGCCGAAATTGGCGACGTAGCCGTCCAGATCTTCCGGCGCGACGTACATCCTGGAATAATGCTCGTACCCCTTGAGGTCGTCGAACGCGCCCTTCTGGTCGAGCGCGTAGTTCTTCACGGCCGAACGCATCGTCTGGGCCAGATACTTCTCGCCCTGCGATTCCGCGAAATCCGCGCTTTCATCGATGTAGAAATTGCCGCTGAGCATCGGCGCCGGCGGCTGCGTACCGGGACCGTGCACTTCCTCCCAGACATCCTTGTACATGTCGGGCGGCGTTTCCTGCCCGCGCTGGGGCAGCATCAACACCATATTGCCGAAGCCGTGCTGCGCGGCCGAACGCATCGAGGTGCCCGATAGCGAGCCGCAGAACTTGCGGCCTTCGAAGCTCTTGATCGGACGCGGGCGCAGTTCCACTCGCGGCTGCGTGCCAAAGGCGCCTTCCCCTTCCAGAATGCCGGTTTCCAGCGCCGGGATCAGCACATCCAGGATATCGGCATACAGCGCGCGCGACTTGTTCTGGTCGATCCCCAGGCCCTGGAATTCATGCGGGGCCAGCCCGCCGCCGAAGCCCAGGATCGCCCGGCCGTTCGACATGATGTCCAGATTGACGATCTTTTCCGCCAGCCGCGCCGGGTTGTGCCACGGCACGATGATGCATTGCGTGCCCAGCTTCACCCGCTTGGTCCGCCCGGCAATATAAGTCAGCAATTGCAGGGGATCGTTCGACATCGAATAGTCGGAGAAGTGATGCTCGGTGATCCACACCGAATCGAAGCCGAGTTCTTCCGCCAGCACGAGATTCTCGAGCTCTTCGCGAACGAACTGTGCATCGGGGTAGGAATTCCCCCGCTGATGGGCGAACCCCGAGGCCAGGCCAACGTGCATCGTATCTCTCCTCTCGATCCGCCCGGACCCGCTTCCTGCGGCTGGTGCGGAACCCCTTGCCCGGTCCGAAGACTCGGGCGGGATAATCTTTGATTTTTCATCACGTGCCAATTTCGGATGGTCATCGCAATGGCTGATTGTCCGGTTGCGATACCTGCCCGCATCGCAGGTTTGCCCTCGCCTTTCCCGGCGTCGTGCGCTAACGGCCCGGGCGCGAGGCGCGAAGGGCTAAAAAGCCAAGCCATCGCAACAGGAAGAGAGATGCCGCATCCGTGGCCACAGGCAGGCCGGATCAGATTGCGGAACAGGTAGTCCATGCGAATCGAACTTATCCCGACCGGCGACAATCCCCCCGAAAGCCTCAATGTGATCATCGAGGTTCCCGTGGGCGGCGAACCGGTGAAATACGAATTCGACAAGGAATCGGGCGCATTGTTCGTCGACCGGATTCTGCACACGCCGATGCGCTATCCGGCCAATTACGGTTTCGTGCCGCATACGCTGTCGCCCGATGGCGATCCGCTGGACGCGCTGGTCGTGGCCCGCTCGCCCTTCGTTCCCGGCTGCGTGGTTCGTGCCCGGCCGATCGGCGTGCTCAAGCTGGAAGACGAACATGGCGGCGACGAGAAGCTCATCTGCGTGCCGGTAGACACCACCTTCCCCTATTATTCGGACGTTGGTGAACGCGGCGACCTGCCCTCGATCGTGCTTCAGCAGATCGAACACTTCTTCAAGCATTACAAGGATCTGGAAGAAGAGAAGTGGGTCCGCATCGGCGAATGGGGCGATGCCGCCGAAGCCCGCCAGATCGTTCTGGAAGCGATCGAGCGCGCCAAGGAAGTCAAGGCCGAGGGCTGAACCCCCTTTTCGCTGGCTAAAGGGATTCGACCGCTTTAGCTGCCCTTCCCGAGCGAGGGGAAGCGCGATGGCCGGCAACAGGGTGACAATGACGGAGGGATCGCTGCTGGGCGTCCTTCTGCGTGTCGCCCTGCCGATCAGTGCCGCCAATATCGCGCAATCCGTCCATCACATCGTCAATGCATGGTTCGTCGGCCGCCTGGGCGAGGAGGCGATCGCCGCCGTCGCCGCCAGTGGCCCGCTCTTTGGCGTCCTGATGTCGCTGGGCAGCGGGCTGGCCACGGCCGGCGCCGTGCTGGTGGCGCAGAACAGTGGGGCGGGCAACGCCCAGGGCGCCAATCATTCCGCCGCGCAATCGCTGGTGATGGTCGTGATCGTGGCCATCCTGTTCGCGCTGGCGGGGGCCGCGCTGGCTCCGGCAACCTTGCGCCTGATCGGCATAGAGCAATCCGTGTTCGATCTGGCCTGGCAATATCTCACGATCAGCTATGCCGGGCTGATGCCCATGTTCGCCTTCATGGTGATCCAGATCATGCTGCAATCGGCAGGCGAGGTACGCTTTGCCATGCTGGTGATGATCGGATCGGTGGTGCTGAATGCCCTGCTCGACCCACTGCTGATCTTCGGCATCGGACCATGGAACGGGTTGGGCGTTCCGGGCGCCGCGCTGGCGACGGTGATCGCGCAATTCTGCGCTTTCCTGGTGGTGCTGCGCCACCTGACCAATGGCCGGTCGGGCCTGCACCTGAAACGGGCCGATTTCCGGCCTGACCTCCGCCTGCTGAAACTGGCGCTGGGCATCGGGCTGCCCGCGTCGATCGAGCAGGGCGCGCGGACCTTCGGCTCGCTGCTGCTGATGGCGATCGCGGCATTGTTCGGCACGGCATCGCTGGCCGCCTTCGGCATGGGCGGCCGCGTGGTGTTCTTCTGGTTCGCCCCGATGCTGGGCCTCTCCATCGCGACTGCCGCGGTGGTGGGGCAGAATATCGGCGCGGGGCGGATGGACCGGGCAGAGCAGGCCGCGCGCCTGTCGGGCTGGGTGGCGTTCCTTGGCTTCACCGTGATCGGCGTGCTGCACCTGCCCTTCATGCGGGCAATCATGGGGGCGCTGGCGCCCGGAGCGCCCGAGGTGGTGCGGGAAGCCACGCGGTTCGGCTATATCGTGTTCCCCTTCATGGGCATCCTGGCATTGCCGCAGGCGCTGAATGGCGCATTCCGGGGGGCGGGCAGCACCCGGCAGGCGATGATCATCTCGCTGGTGATGCAATATGGGGTGCAGATGCCGTTTGCCTGGGGCGCGGCGCTGTTCACAAGCATGGGCGTGCTGGCGATCTGGTGGAGCTATCCGGTGGCCAATATCTTCGCCTCGGCCATCGCGATCTTCTGGTTGCTGAAGGGGCCGTGGCGGAAGAATGTGGCCGATACCGGTGGACGGAGCGACTGAGCAATCCCCGTGCCGTCCGCCCCGCGTGGATGGTCCGTGTGGATGATCCGTGGAGGCGTTCGAGGCCCTAGTCGCCCGCCACCATCATCCCGTCGATCCGCAGCGTGGGCACGTCGACCGAACGGTAGATTTCCAGATCGTCGGCCGCGATCATCCGGGCGAACATGTCGAGCAGATTGCCCGCCACGGTAAATTCCGCCACCGGGCCCGCGATCTCGCCCTTGACGATGCGGAAGCCCGATGCGCCCCGGCTGTAATCGCCGGTCACGCCGTTGACGCCCTGCCCGATCAGCTCGGTTACCAGCACGCCATCCTCGATATCGGCGATCAGCGCCTCGCGGCTCACGCTGCCAGCTTCGAGATGGACGTTCGAGGTCGAGATTCCCGGTGCGCCGCCCACCCCGCGCGAGGCATGGCCGGTCAGCCCGATGCCGAGCTGGCGCGCTGCGGCGGCATTGGTCAGCCAGCCGGTGATCCTGCCGTTCTCCACCAGGGCGCGCGACGCGGTGGGCAGGCCTTCGCCATCAAAGGGGCGCGAACGCAGCCCGCGCTTGCGCAGGGGTTCTTCCAGAATGCGGATATCGGCGGGGAACAAGGCTTCGTCCTGCCGGTCGAGCAGGAAGCTTGACCGGCGAGCTATGGCGTTGCCGGCCATCGCGCCCAGCAGGTGGCCCAGCAGCGACCCGCCCACGCGCGGATCGAACACGACGGGCATCTGCCTGCTGGGCAGGCGACCAGGTTCGAGCCGCGCCACCGCGCGTTCACCGGCAACCCGGCCGATCTCCGCCGGAGAAAGCAGATCCTCGGCATGGCGCGCGGTGCGATAATCATAATCGCGCTGCATCTGCCCACCTTCGCCTGCCAGGACGCTGGCGGACAGGCTGATGCTGGTCGATGAATAGGCGCCGGCAAAGCCATGGCTGGTCGCCAGCGCGACGGAACTGCGTGCGAAACCGGCGCCGCCGCCTTCGCTGTTGGTCACACCCTTCACCGCGCGGGCGGCGTCTTCCGCTTCTTCGGCCAGGCGGCGCAGCAGCTCGGGACTAGGTTCGCCCGCGTCTTCCAGCTCCAGATCGGGGAACGGGCCACGGGCGAGCAATTCCTGAGGGGCCAGGCCGGCGAACTCGTCTTCCGGCGCAGCCCGGGCCATGGCGACCGCCCGCTCCGCCAGTTCGGCAAGCGCCGCGTCGCTCATGTCGGTGGCGTGGATGGAAGCGGAGCGCTGGCCGCTGAACACGCGCAGACCGATCTCCTCGCTTTCGGAGCGGCCCACCCCTTCCAGTCTGCCGAGGCGGATTTCCACCTCTTCCGAGGATGAGCCGATCGCCACTGCATCGGCGGCGTCAGCCCCTGCCTTCAAGGCAAGGTCGATAGCCGCAGCACAACGTTCTGCGGCCTGTCGGGGGTCAAGCATGAGAAATTCCGGGAGACATGGTCCCTCGCGCCCTAGCGGCTGCGGAGGCCCGGAGGAAGCCCCGAACCGCGCATGACGCGCACGCCTGCCCTGCCGCCGAGTTCAGAACAGCAGTTCGAGACCCTTGAACAGGCCGGTCAGCAGGAAAGGAAGGCCGATCGCCGAAATCCAGATCAGCAGCCGGTCACGCCGGAACATGGGCGCCAGCGCCGGATCGGCCGCCTGCTCATCGCTCAGCCCTTCCCAGCGCCGTTCGAACATGCGGCAACCGGGGATGATTGCCGCCACCAGCACGATCAGCGCGAAATACGGCAGGATCGAACCGGTCGTGTTCTTGAGCGCGGCCATCGTCACGAAAATCTGCAGGCCGGTATAGGCCAACAGCGCGTAAGCCACATGATCGCTCATCTTCTTGCGCCAATCGAGCCTGGTGCCCGCGGCGGCCCGTGTGCGATCCGAATTCCAAAGCGCCTTCTCCATGCGCCTAACTCCTCACCCAAATCCCTGAGCGGAATATTTCACTACTCTTACAAAGGATCAAGATACTCAGCGATCTTTCGTTCCCACGGAAAATTCACGGATGCGAAAGTCATGCAGGAATCTTGCCAATTGCCGACAGCGGGGGTTTCCAGCTTGCGAAGCCATGATAAAAGCCGCCGATGACGACACTCGACCAGACCCTTGCCAATGCGGCGGAAGCGGCGGCCGGAGCAGCCGCCAATGCCGCTCCGCCGATTCCCCAAGGTGGGCTCGAAGTCATTTCGATCGCCAAGAGCTATGACAAGCGCGCCGTGCTGACGGACATATCCCTGTCGGTCGGCAAGGGCGAAGTGCTGGGGCTGCTGGGGCCCAACGGCGCCGGCAAGACGACCTGCTTCTATTCCATCATGGGGCTGGTCCGGCCGGACAGCGGGCGCATCCTGATGGACGGCGTGGATGTGACCAAGCTGCCCATGTACCGCCGCGCGATCCTGGGACTGGGCTATCTGCCGCAGGAAACCTCCATCTTCCGCGGCATGACGGTGGAACAGAACATCAATTGCGTGCTCGAGATGATCGAGCCCGATGCCCAGGTCCGCGCGCTGGAACTGGAGCGCCTGCTTGAAGAATTCGGCCTGATCCGCCTGCGCAACAGCCCCGCCATGGCGCTGTCGGGCGGTGAACGCCGCCGCTGCGAAATCGCCCGCGCGCTGGCCGCCAATCCTTCGATCATGCTGCTGGACGAACCCTTCGCCGGGATCGACCCGCTGTCGATCAGCGACATCCGCGACCTGGTGAAGGACCTGAAGCAGCGCGGCATCGGCGTGCTGATCACCGACCATAATGTGCGCGAGACGCTCGACATCGTGGACCGCGCCTGCATCATCTATGGCGGTCAGGTTCTTTTCGCCGGCAGCCCCGAAGCGCTGGTGGCGGACGAGAACGTGCGCCGCCTCTATCTTGGCGAAAGCTTCACGCTTTGATTTTCGAACCGGTTTTCCATCCCGTTCGTGCTGAGCTTGTCGAAGCACCGTTTTTCCTTGCGGCCGGCGCCGCAATGAAGGTGAAGCGCGGCCCTTCGACACGTTCAGGGCGAACGGAAAACTAGGGTATTCGGGATGGCTCTCGGGCCCCGCCTGGATCTCAGGCAAACCCAGTCGCTCAAGATGACGCCGCAGCTCCAGCAGGCGATCAAGCTGCTGGCGCTGTCCAATCTCGAACTGGAAACCTTCATCGGCGAGGCGCTGGATGCGAATCCGCTGCTGGACATAGGGGAAAACACAGGCGATCCGGGCGACCTGCCCGATGCCCCCGTGGGCGAGGCACCAGGATCGGGCGACGCCGATACGGCGCCGACATCCGACCAGCTGATGCTGGAAGGCGGGGGCGAGGCGGACGCACCGTTCGATCTCGATCCCGAAGCGCTCGATACCGACCGCGACACGGGTGACGGCACCCGTGCTGGCGACATGCGCGATTTCTCCAGCCCCGGCAGCAGCGGCGAGGAAGGCCCCGCCATCGACGAGCGCGGCGGGCCGGAACCCACGCTGGCGGAGCATCTGGAGGCGCAGATCGGCGCAGTCGCGCCAGACGTGCAGACCGCCTTTGTGGCGCGCCACCTGATCGGCCTGCTGGACGAGGCCGGATATCTGACCGCCCCCTTGCGCGAAGTGGCCGGGGAACTGGGCGTCCCGCTGGCCGAGGCCGAGGCCGCTCTGCAAGTGGTCCAGTCGCTCGATCCCACCGGGGTGGGCGCGCGCACCCTGTCGGAATGCCTTGCCCTGCAGGCGATAGAGGCCGACCGCTACGATCCCTGCATGGCGCGGCTGATCGACAATCTCGAACTGCTGGCCAAGGGCGCCTTCGCCCAGCTCAAGCGCATGTGCAATGTCGACGACGAGGATTTCGCCGACATGCTGGCGGAATTGCGCAGCTACGATCCCAAGCCCGGCCTGAAATATGGCGGCGGCGGCGGCGAGCCGGTAGTGCCCGACATTCTCGTGCGCGCCGATGGCAAGAGTGGCTGGACCATCACCCTCAACCAGGCGACCCTGCCCCGGCTGATCGTGAACCGCACCTATTACGTGGAACTGCGCAGCGGCTGCCAGGACCGGGCCTCGAAGACCTGGCTGAGCGAGAAACTGGCTGACGCCAACTGGCTGATGAAGGCGCTGGACCAGCGGCAGAAGACGATCCTGAAAGTCACGGCCGAGATCGTGAAGCAGCAGGAGGGCTTCTTCCGCAAGGGCGTGTCCGAATTGCGCCCCTTGACCCTGCGCGCCGTGGCCGATGCGATCGAGATGCATGAATCGACCGTCAGCCGGGTTACCTCGAACAAATACCTCCATTGCGAGCGCGGCACATTCGAGCTGAAATATTTCTTTACCTCCGGGGTCGCATCGGCGGACGGCGAAGGCTCCATGTCGGCCGAAGCGGTGAAGGCCCAGATCCGCGCGCTGGTGGATGCGGAAGACCCGAAGGACATCCTGTCCGACGATATGCTGGTGGACCTGTTGCGCGGAAAGGGTTTCGACCTCGCACGCCGCACGGTGGCCAAGTATCGCGAGGCGATCGGCATCGGCTCCTCGGTGCAGCGGCGGCGGCAGAAGAAGCTGGAAGGGGTCGGCTGAATCCCGATCGATTCCCGCCTGCGGGCAAGCTCCGCTCGAACCGTGGTGAAAAAGACTCAATCCGTCTCGTTCGGAACCGCTTTACGCAAAATTAACCTTTTTCGTTGAGACCTCGCGTGGTTAATGGACGGCAACATCCCTTTCGGAGGGGTTACCGACCGTGAAATCGGGGCAACCAAGGGGGCTCTCATGCGTGTTCTGTTGATCGAGGACGAGCCGACGACCGCCAAGGCGATCGAGCTCATGCTGACGACCGAAGGTTTCAACGTCTATTCGACCGATCTGGGCGAAGAGGGCTTGGACCTTGCGAAGCTGTACGATTACGACATTATCCTGCTGGACCTGAACCTGCCGGACATGCACGGCTATGACGTGCTCAAGAAAGTCCGTGTCGCCAAGGTGCAGACGCCGGTCCTGATCCTTTCAGGCGTGTCGGAAATGGATTCCAAGCTTCGCAGCTTCGGTTTCGGCGCCGACGATTACGTGACCAAGCCCTTTCATCGTGAAGAGCTGGTTGCCCGCATTCACGCCGTGGTCCGCCGTTCGAAGGGCCATTCGCAATCGGTGATCCGCACCGGCAAGCTGGCCGTGAACCTCGACGCCAAGACCGTGGAAGTCGATAGCGCCCGGGTGCACCTGACCGGCAAGGAATATGCGATGCTCGAGCTGCTTTCGCTGCGCAAGGGCACCACGCTGACCAAGGAAATGTTCCTCAACCACCTGTATGGCGGGATGGACGAACCCGAACTCAAGATCATCGACGTGTTCATCTGCAAGCTGCGCAAGAAGCTGAGCCACGCCTGCAGCGGCGAGAACTACATCGAAACCGTCTGGGGCCGCGGCTATGTGCTGCGCGATCCGGGCGAAGAGGCCGAAGCCGCCTGATTTTCGTATCTCCCGGATACCGGAAACCGCTCCGCAGCATTACGCTTCGGGGCGGTTTTTCTTTTTGGCGATTATAATGGCGTGCTTTTCTGGCCGGGTTACTTTCCTCATATACAGCGCTACCTCGCTCGTCCTGAGCCTGTCGAAGGACGCAGGCTAACGTAAACCAAGGGAGCGTTTGCGAAACTCGCTCGCTTCAGGCCAGCGTTGCGCGCGTCCTTCGACAGGCTCAGGACAAACGGAAGTTTGCGCCATTTTTTCCGAAGAAAGCCTGCCCGTTCTGAGAAGAACCCACCCCCCTCAAACGTAGTTCGAAATCACCGCAACCGCCTGCGCCGCGGGCAGGAACAGCGCCTGCGCCAGCACCGTGCCCGCCAGTCGGCTGAGCGAAATCCACACGATCACCCGGCGGAACGCCGCTTCGCTGATCTTCCCTTCCACCGCATCGTCGGTGATGACGGACAAATGCGGGTCGATGAAGGCGAACAGCAGGATGGTGGCGAGGCCGTTGATCACCGCTGAAAGCTGCGAGGCCGTGACCCGGTATTCCGGGTTGAGATAGCCGGCATAGATCGCCGCGAACACGCCAACCGCCAGGATCGCCTGCGCCAGGCAGTTGGCGATCAATATGCCCCAGCCCAACTGGCGCGGCCTGGCCAGCATCCCGCTCTGTCGCATGCGCGGGAAGGCCAGGGAGCCCCACATGACCCTGAGGCCCGAAGGCGATGCGCTCTGCAGCAGGAGCCGGGCGACCGAGCGGGATTCCTGCAATTTCAGGATCGCGGTCGAGAACCAGCGCTGCCCGGTGGGCACCAGCAATATGCCGATCAGCACGGCGAAACTGGCCGAGGCGAGGATGAGGTGGAAATCCCCTTGCAGGCCCGCGTCTCCGCCCGCGGCGATGGCATTCTCGATTCGCTTGGCCACCAGCGGCCCGAGGAAACCGTTCGACAGGCGCGAGGCGAGGATGAGGATGTTGAACAGGGCGAAGCTCATCGCGATCCGCCGCGTCCGCACCCCGGCAATCCGCGCGCCATAAGCCAGCGCGCCGATCAGGTTGATGATGCCGGTGAGAATGCAGATCGCGAGAAGTTGAGTATCCATGTCCCGCTCCGGTGCTGCGTGGCTCGGCCCGCAGGCATAGTGCCAATGTTGCCGAAAGCGATGGACTAAGTTGCGGGGTGCCCGGATTTGCCCCGGATTTGCCCCCGGATTCGCAGCGCCACCCCGGCGGCAGGCGGATCGCCTCCACGAGAGGATGGCCGCCCGGAGCAGCGATTCGCCTGTCCTACACCGGCGGTTTCTGCTCCGTTCGCCGGATGAGCCCTGCCCCCGTTCCAAGCTTTCCTGCCATCACCGGCATGCACGGTGCCCCGTCTCGGGCCGGTGAAGCCGTGCGGGGACGGCTTGCGGAAAGGTCACACATTCATGCACATATCCGCGCGCAAGCTATTGGTAATGCAGTTAAATATGGGAACTTTGCGGAAGTTTCGGTGGTGCTTCTGCGTCACCCCCTGCGCCCATTTGCTGGACAATCCCCCCTCGCGCATTCTAGCGGCCGCGCCATGACCGCACACAAGCAAGGCGACCCGACCACGCTCAACCGGCTATACGGCCGCGCACAGGGGCGCCCCCTGCGCGCAGGCCAGCAGAAGCTGGTGGACGAACTGCTCCCCCGCATCGCGCTGCCGGAAGATGGGCCGGTGACGGCATTGGCCCTGTTCGGCGAGGAGCGCCCGCTGCATTTCGAAATCGGCTTCGGCGGGGGCGAGCACATGGCCTATCGCGCCGACCTGCTGCCGGACCATGGTTTCATCGGTGCGGAACCGTTCCTGAACGGCGTGGCTCAGGCTCTCGCGCATATCGACGGAGATGGCGGCCAGCATGCGCCGCTGGGCAACGTTCGCATCCATCACGGCGATGCGCTGGAAGCGCTGGAGCGCGTGCCCGACGGCTCGCTCTCCTTCCTCTACCTGCTGCATCCCGATCCCTGGCCCAAGGCGCGCCATGCCAAGCGCCGGATGATGAATGACGGGCCGGTGGAGATGTTCGCGCGCAAGCTGAAACCTGGCGGCGAGTTCCGCTTCGGCACCGATCATCCCGTCTATCTGCGTCACGCCCTGATGATAATGCGGCGCCACAGCGCGACATTCGAATGGCTTGCCGAGGGGCCTGATAGCTGGCAGCAACGTCCGGGAGGCTGGTGCGAAACACGCTACGAAGCGAAGGCGCGCCGGCTTGGGCATGAGGTGTGGTACTTCCGATACCGGCGCGCATAGGCAGAGCGAGAGCAAGGTGAAGAAAAACTTTCTTTTCAAGCTCGACGCCGCCCGCGCATCACTATCGAAATCGTAGAGAATGGATGCGGAATGGATTTGAGTTTTATCGACGTTGACGCGATCCTCCCCTTCATCGCGATCGGGTTTGCCGCGCAACTCGTCGATGGTGCACTGGGCATGGCATTCGGCGTGATTTCCAGCACCATGATGGTGGGCGTGCTGGGCCTGCCGCCCGCAGTCGCGTCGCAACGCGTGCATATCGTGGAATGCTTCACCACGGCGGCTTCCGGCCTCAGCCACCTGTTTCATGGCAACATCGACAAGAAACTGTTCTTCCGCCTCCTGATCCCGGGCGTAACGGGCGGTGTGCTGGGCGCCTATGTCCTGGCATCGCTGGATGCGGAGGTCGTCAGACCTTACGTGCTGGCCTATCTGTGCATGATCGGCGTCTACATATTGTGGCGCGGCTTGTTCTATCCGCCCAAGATCAGGCAGCCACGCCTCATCGCTCCGCTGGGTCTGGCCGGCGGCTTTCTCGATGCGGCGGGCGGTGGCGGCTGGGGGCCGGTGGTCACATCCAACCTGCTGATGCAGGGCGCGGATCCGCGCAAGGTGGTCGGCACGGTCAATTCAGTCGAATTCTTCCTGACCGTGACGATCTCCGCCGCCTTCATCTATCATCTGGGTATCGTCGATCTCGCCGGTGCGACGCTGGGCCTGCTGATCGGCGGTATTGCCGCAGCCCCGCTGGGCGCATGGGCGGCCAAGCATCTGCCGGCCAAGCAGATGCTCATCCTCGTCGGCATCGTGCTCACGGCCACGAGTTCCTACGGCGTGTGGAACGCCTTCAACTGAACGCGGGCGTTCGTTCCCCTCCCCGCGCGACGGGGAGGGGTAGCGTCGCTCAGTTCACGACACCGGCCGCCGCCAGCACCGCCAGCGTCAGCACATCGGGCGCCAGCGCCGTCATCGGGGCGATCTGCACCGGCTTCTCCATCCCGATCAGCATCGGCCCGATCGTGGCGTTGCCCCCCAGTTCGCGCAGCAGCTTGGCTGAAAGATTGGCCGACTGCAGCCCCGGCATGATCAGCACGTTGGCCGGAGCCGACAGGCGGCTGAACGGATACAGCTTCATCACCGTGGGGTTGAGCGCGGCATCGGGCGCCATCTCGCCCTCGAACTCGAAGCCCGCATCCTCACTGTCGAGGATGTGCACCGCATCGCGGATGTTCTCCAGCCACTTGCCCGACGGGTTGCCGAAGGTGGAATAGGACAGGAAGGCCACGCGCGGCTCATGCCCCAGCCGCCGCGCGACCTTGGCGCTCTCGCGCGCGATATGCGCCAGCTCTTCCGCGCTGGGCCGTTCGTTGATCGTCGTGTCCGCCAGGAAGGCGGTGTAGTTCTTGCCGATCATCAGGTGAACGCCGAACGGCACCGCGCCCGGCTTAGGGTCGAGCACCTGGCGCACTTCGCGCATGGTCTGCGCGAAAGGCCGGGTGAGGCCCGTGATCATCGCATCGCCATAGCCCATCGCCACCAGCAGTGACGCGAACACGTTCCGCTCCTGATTGACCATGCGGCGCACGTCACGCTCGGTATAGCCGCGCCGCTGAAGCCGCGCGTAGAGGTAATCCACCATCGCGGGCACATATTCCGACACGGCCGAGTTCTGGATTTCGAACGCATCGGGGTTGCTCACGCCCAGTTCGACAAGCTTGTCGCGAACAGCCTGCGTCCGGCCCACCAGCACCGGCTCGCCATAGCCGAAGTCCTTGAACTGGATCGCGGCGCGCAGCGCCACTTCCTCCTCCGCCTCGGCAAAGACGACCCGCTTGGGATTGGCCTGCGCATCGGCATAAACCTGCGTCAGCACCGATGTCGTCGGGTTGAGCCGCGCCTTGAGGCTGTGGCGATAGGCCACGAAATCCTCGATCGGCTTCGTCGCTACGCCCGAAGCCATTGCCGCCTTGGCGACTGCCGAGGACACCCGCTCCATCAGGCGCGGGTCGAACGGGGCGGGAATGATGTACTCGGTGCCGAAATGCTGGTTCTTGCCATAGGCGGCGGCGACTTCTTCCGGCACGCTTTCCCGCGCGAGCGAGGCGATCGCTTCGGCTGCGGCGATCTTCATCTCTTCATTGATCGCGGTCGCACGCACGTCCAGCGCCCCGCGGAAGATGAAGGGGAAGCCCAGCACGTTGTTGACCTGGTTGGGATAGTCCGAGCGGCCCGTGGCGATGATCGCGTCGGGCCGCACCGCCTTGGCATCGGGCGGGGTGATTTCGGGATCGGGGTTCGCCATTGCGAAGATGATCGGCTTTTCCGCCATCTTTGCCACCCATTCCGGCTTCAGCGCGCCGGCGGCGGAAAGCCCCAGGAAGATATCGGCGCCGACCAGCGCTTCTTCCAGCGTGCGGGCATCGGTGTCGATCGCATGCGCGCTCTTCCACTGATCCATGCCCTTCTCGCGGCCACGATAGATCACGCCCGAACGATCGCACATGGTGACGTTCTCGTGCCGCACACCCATCGCCTTGATCAGCGCGGTGCAGGCGATGGCCGAGGCGCCAGCCCCGTTCACCACCATCTTCACGTCCTTCATGTCGCGTCCGGTCAGGTGGCAGGCATTGATCAGGCCGGCAGCCGCGATGATGGCGGTGCCGTGCTGATCGTCATGCATGACCGGGATCTTCATCCGCTCACGCAGGGCCTGCTCGATGATGAAGCATTCCGGGGCCTTGATGTCTTCCAGGTTGATGCCGCCGAATGTCGGTTCCATCAGCGCAACGGCATTGATGAAGGCTTCCGGATCTTCCGTGGCGAGTTCGATGTCCATCGAATCCACATCGGCGAAGCGCTTGAACAGCACCGCCTTGCCTTCCATCACCGGCTTGGACGCCAAAGCACCCAGATTGCCCATGCCCAGAATCGCCGTGCCGTTGGTGATCACCGCCACCAGATTGCCTTTGGCGGTATAATCATAGGCTGTGGCCGGATCGGCCGCGATTGCCTCTACCGGGGCGGCAACGCCAGGCGAATAGGCCAAACTCAGATCGCGCTGGGTAGCAACGGGTTTAGAGGGGACGATCTCGATCTTACCCGGGCGGATCGTCTGATGGTAAAACAGCGCCTCACGGGTGGTGAAGCGCAGATTGTCGTCGTCGGCCAAGCATTCCTCCTGTTCCACAGCAGCAGTAACGCGCCCAGGGGCCACGCGATAGGGGAAAGCTGGACAAAAGGCCTCCCGAATCGGGTATTTGCCGTCTAACCCCGTCGCGATGTCCAGCGGCCCCACCCCGATGATGGAGCAATACTTCGCGCTCAAGCGCGAGGCATCCGATTGCCTGCTGTTCTATCGCATGGGCGATTTCTTCGAATTGTTCTTCGACGATGCCCGCACCGCCAGCCAGGTGCTGGACATCGCCCTCACCAGCCGGGGCGAACATGGCGGCGAAGCAATCCCCATGTGCGGCGTACCGGTCCATTCGGCGGAGGGCTATCTCGCGCGGCTGATCAAGGCCGGGTGTCGCGTCGCCATCGCGGAGCAGGTTGAAACGCCCGAACAGGCAAAGGCACGCGGCGGATCGAAGGCATTGGTGAAGCGCGACATCGTGCGCTTCGTCACGGCGGGCACGCTGACCGAGGAATCGCTGCTGGAACCGCGCCGCGCGAACATGCTGGCGGCCATATGCGACCTGCGCGGCACGATCGGCATTGCCGCCTGCGATATTTCCACCGGGCGGATGGAGCTGGAGGAGTGCGGCCCTGATCGGCTCGGCGCAGCCCTCGCCCGGATCGGCGCAAGCGAGATCGTCGCGCCCGAGGAATGGGAAGGCGCCCCGAACGACGCGATTCCCCGCCCGCGCGGCGGCTTCGCCAGCGATGATGGCGATCGCGCGCTGAAACGCCTGCACGAAGTGGCAACGCTCGATGGCTTCGGCAGCTTCACTCGCGCCATGCTGGCCGCGGCAGGCGGTTTGATCGCCTATCTCGACCATGCCGGGCGCGGAAAGCTCCCCTTCCTGCTCCCGCCGGTTGCTCGCAGGGGTGACGAACGCCTGGCGATGGACGAAGCAACGCGGGCAAGCCTCGAAATCCTCGCCAGCCAGCAGGGCGGACGGCAGGGCAGCCTGATCGCCGCAGTGGATCGCTGTGTAACGGGGGCCGGCGCGCGTCAGCTGGCGGACGATCTGTCCGCCCCCCTGACCGACGCCGCCGCGATCACGGCGCGCCTGGCGCTTGTCCAGTATTTCCACGAAGATCCGTTGCTGCGCGCCGACCTGCGCGAAGTGCTGCGGGCCGCGCCGGATATCGGGCGGGCGCTGGGCCGTATCGTCGCCGGGCGCGGCTCCCCCCGCGATCTGGGCCAGGTGCGCGACGGACTTTCCGAAGCAAGGCGCATTGGCGAGCATCTGGCGAGGCGCTCCTCTCGCCCGGCCCTGCTCGACGGTCTGTTGCCGGAACTGGGCGGCCATGGCGCACTGACCGATCATCTCGATCGCGCGCTGGTGCCCTCGCCCCCCACCGAACGGAGCCAAGGCGGTTTCATCGCGGAAGGGTATGACCATGCGCTGGATGAATTGCGGGCCGTATCGGGCAATGCCCGGCGCGCGATTGCCGCGCTCGAAGCCCGCTATCGCGACGATACCGGGATTTCGGCCCTGAAGATCCGCCACAACGGCGTGCTGGGATATTTCATCGAAGTGCCGGCAAAGCATGGCGACCGGTTGATGGCTCCGGACAGCGGCTTCACCCATCGCCAGACCATGGCGAATGTGGTGCGCTTCAATTCGCTGCAATTGCACGAGGAAGCCAGCCGCATCGCCGAGGCAGGCGGCCATGCCCTTGCCGCCGAAGAGGCTCATTTCGAAGGGTTGGTGGAAGAAGTCGTCGCCGCGCGCGCGGCCATCGCCTCCACCGCCGCCGCGCTTGCCCGGATCGACGTGGCGCTGGGGCAGGCGGAACGGGCTGCGGAGGGCAATTGGTCCCGGCCGGAAATAGCGGAGGGATTGTCGCTCACCATCAAGGGTGGACGGCATCCGGTAGTCGAACAGGCGCTGGCCCAGGGGGGGGAGCGCTTCGTCGCCAATGACTGCATCCTCGCCACCCATGACCGGCTGTGGCTGGTCGGCGGGCCGAATATGGGCGGCAAGTCGACATTCCTGCGGCAGAATGCGCTGATCGTGCTGCTAGCGCAGGCCGGCGGCTATGTTCCCGCGGAATCCGCCACCATCGGGCTGGTGGACCGCCTGTTCAGCCGGGTCGGCGCATCCGACAATCTGGCGCGGGGCCGTTCGACCTTCATGGTCGAAATGGTCGAAACCGCGGCGATCCTCAGCCAAGCGACCGAGCGCAGCTTCGTGATCCTGGATGAAGTGGGACGCGGCACCTCCACCTATGATGGGTTGGCATTGGCCTGGGCGGTGGTGGAGGCGGTGCATGGGCACAATCGTTGCCGCTGCCTGTTCGCCACGCACTACCATGAACTGTCCCGCCTTGCCGAAAGCTGCGAAGCGCTGTCGCTGCATCATGTCCGGGCGCGCGAATGGAAGGGCGAACTGGTGCTGCTGCACGAACTCGCCTCCGGCCCGGCCGATCGTTCCTATGGCCTTGCGGTCGCCCGGCTGGCAGGCGTCCCGGCGAATGTCGTCTCGCGCGCCAAGACCGTGCTCGACCGACTGGAAAAGGCGCGGGCGCAGACAGGCGGGCTGGCCGCCGGGCTGGGCGACTTGCCGCTGTTCGCGGCAGCCGGCGAAGCGGAGCGGGAAATCCGCGACGAACTGCGCGATCGCCTCGAAACGATGGATATCGATGCGCTCAGCCCGCGCGAGGCGCTGGACCTGCTATACGAACTCAAGCGCATGGCGGTGTCGACGGAGAGTTAACATTTTTGCGCTATAGGCCGCGGAATGTACCAGTTCCTGTTCAAGAACCGCTGGATCGCACTCGGTTTCGCCGCGCTGACATTGATCAGCGTCTACATATTCGTCAGCTCGAGCGAGAATGGCGGCATGCCGGGTTTGGGCAACGGCGTGGTCGCCGATGCAACCGGCCAGGTCGAGGAACAGATCGCCGTGATCGAGGCCCCGCCGGAGGCCGTCATGGAAGACTCCGCCTATGACGAGGCCTATCTGAGCGACGAGGAACTGATCGACGATGCAAGGGGCTTCGATCCCTCACCCGAGTCGCAGGACGACGATTTCGCCGAAGCGGCATCGCAGCCGGAAGTGATCGACGGCATTCCGGTGATCATGCAATCCGGGGAGTGAGTTCCTTCGCCGGGCGGCTTTCCCGCCGTCAGACCGCAGGGAGAGGCTCCGGCCCCGAGTAATCGTAAAAGCCCCGGCCGGTCTTGCGGCCAAGCCACCCGGCCTCGACATATTTCGCGAGCAGGGGTGCGGGGCGATATTTGGAATCACCCGTCGCCGCGAAGATCACGCGCACGATTTCCAGGCATGTGTCCAACCCGATGAAGTCGGCCAGTTCCAGCGGCCCCATCGGATGGTTCAGACCCAGCCGGCACCCCTTGTCGATATCCGCGACGCCAGCCGTGCCCTGCCCCAGCACGAATACCGCTTCGTTGATCATCGGCAGCAGGATACGGTTCACCACGAAGCCCGGTTCATCCCCGCTCAGTACCACCTGCTTGCCGAGGCTTTCGGCAAAAGCGCGTGTGCGGCCGACCGTATCCGACGAGGTGGCGAGGCCGGGAATCACTTCGATCAGCTGCATCACCGGGACGGGATTGAAGAAATGCAGCCCGATGAAGCGCGCCGGATCGGGCGAGGCCGCGGCCATGCGCGTTATCGGGATCGAGCTGGTGTTGCTGGCCAGGATCGCGTCGGCGGCCAGCACTTCGCCGACCTTGCCGAAGATCGCGCGCTTGATCTCCTCCCGCTCGGTCGCAGCTTCGATGATGATGCCGGCCTGCGCCATCGGCGCGTAATCCGCCACCGGGACGATCCGGGCCAGTGCGGCCTCGGCATCGGCGGCGGCGATCTTCTCTTTTTCGACCAGCCGGGCCAGCGCCTTGCCGATGCGGCCCTTCGCCGCTTCCGCCATAGCGAGATCGACATCGGCGAGGAATACGGAGCGCCCGCTCTGCGCGGCGGTCTGGGCGATGCCCGATCCCATCTGCCCGGCGCCGATCACGCCCACGCCGTCCACGCTCACACCGGTCATGTCAAAGCTCCTTCGCAGTTGCAGCAAGGGCGCTTCTAACCGGAAGGACGAACGCGCGCTAGCGGTTCACCGACAGGAGCAGCACGATCACCACGATGGCCAGCGCCTGATACTTGATGCGCGCGAACATCATCTTGTTCTGCTGCAATTGCAGTTCGTGGAGATTGCCATCACCGCCATTGTCGATGTCCTGGCGAGTGGTGCGCAGGAAGGCGATGAGCCCGCGTACGAGCGAAAAGACCACGAGGCCCATCAGCACCAGCAGGACAAGGATGAGGAAAACAGTCATGCGATCCTATCTAGGCCTTCCCCCAGCGAAATGCCAGCGGGCAGCGCTCCCTTGCGCAAGGCATCGGCCAGCGTCCGCCCATCCTCTCCCGCCAGCCGCCGCGCGGCCAGTCCCAGCGCGCCCGCGCCCGATCCGCGCCGCTTGGCCAGCTTGCGCCCGGCATCGTCCACCAGCAGCGCATGATGGTGCCAGCGCGGCACCGGCAGGCCGAGCAGCGCCTGCAGCAGCCGATGCACATGGCTGGCGGCGAACAGGTCCATCCCCCGCGTCACCAGCGTCACGCCATCCGCGGTATCGTCCAGCGTAGCGGCAAGGTGATAGCTGGCCGGCGCTTCCTTGCGCAGCAGCACCACATCGCCCGACAGATCGGGCCGCGCCCGCTGCGCGCCCGCGCGCTCGTCCTCCCACGTAAGCGGCCCTGCCCGCTCCATCGCGGCCGCCATGTCCAGCCGCCAGGCCACGCCTTCGGCCGGATCGACATCCGCCCCCCGGCACGTGCCGGGATAGACCGGCCCATCGGGCCCGCCTTCGCTTGCCCGCCCGGCAATCTGCGCGCGGGTGCAACGGCAGGGATAGAGCAGCCCCTGCCCCTTCAACCGCTCCGCCGCGGCATCGTAGGCCGCCAGCCGCGTGGACTGCGCAGCGACCTCTTCCCATTCGAGGCCCAGCCAGGCGAGATCGAGGCGGAATTCCGCCGCCAGCTCCGCGCGGCTGCGCGTTCCGTCGATATCCTCCACCCGCAGCAGGAACCGCCCGCCGCGCTCCATCGCCAGATCGTGCGCGACGATGGCGGAATAGGCGTGGCCCAGATGCAACGGGCCGTTGGGGCTGGGGGCAAAGCGGGTGACGATCATTCGGGACAGGCTCGGTTGAGGGCGACTCGGCAAAAATCCTGTGGATTCACAATTTGTAACAGGGTTGACGCTTTTTCGGGCAAATGCTCCCTTGCGCTCATCAGGGAGGACACAACGCGTGTTCAAGGCCGAACTGATCGACCGGGCAGCCCACTTCCGCAGCGCGGAAGACGACCCCTTGCGGAAGCTGGAAAGCTGCCCCGCCCTCGTGCTCAATGCCGACTATACGCCCCTTTCCTATTACCCGCTCAGCCTGTGGCCGTGGCAGACGGCGATCAAGGCCGTGTTCCTCGAACGGGTGGATATCGTCGCCAGCTATGAGCGGGAAGTCCATTCCCCCTCGCTCGACATGCGGATACCCTCGGTCATCGCGCTGCGGCAATATGTGCGGCCGAACGCATTCCCCGCCTTCACCCGTTTCAACCTGTTCCTGCGCGACCGGTTCTGCTGCCAGTATTGCGGTGACACCCAGCATTTGACCTTCGACCACGTCATCCCCCGCCGGTTGGGCGGCAAGACGACGTGGGAGAACATCCTGACCGCCTGCGCCCCCTGCAACATGCGCAAGGGCGGCCGCACGCCCGGACAGGCGAAGATGCCCCCGCTGGTCCCGCCCATCCGCCCGACGAGCTGGCAGCTGCAGCAGCACGGCAAGCGCTTTCCGCCCAACTTCCTGCACGAGACCTGGCGCGACTGGCTCTATTGGGACGTCGAACTGGAAGCCTGACTCGCCCCGGCCATCGCCAGGGGGGTGACACGAAACCGGGGTCAAAGTGGTTTTCTTGCAGAGGGGTCCAGGAGTGCCGGGTGGCTCCGGAGCCGTCTCGCTGATACTTGAATAAGTAACTGCTTTTAAAATATTATTTTCCCCGTGGCGATCATTCTCCAAGCCGCCGACCGCCTCGTTCCATGCGTAACGGGGGCATTCAGGGCGTAACTTTCCGAAAAAGCCGCTTCCTGCACTGGAATGGGTCGAGGAAAGTGTACGGTCCATCCATCAGGATAGACCAGATTTCGGCCGGGTAGGAAAATGGAATGGAACCCGCCGGGAATGAGCGATCATCCGAAGCCGTGGATCAGCAGGAAGCCTATCGCGAGCAGGCTGAAAATTGCCTGGATATAAACCCAGACCGCACCGGCAACCGCCCGGCCCCATGACACGCCGAGGGCGCGGCGAAACTGCATCGCCTGAATTGCCCAGTACCAGAGGGTCGCACCCAAAGTAATCGCACCCGTTGGACCGGGCGCGACTTCGCACATGTTCGGGACAGGCTGGAGACTGCCCGTGACTTTTTCGGAACGTTACCCCTCGATCACCCGCGATGCCGGGTGATGCTTGTCCAGGTGCCGCTTCACGATGCGCAGGTTGCGGGTGTTGGAGCGGTAGAGGAAGTCGAACAGGTCCCCCGCCAGCGGGATCGCGCCGATGGCCGTATCGAAGGCGATATTGCCTGCCATGCGCCACAGCTTCCATTTGGGAATGCCCAGATTGCGGGCTTCCCATACGATATAGGCGCCCATCGCGGCGGTGATCACATCGCCCACCACGGGAACCAGGCCGACGATGGCGTCCAGCCCCACGGGGCGGTTGATGCCGGGGATGATGAAGGCGCGTTCCAGCACCATTTCCATCGCCTCTATGCGCTGGCGTACCGAAGCGGGATCGTTCCCCATGGGCAGCGTGACACGCATTGGCTGCGGACGCTGGGTCATTGGCTGAGAACCTTTCAATTCACCGGATCGAGCCCGTGGACCTTATCTGGGAATGGTGGCGAGCTGCGGCAAGGGATGGAACACCCAGGGATTGGCTGAGAAGCCTTCGATCCCGGCACGCACCAGCGACCAGCGGATCGGCTGGCCGAAGGGGATGAAGGCGTTGGCGCCGGTCAGTTCGGCCTCCGCTTCCGCCAGCAGGGCCGCGCGCTCGGCCGGATCGGCGGCGGCGTTCGCCTCGGCCAGTCGCTCGTCCGCGGCGCTGGAGCACAGGCCACGGCGCAGGCCGCAATGGAATTGCCCCAGAAACCAGCGCGCATTGGCATAGCGGGCCACGCGGTCCACCAGTTCCAGGGCGGGCTCCTCCCCTTCTTTCGCGCGGCGCAGGGTGATGCCGATGGCCGCCATGTCCTGCGAAAGGCGGCGGAACAGGGTATCTCCACCCGGACCGGCAGGCAGGGCAATGAGTATCTCGGGCGCTTCGCCTTCATTCTCGGCCCGCCCATTCTCGGCCCGCCACGCGGCTATGCGCGAGGCGGCGGCCGCCCTGCGGGCATCCAGCGGCATCGCATCCCACCGTTCGCCGATCGTGCCGAGATCGGCAGGGAGGCCGGGCGCCACGATGCGGGTGGTGGGCGTCCACCCGCCGATGTTGAACGGAGCGACCAGCGCCTCGCGGTCGATCGCCATGGATACGGCTTCGCGCCCCGCGGCATCGGCCAGCACGCCTTCCGCCCGGCGCACGGCGAGGCCGAACAGGCCGATCGCCGGATCGATCCGCACCGTGCCGCGTGAAAGCGGGCCGGTATCGACGCGGGGCAGATCCTCGATCCGGCCGTTCAGCACCACATCCACGACGCCTTCATAGAACAGCTCCGCCGCGCGCGCGGCAGGCAGGCTGCGCAGGCGCAATTCGCGCACGTTGCCCTGCCAACGCTCATCCACCGGCAGGCCGCGCTGCTGCGGGGGCAGCATGGCCAGCACGGCGATCCCGTCCACCCGGCGCAGGCTCATGGGGCCGGTGCCCCGCCCCTTATGCGCCAGGCCCAGTTCGGGCTGGGCCAGCAATTGCAGGAAATCGGGCATGGCGCCCTTCAGGCGGATTTCCACCACCCGGCCGGCCATGGCGCGGATTTCCTCGATCTGGTCGATGTCGCGGCCCAGCGGCCTACCCGAAAGCTGGCGCACGACGGTGCGCAGCGCGGTGCGCGCGCTTTCGCCGGTCAGTTCGCTGCCATCGGGCCAGGTGCCTTCACGCAGGCGGAAGATATAGCTGCGCCCGTCATCGGTGACGATCCAGCGATCCGCCAGGGCCGGGATGACCTGGCCCTGCGCATCGAGGCCGACCAGCCCTTCGACCGTGGCGGCGCGGACATGCTGCCCGGCGGCGGACAGCAATACGCCTTCCTCGAACGGATCGCCTTCTTCGCCGATGATGGCCATTTCCAGCGCGCCTTCATTCCCCCGGCCGCAGGAAGCGGCCAGCAGGGCAAGCCCGATGGCGAGGAAGCGGAAGGCGCGATGCATCTGCCGCCAGCCGTAAGCCCTGCGGCGGCAAGCATCAATGCCGTGCGGAAAGCTGTCAGATCTTGCGGAGCCTGGAAGCCTCGGTTGCCCGGTTGCGCGGGCCGGGGCGCACCAGGGCAACCGTCTGCGCATCGGGTTGGGCCGGGGCGCGGACGCGCAGATGGTCGATTTCTTCGATGAAGGCGATGCCGAAGCGGTCATCCTGCTTCCAGGCGACCGTGCCGTCGATCCAGCCAAGATTGCGCAATTCAACGCTGACCAGCGAGCCGCGCATTACCTTTACATCCCCTTCCGCCATCATTCCGGCGGCCGAGAGATTGCGTACCTTCACCCGGTACTCGGTGCCGTTCGCGTCGCCGTCCAGCCGGACCTTGGCCAGGACGAGCAGGCTATCGCGTGACGACTGGCGTGTGTCGACATGACTCATTCGGATGCTACCCAAAACTAAATTGGCCAAAACTAAATTGGCCAAAACCAATTAGCCAAAACCAAATCAGCCTGCCCACGCGCGCGTGGCCCAGACGCGCGCCCCGGCAGGCAAAGGGGGCCGTAACACCCCACTCGCAAACAAAGCATTAATCGCCCTGTCCGACGGAAACAGCGGCTTTCGGCGAAATCCCCGCCGAAAGCGTCAATCGTCGCGCGAGATCTTTTCGCGGCGCTCATGCGCTTCCTGCGCTTCCACCGTCATGGTCGCGATCGGGCGAGCGACAAGGCGCTTGAGGCCGATCGGATCACCCGTGACTTCGCAATAGCCGTATTCGCCCTTGTCGATCCGGCGCAGGGCGGAATCGATCTTGGCGATCAGTTTGCGCTGGCGATCGCGCGTACGCAGTTCGATGCCCCAATCGGTCTCGCTCGAAGCGCGATCGTTGAGATCAGGTTCGCGAATGGGCCCGTCCTGCAGCGATTGCAGCGTGTCTTTCGAAACGGAAAGGATCGACTTTTTCCATTCGAGCAGCAGCAGGCGGAAATAATCCAGCTGCTTCTCGCTCATGTACTCTTCGTCATCAGCAGGCGTGTAGTCACCGTCGAGCGAGCGACGTGCCTTCGCCAGAATATCAATATCGTCACCGGCAACCGAAGCCATCAAGATACTCCGTATCCAAAGTCCTCCCCCACGGGAACCGGCCTTTGTCCCTGCTCGCCCCGGACATTTTCCCGGTGGCGCCCGTCCGGCTGGGTTGGCGCGCCTATAGGGGCTGGAAAATGGCTGCACAAGCGGCAATCCTTAGCAAAGCGCCGAGCCGCGCAGATGCCCCCCGAAGTGTCCACAGGCAACGGCGCCAAGGGCGTCCAGCGGATGCCTTCGCGGTTCTTCCATGTCGCAAACCTGAACATCCGCCCGGGCCGGAACGGGAAATATCCGGAGAGGCCCGAGGCGAAGGACGCCGATACCCCGGACCGGTGCATCCGCTTTTCAACGACGGCGTTAACCAAATATTGACCATGAAAGCCGAAGTTCTTCCCAATGGCAGCAAAGGGGACTGCCGAAACAGGGTAATAGGGATCATGGGAATCCATTCGATTGACCAGTTCGCCTCGACCATCCAGGCCGATAGCGGCACCGTAAACGGCGACATGCTGATCGCCACATGCCTGGCGGCAGCCGCCGCGGGCGACACCAGCGCCTATTTCGATCTGGGGGTGGCCTTCTCTACAGGAAGCCATGGCGCGGATTGCGATCTGATCGAAGCGCACAAGTGGTTCAACCTCGCCGCATCGCGCGGGCATGAGGAAGCCGCCTGCTGCCGCGCCGACATCGCCGATGAAATGACCGCGCGTGAAATCGCCGAAGCCCAGCGCCGTGCGCGCCAGTGGCTTTCCGCAATCGGCCGTATCGCCGCCTGATCAGCCTTTCCTGAACGGCGTCCGTTCGCCGAGATAGAGCTGGTCCGCCGCGATGCCTTGCCGCTCGCGTTCGAGGAAATCGGCCACCGCTTCCCGAAAGCGGGGGTCCGCAATCCAGTGTGCCGACCATGTCCGCACCGGTTCATAACCCCTGGCAAGCTTGTGCCCGCCCTGCGCCCCTGCCTCCACCCGCGCCAGGCCGCGCGCGATCGCCGCGTCGATCGCCTGATAGTAACACAGCTCGAAATGCAGGAACGGCTTGTCGACGATGGCGCCCCAATAGCGCCCGTAAAGCGCGCTCCCCCCGATGAAGTTGAGCGCACCGGCCACCGCAATCCCGTCGATATAGGCCAGCATCAGCAGCACCCGGTCACCCATGCGCTCGCCCAGCAGGTCGAACGCCTGGCGCGTCAGATAGGGCGTTCCCCATTTGCGGGCGCCGGTGTCCTGGTAGAACATCCAGAACGCATCCCAGTGCTCGGGCCGGATCTCGTCGCCCGAAAGCGCCCTGATCTCAACCCCTGCCTGCGCGGCGGTCCGTTCCTTGCGGATCGCCTTGCGCTTGCGGGATGACAGCGCGCTCAGGAAATCGTCGAAGCTGGAATAGCCGCGATTTTCCCAGTGGAACTGGATATCGTTGCGGGGCATCCAGCCGGCCGCTTCGAACAGCGGAAGCTGGTCCGGCTCGATAAAGGTCGCATGGGCGGAGGAAAGACCCTCCTGCTCGCACAGCAGCTCCACCGCGCGCAGCAGCGGCCGGGCGAGGCTTTCGTCGCGCAGCAGCAGGCGCGGGCCGGTGGCGGGGGTGAAGGGCGCGGCGATCTGCAGCTTGGGATAATACTGCCCGCCCGCGCGATGCCACGCATCGGCCCAGCCATGGTCGAACACATATTCGCCTTGGCTATGCTCCTTGAGATAGGCCGGCAGCGCGGCGGCGATCCTGCCGTCATCCCCTTCGATCACGATCGGCAGCGCGCTCCACCCCGTGCCGGGGCCGACGCTGCCGGAATCCTCCATCGCCGAAAGAAAGGCATGGCTGATGAAGGGATTGTCAGATCCGGCCAGCGCGTCCCACTCATCGGCCGGGAGGGCACCAACCGCGTTGGCGATGCGGGCGGTGAGAGTGGGGCTTTCGCTCATGCGGTAAATCTAGGGAACACCCGCCCCTTCGGCAATCGGTGCATCGGCATGTTCGGCCGCCCGCGCGCGCAATTCGGCGGAACGCACCGTCCAGGTCAGCAGCGGCAGGCCCCGCGCGCGCTGGGCGGCGGCGAAGCGGCTGGGCAGGTCGCGCACGTCATAGGCCAGGAAATCGGGCCGCGAGATCCACAGCGCGACATGGCGGCCGAGGCTGCCTTTTAGCGTGCGATCGTCCTCTTCGGTGACGACAAGTCCCCGCAATGTCTGCGGTGAATGCCGGGCAAACCAGCGGCATACGCGGGGGTCGAAGCTCATCACGGCGACCGGCCCCTGATAGCCTTCCAGCTCGCGCCGCACCGCCAGGCAAAGCGAGCGCACCCGGTGGTCCCGGCGGGATTTCACTTCGATCAGCAGGGGCACCCGGCCCCGCACCAGCCCCAGCAGTTCGCGCAGGGTGGGGATGCGGTCTTTCCCGCCTTTCAGCATGACCTGCGCAAGCCCGGCCATGCTGCGGGCGGCGAGCGGCCCGGTCTCGTCCGTCAGCCGGTCAAGCTCCCAGTCGTGAAAGACCAGCGCCTGCCCGTCGCCCGTGCGCTGCACATCGCATTCGATGCCCATCCCGCGCGAAATCGCAGCGGAAAAGGCCGAGAGCGAGTTTTCAGGCGTGTCCAGCCCGTGCAGGCCGCGATGGGCGTACACGGACTTGCCCAGCCAGGCGACACGGGCGGAATCCGGCGGCGGGGCCAGCCAGTTATCAGCCAGCTGAAACGGCAAGGATGGCATCCACTTCGACAGCCGCGCCCAGCGGCAGGGCAGGCACGCCCACTGCCGCGCGGGCATGGCGGCCGGCATCGCCGAACACGTCCACCATCAGTTCCGAAGCGCCATTGGCGACCTTGGGCTGATCGGTGAAGGCGGCGGCCGAATTGACGAAAGCACCCAGCTTCACCACCTGCTGCACCCGATCGAGCGAGCCGAGCGCGGCCTTGAGCTGCGCCAGGATCATCAGCCCGCAGGCGCGCGCCGCGGCGGCACCGTCCTCAACCGAGACATCTTCGCCCAGGCGCCCGGTCACCAGCTTGCCGCCGATGAAGGGAAGCTGGCCGGAAACATGCGCCAGGCCGCCCGCGATCACCACGGGGACATAGGCGGCGACCGGGGCCGCGGCTTCAGGCAGGACGATGCCCAGTTCGGCCAATCTTGCTTCGATGCTCATTGCTTCTCCTCGTGCAGACGTTCCAGAAGCCACGGCAGGGCTTCGGTCCAGTTGTCTATCCGCGCATGCGCATCACCGGCCGTGAAGGCGCAGGCGACATGGGGCGCGACCGCGGGTTCGCCCACCAGATGCAGCCGGGTGACATGGCCTGCATCCTGCGCGACGGAGGCGTGGTGCTGCGCGATATCGTCGATGAAGAAGGCCCGGCTGGGGCGGTATTCTTCCAGGATCGCCTTCAGCGCCGGACCCTTCGGCCCCTGATTGGTGAAGACCCGCGCATCGATCCCATGGCCGGCAAGCTGCGCCGCGCGGTTTTCCGCGCGATGGTCCTTGAGGTTGGTCAGGATCACGATATCGGCCAGTTCGCCCAGCTGGCCCATGGCCTCCACCGCGCCGGATATCGCCGTCTGGCGATGCATTTCCGTGTCGAAGAACAGATTCAGCAAGCGCCACATCTCTTCTTCCGAAAGCGTGCGCCCGCTGGCCCGGTCGCGCATGGAATCGATGAAGTTGCCGCCTTCCCAGTGGAAATCGACCTCGTGCTCTTCCCCGATATACTCGCGGAAATGCACCAGCATGTGCAGCAGCACCTCGTCGCAATCCGAGATGATCAGCGGGCGGTTCGCGGGCGCGTTCATCGGTTCAGCCTGTATGCGGCGTCGACCAGTGCCTCGGGCTTCACGCCCAGCGCATCGGCGGCAAGGACAAGGTCGGGCTCGTGATTCGCCAGGAATTCCAGCACGGCGCCCAGCACGGCGGTCTCGCCCAGCCCGTCCCGCAGGATTTCAGGGGTGAGGCCGGTCAGCGCCAGCAGACGCTGCGCCCGGTCGTCATCAGTCAGCACCCAGCCCAGCGCGGAAAGCGCCAGTGCCGCATCTGCCTCATGGGCGGGGGATTGGGAGTCGCCGGGAATTGTCAGCACCTTGTGGGAGTCATACAGCGCGTATCACGAAGGGGAATGGTCCAGTGGCAAAGAGAATCCTCGTTGTCGAGGACAACGATCTCAACCGCAAATTGTTCTGCGATGTCCTGCGGGCCAACGGCTTTGCGGTGGAACCGGTGGCGGACGGGCTGGAAGCCATTGGCAAGGCACGGGAATTCGTGCCCAACCTGGTCATCATGGACATCCAGTTGCCCAATGTATCGGGGCTGGACCTGATTGCGGGGATGAAGGCGGATTCCCTGCTGCGCGCGATCCCGGTGCTGGCCGTCACCGCCTATGCCGGCAAGGGCGACGAGGAACGGATTCGCGATGCCGGCGCGGAGGGATACCTGGCCAAGCCCGTCTCGATCGGCCCGTTCATGCAGGCGGTGAACGCGCTGCTGTGAGAAGCGCCCATGCCGTATTGCGTGGCTTTACAATTGGCATTATATGTAAAGCATGGCATTACACGCCGGTGATTATCGACAGTATCCGGCACAAGGCACTGCGCAAGCTGGTGGAAACCGGCGCTGCAAAAGGCATCATGGCTGCGGAACGCATTGTCGACATGATCGCTTTCGTGGATGCCGCCGGGTCCTTCGATGAACTGGCGGTGCCGCCGAATTTCGGATTTCACGCCCTTTCCGGCGACAGGAAGGGCACTTACGCCATGACTGTGACGAGGAACTGGCGGCTTACATTCACCAAGGTTGACGAGCAGACGATCGCCGATCTCGATCTGGAGGACTATCACTGATGCCGATCAAGGTTCACCCTTCGCTGGCCGTCCACCCCGGCCCGTGGTTGCGCCGCAACGTCGTGCCCGAAGGCATGACCGTGACGGACCTTGCCCAACGGCTTGGTGTTACGCGCCCGGCGATGAGCAACCTGCTCAACGGCCATGCCGCACTTTCCGCGGAAATGGCGCTCCGTTTCGAGAAGGGCTTTGCCCTTTCCGCCGACACCCTTTTGAAGATGCAGGCGGCGCACGATCTCGCCAAGGCAAGGAAACTGGCCGACAGGCTGAGGGTGGATCCGATCGCCGCGTGAGGCACGCATCCCCTCCCTTCGCTTGACACGAACCGTCCGCGCCGCTTTTGCGCCGCAATCCAGCCCTAGGAGCCGCATCATGGACCGCGCCGAAGTCGACACCACCATCCGTTCGCTGATTGCCCCCTTCAACAAGAAGGGCGTGGGAATCGAGGAAAGCTCCACTTTTGCGGGCGACCTGGAATTCGACAGCCTGACGGTGATGGATTTCGTGGCCGCCATCGAAGACGAATTCGACATCATCATCAGCATGAACCAGCAGGCCGAAATCGAGAATTACGGCCAGTTGGTGGATGCGGTGGTCAAGCTCAAGGACAAGTGACCGCCATATGAGCGACCTGTTCAGCAAGTTCGACGACATCATCGCCCTGCGCGAAGGCCTGCTCGCCCATGGCGGGGAGGACCCGTTCAGCCTGGTGATGGAGAAAGTGCTCTCCCCCACCCGCGCGATCTGCAACGGGCGCGATACGATCCTGCTCGGCACCTACAACTATATGGGCATGACTTTTGACCCGGATGTAATCCAGGCGGGCAAGGATGCGCTCGACAATTTCGGCGCCGGCACCACCGGCAGCCGCGTTCTCAACGGCACCTATCAGGGCCACAAGGAATGCGAGGAAGCGCTGAGGGAATTCTACGCCATGGATCACGCCATGGTGTTCTCGACCGGCTACCAGGCGAACCTGGGAATCATCTCCACCATTGCCGGCAAGGGCGATTACATCGTCCTCGACATCGATAGCCATGCCAGCATCTGGGATGGCTGCGCGCTGGGCAACGCCGAAGTCGTGCCGTTCAGGCATAACGACATCGAAGCGCTGGAAAAGCGGCTGAAGCGCATTCCCGAAGGCGCGGGCAAGCTGGTGGTGCTGGAAGGCGTCTATTCGATGCTGGGCGACATCGCCCCGCTGAAGGAGATGATCGCCGTCTCCAAGGCCAACGGCGCGATGGTGCTGGTGGACGAAGCGCATTCGATGGGCTTCATCGGCCCCAACGGGCGCGGCGTGGCCGAAGCGCAGGGCGTGCTGGACGATGTCGATTTCGTGATCGGCACCTTTTCCAAGAGCGTGGGCACCGTGGGCGGCTTCTGCGTGTCCAACCACCCCAAGTTCGAAATCATGCGGCTGGTGTGCCGTCCCTATGTCTTCACCGCATCGCTGCCGCCCAGCGTGGTGGCGACCGCCGCGACCAGCATCCGCAAGCTGATGCATGGCGGGGAAAAGCGCGCCCATCTGTGGGAGAATTCCCGCACGCTGCATGGCGGCCTTCGGAACCTCGGCTTCTCGCTGGGCACGGACGAGCCGCAGAGCGCGATCATCGCGGTGATCATGCCCGACCTCGAGAAAGGCGCCGCCATGTGGGAAGCGCTGCTGCATGAAGGGCTCTACGTGAACCTGGCCCGCCCGCCGGCCACGCCCGCCAACATGACCCTGCTGCGCTGCTCGCTCTGCGCCGAGCATTCGGCCGACCAGGTGCAGGCGATCCTGGGCATGTTCGAACGTGCGGGGAAGGCCGTGGGGATTATCTGATGCTGCGGGTGGCGCTCGCCTTCGCTGCGATTGCCGCCGCCACGCCTGTCTGCGCGCAACCCGCGCTGGAAAGCGGTTTTGCCGGGGCATTGCGCGGTTGCGAGGAATGGGTGCTGAACCCCGCAAGCTGGGCCGAAGGGCCTGAGCCTTTCATCGCGGCCGTGAACCTTGGCAGCGCGATGGGATATGTCCGGTCCGTCGACGCCGCCGCCCTCCCCCCTGAGCAGTTGCGCATCGACAACCGCTATTGGCGCATCAATTCGACGGAAGGCGCCGGGTACATTCTGGTGGTATCCGCCACCCTGCCCATGTGCCACATCACCGGTGGCGGCGACACCGACCTCCAGCCGGCGGTCGAGGCCGTGCTGACGAGCGACGGTTTCCAGGGCCACTGGGAGGCAATACGGACCGAAATCCAGGGCGACCTGGCATCCACCATCTTCCGCAATCGCGAAGAACCCATGTTCTCGATGACCGTAAGCCGCTCAAGCGAACCAGGCCAGCGGCTGGACCGCGTTCAGGTTCTGGCGACGGCCATGTTCGACTTGGGCGAATAGCCACCTCGTCCCCGGAACACCGCGCCGCGCCGTCTGTTCCTTGGTAAAACCCCAAGGAGACCGACGATGACGATACGCACAGGCAGCGCGCGCTATGAAGGGCTGGGCAAGGCCGGGAAGGGCTTCGTGTCGACCCAGTCCGGCGTGCTTTCCGATCAGAAATACGGCTTCGACACCCGCTTCGAAGACGGCCCCGGCACCAACCCGGAAGAGCTGGTGGCAGCCGCCCATGCCAGTTGCTTCACCATGGCGCTGGCCTTCGCCCTTGCGCGCGAAGGGCTGGAGGATGGCACGCTGGAGACCACGGCCAGGGTGAAGCTGGAACAGGATGGCGCCGGGTTCACCATCACCCGCTCCGACCTGGTGCTGACCGCCCGCGTGCCGGGGATCGACGATGCCAAGTTCCAGGAAATCGCCAATGACGCGAAGGCGACCTGCCCGCTTTCCAAGCTGTTGAACGCCGAAATCACGCTGGAGGCGACGCTGGAAGGCTGATTGCCGGCCAGCGCGCGCAGGGCCCGTTCGGGGCGAATCCGGCACGGGACAGCCCGCATTGCGCCAGCCTCGGGCTCGCAGGGGAACATCGCGCCTTGCGGGCCTTTTCCTTTGTATCGCGGCATGCGCGCCACCCCCGGCGCGTTGCCTGATCCGAACCGATACCAAGGAGATTCACGATGCAGGTTCCCCATGATGCGCTGGTTGTGGTGGCGGACGGACGCAAGCTGCTGATGTTCCGCAATGAAGGCGATCCCCGGCATTTGAACCTGCAGGTGGAACGCAAGGAAATTCACGAGAACCCGAAGGATGGCGAGCAGAAGTCGGATTCGGCCGGCCGCGCATCCTCCACCCAGTCCGGCCCCGGCGCCCCGGCCATCGCGCGGGCGGGCACGATGGGACAGGGCGCGCAGTTCGCCCCTTCGCGCGGGAGCATGGACGAACCCGACTATCACCAGCTGGAGGAAGACCGCTTCGCCGCCGAAGTGGCCGAAATCCTGAACAAGGGCGCGCTGGCGAACGAATATGACCGCGTCATCATCGCCGCCCCGCCCCGCACGCTGGGCGAGTTGCGCAAGAAATATCACAAGGAAGTGGAAGGCCGGCTGGTGGGCGAAATCGCCAAGGACCTGACCGGGCATCCCGTGCCCGAGATCGAGAAGGTGCTGCAGGCGGCGTGAGGCTTTGGGGGGCTTCTCCTCCTTCTTCTCGGCCTCCTCCTCCCTTCCTTCCCCGGCCTCAATCCTTCCGTCCCTCCTGAGCCTGTCGAAGGATGCGCGCAGAGGCCGGGGCCGGGTAAAGGGGGCCCATCCAGCCTGTCTGTTTCGCGCGTCCTTCGACAGGCCCAGGATGGACGGGGGTGGGGAGTTCTGGCGCATCTTGCCATTTGGCATAATCTCTATTATATCCTGCCAAACAGGACAGGATAGATGCTGCTCGAACTTCCCCGCACCCAGGCGGAACCGCATAATCCGCAAATCACCGTGGCGGAGGCGCAGGCCGCCGCGCGCGCGGTGATGAACCTGTTCGCCCGCTGGGATTTGACGGACGATGAAGCGCGCCAGATCCTGGGCGGCCTTTCCCCCCGCACCCATGCCCGCTGGAAGAAGGGCGATATCGGCCGGATCGACCGCGATCTGGCCACGCGCCTGTCGCTGCTGCTGGGGATCCACAAGGCGCTGCGCTATCTCTTCACCGATCCCGAACTGGCCTATGCCTGGGTGAAGAAGCCCAACGCCATGCTGGGCGGGCAGCGCGCGCTGGATGTGCTGCTGGGCGGATCGATCTTCGCGCTGGAACGGGTGCGCGCCTTCCTGGATGCGGAGCGGGGCGGCTGGTGAGCGCCAGGGCCGCCTGGCCGGAAGTGCGGGTGACATGGGACCGGGCCTTCCGCCTGATCCGTTCGATCTTCCCCCCGATCGACCTGTTCGAGGACATCGCCGACCCGCGCGACTGGGAAGCGCTCGGCTCGGCCGAATCCAAGACCAATCCCCGCATTGCGGAAGGTATGGGCCGGCTGGACCTCGTGCCGCCGGGACGCCGCGTGTCCGGCCCCGGCGCCAGCATCGTGATGGCACCTTTCGTGCATCTCAGCCCGGACCGGCCGGGGCGCTTCACCCAAGGCCGCTATGGCGTCTACAGCGCGGGCGACAGCGAGGAGGTTGCCCTGCGCGAAGTGGCCTTCCACCACGCCCGCATGATGCGCGCGACGGCCGAAGCGCCGGGCTGGCATTCGCAGTTCCGCATGATGGTGGGCACGGTGGACCGCACATTCGCCGATTTGCGCGAACGGGCCGACTGCCACGACCCCGATGACTGGACCACCCCGCAATCAGTCGCCGCCGATCTGCGCCGGCAGGGCGCGGACGGCGTGCATTACCGGTCCGTCCGCAGCCCCGGCGGCCTGTGCATCGGCGCCTTCTGGCCCGACGCGGTGGGCATCCCCCGGCAAGGCGATCACTACCAGCTGCACTGGGACGGCGCGCAGGTGGACCGCGTGCTCAATTGCCGCAGCAAGGTGGAATTCGGGCTGGGTTGATCGGGAATGGGGGCACGGGACCGGCAATCAAGCCGGATGCTGCGCCGGTGCCTCCGCGCATTTCGCCTGGGTTTCCGCCGAGCCTTCGCCACCGTCGATCAGCGTCACCGCCAGGAAGCCCGCCACCACCAGCAGGGCGAAGCCCGCCGTGGCGAGGCCCAGATACTTGTCGATGAAGGCCTTGATCGGCCGGCCGAACAGGCGAAACGCCACGCCCACGATCATGAAGCTGATCGAACGGCTGACGAGGCTGGCCAGCAGGAAGGTGATCACATTCATCCCGATGAAGCCGGCGGTGATCGTCAGCAGCTTGAACGGGATAGGGGTCGCCCCCTTGATCATGATGATTTCCGCGCCGTATTCGCGCAGATAGCAGGCGGCCACGGGGAAGCTGTCGCTCAGCCCCAGCACGGCCAGCAACTGCGTACCCACCGCATCGTACAGCCCCCAGCCGATCGCATAGCCCAGCACGCCGCCCGCCACGGAGGACAGGGTGGCGATGGTGGCGAAGCGGATCGCGCGCTTCGGGTCCGCCAGGCACATCAGCCCCAGCACCGGATGCGGCGGAATCGGGAAGAAGCTGGCTTCCACGAAAGAGAAGAAGGCCAGCCACCACTCCGCGCGCGGATGCGATGCCTTGGCCATGGTCCAGTTGTAGAGGCTGCGCAGCATCTGGCGAACTCCGGCTCTTCAATTCCGCATCGTCATCGCGGCGCGCCGCCCGCTTTTAGGCGAGAGTGTGCAGTGCAGCAAGATATCTCATAAATAACCTATTTGGCACTTTTATGTTGACATCGTAACGCTATTTGGTTATACAGGAAAAAGATCGCGATAAAGCGAGTCGCTGATCCTCCCCCCTCCCCTTGCAGGGGAGGATCGAAGCGCGGTTTCTTGCAATCCCCTTCCCAAAGGACCACCCCCATGACCGACGAACCAACCGGCGAGAAGCCGGGGCGCCGCTATGGCGCACCCAGGAACTGGCGTGACGTGTTCATCGCCGCCCTTGCGGAAACATCGAACGTCACCGCCGCCGCCAGGCTGGCCGACATCAACCTGAGCCATGTCTATAAGACGCGGCGCGAAGACCCCGCTTTCGCCCTGCGCTGGTTCGCCGCGCTCAGCGAAGGCTACGACAATCTCGAAATGGAGCTGCTCTACCGCCTGCGCAGCGGCAAGCTGGAGGAAACCGACGCCGACGGCACGAAGCGCAAGTTCGATATCGGCACCGCCTTTCGCTGCCTGTTCGCGCATCGCGAAGCGGTGATACGCGAAAAGGGCCGCCGCATGATGGCCGACGAATCCGCGACGATCGCCTCGATCAATGCCAAGATCGATGCGATGCGCGCGCGGGAGAAGGAAGCCGAGCGCCTGCTGGCAGGCACGCCGCGCCCCGCCTCCCGAAGCGATACCGCCCCCATCGACGATACGGGGGCAAGCGATGCGGCATGAGCGGGGGCCGTGGTTTCGCGCCGCCTCCGCGGCCACCCGCACCAGCCTGCTGAAGACATGTTCGGAGCACGAGCGCGAGGCGATCGCCGGGTGGCACTGGGATGTGCAGGCCCGGTCCGAACAGCTCCCGCCGCCGGGCGACTGGCGCGTGTGGCTGGTCTGCGCCGGGCGCGGTTTCGGCAAGACCCGCGCCGGGGCGGAATGGGTGCGGCAGATCGCGCGGGACCATCCGGACGCCCGGATCGCCCTGGTCGGCGCATCGCACCATGAAACGCGGGCGGTGATGGTGGAAGGGCAAAGCGGGCTGCTCGCCGCTTCGCCGGGGGCCATCGCGCCCGAGTTCGAACCGTCGCTGCGGCGGCTGCAATGGCCCAATGGGGCGCAGGCGTTCCTCTATTCCGCCGGCGAGCCCGAGAGCCTGCGCGGTCCGCAGCACAGCCATGCCTACCGGGCAGGCGCAGAAGGAATTCTTCGTCAACGAAGCCCTTTCGCGCATCGATGCCCTGCTTCACCCGGCCATCGCGGGAACGGCGAATGTGCCTCCCGCCACGCCCCTCGCGGGGGAATGCTGGCTGGTTGGCGCCGCGCCGTCGGGCGCCTGGGCGGGGTACGCGGGTGCGATTGCCTGCTTCACCGCCGGATCGTGGCTGTTCACCGCGCCGCGCGACGGGATGCGTGTGCTCGATCTCCCGAGCGGGCAGGTGCTGTTTCACCGTGGCGGCTGGCAGGCAGTGTCGGCACCGGCATCGCCCACCGGAGGCGGCGTTGTCGATACACAGGCCCGCGCCGCCATCGCTGCGCTGATTGCGGCCCTTTCGGATGCAGGGGTCTTCCCCAACGAGGCTTGAGAAATTGGCGCTTGAAAGGCCGGCGGGGGACCAAACCGGCACGCTCTGCGTTGGGGAGAGAATATGACCTGACAGGAGAGTAGGAATGAACCGCAAATACCTTTTCGCCCTTGCGCCTGTGGCAATGCTCGCCGCCTGTGGCTCGCAATCCGAAGACGCAGCCGACCCCACACCCACTGCTTCACCTCCAACGCCCACCCTGCTCGGCTCCGCCACGCTCAGCCTGGCCGATGGCAAATCCGTCGGCACTGCGGAGTTGAACGGCAACGGCGAAGAAGTTTCGATCTCCGTCGTCCTGTCAGGCTTGCCCGAGGGCGTCCGCGCAGTTCACCTCCACACGACCGGTTCGTGCGAAGCGCCCGACTTTGCGTCGGCGGGCGGGCATCTCAATCCCGGAATGCATGAGCATGGGAAGGAAAATCCCAAGGGGGCGCATCTGGGCGATCTCCCCAATGCAACAATCGATGCCAATGGCGATGGCACCATCACCGCGGCGTTGACCGGCACCCAGGCCGACGTGCGCGCGGCGATCTTCGATACGGACGGCACCGCCATCGTGGTCCACCAGGATCAGGACGACTACAAGACCGATCCCACCGGCAACGCCGGGGGCCGGCTGGCCTGTGGCGTGTTCGCCGCCAGCTAGGGCGCATCGCCATTCAGGAGCTGGCGTGACGGAAATGGTGGTTTTCCGCGCTTCACAGCGGTCCGGGAAACCACCATTCGCGGGCCCTAGGGATTGAAGGTCGATCCGCCCTGCTCTCAGACGGGCTCCCCTGCCGCTCTTGCCCGGTCGATCACCCGGCTTGCCCCCCGTGGGGCGAACCGGATGGCGACAGCCAGAGCGGCAAGCCCGATCGGAGCGCCGATCAGCGTCGATTTGACGCCGGTCGCCAGATCACCGCTGAGTTCCGAGACATAGCCCGCCATGAACGGTCCGAAACCAAGGCCCAGCAGGGTTATGCCGAGGAAGAAGATGCCCGTTGCCGTGCCACGCATGCGCGGCAGCACCAGCGCCTGGCTGGCGGCGGCCGCTGCTCCCAGCGCGGATGACGTGACGAACTGCACCGCAAAGGCCAGCACGTAGAACAGCGTGACATCGCCGGTGCTGTAGCCTGCCAGCACGATCGGCACAGGAGCGATCAGCGCAAAGCCCACCACCAGCACCCTGCCGGCCGCAAGGCGGGCCTGCAGCGTATCGGCCAGCTTTCCGCCAAGGATGACGCCCAGGAAACCGCCCAGCGCCGCCGGCGCCCCGATCAACAGTCCAAGCGAGGCCTTGTCGACCATGAAGATGCGTTCGGCATAGGGCGCCGCCCAATAGGTCACGGAATAGCCCACGAAGCATTCTGCCGCATAGGCAATCACGATCGCCATGAAGGCAGGGGAACCCCAGGTCAGCGCGAAGGTAGGCCGGTCTCGCTCACGCAGGGCGCAGGCCCAGCTGAACACCGCATAGAAGCCGATGGCCAGGAACAGGAATTGCTGCACATTCCCGGTGAGGCTGGCGAGCACCCAGGCAAGGGCGGCGATAATGGCCGCGCCCAGCAGGTTCACGGCCAGCCCTCTGGACCCGCGCCGCGCCGCGCCGATCAGCGTGAAGGGAGGGAGCAGTTCCAGCAGTTGCTCGCCAAATACGCGCCAGGGATTCCGATCGCCTTCCGTCGGCAAGCCGTCGATCGCACCGCGCACCGGCTCGCGCAGCGAATAGACCCACAGCGCCAGCAACAGCCCGGGCAGGCCGACGCCCATGAACGCCGCTTGCCAGCCCACCAGGCCCAGCGGGCCGCCCTGGGGCCAGGCACTGTTCCACCCTTCGACGATCGCCCCGCCGATCAGCAGCGAAAGGCCGCTGCCGATGAACAGCCCGGATGAATAGATGCCTATTGCCAGTCCACGCATCCGCGCGGGAAACCAGTCGGCAATCAGCGAGTAGGCACAGGGGCTCGCCGTCGCCTCACCTACTCCCACGCCGACGCGTGCCAGCGTGAGCGCGGTTGCATTGCGTGCAAGGCCGGAAACGGCCGTCATCAAGGACCACAGGGCCAGCCCCATCGTCAGCAAGCGGACACGGTGCCAGCCGTCTGCAAGCCTGCCCAGGGGTATCCCGAACAACGAATAGAACACCGCAAAAGCGGTGCCGTAGAGGAATCCTAGATCGGCATCCGTCAGGCCCAGATCGGCCTTGATATCATTCGCCAGGATCGAGAGGATCTGCCGGTCGATGAAATTGAGCATGTAGACCAGCACGAGCACGCCCAGTGCATACCAGCCATAGGCGCTGGCCGGCTTTTCCGCTTCCTCCATCGGCCGCCCTCCTCCGTCCACGCGCTAGACCGGCGGCGCGCCCGGCGCATAGCGGGTGCCGTCCTCCAGCCCCGCGTCGGCAAAGCCCTTCCTGCGCAGGCGGCAGGAATCGCATGCTCCGCAGGCCCGGCCATCCCGCGTGGGATCATAGCAGGACCAGCTCATCGCCGGATCGAAACCCAGCCGCATTGCTTCACGTGCGATCTCGGCCTTGCCGAGGAACTGCAGCGGCGCGTGAATAGTAAACGGCTCGCCCTCCACTCCGGCCTTCGTGCCCAGTCTTGCCGTCTCCGCGAAGCTGGCGATGAATTCGGGCCGACAGTCGGGGTAGCCAGAATAGTCCAGCGCATTCACGCCTATGAAGATGTCCCGCGCACCCGCCGATTCGGCCATTGCCAAGGTGAGCGAGAGGAAGACCAGGTTGCGCGCCGGAACATAGGTAACCGGGATTTCCTCGCCGATACCGCCTTTGGGAACGGCGATATCGCCGGTCAGGGCCGAGCCGCCGAACCGCGTGAGATCGAGCGGCAGCACGACGTGTCGCTTCACGCCCAGATGGCGCGCGATCTTGCTGGCGGCATCTATCTCCCGCTTGTGCCGCTGATTGTAGTCGATGGTCAGCGCGAACAGATCGAAGCCCTGTTCCGCCGCAATCCCGGCCGACACCATCGAATCGAGGCCGCCCGATAGCAGTATGACGGCGGATTTCCGGGGCATTTCGCTGCTCGCGTTCATAGCAGCGCGCTACTCTTGCCGCGCGCCACTGGCAAGGAATGCCCGTTCAGCAGCTGCCGACGTGGCGCCCTTCGGCGCTGAAGTGGAACGGCGAACCGGCTTCGATGCCCTGGCTGTTGATCTGGATCAGCTGGGCGCTTTCACGGCGGATGGTCGTGCGGCCATAACCATTCCCCGGGCAGGAATACTGCACGGTGACCTCGCCCGGCCGGTCGTCGATTACATAGCGGCTGCAACCGGATTGCCTATGGCGGATCTGGATCAGTTCGCGCCCGTTGCGCACGCAGATCTTGCGACTGCCGGATTCGCTGCGAAAACGCAGCTCCCACGAGCCATTACGCAGTCCATCGAGCATGGCGAGTTCGGGCGCTCGCGCAGCGGCGGGCGCCATTGTCAGTCCGGCAAGGATGCCGGCTGCACCCACCAGGGGGCGCAAACCGGACTTCAATGTCACATGCATCAAAATTCGCTCCACCCCCCACGAATGACGAGCGTTTATCATGTTTCACATTAACGGCAAATTGCGCCGAAATTGCGACGAAGCGATCCTACAGGTCGATTTCGAACTTTTTTGAGCAGAAAGCGCAGTCGACCACGATCTTTCCGTCATCGTCGCGCATGGCCGCCCGCTCTTCCTCCGGGAAGCGACGCAGCACGCTTTTGTAATGCTCCAGCGAACAACGGCACCCGCGATCGATCGTGGCCCCGGGCTGCACGCGCACTTCGCGTTCCTCATGGAACAGGCGCCATACCATCGCTTCGAGCGAAAGGGCGGGATCGACCAGTTCTTCATGGCGAATGCTGCCCGCCAGGACGGCCACGTGTTCCCATTCGGGGTGATCCGCACGCAGATGCAGCCGCTCGCGCCCTTCCTCGCCATCGGCCATGTGCTGGACCAGAAGGCCGCCCGCCACGCATTGGCCGCCGTTCGAGCGGACACCCAGCCGAATCAGCGTGGGCACCTGCTCCGATTGCGCGAAGTAAGCCTCGCATGCCTCGCCAAGCGAGGATCCCTCCAGCGGCACGATCCCCTGATAGCGCTGGTCAGTTGCGGAAAGATCGAAGGTGATCGCCAGGTAACCTTCGCCGAAAAGCGCCCCGAGAGACGGATTCGCCCCGAGAATTCCCAGGCGATCCTCATCGAACGCCGCGTATCCGCGCAATTCACCGTCCCGGAAATCGCAGACCAGAAGCGAGACCACGCCCCCGGTCGCCTGCGCCTGGATAGTGGTCTGGCAGCCTTCATCCTTCATCAGGCTGCCCATCAGCGTCGTCAGCACCAGCGCTTCCGCCAGGAGGCCGGTCACCGGCGGGGGATAGGCATGCGCCGACAGAATCCTGTCGAGCGCGGGACCAAGCCGGACCACTCGTCCGCGCGCATTACGATCGGGCAGGGTGAAGGAAAGCAGCCGGTCGAAACCGGTTTCCCCCGAAGGGATCGCCCCGCCTTCGCCGCCATCCATGCTCACAACTGGCCGAACGCCCAGCGCAAGACGGATTTCTGTGCGTGAATGCGGTTTTCCGCCTCATCGAACACGACAGAAGCCGCGCTTTCGAACACGCTCCCGGTTACTTCCTCGCCGATATGGGCCGGCAGGCAATGCAGGAAGATCGCGTCTCGCTTTGCCCCCGCCATCAGCGCATCGTTGACCTGGAACGGCGCCATTGCGGCAAGCTTTTCTTCCGCATGGGCCTGTCCCATCGATACCCATGTATCGGTCACGATCACGTCCGCGCCGGCAGCGGCGGCCGCCGGATCCTGCGTCAGGGTCACCGTGGCGCCACCCGCACGCGCCAGCTCCACGAATTCCGGATCGGGTTCAAAGCCTGCCGGCGTCGCCACGCGGACATTGAATTTCATCAGGCCCGCCGCCTCCAGGATCGAATGGAGCACGTTGTTCCCGTCGCCCATCCAGGCCACTTCCAGGCCGGGAAGCGGCTTGCCCTGTTCAACGATAGTCTGGAGATCGGCCACGATCTGGCACGGGTGGGACCGGTCGGTCAGCCCATTGATCACCGGCACCGTCGCATGGCGGGCCAGTTCCTCGATCTTGGAATGGTCGTCAGTGCGAATCATGATGGCATCGACCATCCGGCTCAGCACACGTGCCGTATCGGCCAGGCTTTCACCGCGCCCAAGCTGCGTGGTTCCCGCATCCATCACCAGCGCCGTGCCACCAAGCTGGCGCATGGCGATGTCGAAGCTCACCCGCGTTCGGGTGGAGTTCTTCTCGAAGATCATCGCCAGAACGTGGCCGGCCAGCGGCGCATCCGGGTCGGCCGCTCCACGCGGCAGGTGCGCGCGCGCGACCTTGCGCTCCATCGCATCGTTGATCATCGCGGCGATCGCATCGCCTCCAGCGTCCGACAGGTCGAGGAAGTGACGCGTCATTGCCCCGTTCCCCCGCTCAGTCATCGCTGGGCGGCGCGAAGCTCCGCGCCCCTTCGCTCAGCCGTTCGATGCATTCGGCAATATGGCTTTCGTCGATCACCAATGGCGGGAGGACACGGAAGACGTTTTCGCCGGCGGCAACCGTCAGAAGCCCGTGATTATCGCGCAGATGAGCCACGAAATCGCGTGAGACGGCGGGATCCTTCAGCTTGATGCCCAGCATCAGGCCCTTGCCGCGAATCTCGTCGAACAGATGGTCATGATTGGGGACGAGCTGTTCGAAAGCCTGCCGCAGGCGATCGCCCATCTTGGTGACCTGATCGAGGAAGCCGGGTTCCAGCATCACGTCGAGGATCGCCATGCCCGCCGCCATGGCCAGCGGGTTGCCGCCATAAGTGGACCCGTGCGTGCCGAAGACCATGCCCTTCGCCGCTTCCTCGGTCGCCAGGCAGGCGCCCAGCGGGAAACCACCGCCGATGCCCTTCGCCACCGTCATGATATCCGGCGTAATGCCGTAATGCTCATAGGCAAAGAACTTGCCAGTCCGGCCATAGCCGCACTGGATCTCGTCCAGGATCAGCAGCATGCCGCGCTCGTCGCAGGCTTTGCGCAGGCCCTTGATGAATTCCGGCGTACCGGCCGTCATTCCGCCTTCGCCCTGAACGGTTTCGACCATGAAGCCGGCCGTATTGTCATCCACCAGCGCCAGCGCAGCTTCCAGATCATTGAACGGCGCATAATCGAACCCGGGCAGGAGAGGTTCGAAACCATCGCGCATCTTGGCCTGATTGGTGGCCGAAATGGCCCCCAGCGTCCGCCCGTGGAAGGCGTTGTTGAAGGTGATGATCTTCGTCTTGTTCGGATTGCCGTTGACGTAGTGATAGCGCCGCGCGGTCTTGATCGCGCATTCGATCGCCTCGGCGCCCGAATTGGTGAAGAACACCGTATCGGCGAAGCAATTGTCCACGATCCGCTGGGCCAGCGCCTCGCCCTGGGGCGAGCCATAGAGATTGCTGACATGCATCAGCGTGGCAGCCTGTTCCTGGATCGCCCTGGTCAGGTGCGGATGACCATGGCCCAGCGCATTCACGGCGATGCCGGCCGCGAAATCCAGATAACGCTCGCCACGCTCCCCGATCAGATAGCAACCTTCGCCTCGAACCGGGCGCACGTCGCACCGGGGGTATACGGGCATCAGAGGAGTGATCGACATGGGAAGCTCCCTTGGGAAATCGTTATGACATTGTGAAAACGGGTAGCGGGAACGACAAATGGCGGCCCCATAGGGCCGCCATTTGCGTCCGTTTATGCCTTTGCGGAGGTCCGGTCAAACAACCGGGCCAAACTCACGGTGAGTCCGCGGCAGATCAGCCCTGAACGGGCACAAGGTTGACCGCCGAGTATTTCCCTCGTCGGTCCACCTCAAGCTCGAATTCCAGCTTGTCGCCTTCGTTGAGCTGGCTCAGCCCCGAACGCTCGACCGCGCTGATATGCACGAACGCATCGGGTTCGCCATCGTCACGCGTGATGAAGCCGAAGCCCTTCATGGAATTGAAGAACTTGACCGTGCCGGTCGACTTTTCGCCCGTGCGCTGGCGCTGCGGCGCTGCCGCGGCACGCTGTTCCACCGCGATCACATCGCCCACGATCTGAAGGTCGGCCGCAGAAATCTTGCCGCCACGGTCCACCAGGTTGAAAGCCAGTTCCTGACCTTCGGCAAGGCCTTCAAGACCTGCACGCTCGACCTGGCTGATGTGAACGAAGACGTCTTCTCCGCCACCTTCCTGCTGGATGAAGCCGAAGCCCTTGCCAGAGTTGAAGAACTTCACGATGCCCTTCGCGGCACCAACGACCTGGGCTGGCATTCCGCCGCCACCGCCGCCGCGCGGTCCGCCGCCACCGAAGCCGCCACCGCCGCCGCGCGGACCACCGCCACCGCCGCCAAAGCGATCACCGCCACCGCCGAAACGATCGCCGCCACCGCCACCAAAACGGTCACCACCACCGCCGAAACGGTCCGAATCGCCGAAGCGCTGGCCGCCGTCCCCAAAGGGATCGAAGCCGCCTTCACCAATATTGTCCCGCTTGTCGCGCCCCCGGCCGCGACGACCTCTATCAAAACCCATGAACCCTAACGCACCTTCACTTCGCCCTGTCCGTTTCGCCATTGCGACACTCCCGGCCACGCGGACGAATCGCGCCGGGCATGAGTCCAGAAACGCCGTTTCTGACCGCAAACCGACTCTGTTATAAACTAGAATCGCGAGCCACGCGAACATTTTAAGCGCCTGGATTTCGATCGCGCAAGCCCGATGCCTCGCCCGCATCAGTCCCGCTTGCAAGCGTCGCGTCGCTTAGGCAGAAGCAGCGTCCATGGACATCGTCTCGCTCCTTTCGGATCCGGCCGCCTGGCTGGCCTTGCTCACCCTGATCGCGCTTGAGGTCGTGCTGGGCATCGACAACCTCGTCTTCATCGCGATTCTCTCCAACAAGCTGCCGGAACATCAGCAGCAAAGAGCCCGCCGGATCGGCCTGACGCTCGCCTTGGTCATGCGTATTGCCCTCCTGTTCCTGATCGGCTGGATCGTGACGCTGCAGACTCCGCTGTTCGATCTGGGCATCTCCGGTTCCCCGGGCCCGCACGGAGAGCCGACGTTCGACACGGCTTTCTCGGGGCGGGACATCATCCTGATCGCCGGCGGCCTGTTCCTGCTGTGGAAGGCGACCAAGGAAATCCATCACAATATGGACCCATCACCGCCCAGCGGTGAAATTCTCGACAAGAACATGGGCGCGGTGCAGATCACCTTCAGCGCCGCGATCGCCCAGATCATCGCGCTGGACCTCGTCTTTTCGATCGATTCGATCCTCACCGCCGTGGGGATGACCGATCACGTGCCGATCATGGTCACCGCGGTGATCATCACCGTGGGCATCATGCTGATCGCGGCCGATCCGCTGGCCAACTTCATCGAGAAGAACCCCACGCTGATCATGCTGGCGCTGTCCTTCCTGGTGATGATCGGCCTCGTGCTGATCGCCGACGGCTTCGGCGTCCACGTGCCCAAGGGTTATGTCTACGCGGCGATGGGCTTTTCGGTCGGCGTCGAATTGCTGAACATGCTCCAGCGGAACCGCCGGAGAAAACAGCAGGTCCAGGAGACTCAGTCATGAGCGATTTCCGCCAGCTTCCCGGCAACGTCTATGCCAGCCCCCAGATCGGCACTGCCGAGATCGAGCAGGCTTCCACGCTGGGCGTCACGCTGGTGATCAACAACCGGCCCGAAGGCGAAGAACCCGGCCAGACGCCGGGCGCCGAAATCGAGGCGGCCGCACGCGCTGCGGGCATGGAATATCTTGCCATCCCCGTGACCATGCAGACGCTCGGCGAAGCCGACGTTGCCGCAATGGCCGATGCGCTGGACAAGGCAGGTGGCCCTGTGCTCGCCTATTGCCGCAGCGGCACCCGTTCGACCCTGCTGTGGGCGCTGGCCCGGGCGCGGTCGGGCGGCGATCCCGCAGCCCTGGCAGAGGCGGCGGCACACGCCGGCTATGACGTTTCCCCCGTGCGAAGCGCCATGGACGCGCTCGCACAACGGGCGGGATGAGCGAAACCGTACTGGTCTTTGCCGGCTCGCTTGCGGGCATCCTTTTCCTGATCCTGATCGCCGCCCTGCTTCGCCTGGGCGGACAGCCCGTCCTTGCGGACGAGCACGAGGCACTGGCCCTGGCGGAAGAGGCTGTTTGCGGCTTCGGTGCGGTGCGAGTGGGCCGCGATGCGGCGGGACATGCCGCCCTCGTCGGCAGCCACGACGAACGGATCATCCTGCTTTCTCCCCACGGCGCGCATTTCGCAGCACGCCTGCTCGACGCCCAAAGCCGGGCCTGGCTGGACAGCGGGCAGTTGATAGTGTCGACAGGAGAGAAGCTGTTCCGCACCGTCTCCCTCGACCTCGGCACATCAACTGAGGCGTGGGAACGGCGCATCGCAGCGCTGCACGGCCGATAAGACAGAGCGATGCCCGAATTCAGCGCTATCGACTATGCCGTCCCCGCCTTCGTCTTACTGGTGCTGGCCGAGATGGTCTGGGCCCGCTTTCGCTCACCTCGCGCCTATGAACCTCGCGACACCGCCGTTTCGCTGGCATTGGGGCTGGGCAGCACCGTGGCGGGCGCGCTGACGGCAAGCGCCGTTCTGGCCATGCTGGTGGCGCTCCACCACTTCCGGCTGTTCGACATTGGCTGGCAGTGGTGGGCGCTGGCGCTGTGCTTCGCGCTGGACGATCTGGCCTATTACTGGTCCCACCGGCTGGGCCATCGCGTTCGCTGGTTCTGGGCCAGCCATGTGAACCACCATTCCAGCCAGCACTACAACCTGTCCACCGCGCTGCGGCAGACATGGACCGGGTTCATCGCGATCGGCTTCATCTTCCGCTGGCCGCTGGCCCTGATCGGCTTTCCGCCGGCGATGATCCTGGCCTGCGGGGCGGTGAACCTTGTCTATCAGTTCTGGATCCACACCGAAGCGATCGGGCGGATGCCCCGGTGGTTCGAAGCGGTGATGAACACGCCCTCGCACCACCGCGTGCACCATGCAACCAATCCTCTCTACCTCGATCGCAACTATGCCGGCACCTTCATCGTGTGGGACAAGTTGTTCGGCACCTTCCAGCCAGAAGTAAGCAGCGAGCGCATCCGATACGGCATCGTGAAGCAGCTCGGCAGCTTCAACCTGTTATGGGCGGTGTCCCACGAATGGATCGGCATGGCGCGCGACATGTGGACCGCGCCGTGGCGGCACAAGCTCGGCTATCTGTTGCGCGAACCCGGCTGGAGCCATGACGGAAGCCGTGAAACCTCGGACACGATCCGCTCGCGCTGGCTGCTCCGGCAGGAACGGGGGCTCCGGCAGGCGCTGGCCACCCAGCCGGAAACCGGCGCCTGACCGAGAATGGGAGAAGCGGGAGGGGCTGACCTCCCGCCGCATCATTCCCGCACTCAGGGCTTTTCGATGGCGTCCACCAGCGGCTGAAGCCCCGGCCCGTATTTCTTCCAGCGCTTTACCGCCGTGTTGTAGATCGGCTTGCGCACCTGCGCGACACTGGCCGTCTTCACCGGGCGGCTGGACTTGTGGAATTCCAGCACCCCGTCTTCCCATTCCAGGCCCATGAAATCGATGATCGAACGGGCTTCCTTCTCCATGTCGGCCACCACGTTTTCGTATTCGACGACCTTCATGACGCGCTTGGGCAGGACCTTTTCCCAGTGCTTCATGATGGCATCGTATTGCCGGTAATACCGCCCCAGCTCGCCCATGTCGTAGCTGTGCGGCATGTCGTCCTTGAACAGCTTCGTGAAGGCGGAAAGGCAGCTGTCCACCGGATCGCGGCGCGTGTTGATGAAGCGCGCATTGGGGAACATCAGGTGGATCATGCCGAGGAAGAAGTAGTTCGTCAGCAGCTTGTCCGTAACGATCCGCGCATCGCCGGCCTTGCCCAGCATGGCCTGCTCATACCCGTCAGCCACCAGCTTGAAGTGGCTGGGCTTCATCTCCAGCGTCATTGCAGGATAGCGCGACAGCGAGGGGAAGCGATCGCGCAGCTTGTTCAGCACCAGGCTGAGATACTTGACCTCGCCCGCGCCATGGACCTGGCTGTGGCTGGCCATGATCTGCTCAACCAGCGTCGAGCCCGAGCGCGGCATGCCCACGATGAACAGCAGCCGGTCAGTCGGATTGCCTTCGAACGGCGGGTTGCGGAACAGCTCCGCCGTGAAGGTCTTGCGGACATCCGCGAAGAACTCGACGATCTCGCTTTCCCTGTAGTCGAGCTGCGCGCGCTTGATCTTCGCGCCTTCGATATATTGCTCCAGCGCCTTCTCGTGCTGGCCGTTGTCGTCCAGCGCCTTGGCGTAGGCATAATGGAGCGGCATCCGGGTTTCGGCGCTGCGGCCCTTCATCGTGGTCGCGATCTTCTCCAGCCGCTTGAAGAGTTCCTTCTCCTTCGAATAATCGACCAGATCGTTGAGGTTCGCGAATGCGCCCACGAGATCGTGGTTGAGTTCGATGCTCTTGAGGATGTGCTCGCGCGCTTCATCCAGGCGCCCGACCGATTTCAGCGCGACGCCATAGTAGTTGAGCGTTTCGGGGTTACCGGGCGCAAGCTCCACCGCCCGTGCGAGCAATTGAACCGCTTCCGGGTGCCGATCGGTTTCATGGCAAATCAGGCCCAGAACAGACAATGCCTCGGCATTGTCCCGCTCTGCCGCCAGCGCCTGCCTGCAGGCTTTCTCGGCAAGCGCGAAGTTCGCCCGGCGGGCCTGGACACGCGCCGTCATGATCAGCGCGCGAACGTCCCGCGGCGCGATCTTGAGCGCTTCACCCAACTGGCGCAGGGCTTCCACCTCCTGCTTGGCACCGAGATAATAATGCGCGAGGTTGTTGCGTGCATCGACATAGGCCGGGTTCTGGGTGATCGCCTTGCGCAGGGCATATTCGGCCTGCTCGCCCTTGCCCATTTCCCGCAGCAGCGTGCCCAGATTGTTATAGGCTTCGGGATATATTTCCCGCGCGCCCAAGGCATTTTCATATGCTTCGACTGCGGCTTCCTTCTCGCCATTGACCCGGCGCAGCGCATTGCCGAGATTGTTGTGCGCCTCCGCAAAATCGGGCTGCAAGGCAATTGCCTTGCGATAGGATTCGATCGCATCGTCGTAATTGCGGCTGTCATATCGAACGATGCCGAGATTGTTGTGCGCCCGGGCATTGCGCGGATCGAGCGTCACTGCCTCAAGCAATTCCACCATCGCTTCGGCCAGATTGCCTTGCTGCCGATAGATCTCGCCCAGGTTGGAGCGATAGCGCGCCACCTTGGGCGCCAGCTTCACCGCTTGCCTGAGGCTGGCAATGCCCTCCTTGCCCTTGCCTTGCGCATTCAGGGACACACCCAGGATCGAATGCGCATCGGCATTCTCGGGCTTGACCTTGATGAACTGGCGGCAGACGTTTTCCGCATATTTATGGCGCCCGCTGGCGAAGAGCCGGCCCGCAATCCCGATGGCATCCGTTTCGGTCATCCTCAACGTGCCGGATTCCACCTGCTTGATCAGGTCTTCCAGGCGGCGGTCTTCGATAGCCTGCTGCATCGTCGTTTTTCTCGTCATTGGGATTGGTGCGCTGTTGCGCCGATCTATGCTATCCCTGTCCCGCTGTCATCGGCATCGGGGCAGGCAGGGGATATTCTGCCACGCCGCGCCTCTCACCGCGATACGTGGCGCGATATGTGCGGATTTGCCGGTGTCAGAGAGCGGTTTCGCCCGTTTCGCCCGTGCGGATGCGCAGGGCCGCTTCCAGATCGAGCACGAAAATCTTGCCATCGCCGATGCTGCCGGTGTTGGCGGCCTGCTGGATAGCTTCGACCGCCCGGTCGGCCAGGGAAGCGGCAAGCGCCACTTCCACCTTCACCTTCGGAACCATGTTGGTCGCATATTCGGCGCCGCGATAGATTTCGGTCTGGCCCTTCTGCCGCCCGAAACCCTTCACCTCGCTGGCCATCATGCCAGCAACGCCGATCGCGGCCAGGGCCGTGCGCACATCGTCAAGCTTGTGCGGCTTGATGATCGCGATGATGTATTTCATCTGGAACCCTCTCATTCCTTGCTGGAATTTTCCCTCAGGCACCTGCCAAAGCAGGTTGCCGGGGCGCCGTCCAGTCCACAGCCCCCGATAGAGCCTTTACGCGGACCTTACACGAAAAAAGGGGCCGGAGCGGCTGGCTCCGGCCCTTGTCTAGTTTGCGTTCGCAGGAGGAACGAGGGGAGGCGGGATCGAAGGAGGAGAGGAGAGGAACTCCGATCCCGCCAAGCTTGTGATCAGTAGTTGTAGGCGCGCTCTCCGTGCTCGCCGAGGTCGAGACCTTCGGCTTCCACTTCCGGCGTGACGCGCAGGCCGATCGTGTACTTGACGAGGAGGAACGCGATGGCCGAACCGATGGCCGCCCAGGCGATGGCAAAACCGGTCGCGTAGATCTGCGTGCCCAGCTGCGAGCCGATCGCATAGTCAGCCTCACCCGGTCCGCCGAAGCCCGACGCATAGGTGAAGGCGACACCGATCGAACCCACGATACCGGCGATACCGTGGATACCGAACACGTCGGCAGTATCGTCGAAGCCCAGCTTCGGCTTGATGGAGGCCACGAAGATGTAGCAGGCCACCGAGGCGACAGCGCCGAGGATGATCGCACCGAACGGACCGGCGTTACCTGCCGCGGGAGTGATCGCCACGAGGCCGGCGATGACGCCCGAGCAACCGCCCAGCAGGGTCGACTTGTGACCGGATGCCTTTTCGGCAACCAACCAGGCAATCGCACCAGCTGCGGTTGCGGTGAAGGTGTTGATCATTGCCAGGCCGGCTCCGCCGTTGGCGCCCAGCGCCGAACCGGCGTTGAAGCCGAACCAGCCCACCCACAGGAGACCGGTACCGATCAGGGTCGCGGTCAGCGAATGCGGAGGCATCGCGTCCTTCAGATAGCCCTTGCGCTTGCCGAGGATGAGGCAGCCGATCAGGCCCGAAACACCGGCGTTGATGTGCACGACCGTACCACCGGCGAAGTCCAGGGCACCCATTTCGAAGAACAGGCCGCCAGCGGACCACACCATGTGCGCCATCGGGAAGTACACGATGGTCAGCCAGATCACGGCGAAGACCATCAACCCGCTGAACTTCACGCGTTCAGCCAGCGAGCCCACGAGGAGCGCCGCGGTGATCGCCGCGAAAGTCATCTGGAAGCTGATGAAGACATATTCGGGAATGGTGTCCGACAGCGAATCCGGCGTTACCCCGCTGAGGAACAGCTTGGCGGTATCGCCAACAAAGGTGCCCTCGCCGCTGAACGCGAGGCTGTAGCCCCAGCTTACCCAGACCAGCATGGCGACGCAGGCGATGGCCAGCACGTGGGTCAGCATCGAAAGCATGTTCTTGGTGCGCAGAAGGCCACCATAGAACAGGGCAAGGCCCGGAAGGATCATGAGCAGGACCAGTACGGTCGAGGTCATCATCCAGGCGGTATCGCCGGTATCGAGCGTAGCCACCTCTTCAACGGCTTCGACGACTTCGACGGGAACGGCGGCGACCGCCGCGGCGGCGGCATCGGTAGCCGCCTCCGTGGCTTCCTGCGCCCATGCGGCAGTTGCGGCAAACATCGACGCACCTAATGCGCCGGTGCCGCAGGCAAGTTTGCGGATCATAGTGTTACCCCTCAAGAGAAGTGCCCGGCTCACAGCGCGGTATCACCGGCTTCGCCTGTGCGAATCCGGGTGGCGGAAGCGAGATCCAGAACGAAGATCTTGCCGTCACCGATGCTTTCGGTGCTGGCGGTCTGCTGGATCGTTTCGACGACTTGTGCCGCGATGGCGTCTGTTGCGGCGATCTCGATCTTAACCTTGGGCAGCATATTCGTGGAATATTCCGCACCGCGGTAAATCTCGGTCTGCCCCTTCTGCCGCCCGAAGCCCTTCACCTCGGAAACGGTCATGCCTGCGACGCCGATGGCGCCGAGAGCTTCACGCACCTCGTCGAGCTTGAACGGTTTGATGATGGCGATGATGAATTTCATCACAAACCCCTGTCTGACTTACCGGACACACCCGGCTGGGAAAGAGGTTAGCAACATGCGTGCCAAACCCGGCAGGAGCGCGGGAATCCGGCAATTAAGGATGAGTTTACGAATCTTTCTTGCAAGTTAAGAGCAGAGGACAGCCCGAATATTGTGCACCTGCACAAAAATTAGGCAGGCAATCTCGCTGTCGCCCACACCGGCAGATGATCGGAAGCGGCAGCAGCCGTCGCGCTGTGATGGACCCCCTGGCCGGTGCATTCCCATTCATTGGACAGGACGATCCGATCGAGCGGAGCGAGTGGCTGCCGGCTGGGAAAACTGCGTCCAGGCGTGATGACCTGCCAGCCGGGAGCAAAAGCACGCAAACTGCCTCCACGCGGCGACCATTCGTTGAAGTCGCCCATCAGCACGGCCGGGCAGGGACCGGCACAGCGGTCGAGATCGCGCGTCACCGCGCGCAATTGATCGCGACGCCTGAGCCCCGACAGATCAAGATGCATGCCCACGACCCGCAACTTCGCACCGTCATGCTCAAGATCGGCCCTCACGGCCCCCCGTGGCTCCAGCGTGGGCAGATGGACCGGGGCGGCCTGCAGCACCTGTATGCCACGCCGGACCAGGATGGCGTTGCCGTGCCAGCCCATACTGTCCGGACGCATGGCGAGGTGAACGATGTCGTAGCCCTGCTCTTCCACCAGGACGCGCGGAAGCACGCTGGCGCGGCGGCCGAAGCGACGATCCACTTCCTGGAGCGCCACTACATCCGCATCCACTTCGCGCAGGACGGTCAGGATACGGTCGGGATCGCGCCGCCCGTCAACGCCTACCGCCTTGTGGATGTTGTAGCTGGCAAGCTTGAGTTTCAAGCGCCTCAGTCCTCCGGAACCGTGCCGGGTGCGCCGGGGATATAGCGGTCGGTCGTCCGCACCGGCAGACCATCGATGCTGGCGCGGCGGGTCTTGTGCTTGCCGGCCCACTCCGCCGGCTCGGCACGGGCATGGACCTTGAGGAGGGTCGGCCGTTCGCGCTCAAGCTGCATCAGCGGCACACCATAGCCGCAACTCGTCTGGATGCTTTCGACCTCAATGTCGAAGATCTGGCGCGTGCCGGGCAACAGAGTGAAATGCTCTGCAAGCTCATCCCAGTCACGCTCCCACGGCACGACGGGACGCCCCTTGCCATATATTCGCAGGATCAGTGCAGGCTGCTCGAAATTGCAGAACATGATCGTGATCCGGCCATCCTCGATCAGGTGGGCGTTCGTCTCGTTCCCCGAACCGCCGAGGTCCAGCCAGGCGACCCGGCGTGGCGAGAGGACACGGAAGGCATCATAACCCTTGGGGCTGAGGTTGATCCGCCCCTCCGCCGCCGCCGTGGCGACGAAGAACATCGGTTGGCGCGCGATCATCGCGACATGGGCAGGCGCCAGCTCTTCGAAGAATTCGGCCATCCCGGCAAGGTAGGCAGTCACCTTGCCGGCGGCAAGCCGGCCACGCGATCCTTGCGCCAGGGATTGGCGCGATCAGCGTTCCTTCGTCGCGCCGAAGGTCAGGTCGGGGTTCTTTTCCTGCTGGTAGCTGACATCCCATACCGAACGGGCAAGGAAGACGAGATCGCCATCCCTGTCCCGGGCCAGGTTGGGGCGGTTGAACTGTTCGAAGCTCTTCAGCGCATCCTCGGCGCCCTTCACCCACCGTGCGGTGTCGAATGGGGAGGCCTCCAGCCTGGCCTCGACCTTGTATTCCGCCTCGAGCCTGGACACGAGAACCTCGAGCTGAAGCTGACCGACCACGCCCACGATCCACTGCCCGCCGATCTCGGGGTAAAACACCTGGATCACGCCTTCTTCCGACAGATCGTCCAGCGCCTTGCGCAACTGCTTCGTCTTCGTGGGGTCCCGCAAGGCGATGCGGCGCAGGATTTCCGGGGCGAAATTCGGCAGGCCGGTGAAACGGACGTCGTTCTTCTCTGAAAGGCTGTCCCCCACTCGCAGCGTGCCGTGGTTCGGGATGCCGATGATGTCGCCCGCTTCCGCCGTATCCGCGATTTCGCGATCCTGCGCAAAAAACAGGATCGGCGAATGGACCGCGATCGGCTTCCCCAGGCCCGAGGGCGTCAACTTCATGCCACGCTTGAAGGTGCCCGAAACCATCCGCATGAAGGCGATCCGGTCACGGTGCTGGGGGTCCATGTTGGCCTGAACCTTGAAGATGAAGCCGGTCACCTCATCGTGTTCAGGCTTCACCAGGCCGCCTTCGGACGGCTGTGGGCGTGGCGGCGGTGCGAAACGGGCAATCGCCTCGATCAATTCGGTAACGCCGAAATTCTTCAGTGCCGATCCGAAATAGACCGGGGTCAGGTCGCCGTTGCGATAGGCGTCGATATCGAATTCGGGATAGGCGCCGCGGGCAAGGTCGATCTCTTCCGCAAACGCGTCGGGAATCGCGGGAGAGGGATCTCGCCTGCCCAGAAACTCACGGCTGTCGCCCTCGGGGCGACTGGCCATATCGCTTGCAAAGTCGAGAACACCTTCGAACAACCCGCCCATCCCGATCGGCCAGCTTTGCGGCGACACATCCAAGGCCAGCATGTCGGCCACTTCATCCAGCAGCTCGAAACCGGGGCGGCCTTCGCGGTCCACCTTGTTGACGAAGGTGATAATGGGAACGGAACGCAGGCGGCAGACCTCGAACAATTTGCGGGTCTGCGGCTCGATACCCTTGGCGGCATCGATCACCATGATCGCGGAATCCACCGCGGTCAGCGTGCGATAGGTGTCTTCCGAGAAATCCTCGTGCCCCGGCGTATCGAGCAGGTTGAAGGTGATGCCGTCTTTCTCGAAAGTCATGACCGAACTGGTCACCGAGATGCCGCGCTGCTGTTCGATCTTCATCCAGTCGGAGCGGGCGCGCCTTGCAGCGCCGCGTGCCTTGACCTGCCCGGCAAGGTGGATCGCGCCGCCCTGCAGCAGCAACTTCTCCGTCAGCGTGGTCTTGCCCGCGTCGGGGTGGGAGATGATGGCGAAGGTGCGCCGGTTGGATGTGGGACTGGACATGGCCGCGCGGTTAGCGGCGCAAGCGGTCCACGTCCATATTTCCCGCATGATCGCGATTGCGCGCAATCAACATGGCGGCCGGTTCCGGCTTCTGATCAGCCTTCCAGCGCTGCAGCCAGCAGACGGTCCGCACGGAAATCGGGGTCACGGAAAGCCCGCTCCTGCCAGCCGGGCAGGAACCGGTCGATTACCAGGATCACGGCAAGGCCCTGGTCCTGGCTCCATTGCTCCCCGCCGCGCCTGACCGCGGGCAGGGCATCTCTCGGCGACAAGCGGCCCCCGGCTTCCGACTGGAAAAAGCGATAGATCAGCCATTGCCCCATGCCCTCCATGGTCAGGAAGATACCGTCGAAATCGCGAAACACGGCCTGGTCGCCCACGAACCAGCGGGCATGGCGGGCCTTCATCATTCCGAAGGCCCGTTCGCCCAGCCGCCGCGCCTCGGCATCGTCGCGCACCACCGCCGCCGCGAAGAACAGGTCGCGCTCCATCTGCCAGGCCGCGACATATTCCGGATCATTTTCGAACTGCTGCTGCACCAGATCGTCCGACAGATCGGCGGCATCGTCGAAGCCCGCATCGATCGCCAGTTTCTCAACCAGTCGGTGCGCCATCCGGGCCTGCCGCGTGTGGGCCATTTCGTGCAGCAAAATGCCGTGCAATAATCGCTCAAGACCCACCACGCTGGTCACGCCTGCTTCCCGCCAGACGGAGGGCAGGCTCATCGCGAAATAGGGTTCCTTCGCGAAACCGGCGAAGGAAATCGGCCCCTGCGGCGGCGCGCCGCCATCGGGCAATCGCACTTTTCCGCCATGCGCAGTCGATCGCATCAGGCCGAATTCGCCAGCCGGCAGGGTGAATGTGCAGTCCGCATCGATTGCGATCACGTGTGGCAGAGGCCAGGGATCGAGCTTTAGCAGCAATTGTTCGGCCACTTGCCAATGCGCCAGTGCCTGGACCAGCCAGGCGCGGTCATCATCTTCCATCCGGCATTGGGCAGCCGCGGCGAACGCAGGCGTGGCGACAGGGAGAAGGAGCAGGGCAGCCAGAAGGCGCCCCGCCTTACCCACGCAGTTCGGCACCCAGCCTGGTTGCGGCCCCGACCACCTTCTCGGCAATCGCCTTCAAATCAGCCTCGCCATAACTCTTTTCGGCAGGTTGCAGGGTCACCTCGACAGCGATCGACTTCTTTCCTTCCGGCACACCCTGGCCACGAAAATCGTCAAAAATCCGCGCATCGACGATATTGGCCTTGTCCGCCCCCCTTACCATGCGGAGCAGATCGCCCGCCGGCAGCGCCGCATCGACCAGGAATGCAAAGTCGCGCTTCACTGCCTGCAGCGCCGGGGGAGAATAGGCGGTGCGGGCAAAGCCTGCGGCCTTCTTCTCCGGAATGGCATCGAGATAGATCTCAGCGGCGATTACCGGGCCTTCGATATCGAAGGCTGCAAGCGTGGCCGGATGCAGCGCACCGAAGCGGGCGAGCACGGTCCTGGGCCCGAGCCGGAGCGTGGCCGACTGGCCGGGATGGAACTGGCTTCCCGTCTCACCCATCACTTGCAGCTTGTCCACCGGCGCGCCCGCTTCACGCAGCAGCGCCTCGACCTCGGCCTTCGCATCGTAGGCATCGAAGCCCACGGGCTTTCCGCTCTTCCAGCCCCGCGCGGATTTCTCGCCCGCAAGAACCACGCCCAGCGTCGGGCGCTCGTCGCTCATGCCCGCATCGCCCCGCAGATAGCGGCGGCCAAGCTCGAAAAGGCGCACGCCGGAGGCTCCGCGATCCAGATTGCGCTTGGCCGATGCCAGCAGACCGGGAATCAGCGAGGGACGCATGGCTTTCATGTCTTCGCTGATCGGATTGTCGAGCACCCACAATTCGCCTCCGGAAGCGCTTGTGCGGTCAGCAAAATGCTCCGCGTCGGAGTGCGGCAGGAAGGACCAGGTGACAGCCTCGTTCAAGCCGCGCGCGGCGGCAGTGCGGCGCAGGCGGCGCTCCACCTTCTGCGCAGCGGTCGCAGTCGGCTGGGCGACCCGATCGACACGAGGCAGGGCGACACTCGCCACCTTGTCGATGCCATGGATACGGACCACTTCCTCGACAATATCGGCGGGGCCTTCAATGTCATGGCGGCGCAGCGGCGCAGTGACCTGCCAGCCATCCGAAACCCGGAATTCGAGCGCCACAAGGATGCGCTTCTGCTCGTCGGCGGAGATGGCGACACCGCCAAGACTTTCGGCCAACCCCGGATCATAGGCAATGACCCTGGGCGAAAGCGGCGGACTGCCGGCACGCACCACGTCAGAGGCTTCACCACCGCAGATTTCCAGGATGAGCTGAGTCAGCAGATGCAGGCCATCGTCCAGGAAGGCAGGGTCCACACCCCGCTCGAAGCGGGTCCGCGCATCCGACGCCAAGCCCAGCCGGCGGCCGGCCATGCCGATCCGCTCGGGATCGAAATACGCGATCTCCAGCAGCACATCGGTCGTGTCTTCCGACACTCCGGAGTGCTCTCCTCCCATGATCCCGGCGATGTCGTGCACACCGGAATCATCCGCGATCACGACCATCTCACCGTCGAGGGTGTAGCTCTTCTCATTCAGCGCGACGACCTGTTCACCGTCTTTCGCCCGCCGTGCGACGACCGCGCCGGAAAGCTTCGCCAGATCATAGGCATGGGCCGGGCGCCCGAAGGCGAGCATGACGAAATTCGTGATGTCCACCAACGCGGAAATCGGGCGTTGGCCCGCGCCGCGCAGGGCCGCCTGCATCCAGTCCGGCGAAGGACCGTTCTTCACTCCGCGCACCACACGGCCGTAAAAAGCCGGGCAACCTTCCGGGTCATCCGTGCGAATTTCCACGGGGCAGGGGAAGCTGGCCGGCGCATCGCGCAACGGCACCGGCTTGAGCGTGCCAAGGCCCGCGGCCGCCAGATCGCGTGCAATACCGTACACGCCCATGCAATCCGGGCGGTTGGGCGTGATCGCTACGTCGAACACCGGGCTTCCACCGCGATAGGCGGCGAAGGAAGTCCCCACCGGGGCATCGTCAGGCAGTTCGATGATCCCGTCATGATCGTCGCCCAGCTCCAGCTCGCGCGTCGAACACATCATGCCGTTGGATTCGACGCCGCGAATCGCGCTCTTGCGCAATTCCATGCCGTTTGCGGGAACGACCGCGCCCGGCTGCCCCAGAACGCCCACCAGCCCCGCACGCGCATTCGGCGCGCCACAGACGACCTGCAGCGGCTGCCCGTCGCCCGTATCCACGGTGAGGACCTGCAGCTTGTCGGCATCGGGATGCCGCGCAGCGGTGAGCACCTTCGCCACGGTGAAGCCAGCAAGCTTCTCCGCCGGGTCTTCGATCCCTTCGACCTCGATACCGATGGCATTGAGCCTGGCCGAAATGGTGGCCGCATCGGCATCGGTCTCGAGATACTGCTTCAACCAGTTGAGCGAGAACTTCATGCCCGCGCTCCCACACCAGCGGAAAGGGTCGGCTGATCGAATGCGGAGAAGCCGTAGTGACGCAGCCAGCGCACATCGCCATCGAAGAAAGCGCGCAGATCGTCCATCCCGTATTTCAGCATGGCGAGGCGATCCACGCCGACGCCGAATGCGAAGCCTTGCCATTGATCGGGATCGAAACCCGACATCTCGATCACCCGGCGATTGACCATGCCGCTGCCCAGCAGCTCCATCCAGCCATGGCCCGGCTCATCCCCGCTGCCGCCCAGAACGCGCCGTCCATTCTCGATCGCGAAGCCGACATCCACTTCCACCGAAGGTTCGGTGAAAGGGAAGTAGGACGGCCGCAGGCGCAGCACGATATCGTCCCGCTCGAAGAAAGCCTTCAGGAAGGTTTCCAGGGTCCATTTCAGATGGCCGAGGTGAATGTCCCTGTCGATCACCAGGCCTTCGACCTGATGGAACATCGGCGTGTGGGTGGCATCGCTGTCCGAGCGATAGACGCGGCCCGGCGCAATGATCCGTACCGGCGCGCCGCCGCCGTTCTGTCTTGCCACGCCCAGCATGGTCCTCACCTGCACCGGGCTGGTATGGGTGCGCAGCACCATTCGCCCGCCTTCCGGCGCGGTATCCGGGAAATAGAACGTGTCGTGCATCGCGCGCGCCGGATGGCTTTCCGGCATGTTGAGCGCGGTGAAATTATACCAGTCGTCCTCGATCTCCGGGCCCGTCGCAACGGCAAAGCCCATATCGGCAAAGATTTCGGCCAGCTCGTCCATCACTTGGCTGACGGGATGCACGGAACCTTGCGAAACATCGGGCGCCGGCAGCGTGAGGTCCATCGTCTCTGCAGCAAGCTGCGCTTCCAGCGCTGCGCCCTCGAGGGCCTGTTTGCGCGTGGCCAGCGCTTCTGTCACCGCTTCGCGCAGCGCGTGGATCTTCGGGCCTTCCGCCTGGCGCTGTTCCGGCGACATGCCCCCCAGCGTCTTGAGCAGCGCGGAAATGCTGCCCTGCTTGCCGAGATACTCGACACGCAGTGCTTCGAGTGCGGCAAGATCCTCTGCCGCGCCGATGCGGGCGCTTGCCGCGCCTGCCAGATTATCCAATTCGCCCATCTGCCATCCGGTATTGCAATTGCGAGAAGCCTCTAGGGTCCAGACCCGGAACTGGCAATGCTTGAAGGCCCCTGCACCGGCGGCCGTTGCGGCTCGCACCGACCAGATCAGCCAGTTCGCTCCGCCGGATCATGCAGGCCCTGCACCGCTTCCCCCGCCAGTTCCGCCCTTGCGAAAGCCGCCGCCCGCAGAACGGGGTGATCAAGCCGGGCATATTGCCGGGGCGACATGGTCATGAAACGGCGGAAGTCCCGGGTGAAATGGGCCTGATCGTGATACCGCCAATCCAGCGTGTTCAACCAGCGAGCCGAGGGTTCAAGCATGAATTGCGCAAGACTGCGGAGAAAACGCTGGCGCCGCAACAGCAGCTTGGGCGGGAAGCCGAAGACCTGCTTGGCCAGCCTTTCCAATGATCGAGGCGAAAGGCCGAGATGCGCGGCGAGAGCCGAAACGGTCTCGATCTCCCGATCCAGCAGCGCGCGATGAAGTTTGAGGACCCGGTTTTCCTCCAGCGCCGATGGTTCGGGGCTGCTGCCCAGCAGGCCCAGCATGATCCGATCGATGCGGGCCGCTTCCGACAACAAGTCCCCGCCTGGCCCCACGGCATCGACCAGTGCGCGCAATGACGCGAAAGCAGGATCGGTCCCGACATCGACATACCGGTCTGCATAGGCCGATGCGGGCGCCTGCACGAAGCGTGCCCAGCCGGCCGGCAGAAGGCCGACACCCCAGTAACGGCCGGGCTTGAGGCGGAAACGCGCCGCGACACTGGTGGGGCCGGTGGCAATGACCGACGGAAGCTCGGCGAGCGGCTCATCCCCGAGCGAAGCGATGATCCCCCCGCTCACGACCATGCGTAGGTTCGCCCATTCGGGATGGAGATAATCCTCGATCATCCCGCCCTCCGGCGCATTCTCCGCTGGAGTCACTTCGGTGGAATAATAGGTGGAGATGTAAGGCGCGAGCTGTGGCGAAGGCAGGAAGAAGCGCACGCGCAACGCGCCGCTATTCCCCTCCAGCCCCATTCCCGACATGTCCCGCGCCAAGCCCCCCTTGCCGTCCACTGTCCAGTGGGCGCGTTTTCCCTGCGAAATCAAGCGCGCAGCGGTGAATTGAGGAATTTCGCACGAACCGCAGGTGAATGCGCAACGGCCCAGGATCCAGTCAAGCTGCGTCGCGGTTCCTTTGCGGGCGCCCCGGCTTGTCGAGGGTCTGCGCGGCAGCCCCCCATACGCGTGCGCGCTCCTTCATGAAGGCAGCCAGGATAGGATGATCGCGCCCGGCATATTCCCCCGGGCTCATCCCCATGAAGGCCCGGAACTCCCGCACGAATTGCGCCTGATCGTGATAGTGCGAATCCATCGCTTCGCTCCAGTTCGAAGCGTGGTCGAGCATGAACTGCGCGAGGCTGCGCATGAAACGCTGGCGCCGCAGCAGAACCTTCGGGGAAAAACCGAAATAGCGATCGCACAACCGCTCGAGCGTGCGACGCTCCAACCCCGCATGAAGAGCGAAATCCGCCACGGTGCCCACTGCGGGATCGACGAGCGCAGCGTGAACGGCAACGATCCGTCCTTCATCCGGCAATTCCCGGTTGAGCGAGCGGAAGAAGGCGATGAGCCGGGCAAGCTCCGCATGTTCGTCCGCCTCATTGCCAAACAATGTTTCGGCGAGGGTGACGAAATTGGCGAAGGCGGGGTGCTTCTCGCCATCCACCACCCGATTGGCGACCTGACTTGCTGGCGAATTGCAGAACTTCGCCCAGCCCAGCGGAAACAGGCCTACACCCCACATACGGGTGGTCCCGAGCGTAAAGTGTGCCGGGAGTGAGCTGGGGCCGGTTGCGGTCAGCCGAGCATTGCGCAGCGGTTCTCCACCGGGAAAGCCGGCATCGGGGCGATCATCCGTGAAAAAGCGGATATTGGCCCATTCCGGCTGCAGCAGGTCATTTACCCGTCGTCCGTCCGCAACGGAAAAGGTTGCGCAGTAGAAAGAGGAAAAACAGCCTTCGAGATCACTTGGCGCGGGAAAAAAGCGTACATCGATCTGGCAATCCATCCCCCCATCCTTTGCTCAAGCGAACTGCGAACCCAATCGCCTTATAGCCAGCGAAAACGGGCGCGAAACGGAAGATTACCCGTTTCGCGCCCGTTTTCGATTCAGCTTCCCTTTTCAGGGAGCGAAGGGGGTTAGACCCTAGCCGTGTTTCAGGCCGGAAGAGCCTTCTTCGCCTGTGCGATGATTGCCGCGAATGCGCCGCCTTCATTCATCGCCAGATCGGCCATCACCTTGCGGTCCAGTTCGATCCCGGCAAGCTTGGTGCCGTGGATGAACTGCGAATAGGTCAGGCCTTCGGCGCGGACGGCAGCGTTGATGCGCTGGATCCACAGGGCGCGGAAGCTGCGCTTCTTAACCTTGCGGTCGCGATAGGCATACTGGCCGGCTTTTTCGACTGCCTGACGGGCAACGCGAATCGTGTTCTTGCGACGGCCGCGAAAGCCCTTGGCCGCGTCCAGAATCCGCTTGTGCTTGGCGCGCGTGGTGACGCCGCGTTTGATGCGTGACATTTACCAGTACTCCTCAGTTCAGCCCGTAGGGCGCCCACTTCTTGATCGTCTTCGCATCAGCGTCAGAGATCACGTCGGTGCCGCGGTGTTGACGGATATACTTGGCATTGTGGCTGATCAGGCGGTGGCGTTTGCCAACAGCGCCGTGCTTGATCTTGCCGGTGGCGGTGAGCTTGAAGCGCTTCTTCACACCGCTCTTGGTCTTCAGCTTGGGCATTTTCGTCTCCTTGTTCGGGGACACGCTAGACCAGCCCTGGCAGCCCTTTTAGCCAGGCCAGCCGTGAATCACGTGTCGGTGAAGGACGCGCGTCTACCGGGATTGACCGGAAATGCAAGGATCAGTTGGGCATCACCGCCCAAAGCTGCGCCGCCCGGCCCTGCTTCAGGCACTTTAATCGCAAGCGAGCACATAGCGCGCCGCAGAAGGAAGTGATGGCGAGCCATTTCCCGCCCGCATCAATGATGGCAGGCCAGCGCCTCGACAACATCTTCCAGCCGTGCCGGATCGCCAAGCGCAAGGACGTGGCCGTCCGAACCCGCATGCAGCGGGTCGCCGTTCCAATCGCACAGCGTACCGCCCGCCCCTTCGACGATGGGGGCGAGCGCGGCGAAATCGTGCAGCTTGAGCCCCGCTTCGCAAACGATGTCGAGCTGGCCCATGGCGAGCATGGCGTAATTGTAGCAATCGCCGCCCATCACCATCCGGCGATGGTTCGTTTTCGCCGCAAGCCCCATGAAGTGTTCGCCATCGTGATCGTCGAAATAATGCGGCCCGGTGGTGGCGATGGTGGCTGCGGCAAGCTCACGGCAGGGACGCGTACGCACCGGCTTGCCGTTGAAGGTGGTCGGCCGTCCCGTAACGCCAAGCCAGCGTTCACCCAGGATCGGTTGATCGATGATCCCCAGCACCGGAAAACCTTCCACCAGCAGCGCGATCAGCGTGCCGAAGATCGGGCGCCCCGCCAGAAAGGCACAGGTTCCGTCTATCGGATCGAGCACCCATTGGCGGCCCGAGGTCCCCTCGCTCACACCGAATTCCTCGCCCCACACGCTATCCTGCGCCACTTCGGCCTTCAGGATCTTGCGCATCGCTTCTTCCGCTTCGCGATCGGCAATGGTGACGGGCGAGGCATCGTCCTTGCTCTCGGTATCCACCAGCGAACGGAAATAGGGAGTAATGACGCCACGCGCCGCATCGGCAAGGCGCAGGGCAAGTGCAATGTCAGCTTCGGGAATCATTCGGGCACCGTTACTCGCAAAGGCTGGCCGTCAGTCGCGACCCAGGAAGAAACGGCGCGCACACCGTGGGCCCCGCTTATCCCTATGTATAGTACCCAGCGCAATGCACAGCCCCTGCCCGGCGGAAAGCGCCAAGCCAGGGATCGCGATCATCCGCATGGCTGCCTCCTCCCCCGCAGGTGCCTCCCGGGCCTGCCAGCAGCCTCAGTCGAACAGCGAGCTGACGCTGCTTTCATCGGCGATACGGCGCACGGCCTCGCCAATCAGCGGGGCGATTGTGAGGATCCGGATACGATCGGATTCCTGGGCGGCATCGGTGGGCAGGATGGTGTCGGTGATCACCAGTTCCTTCAGCGCGGAATTGTTCACGCGGGCGACCGCGCCACCCGAAAGCACGCCGTGAGTGATATAGGCTGCAACGCTGTTCGCGCCCGAATCGAGCAAGGCCTGCGCCGCGTTGCACAGCGTCCCGCCCGAATCGACGATATCGTCGATCAGGATGCAGTTACGGCCCTTCACGTCGCCGATGATATTCATCACTTCCGATTCGCCGGGGCGCTCGCGCCGTTTGTCGACAATGGCCAGCGGCGCGTTGTCGAGCCGCTTTGCCAGCGCGCGGGCGCGGACCACGCCGCCCACATCGGGCGACACCACGGTCAGGCCCGTCTCGCCGTACCGTGCCTGGATGTCGGCAGCCATGACCGGCGCGGCATAGAGGTTGTCGGTCGGGATATCGAAGAAGCCCTGAATCTGCCCGGCGTGCAGGTCGACCGAGAGAACACGGTTCGCACCGGCCTGGGTAATGAGATTCGCCACGAGCTTTGCCGAGATCGGCGTACGTGGACCAGGTTTCCGATCCTGCCGCGCATAACCGAAATAGGGCACGACCGCCGTGATCCGCCGGGCCGATGAACGCTTGAGCGCATCGATGCAGATCAGCAGTTCCATCAGGTTGTCATTGGCGGGAAATGAGGTCGACTGCAGGACGAACACGTCTTCGCCGCGGACATTCTCGTGAATTTCGACGAAGACTTCCTCGTCGGCAAAACGGCGAACCGCCGCATCCGTCAGCGGCATTTCAAGGTAGGCCGCGATCGCGCGGGCAAGCGGCAGGTTGGAATTGCCGGCCAGGATCTTCATCGGGTTCAGCCCTCATTGCGCTCGGTTGGAATCGGTGCTCAGCCTCTAGCCGAGCGTCACGCGATTGCAACCTGATGGCGTGGCGCTTTTGTTGAAAGCTGCCACGCCCACGAGGGCGGAAACCCGGTCAGATGGTGCGGTGTTCGCCCCTTACCCAGCGCACGGTACCGGAACTGGCGCGCATCACCACGCTTTCGGTGGTCATCTTGCCGCCCTTGAGGCGCTTCACGCCGTTGAGCAGCGAACCGTCGGTAACGCCCGTCGCCGCGAAGATGCAATCGCCCTTGGCCAGGTCATCCAGCTTGTAGATCCGGTCGAGATCCTCGATTCCCCACTTGCGGGCGCGCGCCTTCTCATCCTCGTTGCGGAAGATCAGCCGGCCATTGATCTGGCCGCCGACGCAACGCAGGGCCGCTGCCGCCAGGACGCCTTCCGGCGCCCCGCCGGAACCCATGTAGAGATCGACCGTGGTATCGGGATCGGTGACGGCGATCACACCGGCCACGTCGCCATCGGGAATAAGCTGGATGCCGCAGCCCAGGCTGCGCAGTTCCGCGATCAGATCGGCATGGCGCGGGCGATCGAGCACGCAGACGATGATCTCGTTCGGCTTCACGCCCTTTGCCTTGGCGACGGCCTCGACGTTCTCCGTCACCGTCTTTTCCAGGCTGATGATGCCTTCGGGATAGCCGGGGCCCACGGCCAGCTTGTCCATGTAGACGTCCGGCGCGTTGAGCAGGCAACCTTCTTCCGCGGCCGCGAGAACCGCCAGCGCGTTGGGACCGGCCTTCGCCGTGATCGTGGTGCCTTCCAGCGGATCGAGCGCGATATCGATCTTCGGGCCGCTGCCCGGCGCACCGCCGACCTTCTCACCGATATAGAGCATGGGAGCTTCGTCACGCTCGCCCTCGCCGATCACCACGGTGCCGTCCATATACAGCCCGTCGAAAGCCTCGCGCATCGCCTCTACGGCAGCCGCGTCGGCGGCTTTCTCGTCGCCTCGGCCGATAAGCTTCGAAGCCGCGATGGCTGCCGCTTCCGTGACGCGGACCATTTCTAGCACGAGAACGCGATCGAGAACTTTGCTGGCACCGGACATTGATCACTCCACTCAAATTCGTTGCCCCGATAGTCGAGGCGCCCCGCGCTGTCGAGCACAGGTCCATCGGCCGACAACATGTATCCACCGTGACACCGCGTGCAATCCGGCGCTTCCCCATTGCAGTAAGTTCGTTCATCGGCGATCAAGCCGTAGCGGGGAATGGATGGCTCCGCTACGCCTTGGAAAGGCGCGAACCGAAGGGGAAGCATTGCATGTTCAGGACGTTTGCAGTGGCCGGCCTGCTCGCGGCATTGCCGCTGGCACCGCTTGCTGCGCAGCGCACCGGCGTGACGGCGGAGGAAGCGATGTCCAACGCCCGCGATTCCTATGGCCCCCCGCCCCCCGTTCAGAACTGCGCCAAGCCCAAGGGCGAACAGAGTGACAGCGAGATCGTGGTCTGCGCCGAACAGCAGAAGGATTATTCCCAGTTTCGCGTCAAATCGACCAGCGAGCTGGACCCCAATTCACCCGAGGCGCTGAAGGACGGCGTACCCCGCGCACCCGATGTGGCGGGCGACGGGATATTCAAGGGCAAGGGAATCTCGCTCGGCGGCAAGATCAACCCGGCCTACATGATCGATTTCAAGCTCCTGCCCGATGCGCCCGAAGGATCCGATGCGGACCTGATCGGCAAGGGTGAACGCAAGGGCGACTGAGCGGCACCTTTCAGGAGTCGAGCAGTTGCAGGACGAGCGGCGCCTCGGTCAGGCTGGGCGAACCTTCGAGCAGTTCGAGCGCCTTGTCGACATTCGCCTCCGGCCCTTCATGGGTGACGATCGAGACCATCACCTCGCCGCCCTCTTCCGGACGCCCTTTCTGGATCAGGCTTTCGATCGAGACGCCCGCATCGCGCATGGCCGCGGTGATCTCTGCGAGCACGCCCGGCCGGTCGGCGACCATGAAGCGCAGGTAGTCGCGCGCGATCCGATGGCCGGCATCGGCCTTCGCCATCGGCACCAGGTCATCCACGGGTACGGAGAAGGGCGCGCCGTTCTCCCCCCGGGCGAGATCGATCAGGTCGGCCACGACTGCGCTGGCGGTGGGGCCATCACCGGCGCCCGCGCCCTGGAACAGCAGCCGGCCGGAGAAATTGCCTTCCGCCACCACGGCATTGGTCGCGCCGTGGACATTGGCCAGCGGATGATCGCGGGGGACAAGATAGGGGCAGACGCGCTGGAAGAGGGTTTCCCGCCCATCCGGATCCGTTTCCGTATCCGCGATTCCGATCAGGCGAATGACGAAACCGAGCGAGGCCGCCTGTTCGATATCCGCGGCGCGCAAACGCGTGATACCTTCGGTTTCGACCGAGGGGAAATCGATCCGTGCACCGAAGGCGATGGCGGACAGGATCGACAGTTTGTGCGCCGCATCGATTCCCTCGATGTCGAAGGTAGGATCGGCTTCGGCATAGCCCAGCTCCTGCGCGTCCTTCAGGACGTCGCCGAAGTCGCGTCCGGTGCTTTCCATGGTGGAAAGGATGTAGTTGCAGGTTCCGTTGAGGATACCGTAAACCCGTTCGATCACATTGGCCGCCGTGCCTTCGCGCAGGCCCTTGATCACGGGGATGCCGCCCGCCACCGCAGCCTCGAACTTCAACGCCGTCCCGGAAGCTGCCGCAGCATCAGCGAGCGCAAGGCCGTGATGCGCAATCATTGCCTTGTTGGCCGTGACCAGCCCCTTGCCCGCCGCCAGCGCGTTGCGCGCCAGGGTCAGCGCCGGACCGTCGGACCCGCCGACCAGTTCCACCACCACATCCACGTCGGGACGCGCGGCCATCGCCGTCATGTCGTCTTCCCAAGCATAGGGGGAAAGGTCCACGCCGCGATCCCTGGTCCGATCCCGCGCGCTTACCGCAACCACCTGCAGCGGCCGGCCCGCACGCCGCGCGATCAGATCGCCATTGGCCTCGATCAGCCGGATGACACCCGCCCCAACGGTGCCGAGCCCGGCGAGTGCGATTCGAAGCGGCGCGGTCATAATTCCCCCTTCCGGGCGCCCGAGGGCCAGCCTGACAGGCCCTGGCGCGATTCCACGCCGCGGCCGTTAAGGCAGAGCGACGCGAAAGGCCAGCCTCACCTGCCCGCCAGTTCTCACACCCGGGTTCGTGCATGCGGCGGACCGCCCCGCGTGCGGATGCATGCGCCTAATTGCTGGCGGAGATAGTTGTAGTCCTGCGTGGCCAGCACCCGCGTTGCGCCATCCTGCGACAGGATCGCCCCATAAGGGAGCGTATCCGGCAGGAAGCAGGCAAGGCGATACCAACCGATCGTGTCCCGCTTGAGCGGCTCGGCCGACTGGTCGACCAGTTCGCTCCAGGCAACGCCCCATTGCGGCGCCATGTTCGGCCGGCGGATGACATTGACCGAAACGGGTGCGCCGTTGGCAGTATCCAGGAATAGCTGTGTCTCGGACTCGCCGGTAAGATTACCAGGAACGGACAAGGCTTCCCGCACGCCGGTAACCCTGGGCGGCGCATCCGGGGCGGCCAGTTCGACCAGCACCTGCCTGACAAGCGCTTCGGTGGCCGGATCCGCGAATATCTGCGCATCGGCATCGATCAACTGCAACTCGCCCGGACGGCCGGGAACGGCGTTGGCGAACAGCAGCACGGACTTCTTCTTCAGCTTGGGCGGCTTGCCCTTGGCATCCAGCCTTACGTCCACAAGATAGCGCAGCGACGAGCCGATCGCGGCGCGACCGAAAATCAAAGTCTCGGTCTGCGCTTCCACATAGAGACGTGCCCATCCGGGGCGCAGGCCGGGCGACCGTTCCGGCCCGAGGGTAGTCTGTTTTCGAATCTGCGCCTTCACCACGAGGCCGGCAGAATCGGCCAGATCGGCCGCGTCAGCATAGCTGAGCGACGGAACGACGACCGGAACCGTCTGCGCGGATGCCGCGGCGGGCTGCAATGAGACTGCGGCAAAAAATGCAGCAATTGCGGCGATACGAACGCCAGGTCCGCTCTTGTTTTCTCTGATTTTCATGCATTTTTCTCCCAGGCATGGCGCCGATGGGCCAAGGCACGGCCTAGTCCATAATTGTCTCACATTGAAGGCCGCAAGTGCTGAATTGGCAGTTAACCGACAAACCGATTGCCCGGCTGGTTCATCACCGCTAAAGGTCCGGCAAAGCTGGGACTGCTTAACAAAAACAGGACCCGGCTAGAGGCCCTGCCGGGCCATTCGGAATCCCCGGTGGGTCCGGCATGGCCGAACAGGGTGGACAATTGTTAACGTAACCTGTCAGGATGCAAATCCTTGTGACGGGTTTGGACTTGGCTTGCCAAGTTCCGCAACTGGAGTGATGCGACTGAATGGCCTACGCTGATCAAACAATGAGCGGTAACAAGATTATCGCCATCATCATTGTGGGGCTCGTTCACCTGGCCGTCGGTTATGCATTGGTGACGGGTCTTGCCTATTCGGCGACCAAGAAGCTCATCGAACGCGTGACCACGGTCGATATCGAAGAGCCTCAGGAGGAACCGGAAGAGCTTCCGCCTCCTCCCCCTGAAGAACAAGCGGCTCCGCCGCCGATCGTGGCGCCTCCGCCGCCGATCAACGTGTCGACGGCACCTCCGCCGATCTTCACGGTTTCCGAGCCTCCGCCGCCGGCACCTGTCGTGCCGATTGCAAGGCCTGCTCCGCCCGCTCCGGTGGCCCCGCCGCCGCCTCGGGTGCAGCCCAAGAATCCTGAACCTCGCAACCGTCCTCAGAGCTGGGTGACGAATGCGGACTATCCTTCCCGCGCAATGCGTGAGGAACGCCAGGGCACCACTCGCTTCAACGTTTCCGTTGGCGCGGATGGCCGGGTCGCCGGCTGTACCATCACCGGTTCCAGCGGCCATGCAGATCTCGATGCAGAAGTCTGCAAGCTGATCACCCGCCGTGCGCGCTTCAACCCTGCAACCGACGGTGACGGTCAGGCTACCTCAGGTAGCTGGGCCAGCTCGTTCCGCTGGGAAATTCCGGATTGATTAACCGGCCGGACTTCCTTTCCGGCCACCGCATTCTTTTGACCTTCTGAGATTTCTTTTTAGAGAGGACTACCCGCATGCTTATCGAATTTCTGGCCGCTGCCGCCGAGGCCGCAGAAGCGGCTCCCAAGAACCAGTTCGGTTTCTGGGAAGCGATGAACCAGGGCGGTGTTATCGCCTGGTCCATCTTCATCGTCCTCGTCATCATGTCCGTGGGATCGTTCTACATCCTGATCACGAAGCTGCTCGAACAGCGCAAGATCTTCAGCCAGTACCGCGAAATCCGTGCCAAGTTCTGGCAGGCTCCGTCGCTGAAGGAAGGCGCCAACAAGCTCGACAAGAACAGCGCATGGCGCCAGCTGGTCGACGATGGCCTCTCGGCTGAAGAACAGCACAACAAGATGACCGACAGCCTCGAAGCCCATGACTGGCTGCACGGTTCGCTGGCCCGTTCGGAAGCTTCGATCAACTCGAAGCTCGCCACCGGCCTGCCGTTCCTCGCCACCGTGGGTGCCACGGCTCCGTTCGTGGGTCTGCTCGGTACGGTTATCGGTATCTACCGCGCGCTGATCAACATCGGCCTCGCCGGTTCGGCCTCGATCGACAAGGTCGCTGGTCCGGTCGGTGAAGCTCTGATCATGACCGCCATCGGTCTGCTCGTGGCCGTTCCCGCCGTGCTTGCCTACAACTGGCTTCAGGCTCGCAACAAGCGTATCGCCGAACTGCTCAGCGGTTTCTCGACGGACGTTCTTGCGAACATCACCTCCAAGGGTGTTGTGAAGCCTTCGGCTGCGCCCAAGGTTGCTGCAAAGCCTGCTGCTCCCGCAGCTCCGGCGAAGCCCGTCTCTCCGACGGCTCCCAAGGCCTAAGCCCGGTACATCGATCGACAGGCGTGGGGCGGGCTCCGGCATGCGGGCCGCCCGCCTCCACCCCCGTTTTTGAAGTTTGAGAGTAGGATAGTACCATGGCCATTTCGTCAGGCGGAGGCGGAACTGAAACGCCGATGTCGGAAATCAACACCACGCCCCTCGTGGACGTGATGCTGGTTCTCCTCATCATCTTCCTTATCGCGGTCCCGGTTGCCATCCAGACGATCGAAAAGCTGAAGCTCCCTGTGTTCGAATCTGTCGAATCCAAGGACAAGGTCGAAAACCTGCTGTTGACCGTGAGCACCACGGACACCGCCGGGCGCAGCGCCGGCGAACCTGGCTTCCTGGGCGCAGATCGCGCCGGTGAATGCCGGGTCTATTTCAACAACGTCACTCCGGTGACGTCGCAGGAACTGTACGATCAGGCTTTCGGACGCCTAGATGCTATCGTGCAACGCGAAGGCGGCATCGACGCCATCCGCAACGACCCCGAGAAGATCCCCCAGGTCCACATCCGTGGCGACGTCAACGCCCCGTGGCGTTGTGTAGCGGGCGCGATCTTCAACGTGCAGGCGGCCGGTTACCCGACCGTCGGCTTCATCTCCAATCCCGTCGATCCCAACGGCTGATCGTCGGGTAACGAGAAAACGCAGGAGTAATTCCTATGGCAATGTCAGGCGGCAAGGATGATGGCTCGCCGATGATGGAAATGAACACGACGCCGTTGATCGACGTCATGCTCGTTCTCCTCATCATGTTCATCATCACCATCCCGGTCGCGACACACTCGGTCGATATCGACCTGCCGAGCCCAAATCCGGATAGCACTCCCCCCCCGGTCGACCCGATCAAGAACAAGATCGTGCTGACCCCCAATGGGGAGATTCTCTGGAACGCTCAGCCGATCGATCAGGCGGGTCTGGTGGCCAACCTGCAGCAATCGCTGACCTACGCGGTCGAGCCCGAACTCCAGTTCGAGCCTGAAGCGTTGGCGAGCTATGACCTCTCGGCCAAGGTCCTGAACCTGATCAAGGCCTCCAAGGTCACCAAGTTCGGCTTCGTCGGCAACGAGAAGTATCGCGTGTTCGGCAGCACAGGCAGTGCGCCGGCAGGCACTTGAACCAGCCAGTCCCCCAAGCATACTGGCGGGGCATACTGGATTGAGAAGGGGCGGGTTAAACCGCCCCTTTTTCTTTGGTGATTGTGTATTTTACAAACCACCACCCACCCGTACCGAGCTTGTCGGAAGCGAAGCTGACGCGAAGCGGTAACGACGCGCGCTGGCGGGTGCGTCGAAGGAGTATCCTCCCACCCCTTCCGTTTCAGCAGCCCTTCGAAAGCGAAGCTGTTGCACAGTGACACCGGCTCAGGGCGGGTGGAGGGTGGGAGCCTGGAAGTCCCAAGAGCACGATTAGCGTGCCTGGGTTGTAACTGGGTTTGTAAACTGCATAATCGCCTTTTCCCTGCCCGGATATCCGGCCTCAGACAAACCCACGCGGCATAAAACGCCGCCTAGTCGCGCTCCTCATCCCGTTTCGGTTCACCGGGCCGCATGGCTGCATCGGCCAGCGCTTCGGCCTCCAGCAGCAGCGCATCGTCGGCCGAGCCCTGCGGCAGCGCCTCACGCCCCAGCATCACCATCACCGGGACGGCGAGCGGGCTCACCCGCTCAAGCTCGACATGGACCAGATCGCCCGCCGCAGCGCGGTCCAGCACCGTCGCCAACCGTCCGACATCGGTCAATCGCGCCCGCGCGTCTGCCCAGGCGGCTTCGATCAGCAGATGGTCCGGCTCATATTTGCGCAGCACATCGTAGATCAGGTCGGTCGAGAAGGTGACTTGCCGCCCCGTCTTGCGTTTGCCGGGATGCTGGCGTTCAACCAGTCCGGATATAACCGCCACCTCCCTGAAGGCGCGGCGCAGGAGATAGGAATCCTGCACCCATTCGACAAACTCATGCGCCAGGATGTCGGGCGAGAGCAGCGGCGCGGGATCCCGCACCGGTTTCAACGCCCAGACCGCGAGCGAATAATCATTGGCGACGAAGCCGCCCGGCTCCAGCCCCATCTCCTCCATCCGCCGCGTGATCAGCATGCCGAGAGACTGGTTCGCCGGCCACCCCTCGAACGTGTAATAGACCGTGTAATGCCGCCGCTCATGCGGGAAGCTCTCGACCAGCAATTTGCCCGGCCCGGGCATCGCACTGCGCCAGTCCTGCATCTCCAGCCACTCGCGCACATCATCGGGGAAACGGCTCCATCCCGCCCGATCGGCCAGCATCTCCTGCACCCGGCCGGCAAGATGCGTGGTCATGGCCATCCGTTGCCCGGTATAGGACGGGATCATCGCCGCCTTCTTCGCCGCCCGCACGGTGAGTTCCATGTCCTTCACCCGCTCCACCTCCAGCGCGAGGCCGGCGAAAGTGAAGGTGTCGCCCGGCGAGAGGCCCGCCGCGAAATACTCCTCCACCCGCCCCAGCGATCGCCCGTTGCGGAAGCGCACGTCCAGCATCTCCGCATCCACGATGATCCCGGCATTCATCCTGTGGCGATAGGCATGTTCGGGATGGGCCAGCCGCCAGGTCGCCCCGCCCGTTCCATCGGCCACGCGCACGATCCGGCGGAACTTGTCATAGGCTTCCAGCGCATAGCCCCCGGTCGCCACGAAATGCAGGACCCGGCCCCATATCTCCGCGTCCAGCCAGGCATAGGCCTGCGAGCCGCGAACTTCCTTGAGCAGCGCCGCCTCGTCGAAAGGCCCCGCGCAGGCGCAGGCCATCACATGCTGGGCCAGCACATCCAACCCGCCCGGGCGGAAATCCTCGCCATCGCGCTGGCCTTCGTTGACCGCATCCCTGGCCGCCATCGCCTCCAGGAATTCGAAGCGGTTGCCGGGCACCAGGATCGCCCGGCTCGCCATGTCCAGCCGGTGGTTGGCGCGCCCGATCCGCTGGAGCAGGCGTGACGAGCCCTTGGGCGCGCCCATCTGCACCACGCAGTCGATATCGCCCCAGTCGACCCCCAGATCGAGGCTGGCGGTGCAGACCAGTGCACGCAGTTCGCCCCGCGCCATCGCCCCTTCGACCTTGCGCCGCGCCTCAACCGAGAGCGAGCCGTGATGGATGCCGATGGGCAGGTTCCCGTCATTCACCTCCCACAGCTTCTGGAAGATGAACTCCGCCAGGAAGCGCGTGTTGGTGAAGACCAGCGTGGTCCGGTTGCGGCGGATTTCCTCGATCAGCTGAGGGATCGCCCAGATCGCCGCGTGGCCGCCCCACGGCACCCGCTCCTCGCGCGGGAGGAGGATCTCCACCTCGGGCTCCGCCCCTTTCTCCCCCGCAACCAGCGCCACGCTGTCAATCTCGCCCCAAGGCGCCAGCCAGCCGCGATAGCTTTCCGGATCGGCCAGCGTGGCCGACAGGGCCACCCGCTGCATGTCAGGAGCGATGGCCTGCAGGCGTGAGAGCGACAATGCCAGCAGATCGCCCCGCTTGCCGGTGGCGAAGGCATGCACTTCGTCGATCACGATCCGCTTCAGCGTGCGGAACAGTTCGAAGCTGTCTTCATAGGAGAGCAGCAGCGAGAGCGATTCCGGCGTGGTCAGCAACACGTGCGGTGGCCGGGTGCGCTGGCGCTTCTTGCGGTCGCTGGGCGTATCGCCGCTGCGCGTCTCCACCCGTATCGGCAGCCCCATTTCCTCCACCGGGGTGAGGAGATTGCGCTGCACATCGTGTGCCAGCGCCTTGAGCGGCGACACGTAGAGCGTGTGGAGGCCGTCCGGCACAGCGCCCCCTTCCAAAACCGAAGGGGCGAACGCCGCCAGCGTGGGGAGGAAGCCCGCCAGCGTCTTGCCCGCGCCCGTATCGGCCACCAGCAACGCATGCTGCCCGGCCTGCGCGGCATCGTACATCGCCCGCTGATGATCGCGCACGCGCCAGCCGCGACCGGCGAACCAGCCTTCGATCTCGGGCGGAAGCGAAGCTTCGTTCATGTTCGAGCGCCCGAAGCTGAAGGGGGCTTACACAGGGTGACACAGTTCTGGCGGGAAAAGCCGGCCCCCTCCGGCACGCGCCTACCCATGCCGAAAAGCGGCGCAATTCCAGGAAGTTGTGGACGGCCAATTTCCATTGGAACATATGCAGCACAGATGCGTCCTGTAGGAAAGACGCTTGCCCATGGGGGCATGTTGCCAGGGGAAAAGGCCATAATGCAGCAGCCTCTGAACGGCCCCTTCGTTCCCGACGATTTCATCGGAGCCGGCATTGCGCTAGGGATCGGCCTGTTGGTGGGCATCCAGCGTGGCTGGGCCCAGCGCGACTTGCCCGATGGCGCCCGCTTCGCCGGGATACGCACCTTCGGCCTGCTGGGCCTGGCAGGCGGCATAGCCGGCACCTTGTTCACCCATGCGCAGGGGCCTGCCCTGGTGCTGCTGGCAGCCACCGCCGCGCTGATCGTGTTCGGCTATCACCGCGCGAGCGAGGACGACGATCAGGTAAGCGGCACCGCCAGCATGGTGGGCCTGCTGACCACCGCCTGCGGCTTCGTGGCCGCCGTGGGCGAACAGGCGCTGGCCGTCGCCATCGCGGCCGCCATGGTGCTGCTGCTTGCGCTGCGTTCCACCCTGCATGGCTGGGTGAACAGGCTGAGCGAGAAGGAGATGATGGCCATCGCCCGGTTCGGGGTGATCGCCCTCGTCATCCTGCCGCTGCTGCCCGACGCCGGATATGGGCCTTATGAGTCCTGGAACCCCCGCCAGCTATGGATGGTGGTGGTGCTGGTATCCGGCTTCTCCTTCGCCGGCTATTTCGCCAGCAAGTGGCTGGGCGCATCGCGCGGCAACATCGCCACCGCTGCCGCCGGATCGCTGGTGTCATCCACCGCGGTGGTCGCATCCATGTCCAACAAGCTGAGGAAGGGCGAAGGCCAGCCCAGCGTGCTGATCGCCGCGATCTGCGCATCATCGGTGGTGATGTATCTGCGCGTGATCGTGCTGGTGGGCCTGCTGGCGCGTCCGGCGCTGGTGGATTTCGCGATCCTGATGGCGCCCGGCCTGTTGCTGAGCATCCTGGCCATGGGCTGGACCCTGCGCGCCGCCTTGCGTGAAAAGGCGGAGAAAGCCGGTGAGCTGAAACTGCGTAACCCGTTCGATATCGGCCCGGCGCTGATCCTGACAGGGCTGGTCATGGTGCTGACGCTGGCCAGCAACTGGATTCTGGACATCTACGGCAATCAGGGCGTTGCCGTGATGCTGGCCATTTCGGGCGCCGTGGACGTGGATTCCGCCATTATCACCCTGGGCAACCTGCCTGCCGACACGCTGGACGCAGCGACATCCGGCGTCGTGCTGGCCATTCCGGTCGCCCTGAACATGCTGTTCAAGGCCGGCATCGTGCTGAGCATCGCGCGGTGGGAACTGGGCAAGTGGGGCGCCCTGTCGCTGATCGTGGCCGGGCTGGCCAGCGTGATCGCCTGGCCGATGCTGCCTTAGGGTCCAGCCTGAGATTCAGCGATTGGGCATTCTACCAACCCGGGTCGCGGATTGTCGTCTTCGACCCTCCAGACTTTTCCACCTCCGCCCGTCCTGAGCCTGTCGAAGGACGCGCGGAAACGGAAGAGCTGGGCGATACTCCTTCAAAGGCACCGGCAACGCGCGTCCTTCGACAGGCTCAGGACGGGCGGTGGGAAAGACCACGGGTCTAAGACGCCAAGACAACAATCCCCGACCCGGGTTTAAATGCACAGTCGCCCAGGATTTAGGCGCCCCGGCTACGCTCAGTCCACCACCTCGGCGGGGAGGGCCACGTCATATGCGGCGTCTTCCGCTTCCTCGGAAAAGAGCGTGCTCCAGTCGTCGAGCGATTCCATGGCTTCGGCCGCACTGCGCGATTCTGCGGCCAGCGTGTCCAGTTCCTTCACGCTGCGGCCCAGCAGCTTGGCCAGGCGCTTCTTGTCAGCCGAAGGAAGCTCATCAAAATACCGTTCCTCGGGCAGGGCAGCCAGCGCCTCTTCCATCTTCGTGGCCATTGCCGGCATGCGTTCCATCATGATCGGGAACATTTCGTTCATCTTGGCCAGCACATGCGGATCGGCATAGATCTGCATGGATTGCCCGGCATAGAACGCCCCCGTCGGCGTGGCGAAGAAGCCCAGCAATTCGGCCAGCTGGTCCGCCGTGAAGCGTTCCGCATAGGCATTGCTCAGCCCCTCGCGATAGGACGGCTCAAGCGCCACCATCATCGCGGTCGTTTCCGCAGTGGTGATATCCATCACCAGCTTCGAACGCTGATCGAACACCGGGTCGAGCGAAGCAATCAGCTGGGTGAAGGTTTCCTCGTCCACATCCATCAGCTCGAACTCGGCCAGACCGGTCAGCTTGGCGACGGAGCTTGTCCTTGCCGGCGCTTCGAGGCCCTGCATCAGCCCTTCGGACATGCTGCCCATCGTCTGTTCCATAAGCTGGGCATAGGAACCTTCGGGGAAGATCAGGTTCACGACCTGCGTGGCTGCGGGCAGGCGTTCCTGCGCTTCGGGGCTGAGCGGGATTTCCTCGCCGAACATGCTGCCGAACAGGCCCGTCAGCAAAGCGGCGGTTGCCGCATCGTCCCCGGCAGCGGCTGCGTTGGTGGCTTCGGTTGTGGTTTGCGCATCATCGACTTCCGCCATCGCGGGGGTTGCGGCGAACAGGCTGGCGGCCAGCAGTGGCAGCGTTGCGAACTTCATAGCGGATTGTCCTCCTGAAATCAGTGACCGGCCTGCGGGCCGCGCTCCAGCCCGGAAAGTTCGAGCTGCTCGTCGATCTGCGCGACCAGGCGGGCAAGGCCTTCCTCGCTGTCGCTCTCGGCACGGGCGACCAGCACGTCCTGCGTGTTGGACGCGCGCAGCAGCCACCACCCATCGTCGTTGGTGACGCGCACCCCGTCGGTCGAATCGACATCGGCGGTGCCGCCGGAAAGGCGCGCCTTCACTTCATCGATCGCGGCGAACTTGCGGCTTTCGTCCACCTGGAAGCGCAGTTCGGGCGTGTTGATCATCGCGGGCATCGCTCCGCGCAGTTCGGTGACCGACTTGCCCAGCCGGGCGGAGGCGGCAATCAGGCGGACGCCGGCATACAGCGCATCGTCGAAGCCGTAATACTGGTGGGCGAAGAAGATGTGCCCGCTCATCTCACCGGCCAGCGGTGATCCGGTTTCCTTCATCTTGGACTTGATGAGGCTGTGCCCAGTCTTCCACATCACCGGCTTGCCGCCCTGTGCCGCAACCTGATCATAGAGGGCGCGGCTGGCCTTCACGTCTGCGATGATGGTCGAGCCCGGCTGCATCTTGAGCAGGTCTTCCGCATAGATCATCAGCAATTGATCGCCCCAGATCACGCGGCCTTCACCGTCGATCGCGCCGATCCGGTCGCCATCGCCATCGAAGGCGATGCCGAAATCGAGCTGCTTTTCCGCAACCAGCGCCTTCAGGTCGGCAAGGTTTTCCTCGACCGTGGGATCGGGGTGGTGATTGGGGAAATTGCCGTCGACTTCCGTGTAGAGCAGGTGATGTTCGCCCGGCAGGCGCGCGGCCAGCTTCTCCAGCGCGGGGCCGGACGCGCCATTGCCCGAATCCCAGCCCACGCGCAGCGAAGCGAGGCTCGCCACATCGATCCCGGCCAGGCCTTCCAGCATCCGGTTCACATATTCGTCCAGCACCTCCCGCGTTTCGGTGGTGCCGTTGCCGTCCAGCCAGGCGCCTTCGGCCGCCATCCGGCCCAGTGCCTGGATATCCTGCCCGAAGAAGGGGCGGCCCTGGAACACCATCTTGAAGCCGTTGTAATTCGCCGGGTTGTGGCTGCCGGTGATCTGGATGCCGCCATCCACGTCGGCCGCCGACGCCTCCGCGTAATAGAGCATCGGGGTCGGGCCCATGCCGATTCGCACCACATCGCAGCCGCTGGCCGTCAGCCCTTCCACCAGCGCGTGCTCCAGCGTGGGGGAACTTACCCGCCCGTCATAGCCGACGGCCACCCTGCGGCCGCCTGCCTGCCTCAGAAGCGTGGCGAAAGACCGGCCGATCGCGCGGGCATCGTCCACCCCCAGCGTTTCTCCGATGATTCCGCGAATGTCGTATTCACGCAGAACGGTGGGGTGGAACCGATGGCTCATGCTTGTTCCTCGATAGGCTGGAGGGATATGGTCAGTTGCGGTCTGGCAAATCGTCAAGCAGCAGGTCGCGGGCGGCATTCGCCTCGTGCACCTGGTCGTTCGTTCCCCCCCGGTCGGGATGGACGACGGCCACCAGCCGCCGATGCCCGTCGATGATCTCGTCCCGCGATGCCCCCTGGCGGACCGCCAGGAGCTTGCGCGCGCGCGACAGGGCCTGGCTGCGGGTCGAAGGACCACGCAGGAAATCCCAGGGCCAGCGCCCCGTGAGGAGCTTGCACCCCAACACGGCAATAACGGCAAACAACAGCAGCCGTGACATGATCAGACGGTTTCCATACCCTTCGATTTCACAGGCATGGGCAGGTTGAGCCCCGAAATCAACCCACGCAATTCCTGCCGCGCAACCAGATGGCTCGTGCCCAGCTCGCCCAACTGCCCCTTGTCCAGCAGGGTGAGGCCGGAGGGGAACAATTCGCGATAGATCACGCGTTCGGAAAGACCCTTGGCCACGCGGAAGCCTACCCGCTTGGAAAGCTCGGTCAGCGCATCGTCGATCCGCCGCTGGTTGCGGGCTTCCTGCTTCTGCGTGCGGTTGCGCACCACCACCCAGTCCATTTCGCGCCGCTGGTCCCGGATCGTGGCCATCGCCCGCTTCTTGCGCGCTTCCCAGATGAGTTCGGCGTAGAAGCTGAGGCGCTTCACCTTGAAGGTTTCGGCATCGACCTGACCGATCAGGTCGAAATCGACGAAGCTGTCATTCAGCGGAGTGATCAGCGTGTCGGCCCCCACGGCGACGTGGCGGGCAAAGGGATCGTCACGCCCCGGCGTGTCGAAGATCAGGAAGTCACAGCCTTCGCCGACCTCTTTCGAAAGCCGGTCCAGCTCTTCCACCGTTTCGCCGGTGAACACGGCAAAGCGGGCATTGGGCAGACTGACTTCGCGGCGTTTCTCCGTCTCAGTACGGTTTTCGAGATAGCGGAACAGGGTGCGCTGGCGCGGATCGAGGTCCAGCGCGGCCACCTTTGCCCCCCGATAGGCCAGGGCGACGGCGACATGCACCGCAGTGGTCGATTTGCCGGTGCCGCCCTTTTCATTGGCGAAGACGATGCGGTGGGGCACTTGCTGGGACACGCTGCGCTGATTTCCTCTATCGTTGCGGGCACTTGACGGACCCCTTGACGGCCGCCCCCTTGACGGATCGGGCCATCAGGCGGCTAGGTGGGGTCTCGTCGACCTCTATCGGAGCCTATACCCCATGCAAACCGTGAACCGGCTCACCGCCCTGCGAGAAGCTGTGGAGAGTTTGCGCGGAACCGGCCCTGTGGCTCTCGTGCCCACCATGGGCGCATTGCATGAAGGACATCTTACACTGGTGCGCCGGGCGGCCGAACTGGCGCCCAATGTTGTCGCCTCGATCTTCGTCAACCCCACGCAATTCGGGCCGAAAGAGGATTTCTCGGCCTATCCCCGCCAGCTTGAGGCGGATGCCCGGCTGCTGGAGGGCGAAGGCGTCAAGCTGCTGTGGGCCCCGCCGGTGGAAGAAGTCTATCCTGAAGGTTTCGCCACCACTGTTTCGGTTGCGCGACTGAGCGAAGGCCTGTGCGGCGCGGCCCGGCCCGGACATTTCGACGGGGTCGCCACGGTGGTATCCAAGCTGTTCAACCAGGTGCGCCCGGACATCGCCGTGTTCGGCGAGAAGGACTGGCAGCAGCTCGCCATCATTCGCCGCATGGCCCGCGATCTCGACCTTACCCTGCCGCACTGGACCCGGATCGAAGGCGTCGCCACCGTGCGCGAGGCGGACGGGTTGGCGATGAGCAGCCGCAACCGGTATCTCTCGCCTGAGCAGCGCGCCGCCGCGGGGGCCTTGCCCGATGGGATGAAGCGGGCGATCGCTGCCATCGAAGGGGGCCAGCCCGTGGCCCCGGCTCTCGCGGAGCTGGAGGCGGCGCTGGTCGCGGCGGGCTTCGCTTCGGTCGACTATGCCACGCTGGCGGGTGCGGGGAGCCTTGAGGAACTGAACGCCCGGCCGACGGCGCCCGCTCGGCTGCTGGTGGCGGCGCGCATCGGTACGACGCGGCTGATCGACAACATGCCGGTGGGATGGAAAGGATGACCGAAGACGATTTCCGCAGCTATGTCGCCGCCTTCAACGCCAGTAACTTCGCCGGGTTCGGCCACTTCTATGCCGATGACGTGATCTTCGAACTGGGCGCGATGAAGCGCATCGAAGGGCGGGAGGCGATCTTGGACTTCTACCGCCGGGTGAAGGAACACATCGTGGAAGTGGTGACGCCGCTGGACGTGATCGTGACCCCCACCCGCATCGCCATGCATTGCCGCACCACCTTCGAGACGTTCAGGGACTGGCCAGATTTCGAAATCTGGCCGACCAGGGCCGGGGACCGGCGCGAGGTGGAAACCATCGCGATGTACGAAGTGCGGGACGGCCGCTTCACCCACATACGCGTTGCACGCTTCAAGCCTTGAGCGATAGCTCGACCCACTTTTCCCGGCCCGCGCCCCCGAATCATCAATGACCGTCGAATTCCATCAGGGCCTCTACCGCGATGCCGTTGTCACGCAGCACTTGCGCGCCGCCGAGGTCCGGCAGGTCGATGACGAACAGCGCACGGTCGACCACTGCACCGGCCTGGCGCAGCAATTGCGCTGCGGCCAGGGCTGTGCCGCCGGTCGCCACCAGATCGTCCACGATGATGATTCGTTCGCCCTGCCGGATCAGCGTCGGGTCGATCTCCAGCCGCGCTTCGCCATATTCCAGCGCGTAATCGATGCCGATGGTCGGCACCGGCAGCTTGCCGGCCTTACGCACGGGCACGAAACCCAGCATCAGCAGCGAGGCGACGGCCGCGCCGAAGATGAAGCCGCGCGCCTCCAGCCCGGCGATAGCGCCAGCGCCCACGGCGTTGGCGCGCCCCGCGATCCTCTCGACCGCGGCGGTCAGGCCTTTGCCGTCGGCCAGCAGCGTGGTGATGTCTCGGAACATGACCCCCTTGGCCGGAAAGTCCGGGACGGTGCGGATCAGAGCCTTCAAATCGTCATTCGTCATCGGCGGGGCACCTTCATGGCAAAGAAGAGGCGATTGTGCATTTTACAAACCGGGTTTGCGAATCTTCTCCCGGGTCCACCAGGCTTTCCGCCCCCGTTGGTCCTGAGCTTGTCGAAGGACGGGCGGAAACGGAAGAGCTGGGCGATACTCCTCCAAAGGCACCGGCAACGCACGTCCTTCGACAAGCTCAGGACCAACGGAGGGAAGGCCGGGGGCGCCAAGATGGCCATCCGCAATCCGGGTTAAATACCCGACTGCCAACGAAAACGCCCCTCACGTCGTAATGACGGAGGGGCGCTCAGGCATCCTCATATGTTCTTGTCCGGGCCTATTTCTTCTTTTGCGCTTTAAGGTCCGCCCAGATGTTCCGGTAAGCCAGATAAGCAAGCACGGTGGCGAAGAGCAGGAAGCCCAGCACCGGCCAGCCGGTCTGCTTGCGCTTGTCGAGTGTCGGTTCGGCCGTCCACGTCAGGAAGGCGGCGACGTCGTGCGACATGGAATCGAGATCGTTCTTCGAACCATCGGCAAAGGTTACCTGCCCGTCATGCAGCGGCTGCGCCATGGCGAGGTTGAGGTTCGCGAAATACGGATTGTGGTGGAGATTCGCGCCCGGAACCGAATCCGGGAAGCGCTTCTTCAGCTCGGCCGAAGGCTCCTGATAGCCGGTGAGCAGCGAGTAGACATACGCCGCACCGTCATGCCGTGCCTTTGCCATCAGCGAAAGATCCGGCGGAATCGCGTTGTTGTTGGCAGCACGTGCCGCAACATCGTTGGGATAGGGCGACGGGAAATAGTCGGTCGCCAGACCGGGGCGCGTGCCGACTTCACCCGTGTTCGGGTCGATGCCCGGCACGGTCCAGCTGGCGGCTTCGGCCTTCACTTCGGCTTCGCTGTAGCCAAGCTGGGCAAGGTCGCGGAACGCGACATATTTCAGCGAGTGGCAAGCCGCGCAGACTTCCTTGTAGACCTGATAGCCGCGCTGGACCTGCTGCAGGTCGAACTTGCCGAACGGTCCGTTGGTCGAAAGGTCGAGCTTCTTGGGATGCTTGTGGAAAGCATGTTCAGCAGTTTCCTCGGCAGGCTCGGTGATCGCGGTGTAGGCACCGCTGACCAGCGCAGCCAGCGCCGAAAGAGCGAAGAACAGGCCGATTACGGGGGCGATGAAGCGGTACATCATGTCGTTTCCCTAGGTCCGTTCTTTCAGTTCTTCGCCGCCAGCCGAGAATCGTCATCCGAGCCAAGCACCGCCTCGGTGATCGAGAAAGGCAGCGGCAGGGGACGTTCCATGGCCGAGATAAGCGGCAGGAAGAACAGGAAGTGCAGGAAGTAATAGGCCGTCGCGATCTGGCTGAGCATCACATAAGGCTCTTCAGCCGGGGCGCCGCCGCACCAGAACAGCACCGCCATCGTCGGGATCAGGCCGAACCAGAAGAACTTCCGGAACATCGGACGGAACTTGCCCGAGCGAACCGGCGAGTTGTCCAGCCAGGGCAGGAAGAACCATACCAGGATCGCCGCGAACATCGCCAGCACGCCGAGCAGCTTTGCCGGAATGAAGAGGATGTCGAAGGTGAAGGCGCGCAGGATCGCGTAGAACGGCCAGAAGTACCATTCCGGCACGATGTGCGCCGGGGTGGAGAGCGGGTTGGCCGGAATGTAGTTGTCCGGGTGGCCCAGCTGGTTCGGCAGGAAGAACACGAACAGGCAGTAGATGAACAGGAACACGCCCAGTCCGAAGCCGTCCTTCGCCGTGTAATACGGGTGGAACGGCACCGTGTCGCTCTGGCTCTTCACTTCGACGCCCGTGGGGTTCGACGAACCCGGGATATGCAGCGCCCAGATGTGCAGGATGACGACACCCGCGATCACGAAGGGCAGCAGGAAGTGCAGCGAGAAGAAGCGGTTCAGCGCGGCGTTGTCGGGGGCGAAGCCGCCCAGCAGCCAGGTCTGGATCGGTTCGCCGACCAGCGGGATCGCGCCGAACAGGCCGGTGATCACCTTGGCCCCCCAGAAGCTCATCTGGCCCCAGGGAAGCACATAGCCCATGAAGGCGGTGGCCATCATCAGCAGGAAGATCACGACGCCCAGCAGCCACACCATCTCGCGCGGGGCCTTGTACGAACCGTAATAGAAGCCGCGGAAGATGTGGAGATAGATCACCACGAAGAATGCCGAAGCGCCGTTTGCGTGGGCATAGCGCATCAGCCAGCCCCAGTTCACATCGCGCATGATGTGTTCGGTCGTGCCGAAGGCGACGGCCGCATTGGGCGCGTAGTGCATCGCCAGCACAACGCCGGTGACGATCTGCAGCACGAGGCAAACCCCGGCGAGGACGCCGAAATTCCACATGTAGTTGAGGTTGCGCGGAACCGGATAGCCGGCGCCGATCGCATTATAGACGAGGCGCGGAAGCGGCAGCTTCTCGTCCATCCAGCGCATCACCGGATTTACCGGCTTGTATTCGTTTGCCCAGGGAAAGCTCATGATCTCTCTCTTTCGCCTCAGCCGATCTTCACGACGGTGTCGGAAGTGAATTCATATTCCGGCACTTCGAGATTGGTGGGAGCCGGGCCTTTGCGGATGCGGCCGGCAGTATCGTAATGCGAACCGTGGCAAGGGCAGAAATACCCGCCGAATTCACCCTTCACCTCGCCTTCGGCGGCACCCAGCGGCACACAGCCGAGATGGGTGCAAACGCCCATGGTGATGAGGATGCTGCCGTGGCCTTCCTTCGTGCGTTCCGCCAGCGTCTGCGGATCGCGGAGCGAACCGGCATCGACACTGTTGGCCGCATCGATTTCGGCCTGGGTCAGGTTACGCAGGAAAACCGGCTGCTTGCGGAAGATCGCCTTGATCGCCTGTCCCGGCTCAAGCGCGCTGACGTCCAGTTCGGTCGAGCTTTCGGCCAGGACGTCCTTCGAAGGGGACATCTGGCTGATCAGCGGAAGCAGGACGATAGCCCCGCCCGCACCCGCGGCACTGACTGCCGCGATATTGATGAAGTCACGGCGCCGGACGCCCTCACCTTCGGTCCCGGCGACATGTGCCGGGTCTGCGGTGCCAGTCGTATCTGCCATCAACCTTGCCTTGCCTGTCGCCCCCCCGCCGGATTCGCTCCCGCGGGCAGAGCCTGAAATCAACAAAAGTCATGCGTTCAGGGAGCCCCGCCGCGAGCGCCGGGCACAGGCAATGAGCCTGCTCCCGATGCCGACTTGGCCGGGCTGATAGACGAGAGGACAGGCTATGCCAACAGGCATTTTGGCGCTTTTTTCCGCGCTTTTGCGAGTGATTCGCAGCTAGGACGGGGAAGGCAGGGAGATCAACGAAAACTGCCGTCCGTAATTGCCCTCGGCCCGGTGCGTCATGCGGCGAAACGAGAAGAAACGCGTCTCGTCGGCATAGGTATCGAGGCCCAGCCGTTCGATATGCCCGACCCCCGCCTGCTGCAGCCGCGCGGCGACATAGGCTTCAAGATCGAATTGCCAGTGGCCTGCCCTGCTAGGCGCGAAGAAGCGCCAGTCGGTCTGGGCGAAGGCCGCGCGGAAATCGTCGCCCACCTCATAGCTGGGCTGCGCGATGGCAGGGCCGATCGCCGCGATCATGCGCGAAGGGCGCGCCCCCAACGATTCCATCGCCGCGACGGTCGAGGCCAGAACGCCCCCATGGGCCCCGCGCCAGCCGGCATGGGCCGCGCCGACGACACCGGCCTCCGGGTCGGCCAGCAGCACCGGAGCGCAATCGGCGGTTACGATTCCCAGCACCACGCCCGGCAGGCGCGTGACCAGCGCATCCGCGGTCGGGCGACGATCATCGCCCCATGGCTGTTCCACGATCACGCAATCGGGCGAGTGGACCTGATGCACCGCCACGAGCGGAGCGCCCGGCAGCACCGCATCGGCCGCACGACGGCGATTCTCCGCCACTGCCGCGGGATCGTCTCCCGCGCCGAAGCCGACGTTGAGCCCCGCCGCAATCCCGGTGGACACTCCGCCGCGACGCCCCAGGAATGCATGGGGCACCCCCGCGAGCGAGGTCGCGTGAATCGTTTCGACCGGCTCGGGCATCGCGTCAGCCAAGGCTTTTAGTCGCCTGTTCATATGTGTCGCTCGACAGGCCGGGGGTGGAGGCGACCCGCTCCAGCTCGCCGCGCATCATTTCCGCGCGCGCCGGTTCGATCCGCCGCCAACGTCCCAGCGGCGGGACGAAGCGCGCGGCCGTCTGCGCATTGATCGGGTCGAGCGCGAGGATCAGGTCGGCGATCATGCGATAGCCTTCGCCGTCCGCGGCATGGAAGGCGGGAGGGTTGACCGCGAAGCCCATGTAGAGCGCCCGTACCCTGTTGGGGTTGCGAATGGTGAAGTCGGGATGTTCCGCCAGCGCCTTCACATGCGCCAGCACCTCGGGATGAAGCGATTGCGCCTGGATCGAGAACCACTTGTCGACCACCAGGGCATTGCCTTCGTAGCGACGGTGGAAATCGGCGAGCAGTTCTTCCCGCAAAGGCGTTTCCAGCCCGGCCAGCACCATCAACGCACCCTGCCGGTCCGTCATGTTATCAGCCACGCGATATTGCGCCGCCGCCAGTTCCGCCGCCTTTTCCGGCGAGCAGGCGGCCAGGAAGGCAAGCGCCTGGGTCTTCACCTTGCGCGCGCCACGAGCCTCGGTCGAGAGGCTGTAGGCCACCGCGCCGGCCCGCTGGTGCAGCGCGAGGAATTCCGCCTCAAGCTTCGCGCCCAGCCAGGCCTTCAGCCCTTCCCGCTCGCGATGGATTGCCGCAGGGTCGGATACCAGCAGCTGTTCGGCCAGATAGGTCTGGCTGGGCAGCACCATCAGCTCGCCCCGCATCAGGTCGTCGAGAGCGGGATCCGCCAGCACGGCCGCCAGCGCGCCGCCAATCTCCTCGCGCCCCTGCGTGCGCGCAGCCTCCGTCAGCCCGCCGCCCAGCGTGGCAGTCAGGTGGCTGACGATCAGTTCCTGCATGGCTTCATAGCGGGCGAAGGGATCGTCATCATGCGCGGCGAGGAACACCAGATCCCCGGGGCTCATATCCCGTTCGATCGAGACAGGCGCGGAAAAGCCGCGATTTACCGAAAGGACCGGCGGCTGCGTGAAACCGGGAAATTCGAAGCTGGCCTCTGCATCGCGCAACACCACCAGCTCCTCGCCCCGATGGGCGCCACTCGCCCGATCGAACAAGGCCACGCGCAGCGGAATGACCATGGGCAGCTTGCGTGGCTGGCCGGGAGTTGCCGGAACCGCCTGAGCCAGATGCAGAACCGCCGTTTCCCCGCGCTGCTCCAGCCGCACCGTCACCCGCGGGGTGCCGGCCTGCGAATACCACAGCCGGAATTGCGACAGGTCCAGCCCCGCGCCATCCTCCATCGCCGTAACGAAATCCTCGCAGGTCGCGGCTTCACCGTCATGCCGGTCGAAATAGAGGTCCGATCCGCTGCGGAACGCTTCGGCGCCAGCCATGGTCCGCATCATGCGGATCACCTCGGCGCCCTTGTTATAGATGGTCGCGGTGTAGAAGTTCGAGATTTCCTGGTAGGAATCGGGACGGATCGGATGCGCCAGCGGCCCGGAATCCTCGGGGAACTGGGCCGCGCGCAACACGCGCACATCCTCGATCCGCTTGACGCTTTGCGAACCCATGTCCTGGCTGAACATCTGGTCGCGCAGCACGGTGAAGCCTTCCTTGAGGGAAAGCTGGAACCAGTCGCGACAAGTCACGCGATTGCCCGACCAGTTGTGGAAATATTCGTGCGCGATCACGCCTTCGACCGCATCGTAATCGCCATCTGTCGCGGTTTCCGGGTCGGCCAGGACATAGCGCGTGTTGAACACGTTGAGGCCCTTGTTCTCCATCGCGCCCATGTTGAAATCGCTGACGGCGACGATGTTGAACACGCCCAGATCATATTCGCGGCCGAACACCTCCTCGTCCCATTTCATGCTTTTCCGCAAGGACACCATCGCATGCTCGGTGCGCTCCAGATCGCCGTCCCGGACCCAGATCGCCAGATCGACCTCGCGTCCGCCGGCGGTGGTGAAGCTGTCGCGATTGGCGACGAGATCGCCCGCCACCAGCGCGAAGAGGTAGCAGGGCTTTGGCCAGGGATCGTGCCATTCCGCCCAGTGCCGCCCATCCGGCCCTTCGCCGGCCGCCAAACGGTTGCCGTTGGACAGCAGGATGGGGAAGGCCGCCTTGTCGCCTTCCATCCGCACGCGATAGGTGGACAGCACGTCGGGCCGGTCGGGGAAGAAGGTGATCCGGCGGAAACCCTCGGCCTCGCACTGGGTGCACAGCATGCCGTTGGAGGCATAGAGGCCCATCAGCTGGGTGTTTGCCGAAGGGTCGATCTCGGTGACGATACCGATCCGGTGGGCGCCGCCGGCCAGCGGGATCACCAGATCGCCGCCGTCCATTTCCCAGGCGTTCACCGCTTCGCCATCCACTGTCACTTCCAGTGGGGTCAGGCCATCGCCATCGAGGCGGATCGCGCCGTCCTGCGGGACATCGGGATTGGCGCGCACCTGCAGGGTTGCGTGGATTCGCGTCCGGTCGAGGCCGAGCGCGAAATCCAGCGCGACTTCGGGCACCAGCCAGGCCGGCGCGCGGTAATCGGCGCGGGCGATCACCGGCGGGGCGTGCGGGGTTTCGGCAGCGCCGGGCGTCTTGGGTGCCATCTCGGGATTCCTGACAATATCCATCGCTTGCGTCTTAGGTGCTTTCGCCCGCAAATCCAGAGGCTAGAAGGCGGGCATGGCGCGGATGCTGATCTTCGGGCTGGGCTATTGCGCCAGCCATATCGCCGCAAGGCTGGGCGCGGCGGGGTGGCGGGTGGCCGCGACCGGGACGCAAGGCAACCTGCGCTTCGATGACGGTGACGGGGTGCTGGCGGCGATTGCCGGGGCGAGCCATGTTCTGTCCTCCGTGCCGCCGGGCGATGCCGACCCGGTGCTGGCGCGATACGGCGAAGCGCTACGCACCAGCGGCAAGTGGCTTGGTTACCTGTCTTCAACGGGGGTCTACGGCGACACAGGCGGGGCTTACGCGGACGAGACGGCTCCGACAGGCACCGGCAGGCGCAGTGCAAGGGCGGATGCCGACGCGCATTGGCTCCACCTGGGCGCACACGTGTTCCGCCTGCCCGGAATCTATGGCCCCGGGCGCAGCGCACTGGATCGCGTGGCACAAGGCAAGGCCCGCCGGATCGACCTGCCCGGGCAGGTATTCAGCCGCGTGCATGTCGCGGATATCGTTTCCGGCGTGATCGCCGCGCTGGACGCCCCGGCGGGAGCCTACAACCTGGCCGACGACCTGCCCTGTTCGCAAAACCGCGTGATCGAGGAAGCCTGCCGCCTGCTGGACACCGCGCCGCCACCGCTGCAATCGCTGGCGGAAGCGGGCCTCAGCCCGCAAGCGCTGGCGTTCTATTCCGAAAATCGCCGGATCGCGAACGGAAAGGCGAAGCGTGTGCTGGGCTGGTGCCCACAATATCCCACCTATCGCGAGGGGCTGCGCGCCCTCATCGCCACGACCAGGCCCAGCATCGCCAGCGCCGCGCCCGATGCCGCCAGCAGCGACCAGCGATAACCTTCCAGCATCGTCGAGATCCCCATCGCCACTACCGGCACCAGCACGCCATTATAGGCCGCGCGGCCAGCGCCCAATTCGCGGATGAGCTGGAAATAGAGTGGGAAGGTCACCACCGACCCGATGATCGCCAGATAGGCCACCCCGCCCAGATAGCGCGCATCGAGCGGCAGCACCGGCGGCCCCGCCACGGCCCAGGCCAGCACGAAATCCGCGCTCGCCCCCCACAGCATCGCCCATGCGAGCATCGCGACCATCGGCTGTTCGCGCACCGGGCCCGATGCCTGCAACACATTGGCGGTCGAGGCCATGAACAGTGCGCAGGTGGTCATCGCGATGCCTGCCCAAACCATGCTGCCCGCCGGCGCCAGCCGCGCCTCATGCGCCAGCAGCAGCCCGATGCCCGCCAGCGCGATGGCAGTCCCCGCCAGGAAGCGCCGGGTGATCGGCTGCCCCAGGAATATCCGCGCGAGAATGGCGTTGGGCAGCATCAGCAGGGCGAACAGCACTGCCACGATGCCCGAGGTGAGGTGATGTTCCGCCTGATAGACGAGGTTGAAGTTGAAGCAGAACTGCGACAGCCCCAGCGCCAGTGCAAAGCCCTGCGCGCGCAACGGCAGGCGCAGGCTTTCCCCCCGCCACCGCGCCAGCACGAACATGCCCGCCGCCGCCAGCGCGAAGCGCCATGTGACCGACCAGCTTGACGGCACGGCCGCCAGTCCGTCCTTGATCACCCACCAGGTCGAGCCCCAGATCAGCGCGATCGCGATGAAGGGGATCAGGACGCGGGGCCGCAGCAGCGAATGTTCTTCGGGATGATCTTCAGGCCCCGGCGCACCGGAGCCGCTGGTGGAAGCATCGCTCATATCGCCGCGATCGCCTTCGCCAGCGCGGCGGCGTCTTCATCGCGGGTTTCCCACGATGTGACCATGCGCACCAGTGCATCGTTCCAGTCATGGAAGGCAAAGCCCTGCGCCCGCAAAGCCGCCCGCTCGCCCGCATTCAACCGCAGGAAAATCTCGTTCGCTTCCACTGGATGGGCCAGCCGTTCGGCCGCCGCACCGGCGATCTCCCGCGCCGCGGCATTGGCCGCCCGGGCATTGTCCAGCCACAGCCCGCCTTCCACCAGCGCCAGCACCTGCGCGGCGAGATAACGGCCCTTGGACTGCAGATGCCCCGCCCGCTTGCGCCGCCAGCGCGCGACATCCGCCAGCGTGGAATCGAAGAACACGATGGCTTCGGCATCCATGCCGCCATTCTTGGTGCAGCCGAAGCTCAGCGCATCGGCCGGCCCCGCTGCTTCCGCCGCATCCCCGCCGAGGAACGCCGCCGCATTGGCAAACCGCGCGCCATCCATATGCAGGCGCAAACCGCGTTTCCGCGCCAGTCCGCCGATTGCCGCCAGTTCGTCCGCGCGATAGGCCCGGCCATATTCGCTGGCCTGCGTGATGGAGATCGCCTGCGCCTGCACCTGATGGACCCCGCGCGTAATGCCGCCCAGCACCGCCTCGATGCCCGCCGGAGTCAGCTTCGCCCCTTCCCCATCGGCCAGCAGCAGCTTCGCCCCATGGGTGTAGAAACCGGGCGCGCCGCATTCATCCATTTCGATATGCGCCTCGCGATGGCAGATCACCCCGCCATGCGGATCGACCATCGTGGCCAGCGCCAGGCAATTGGCCGCCGTGCCCGTCGATGCCCACAGCACCGCCACATCCCGCCCGAACAGGGCCGAAAACGCCGCGTCGAGCGAGCGCGAAAGCCGGTCATTGTCATAGGGAACATCGGGCTCGTCAGCCACCTGCAATGCCTGCCAGATTTTGGGATGCACCCTTGCGGCGTTGTCGGACAGAAACTGCATCGCGCGCACATAGAGCGATTCCGCGCCGGATGAAATCGGCTGCCGGATCGGAAATCATTGTGGATGGGCATAATTCCCGGCGCGCGCCACCCCGGAACCGCGCCACACGAACATCACGCCCCCGGCAGTCGGCCAGTCCGGCGCTCCGAACAATTCAGGAACCGCCCCTTTTCTTCTGATCGATGAGAACGGCCTGCTGCCATTTGCCCGGCGCCTTGTCGGTCCGGTGGATGCAGCCGGCCCAGCAGCACGGGCGCCGCTTCCCCTCCAGCAGTTCTTCCGCGGCCCGCTCTATGCGGCGCTGGCGGGTCTTCGCCTGTTTCGCATCGTCGATCCAGCAGATGAATTCGTTGCGGCCCAGCGGGGTCAGGCCTTCCCACAAGGCCAGCACTTCCGGGTTCGACCGTATGGCCGCCTGGAAATCCTCGCCCGCCTGATGGACGGTGCCATGGGAAAATGCGTTTGCCACGATGCGGTCCCAGCCCTTCCGTCTGATTTGCCCGGTGGATCGAACCTTCCGAACAGGTGTTGATCTTTATAGAATCCGCCACACGGCCCAGCAAGACCGCCCAAACACCGGAGGACACCATGGAAGGCCTGACCATCACCAGCACCGATCACGGCACCCACGGTGAATATCGCGCCATCGTGGAGGGCAGCTCGCATACCGGTTTTCTAAGCTGGGTGCAGCAACCCGGACCGAACGGGCCGGTACGGTTGGCGGAACACACGGTGGTGCCCCCGGCCATCGGCGGACGCGGGATCGCGCTGGAGCTGGTGAAGGCTCTGGTCGCCGATGCGCGCGAACAGGGTTTCAGGATCGACCCGCGATGCTCCTATGTCGCGGTGCAGTTCGCACGGCACAAGGATTGGGCCGATCTGCACGCCTGACCGCGCGAAGCACCTTCCCTGCAAGGGGCTCTTCCAGCCAGTCTCTCGCCAAACCGCGCCTGTTTTGCGGCCAGCAACGGAACACCCGTCACCCGCCTTCGTTGATGGGGCATGGACGCGATGTCGCAACGCTGCGCCCGCCAGGGGCGAGCTGGCCATCGCCTTTCCCAACGGAGATGGACATGACCGAGATGACTCCCAATTCAATTACCGCCGACCGGACCGCCAACGGTGTGCGCGATGTCGAGCATGACGAGACGGGCAACCTGATCTCATCCGAGAAAGTGGAAGGTACGGCCGTATTCGCCACCGATGGCGACAAGATCGGCCATATCGATCATGTAATGATCGGCAAACGCAACGGCCGTGTGGAATATGCGGTGATGAGCTTTGGCGGATTCCTGGGAATCGGAGAATCCTATCACCCGATTCCGTGGGAAGCGCTGGATTATGACACGGTGCAGGGCGGCTATGTCGTCAACATCGACAAGTCGAAGCTGCACGAGGCCCCGCATTACCTGCCCGGCACGATCCCGACCTATGACCGTGGCTATGGCTCCAGCATCTATGGCTATTACGGCTTGATGTACTGATCTGCCGTACAGACGCGCGGAAATGTGCATCCTGCCATAGTGTGCGGGGAGCGAAGGGCTCCGGCGGCAAGCCGGGGCCTTTCGCCTGTCGATGCCGGGGTGAAATGGTGCTGCTGGGGAGGATTGAACTCCCGACCTCAGCCTTACCAAGGATGCGCTCTACCACTGAGCTACAGCAGCACACCATTTCAGGATGCAGGACGGGGCGAAAAAAGCCCGCGTCCGACAGGGGCGCGCTATTGGCGGCGAGCGCCGGGCTTGTCAAGCATTGCTCCGGGGGGCAATGCTTGGGGCGATGGCGGAAAACCCTCAAAAGCTGGCGCGGGACGAACGGCTTGCCGCAAAGCTGCGCGAGAATCTGCGCCGGCGGAAGGCCCAGGCCCGGGCGCTGGCGAGCGACGGGGCGAGCGAGGCAGTCAATGAGCGGCCGGGCGAGATGCCTGGCAGCGAGTCGAACGCCGGACTTTTCAAAGGTGATCCGAAAAGCTAGGGCGACGTGCTCCCGTTACCCCCCTTTAGGAGCATGCCCCTTTGTCCAGCCTGATCCTCGTCCGCCACGGCCAGAGCCAGTGGAACCTGGAAAACCGCTTCACCGGCTGGTGGGACGTGAACCTTACGGAAAAAGGCGAAGGCGAAGCCCGCGCCGCCGGGGTGCTGCTGGCCGAAAAGGGCCTGCTGCCTGATCGCGCCTTCACCTCGCTGCAGACCCGCGCGATCCGCACCTTGCATTTCGCGCTGGATAATTGCGGGCGTTCCTGGATCCCCGAAACCAAGGACTGGCGCCTGAACGAACGCCATTATGGCGGGCTGACCGGGCTGGACAAGGCAGAGACCGCGGCCCGGCATGGCGACGATCAGGTGAAGATCTGGCGCCGCAGCTTCGACATTCCGCCCCCGGTGCTGGATGCGGGCAGCCCGTTCGATCTGGCTTCCGATGCGCGCTATGCCGGGATTGCGATTCCTTCGACCGAAAGCCTGAAAGACACGATCGCCCGCGTGCTGCCGTATTACGAGAGCACCATCCTGCCTGTGCTGGCCGCTGGCGAGAACGTGATCGTCTCAGCCCATGGCAACTCGCTGCGCGCGCTGGTGAAACACCTGTCGGGCATTTCCGATGCCGACATCACCGAGCTGGAAATTCCGACCGGCCAGCCGATCGTCTATGATTTCGACGCCGGCATGACGCCGGGCGAACGGCACTATCTGAAGGACCGCTGAAATGGGGCCACCAGTCGCAATCGTGATGGGCAGCCAGTCCGACTGGCCAACCATGGAGCGCGCGGCTGCCGTGCTCGATGAACTGGGCGTCGCTTATGATGCGCGCATCGTGTCCGCCCACCGGACGCCGGAGCGGCTGTTCGATTTCGCGCGCGGCGCGGCGGGCGAAGGCTTCAAGGTCGTGATCGCGGGCGCCGGCGGCGCGGCGCACCTGCCGGGCATGGTCGCCTCGCTCACCCACCTGCCGGTGCTGGGGGTTCCGGTGAAGTCCAAGGCGCTTTCCGGGCAGGACAGCCTGCTTTCCATCGTGCAGATGCCCGCGGGGGTTCCCGTGGGCACGCTGGCGATCGGTGATGCGGGCGCGGCCAATGCCGCGATCCTGGCGGCGTCCATCCTCGCGCTTTCCGACGATGCGTTGAGCCAGCGGCTCCAGGCATGGCGCGCGGCCAATACCGCCGCGGTCGCCGAAAAGCCGGAAGGGGACTGACGGTTTCGATGCTTCGACCCGGCGCGACCATCGGCATATTGGGCGGCGGCCAGCTTGGCCGGATGATGGCGATGGCGGCTGCGCAGCTTGGCTATCGCTGCCACATCTACGCGCCCGAGGGGGAAAGCGTCGCGGCCGAGGTCAGCGCCCAATTCACCTGCGCGGACTGGCACGATGCCCAGGCTTTGGCCGAGTTCGCGCAAGGGTGCGACGTGGTGACGTGGGAGTTCGAGAATGTCCCCGTCGCCCCGCTGGCCATGATCGAGGGCAAGCTGCGCCCCCATCCCCGCGCGCTGGAAGTCGCGCAGGACCGGCTGAACGAGAAGCGCTTCGTCGAGGACCTGGGCGGGCGCCCCGCTCCCTTCGCGGAGATCGATTCGGCGGATGACCTGGAACTGGCGCTCGAACGGATCGGGGCGCCCGGCATCCTCAAGACCCGGCGCGAAGGGTATGATGGCAAGGGCCAGTGGCGCGTCAATTCCGCGCATGAGGCCGAAGGGCTGAATGTCCACGAAGGCGGCTTCGTGTATGAAGGCTTCGTGCATTTCGAAGCCGAGTTCTCGGTCATCCTGGTCCGCACGGCCGATGGCGAGGTGCGCTTCTGGGACAGCGCGCAGAACGTGCATGACGGCGGCATCCTGGCAACTTCCACCCTGCCGGCCGCGCCGGTGATCGAGGCGCAGGTGCCCGCCGCCCGCGCCTTCGCCGCGCAAGTGGCGGAGGCACTGGGCTATGTCGGGGTGCTGGCGCTGGAATTCTTCGCCACGGCGGAAGGCCCCGTATTCAACGAAATGGCGCCGCGCGTGCACAATTCCGGCCATTGGACCATCGAAGGCGCGGAAACGAGCCAGTTCGAGAACCACATCCGCGCGATCTGCGGCCTGCCGCTGGGCAGCACCGCACTGGCCGGAAGGCTGGTGGAAATGCGCAACCTGATCGGTGGGGATGCACTGGATATCGCACCGATCCTGGCCGACCCGGTCAATCACCTCCATCTCTACGGCAAGGCCGAGGCGCGCGGCGGGCGCAAGATGGGCCATGTGACGAAGGTGGTACGATGAGCAGCGACACCAAACCCGTGCGCCCAAAGCCGGCCCGCGAAGTGATCTTCGTGGTCGCGCGCGCCAGCGACGGCACGATCGCGATCGATGGCGACGTGCCGTGGAAGATCTCGGCAGACCTCAAGCGGTTCAAGGCGCTGACCATGGGCACGCCGATGATCATGGGCCGCAAGACTTTCGACACCTTCCCCAGCCCCCTGCCGGGCCGCCGCCACATCGTGCTGACGCGTGATGCAGAATGGCAGGCGGAAGGCGCGGAAGTGGCGCATTCCGTGGAGGAGGCGCTGGCACTTGCGGCAGCCGGCAATTCCGATGGCAACATCTCCGTGATCGGCGGCGCGGAAATCTTCGCCCTGTTCGAACCCTATGCCACGCGCTTCGAACTGACCGAGGTGCACGAGGATACCGGCGGCGACGTGACCATGCCCGGACCCGGCCCCGAATGGCGCGAAGTGAGCCGCGAACCGCACCCGGCGGATGACCGCTGGCCCGCCTACGACTTCGTCACGCTGGAACGCAGGAACGGGGAACGCGCAGTTGGGGGGCAGCGGGCTTGACCCTCCGGCTCGACCATCGCCAGCCGATTCCGGACGAACTGCGCGGCGCGATCGTTGCGCTGGGCAATTTCGACGGCTTCCATCTGGGCCATCAGGCCGTGGTGCGTGAAGCGGTGGAATGGGCCCGGGCCGAAGGCCGCCCCGTCATCGTCGCCACCTTCGATCCGCACCCGGTGCGCCATTTCGCCGCGCATGTCCCGCCATTCCGCCTGACCACGCTGGACCAGCGGGAGGAACTGTTCTTCGCCGCCGGGGCGCAGGCGATGCTGGTGTTCCATTTCGACGATGAACTGGCAGCCACCACCGCCGAGGATTTCGTCGTCCGCCTGCTGGGCCAGCATATCGGCGCGGCGGGCGTGGTGACGGGCGAGGATTTCACGTTCGGCAAGGGCCGCGCGGGCACTCGCGAGAGCCTGGCCAGGCTGGGCGCCGCGCATGGCATCGCCAATCGCGCGCTGGGGCCGGTGATGGACGGCGGCATGGCCGTTTCGTCCAGCCGCATCCGCGATGCGCTGAAGGCCGGCGATTGCGAAACAGCGGAACGGCTGATGACCCGCCCCTTCGCGATCAGGGCCACCGTGCAGCATGGCGACAAGCGCGGGCGGGAAATCGGCTTCCCCACAGCCAATATGGCGCTGGGCGCCTATCTGCGGCCGCGTTTCGGCATCTATGCGATCACCGGCCGGGTGATGGACACGGGCGAGGAACTGAAAGGCGCCGCCAATCTGGGCATCCGCCCGCAATTCGATCCGCCGATCGAATTGCTGGAACCCCATTTCTTCGACTTCACGGGCAATCTCTACGGCCGCGAGGTGGAGGTCCGCTTCCATCGCTTCCTGCGGCCCGAAGCAAAGTTCGACAGTCTGCAGGCGCTGATCGAACAGATGACACTGGACTGCGACGAGGCAAGGAGGATCCTGGCATGAGCGACATTCCCGTTCTCGAGACCGAGCGGCTTATCCTGCGTGGCTTCCAGCCGTCGGACACCGCTCCCTTCACCGAAGCCTTCGCGCAGGAGGAGTTCGCCAGCACCATCACCCGCGAGATGCGCGCGCTGGAACCGGAAGAGGCATGGCGCAACATGGCGGTGGTGAACGGCGCATGGTCGCTGGACGGATTCGGCAACTGGGTGGTCGTGCTGAAGGAAACCGGCCAGCCGATCGGCCGCCTTGGGCCGTTCGCGCCCCCCGGATGGCCCGATTTCGAAGTGGGCTGGGCGATCTTCCCGCAATTCCACCGCAAGGGCTATGCCGCCGAAGGCGCCACGGCCGCGTTGATCTGGTGCAAGGAAGCGCTGGGCAAGGACCGGGTGACGCACTGTATCCTCAAGGGGAACGCGGGCAGCGAAGGGCTGGCTCGCTCGCTGGGGTCGGAGCCGTGGAAGGACTGGACCCCGCCATGGGGCGGCGATGTGACGATCTGGGAAACCCGCTGGGAGAACTTCGTGGAGAGCGCAGCCTACAAGCGGCATGTTGCCGCCATGGGTGTTTCCCACTAAGCGCGCGGACTATGTCCGAAACGCGCGATTACAGACCCACCGTCTTCCTGCCGAAGACCGATTTCCCGATGAAGGCCGGCCTCCCCGAGAAGGAGCCGGGAATCCTGGCGCGCTGGGAAGCGGACGGGCTGTACCAACGCACGCGCGAAGCCCGCGCCGGGGCGGAAAAGTTCATCCTGCATGACGGCCCGCCCTACGCGAATGGCGACATGCATATCGGCCACGCGCTGAACCACATCCTCAAGGATATGGTGGTCCGCACCCAGACATTGCTGGGCAAGGATGCGCCTTATGTGCCGGGCTGGGATTGCCACGGCCTCCCCATCGAATGGAAGGTGGAGGAGGAATACCGCAAGAAGAAGCTCAACAAGGACGAGGTTCCGGCCAAGGAATTTCGCGCCCAATGCCGCGCCTATGCCCAGAACTGGGTGAATGTGCAGCGCGAGCAGCTCAAGCGCCTCGGCATCGGCGGCGATTGGGGCAAGCCCTACCTCACCATGGATTTCGAGGCCGAGGCGACCATCGTTGCCGAGCTGCTGAAGTTCGCGGAAAGCGGCCAGCTCTATCGCGGCGCAAAGCCGGTGATGTGGAGCCCGGTCGAAAAGACTGCGCTGGCGGAAGCCGAAGTCGAGTATGAAGACATCGTCTCGACCCAGATCGACGTGGCGTTCGAGATCACGGATTCGCCTATCAAGGAACTGATCGGCGCCTATGCGGTGATCTGGACGACGACCCCTTGGACGATCCCGGTGAACCAGGCTTTGGCCTATGGGCCGGAGATTGAGTATCATCTTTTCACGCTGTTCGCGGAGCCCGGTGGAGATGCGGAAGCAAGCACCATTGCGGACGAACGAATGGCCGATGCCGGAATTCCAATCGGCCGAAAGATGCTGGTGGCTGCCCCGCTTGTGCAAGCCTTCATTGCTCGCATCCAGCGGGTAGCCAACTCGCTCGACTGGTCTGATCTTTGCGAAGAAACTCCAACAGTATTGCAGTTATTCAAGACGCGGCATTTTAAAGGCTCCGACCTGGCCGGCACCGTCGCCCGCCATCCTATGCACAACTACCTTCGTCATTCCCGCGCAGGCGGGAATCCATCTCTCCCCACGAACGGCAATGAGGGGATGACCGATGCGGACTGGGAACGCGCGCTGGAATTCTTCGCTCGGCCCCGCCCGTTCCTGCCCGGCGACTTCGTCACCACCGAAAGCGGCACCGGCCTTGTCCACATGGCCCCAGACCACGGCGAGGACGATTTCCTGCTGTGCAAGGAGCATGGCATCGAGCCCGTCTTCGCGGTCGAAGGCGATGGCAAGTATCGCGCCGACTGGGCGTGGCTCGGCGGACTGGGTTCGGTCATCAACGGCAAGTTCAACGCCCCCGATGGCCCGATTTGCACAGACCTCAAGTCCGCTGGAGGTTTGCTCGCGGCCTCCACAGACTATCCACATTCTTATCCACATAGCTGGCGCAGCAAGGCGAAGGTGATCTTCCGCTGCACCCCGCAATGGTTCGTGCCGATGGACCGGCCGATGGCGACTCTGGAGTTCCCTGTAGCTCCGCTGGGCGGCGTCGGCGGGGCCATCGCGGCCGCCGTTTCCGGCCCCACCGCGACCTTGCGCGAAGTGGCGATGAAGGCGATCGCCGAAACCCGCTTCGTGCCCGAGAAAGGCCGCAACCGCATCGGCGCGATGGTGGAAGGGCGGCCCGACTGGGTGCTTTCGCGCCAGCGCGCATGGGGCGTGCCGATCACCCTGTTCGTCGACAGGAAGACGGGGCAGTATCTCAGCGATCCCGCAGTGAATACCCGGATCGTGGCGGCCATCCGCGAAGGCGGCGTGGACGCCTGGGACGAGGAAAATGCCGCCGCCCTGCTCGGCCCGGATTACGACATCGCCGATTACGAACGGATCGCGGATATCCTGGACGTGTGGTTCGACAGCGGGTCGACCCATGCCTTCGTGCTGGAAAGCGGGCGCTGGCCCGAACTGCTGCGTCCCGCAGGCTATGAAGGCCCGCCGGCCGATCTCTATCTGGAAGGCAGCGATCAGCATCGCGGCTGGTTCCAGTCCTCCCTGCTGGAAAGCTGCGGCACACGCGGCCGCGCGCCCTACAAGGCAGTGTTGACCCACGGCTTCACCATGGACCAGAAGGGCATGAAAATGTCCAAGAGCCTGGGCAACACGGTCAGCCCGCTGAAGGTGATGGAACAGTATGGCGCCGACATCATCCGCCTGTGGGCGCTGAGCGTGGACTATACCGAGGATCACCGAATCGGCGACGAGATCCTGAAGGGCGTGGCGGACCAGTATCGCAAGCTGCGCAACACTTTCCGCTATCTGCTGGGCGCGCTGGAAGGCTTCTCTGACGAGGAACGCCTGCCGGTGGGCGAAATGCCGGAACTTGAGCAATACATGCTCGCGCTGCTGGGCGATCTGGACTCCACACTGCGCCGCGCGGTCGATGATTTCGACTTCAACACCTATGTCCGCGCGCTGACCGACTTCTGCAATGAAGACCTTTCGGCCTTCTTCTTCGATATCCGCAAGGACTGCCTCTATTGCGATGCGCCGTCCGACCCCAAGCGCCGCGCCTATCGCACCGTGCTGGACACGCTGTTCCACGCGCTGATCCGCTATGCCGCGCCGGTGCTGGTCTACACTTCGGAAGAAGTCTGGCAGAGCCGCTATCCGCGCAGCGCCAGCGTTCACCTGAACGTGTGGCCGGAACTGCCCGTTGCCCATGCAAAGATGGTCGACTGGCAGCACCTGCGCGAATTGCGCCAGAAGGTGACCGAGGCGATCGAACCCCTGCGGCGCGACAAGACGCTGGGCTCCAGCCTGCAGGCTGACGTGGGCATCCCTGAAAATGCGGCACCCGGCGTTTCGGAGGCCGATCTGGCCGAGCTGTTCATCACCGCGTCAGTCGCGCGCGCTAAGGGCGATGACGTGAACGTGACGCCCACCACCGAAAGCAAATGCGGCCGCTGCTGGCGGCACCTGCCCGACGTTTCGGAAGATGGTGCCCTATGCGGCCGCTGCGACGACGTGGTTTCGCAGCTGGACGCGGTGGCATGAGCACGCTTTCCCGCCAGCGCCTGATCGGTTTCGCCATCGCCGCCGTGGTGCTGGCGCTGGATCTGTGGATCAAATGGCTGATGGTCGGGCCGCTGCAATTGCGGCAGGTCGGCCATATCGAACTGCTACCCTTCTTCGACCTGACCTGGACGCAGAATTTCGGCGTTTCTCTGGGGATGCTACAGGCAACTTCGATGGAAATGCGCTGGGCGCTCGTGGCGCTCACATCGGCGATCGCGCTGGTCGTGCTGGTGTGGATGCTGCGCGAAAAGGCCATGGCCGACATCGCCGCCCTGGCGCTGGTGCTGGGCGGCGCGCTGGGCAATATCCGCGACAGGACGCTGTACGGCTATGTCATCGATTACGCGGACTTCCACATCGGGGAGGTCCGCCCTTTCATGATCTTCAATATTGCCGACGCCGCCATAACCATCGGCGTGGTGATTATCCTTGCCCGTGCGATCTTCCTGCGCGAAAAGCCTGCCGAAGATCGCAATGACGGCGATAACCCTGAAAGTGGACCGGCCGGAGACAATCGGGCCGACACTGCGGAGACGAACTGATGCGCAAGATCACCACCCCCCTCCTTCTCGCCGGTGGCGCGGCCCTACTCGCTTCCTGCGGCGGCGGCGGCGTTTTCCAGCGCGATCGCCCCGATGAATTCGCGGTCCAGCGGCAGGCTCCGCTGATCATTCCGCCCGATTTCAATCTGGTCCCGCCCGCTCCCGGCGCTCCGCGTCCGGCGGAAGGCACGGCCAGCCAGCAGGCGCTCGACGCAATGTTCGGCGGCACCGCCCCGCGCAGCAGCGTGGAAACCAGCGCCATCGATCGCGCCGGCCCTGCCGAGCCGGGCATCCGCTCCACCATTGGCGATACGGAAACCCACACCGTGTCCAAGGGCGCGACCACGCGCAGCATCATTTCCGCACCGCAGGGTGACGGACGCGAAGCGCAGGCCCTGGCCCCGGGCGTCTGATCGCGCGACAATCGTGATTCCGCAAAAAGGGCCTGGAGCCCAGTGGCCGATGCTCAGCCTTCGGGTTCTTCCGGCGCCGGCCTGGCAATGGCGCTGACCAGCAGCTTGTCGATCCGCCGTCCATCCATATCGACCACTTCGAAACGCCAGTTCTGGATTTCGAACAGTTCGCCCTCTATCGGCAGCTTCTTCAGCACCGACAGAACAAAGCCGGCAGCAGTCGCGAATTCGCGGCTTTCCGGCAGATCGATCCCCAGTCGCTCCGCAAGCTGATCCGCCGGCATTGACCCCGCCACGAGCAGCGACCCGTCAGCCCGCTCGACCAGCTGCGGGGAATCACCTTCATCCTGGTGGCTGGCAAAGCTGCCCGCAATCGCCATCAGCAGGTCCGCCGGGGTCACGATCCCTTCGAAATGACCGTATTCGTCATGCACGAAACCCATGCCTGTGCCGGACTGCTGCAACATACGCAGCGCATCCATCGCATCGAGCTGGTCCGGGATCACCGCAACCTTGCGGATCAGGTCGGTGAAATCGATATTCTTGCCCACCAGCAGCATCGCCAGCACTTCGCGCACCTTCACCACCCCGACCATCTTGTCGGGTGAGCCATCGATCACGGGCAGCAGCGAATGGGGCGAGGCGGCAATGGCTTCCCGGATTTCCAGCGCGCTTGCGCTGCGTTCGATCCAGTCCAGTTCCTTGCGCGGCGTCATCAGTTCGCGAACCGGCCGATTGGCGAGCTTCATCACCCCCGCCATGATCGCGCGCTCGTCCTCCTCGATCGCGCCCGAACGGGTCGCTTCGGCGAAGATCATTTGCAGCTCTTCCGCCGTCAGCCCGTGCTCGCCCCTGTTGCGTATGCCCAGCGCGCGCATCAGCATGGCCGACGAAGTATCGAGCAGCCACACGAATGGCGCCGCAGCCTTCGCCAGAAACGCCATCGGGCGCGCCATCACCAACGCAATCGGCTCTGCCGCCCGCAGCGCGAACTGCTTGGGCACCAGCTCGCCCACGACCAGGCTGAAATAGGTGGTAAGCGCGATCACCGCGACGAAGCCGGCTTCGGCCGAATATCGTTCAGGCACGCCCCAGGCATTAAGACGCTCGCCGAACGGGCCGCCCAGGCTCGCGCCGGAATAGGCGCCGGCAATGATGCCCACCAGCGTGATGCCGATCTGCACGGTCGAAAGGAACTTGCCGGGGTCCGCCGCGAGATCGAGCGCGACCTTCGCCGAGCTGCTGCCTCTATCCGCCGCAACACGCAGGCGCGCGCTGCGTGCGGAGACTATTGCCAGTTCGGACATGGCGAACAGTGCGTTCAGCAGGATCAAGCCCGCTATGATGAATACGTCGAACCAGGGAAAAGGTGTCACCTGAGCAGCGCTAGCAGATTATCGCCGCTGCGCAAAAGGTTGTGGCTCCGCTTGTTCGCTGGAACGGGAAGTGCGACGAACCGTTCATGCAGCAGTCAACACCTGATGTGCAGCAGGAATCACGTGGGGGTTCGCCGAACCTCCTGAAAAACAAAGGATGCTTTCGCATGAAGAAATCTCGCATCTTCATTTCGAGCTTCGCCACAGTCGCGCTGCTTTCGACCACCGCTTGCGTTACCGATCCTAACACGGGTGAGCGCAAGGTATCCCGCACCGCCATCGGCGGCACCGGCGGCGCCGTGGCAGGCTATCTGCTGGGCGGCCTGATCGGCGGCAAGACCGGGCGCATCCTCGGCGCGGGTATCGGCGGCATCGGCGGCGCAGCCATCGGCTACAGCATGGACAAGCAGATCAAGGAACTTCGTGAGCAGACCGCCGGTTCCGGCGTGGACGTTACCGAAACCCCCGATGGTGAGTCCATCCTGGTCAACCTGCCCGATGGCGTGACGTTCGACGTCAATTCCACCACCATCAACCCCGGCTTCCAGCGCACGCTCGATACCATAGCCGAGAGTATGCGGACTTATCCGAACAGCCTCGTCGATGTGATGGGCCACACGGATTCGACCGGCTCCGACGAGTACAACCAGGGCCTGTCGCAGCGCCGCGCCGATGCGGTGGCGGACTATCTGGTAATGCGCGGAGTCTCGCGCGCGCGTATCGCCACGATGGGCTATGGCGAACGCTATCCGGTGGCAGACAACACCTCCGAATATGGCCGTTCACGCAACCGCCGCGTGGAAATCCGGATCACGCCGATTTCGCAGAATGATGCGAACGCGGCGCGTCAGGGCCAGAACTACTGATCACCCGTCCAATGTGACGATGGTAAGGTGAACGGAAAAGGTCGGTGGAGACGCCGGCCTTTTCCTTGCGTGTTTTCGCCGTTCGAACCTCAGGTGGCGGGATTCTCCGTCTTCGGGGCAATATCCGCCGCCCGCTCGGCAAGCCGATCAACGGCGGCGCGGTGGATTGCCGGGGCGCTTACCAACAGGCCAAAGGCGCGCGGATCGCGCTTGTTATAGGCAAGCGGCTGCCCGAAGGCGTCCGTAACGGCGGCGCCCGCTTCCCGGGCGATCAGCGTGGCGGCCGCGATATCCCATTCATAGCCCCAGCGCAGCGTCGCCACGAGGTCCGCCTCTGCATTGGCCACCATCGCAATGCGCAATGCGATGGAATTCGGCTTCTCCACCATCACAAGATCCCGGTCCTCACGCGGTAGCGAATCCGCCGGAACCCGCGAGCCGCTGAACTCGGTGCGGGTGCTCGCCGCCAGGTTCTCGCCATTCAGCCACGCCCCCTGACCCGCAAAGGCAAACCATTCCTCATCGCGCGCCGGCGCCGCCAGCATGCCGATCAGCGGCCGGCCCGAACTGACCAACGCGACGGAAACCGCCCACCCCTTGCGTCCGCGTATGAAATCGCGCGTCCCGTCGATCGGATCGACCAGCCAGCACAGGCCCTTGCCCAGCCGTTCGGGATGATCCGCCGTTTCTTCGGAAAGCCAGCCTGCCGAGGGCAGCAGAAGCCCCAGTTCGTGCCGGAGAAACGCGTCGATATCGAGGTCCGCCTTGCAGACGGGGGAACCAGGCGTCTTCTCCCAGCTTTCCAATTCATGCCCCGCACCGGGCCATTGTCCCATTGCGATCCGCCCGCCTTCGCGCACGATCTCTTCAAAGCGTTGCCGGTCTATCATCTCTTGTTGGCAAACTGCCGATAAGACCGCCCCTTTTCAAGCAGCACATCCTATGCTTATGCGGCCAGCATCTCCCAATCCCCGGCAAAGGACCCGAGTCCTCATGAACATCCACGAATATCAGGGCAAGGAACTGCTCGCTAAGTTCGGCATCCGCATCCCGGCCGGCCATGCCGCGCTGACCGTTGAAGAAGCGGTGGCAGGTGCCAAGCAGCTCCCCGGGCCGCTCTACGTGGTGAAGGCACAGATCCACGCCGGCGGACGCGGCAAGGGCAAGTTCAAGGAACTGCCGGCGGACGCAAAGGGCGGTGTCCGGCTCACCAAGTCGATCGAAGAGGTCGAGGCGAATGCCAGGGAAATGCTTGGTAACACGCTGGTCACCATCCAGACCGGCGATGCCGGCAAGCAGGTGAACCGCCTCTACGTGACCGACGGAGTGGATATCGCGAAGGAATATTACCTCTCCATGCTGGTGGACCGGGCAACGGGCCGCGTGGCCCTGATCGTTTCCACCGAAGGCGGGATGGACATCGAAGCTGTCGCGCACGACACGCCCGAAAAGATCACCACCATCACGATCGACCCGGCGCAGGGCTTCCAGGCCCATCACGGCCGCGCGGTGGCTTTCGCCCTCAAGCTGACGGGTGACACCAACAAGCAGGCACAGAAGCTCGCAAGGCAGCTCTACGAAGCCTTCATCGCGCTCGACTGCGCGATGCTGGAGATCAATCCGCTGGTCGAAACCGACAAGGGCGACCTGCTGGTGCTCGACACCAAGATGAGCTTCGACACCAATGCCGAGTTCCGTCATGCCGAATATGCCGAGCTGCGGGACGAGACCGAAGAAGACCCGATGGAGGTCGAGGCCAGCAAGTACGACCTCGCCTATATCAAGCTGGACGGCGATATCGGCTGCATGGTGAACGGCGCGGGCCTGGCCATGGCGACGATGGACATCATCAAGCTGAACGGCGCCTTCCCGGCCAACTTCCTCGACGTGGGCGGCGGCGCTTCGAAGGAAAAGGTGACGGCCGCTTTCAAGATCATCCTGTCCGACCCTGCGGTGAAGGGCATTCTCGTCAACATCTTCGGCGGGATCATGCGCTGCGACACGATCGCCGAAGGCATAGTGGCGGCCGCCAGGGAAGTGGACCTGTCCGTGCCGCTGGTGGTTCGCCTGGAAGGCACCAACGTCCAGCAGGGCAAGGATATTCTCAATAGTTCGGGTCTGCCGATCGTTTCGGCCAACGATCTGGGCGACGCCGCGAAGAAGATCGTCGCCGAAGTGAAGCAGGCAGCCTGAGCGCTGCCACTTTCCAGGGGTTGACCTGCCGCCCGCATGACGCAATGGCAGGAACCATGCTCGTTTAATCGTGCGTTTAAACGGGTCCCTACAGTTCAAGGGAGGATGCGTTCCCCATGAAGATCCTCGTCCCCGTAAAGCGGGTGATCGATTACAATGTGAAGCCGCGGGTCAAGGCCGACGGCACCGGAGTCGATCTCGCCAATGTGAAGATGAGCATGAACCCCTTTGACGAGATCGCCGTGGAAGAAGCGATCCGCCTGAAGGAACAGGGTGCGGCGGCCGAGGTGGTCGTGGTCTCGATCGGTCCGGCCAAGGCGCAGGACGTCCTGCGCAACGCGCTGGCCATGGGTGCCGATCGCGCGATCCTGGTGCAGACCGATGATGAAGTCGAACCGCTGGCAGTCGCCAAGATCCTCAAGGCCGTGACCGACGAGGAACAGCCCGGCCTGGTGATCCTGGGCAAGCAGGCGATCGACGACGATTCCAATCAGACCGGCCAGATGCTCGCCGCCCTGCTGGGCCGCCCGCAGGGCACCTTCGCCAGCAAGGTGGAAGTCGCGGGCGACAAGGTGAACGTCACCCGTGAAGTGGATGGCGGGCTTGAGACGGTAAGCCTTACGCTTCCCGCTATCGTGACCACCGACCTGCGCCTGAACGAGCCGCGCTATGCCTCTTTGCCGAACATCATGAAGGCAAAGAGCAAGCCGCTGGCCAACAAGACCCCGGCCGATTTCGGGGTGGACACCACGCCGCGCCTCAAGACCACGCATGTGGCCGAACCGTCCGCCCGCAAGGCGGGGGTGAAGGTCGGTTCGGTCGATGAGCTGGTCGACAAACTCAAGACTCTGGGCGTCGTTTGAACCCGTAACATATCCCGTTCGGGCTGAGCCTGTCGAAGCCCTGCCTTTTCTCGAGAAGAAGAACGGCCCTTCGACAAGCTCAGGGCGAACGGAAGTGAGGATTTGAAGCAATGAATACTCTCGTCTGGGTCGAACACGACAACAGCAGCGTCAAGGACGCGACGCTCCCCACCGTGACCGCGGCCGCCAAGCTTGGCGCCGTGACGCTGCTGGTGGCCGGCAAGGGCTGCGGCGCAGTCGCGGAAGAGGCCGCGAAGATCGCCGGCGTCACCAAGGTGCTGAAAGCCGATGACGCGGCTTACGAACATGCACTGGCCGAAAACGTCGCGCCGCTGGTTGTCGGGCTGATGGAAGGCTTCGATGCCTTCGTCGCGCCTGCCACCACCACTGGCAAGAACGTCGCCCCGCGCGTCGCCGCGCTGCTCGACGTGATGCAGATTTCCGATGTTCTCTCCGTCGAAGGGCCGAAGAGCTTCACCCGCCCGATCTATGCCGGCAACGCCATCGCGACGGTCGAATCCTCCGACGCGAAGCTCGTACTCACCGTGCGCGGCACCGCGTTCGAGCGGGCCGAAGCGAATGGCGGATCGGCCCCTGTCGAAGACGTCGCCAGCACCGGCGATTCAGGGCTGTCCAGCTTCGTCGGTTCCGAAGTCGCGACTTCGGACCGGCCTGAACTGACCAGCGCGAAGGTGATCGTTTCCGGCGGCCGTGCGCTGAAGGACGGGGAAACCTTCGAGAAGCTGCTCAATCCGCTGGCCGACAAGCTCGGCGCGGCTCTGGGTGCCAGCCGTGCGGCTGTGGACGCAGGCTATGTGCCGAACGATTACCAGGTCGGCCAGACGGGCAAGATCGTCGCGCCCGAACTCTATATCGCCATCGGCATCTCCGGCGCGATCCAGCACCTTGCCGGGATGAAGGATTCGAAGGTGATCGTGGCGATCAACAAGGATGAAGACGCGCCCATCTTCGGCGTGGCCGATGTCGGCCTGGTCGGCGACCTGTTCGATATCGTCCCGGAACTGACCGCGAAGCTCTGATTCGTCATCTGAAGTCCGCGCCCGAGGTGCGCGGGCTTCAGATCAGGCTGTCGATGAAGTGGATCGTCACGCCGACCAGCCCGCCCACCAGCGTTCCGTTTACGCGTATGAACTGCAGGTCGCGGCCGACCGCACGCTCTATCCTGTCCGTCACCGTCCGCGCATCCCAGCGGCGGACGGTTTCCGACACGAGTTGCACGATCTGCGCGCCATAGCGTGACGTTACCCCCACCGTGATTCGGCGGGTGAAGCGATTGACCTGTCGCTGCAGCTGCACATCGTCCTGCAGTGCCTTGCCCAGTTCGGATAGAGCCCCGCCCAGCTGGCCTGCCAGCGCCGCATCGGGATCACGCGCATTTTCGATCAGGGTGCGGCGGATACGTTCCCACACCCCTTCCCACCAGCGGCCCAGCGCGGGATTGTCCAGCAGGTCCTGCTTGATACGTTCGACCTTGGCCTGCATCTCGGGGTCGTGGACCAGGTCATGGGCCAGCTGCTCCAGGCTTTCCTCGACCTTGCGTCGCAGCGGGTGCTCGGGATCGACGATGCATTCGGCCAACAGCTTGTAGAGCCCGTCCAGCACCGAATTGGCGAGCCGCTCATCCAGTCCGGTGAGGCGCAGCAGCGCATTGGCGCGCTGGTGGATCATGCTGCGCACCAGCTCCTCATTCGCCTCAAGCGTGATGCCTGCCCAGCGCAGGATGCTTTCCAGCAAGGGCAGGTGGCGCTTGTCGGCAATGCCTGCCTGCAGCATCTGGCCGAGCAGCGGCGCGATCTCGAGCTTGCCGAGCTGGGCCTTGAGCCCGGCCTTCACCTGTGCGCCCAGCCGTTCGGGATCGAGCGATTCGAGCACTTCGGCGACCAGCTCGGCCGCCCCCGCACGGGTTCGCGATTCCCCACCTCCAGCAGGAGCGGACAGGAAATTACCCGCTGCCAGCGCGACGTTCATCGCCTGCATCCGGCGAGAGACTACGGCAGGCGTCAGGAAGTTGGCCTGCAGGAATGCCGCCATCGTATCGGCAATGCGGTCCTTGTTCTCGGGAATAATGGCGGTGTGGGGAATGGGGATGCCCAGCGGATGCCGGAACAGGGCGGTCACCGCAAACCAGTCCGCCAGGCCGCCCACCATGGCCGCTTCGGCAAAGGCGACGACATAACCCCAGGCGGGATGCACCCCGTCGAACTGGCGCGCGAACAGGTAAAGCCCGGCCATCGCGATCAACAAGGCGGTGGCGAACAGGCGCATGTTGCGCGCACGATCCGCGGTTACGGCGTCAGGCAGGGTATTCCCGGCATATGCTCCAGCAGCAGGTCCGCTGGGCAGCCCGGCCTCCTTACCCCCCGTGGTGTCGGGGGGGCGGGTCAAGGAATGCGCCCCATCACTCCGCCGGCAAGGCCCCCGCCTTTGCTTCGCGTTCTCTCTCTTCGTCCGGATTGTAGGTCAGGAACCGATTGCGCAGCCACGGCCCCAGGCGCTTCTCAAGCCCGTCAGCCAGGCTGAAACCGGCCGGAACAATCAATAGCGTCAGCGCTGTCGACAAGGTCAGGCCGCCGATCACCACAGTCCCCATCGGGGCACGCCAGGCCGAATCGCCCGAGAGGGAGATAGCAGTCGGAACCATGCCAGCAGTCATCGCCATAGTTGTCATAACGATCGGCTGGGCACGTTTGTGCCCGGCTTCGACGATCGCCTCGAACTTCTCTCGACCCGCCTCCATCTCTTCAAGCGCGAAGTCGATCAGCAGAATGGAGTTCTTCGCCACGATACCGAACAACATGAGCGCTCCGATAAATACCGGTAGCGAGAGAGGCTGCCCAAGCAGATAGATCGCAATCAGCCCGCCCAATGGTGCCAGGAACAGCGAACCCATGTTGACGAGCGGGGAGACAAGCCTGCGATAAAGCAGAACCAGCACCGAGAAGACCAGCAGCACGCCCGTGAACAGGGCAATCTGGAAGTTGGCCATCAGATCGGCCTGCCATTCATCCTCGCCAAAAGGCGCATTTGAAACGCCGGTGGGCAGCTTCTGCATGACCGGCAGCTTCGCGATGGCTGTCATCACGTCACCCTTGGCGGCATCGGGCGCAAGGTCGGCACTGACGAATATGCGGCGCTGCTGATTATAGCGCTGGATGGTGGTTGGCCCGGAACCGAAGGTGATTTCCGCCACGCGCGACAGCGGTACAGACCCGCCGGTCGCGGTCTGTACCGGCAGGTTGCGGATGCTCGCGATATTCCGCCGGTCGACTTCCGACAGGCGGACGCGGATCGGCACCTGGCGATCGGACAGCGAGAACTTCGCGGCATTCTGGTCGATATCGCCCTGGGTAGCGATGCGGATCGTCTGGCTGAGCGACGATGTCGAAACGCCAAGTTCGGATGCGAGATCGAGCCTCGGCTTGATGAGGATTTCCGGCCGCCGCAAGTCAGCCTCCACGCGCGGTCCCACCGCCCCCTTGAGGCCTCTCATCTGCTCGGCCAGCTGGTTTGCCGCAGCACTGAGTTGCTCCGGATCGGAGCCCGAAAGCATGATCGAGATCGGCCGGCTGCCCAGCCCCCCGCCACCGGCATTCAGGAAGTTGATCCGCGCGTCCGGCACCGCCTGCAGAACGGGGGTCATGTCGCGTTCGAATTCTATGCTCGTCCGCGCGCGATCTTTCCTCAGCGTCAGCAGGATGAAGGCGTTGTTATCGAACACACGCTCCAGCGCGAGCTGGACCTCAGGCTCCTGTCGCAGCCGGTCAGCAACGGCGCTGGTCACTTCTGCGGTCTGCTCCAGGGTGGTCCCGGGAACCATGGTGAGGCGTACGCGGCTGAATTCGCTGTCCGTATTCGGGAAGAACTGGCTGGGAATGCTCATCACCAGCAAGGCGGAGAAGATGAGCGAACCAAAGCCCACGCCCATCATCCAGGTCCGATGATCGAGTCCCCGCGCCACGAAGCGCCCTGTGAAATAGCGATGCCATGCCGCAAAATTCGTGCCGGTGGCGAAGATCAGGATATTGATCAGCCGGGTCGCGAAATAGGCAACCAGCGCGGGCACGATCAGGATGGCGGCGAGCTGCACCAGCAGCGGCAACCAGTCGGAACCCCCGACCTTCGAGAAAACGAACCCGAGCGCCGCGAGATAGATGGCAACCGAGACGAGGATGAACACGGCGCCGAAGATGTAGTACCACCAGCGGGTGGGCACCTTGTGCAGGTTCCTGCGGTAAGCGATGGCCTTGGACTGATCGAGCGACCAGCGCAGGACCGCGATGTAGCGGTCCATCATCTTGCCTTCGCCATGCGTGGCATGACCCTTGGCCTGCAGGAAATAGGCCGCGATCATTGGCGTGATCATGCGCGCGACGGCAAGGCTCATCAACACCGAGACAACCACGGTGAGCCCGAAATTCTTGAAGAACTGTCCCGGAACGCCCGGCATCAGGGCAACAGGGAAGAACACCGCCACGATTGAGAAGGTAGTGGCGACCACCGCCAGCCCGATTTCATCCGCGGCGTCGATTGACGCCTGATAGGCGCTCTTGCCCATTCGCATGTGTCTGACGATGTTCTCGATCTCCACGATCGCATCGTCCACCAGAACCCCGGCGACCAACCCCAGCGCCAGCAGGGACATCTGGTTGAGCGTGAAGCCCAGCATGTCCATGAACCAGAAGGTCGGAATCGCCGCCAGCGGAATCGCCAGCGCCGCGATGATGGTCGCGCGCCAGTCACGCAGGAAGAGGAACACCACGATCACCGCCAGGACGGCGCCTTCGATCATCGCGGCCATCGAGCTTTCATACTGCGACTTGGTGTAGTCCACCTCTGTCGCCAAACGCGTGAACTTGATGCCCGGGTTCTGCGCCTCGAGATCCTTCAGCACCTCGACCGCATTGTCATAGACGCTGACGTCCGACGCGCCACGGGCACGGGTGATGCCGAAATTGACGACCTGCTTGCCATTGATGCGCGCAAGATTGCTCAGCTCGCCATAGGCGTCGCTCACCTTGGCGATATCGGCCAGCTTGACCGTGCGGCCCGTACCGACCGAAATCTGCGTCTGCGACAGGTCATATGCCGATTGCGCGTTGCCCAGCACGCGCACGGACTGGCGCGAGCCGGCGATCTCTGCCTGCCCGCCGGCAGCGTTTACGTTGAGGGCCCGCAGCGTCTGGTTCACCTGGCTGGCGGTGACACCCAGCGACTGCATCTTGGCCGGATCGAGGATCACCAGGATTTCCCGGTCCACACCCCCGCCACGGCCGACCTTCGCCAGGCCCGGCACGGTAAGCAGGCGCTTGGCCACCGTATCGTCGACGAACCAGGAAAGCTCCTCCAGCGTCATATCTGCGGCCGCGACGCCGAAATAGACGAGTTCGTCCGAACTGGTCTCCACCTTCGAGATGCGAGGCTCCAGAATGCCTTCCGGCAATTCGCCGCGAATCTGGTCGATCTGGTTCTTAACTTCATTGACCGACTGGTTGATGTCGGTCCCCAGTTCGAACTCGATATCCGTCTGGCTGCTGCCTTCTTGCGCCGTCGAACTGATGTTTTTCACCCCGTTCAGGGTGTTGACAGCGGATTCGACCCGCTGCGTTATCTGGTTCTCGATCTCTGTGGGCGCGGCGCCAGGTTGCGAGATTCGCACCTGCACCATCGGGAATTCGATATCCGGATTGTTCTGCACCTCCATCTGGGAGAAGCTGAGCAAACCCGCCAGCAGCAGGCCGACAAAGGCAATGATCGGAACGATGGGATTCCGGATCGACCAGGCTGAGATGTTGCGGAAGTTCATCGCTCAGGCCCGATCAGTTCGCGCCCGCACCGGCCGGCGTGTTCGCTTGCGGTTTCGGCGCGGCGGCAGAGGCAGCCGCCTTGACGGGCCGCAGTGTCTCCCCCTCGGTAAGGAACCCGCCCGCGCGCAGCACGACAAGCTCGTTCCCGGCCAGGCCAGACACGATGGCGATCCCTCCATTTGTCACGAGTCCGGTGGTGACAGGCTGGCGGACCGCCTTGTTGTCCTTGCCCACGACATAGACATAGCTGCCCGCATCATCCGAAAGTATGGCCGATTCCGGGAGCATCGGCGCAACGACGGTGCCGCTGTTGATCGTAGCGGAGGCAAACCCGCCCGGGCGCAGTTCCGGCGCGTAGCTGAGCGCGACGCGGGCGATGCCCTGGCGGTTTTCCGGGTTGATGACAGGGGCGACCTGCCACACCTGGCCCGTGAACGCCTTGGCCCCGCCCACCGGGATGACCTGCACCGAAACGCCCGGCGCGATCCGCGCGAGATCGTCTTCGCTGAGCTGCGCGAGCAGTTCCATTTCGCCATCCTTGGCGATGCTGAACAGCGTGCCAGATCCAGGGCTGACGACCTGGCCGGGCTCGACATTGCGTTCGAGCAGCAAACCGGCAGCCGGCGCGACGATGTTGAGTTGCGCGTTGCGGGCGCGACGTTCCCCGAGCTGGGCTTCGGAAACTTTCACCTGGGCCACGGCCGCATCGCGAGTAGCAGTCAGGCGGTCGACATCGGCCTTGGAGATGAAACCGCGATCGACCAGCTTGAGCGCACGATCGAGGTTGGCCTGGGCCAGATTCGCATCGGCCCGCGCAACATCGATCTGGGCCGCGCTGCTGGCGGTCTGCTGGGTCTGTACCGAGCGGTCGATCACGGCCAGCACCTGCCCGGCGCGAACCCATTGACCGGCTTCGACGGGCACTGACACGACACGGCCGCCTTCGCCCACCACACCGATCGGCATCTCCCGCCGCGCGGCCAAAGTGCCGGTCGCCGTAATCGTGCCTTCGATGGTCGTGCGGCCCGGAGCCGCGACCGTGATGGATGGAGCCTGCGCGTTCTCGTCAGGAGCAAAATCGGTGGCATCGCTGCCATGGGTGAACATCCACCACACCAGGATCAGCGCGACGACTGCAATGGCCGCACCTATCGCGATCTTGCGATTACGGCCGGCACGCTCTTCACGTTCAGCCTCGTCCTGCAGGCTGCCCTCCATCGGCTGGCTGTTGCCATCGGCATCGACAGTGGTTTCGTAGTTCATGTTGATCGCCAAAAGCCCCGAAAATCCATGTCCATGCGGACAGAGCGCCCTGCAGCACTAAGCCACCAGGCAAGAACCAGGCGGCGCTGGTTGTGCCCATAGACCTGTGACGTCCCGGTGACAATCTACGGTCTACCGGCAGCTTTCCCGATCCGATGAAGGGCTTTGGCCAGAAAAAGAAAGACTTAGGCGCCCCGAAGGACGCCCAAGCACTGTAACAAAATGTAACGTGGGAAGGCCCTATTACCTTACGCGTCCACGCTGGATCAGATTTACGATCGCCAGCAGGATCACTGCGCCGATAAAGGCGATCAACAGCCCGGTGAGCGAGAAATCCTGTACCGTTCCACCAACGCCCAGAAGCGGGCGGGACACTGCATTACCGATCACGGAACCCACACAGCCAACCACGATGTTCCAGAAAATGCCCATCGAGGCGTCCCTGTTCATCACCATGCTGGCAAGCCACCCGGCGATCCCGCCCACGATGATTGCTACAATCCAGTCCATTCGCCATCTCCTCATTGCTGCCCCGTCTTGCCGTGTAAACGCTCGATACACCGATCGGTGCCCGCCTTTGCGGACTTGCGGGGGCATGAGGGATCATAAAGGATTCCGGGGCGACAAGCCATGCCGGATGCAACAACGAAAAAGGGCCGGCAGTGCCGGCCCTTCGGTTCGCATCGTGCGCCGTAATCAGTATTTGAGCTGGCGCTCGTAAAGATCGCGATAGTGCTGGATACGCGTGACCCGCAGACCCTGCATGCCGGAACGATCCACCGCGCGCTGCCAGGAAGCGAATTCCTCCAGCGTGAGGCTGTAGCGTTCAAGCACTTCGTCGATCGTCAGCAGACCACCATTGACCGCAGCGACCACTTCGGCCTTGCGGCGCACGACCCAACGCATTGTGTCGGGAGGTGGCAAGTCATCAACCGTCAGGGGCTCGCCAAGCGGGCCGATCACCTGCGCGGGACGGATTTTCTGGTTTTCGATCATTACCTTCCTCGGTCGCCGTTCTCTGCATCGCTGGAGACGGCGACATCCATATCCGCGTCCATTTTTCCATTGACTAAAGCAAATGGGTTAACGTCCGGTTTGCCATTACCGATCGAAGCCAGATGGAGGGCCGAAAGGTGGTTGAAGCTGCCTCCACCGATCTGGTGGCCGCGGTTGATCAACCTCCTGAAATCCTGCGCCGCCGCCAGCCTGGCGGACAAGCCCCGCCAGTTCAACGCATGGAGTTCATCTGCGGCGCGGGTAGCGTCGAAGACAGGATTTTCCCTGTCCGAAGCGATGATCTTTCCTTCATACATTCCCCTATCTACGCACCATCTTCTCAAGATCGGGTAAAGCGCGGGTTTACCACCCGTTAGGGTTGCCCCCAATTTCAGGCTGCCGAATGGGTTTTGCCCTCTTGGCCCGCCCGGTGTATGGGCCGCGCATGCCCACAGCACCCGCGCATAATACGGCGCTCGACCTCACATTCGACCCAGCCGGCCTGTTCGATCTCCCACGCCCCGCGCGGGAGAGCCGGATTGTCGTGGCGATGTCAGGCGGAGTCGATTCCTCGGTAGTTGCAGCTCTGGCCGCGGCCAGCGGGGCAGAGGTGATCGGCATCACCCTGCAACTCTACGACTATGGCGCCGCCACTGGCCGCAAGGGGGCATGTTGCGCAGGGGACGATATTCGCGATGCCCGCAATGTAGCCGACCGGCTGGGCATCGCTCACTACGTATTCGACCATGAAAGCGCATTCCGCGAGGATGTGGTCGAGCGCTTTGCCGACGATTATCTTGCCGGACGCACGCCGGTGCCCTGCATCCGCTGCAACATGGGGCCGAAGTTCACGGACTTGCTGCGCATGGCCCGGGAACTGGGCGCGGATTGCCTGGCCACGGGGCATTATGTCCGCCGGGTGATCGGGGCCGCCGGGCCGGAACTGCATCGCGCGATCGATCCCGCGCGGGATCAGAGCTATTTCCTTTATGGCACCACGGAAGATCAGCTTGCCTTCCTGCGCTATCCGCTGGGCGGGCTGCCGAAGCAGGACGTGCGCGTGATCGCCGCACAAGCCGGGCTGACAGTGGCAGCCAAGCCTGACAGCCAGGATATCTGCTTCGTTCCCGATGGAGACTACGCGCGGATCGTGCGCGCGATCCGCCCCGAAGGCGCGCGCCGGGGCACCATAGTCCATGCCGAAAGCGGAGAAGTGCTGGGCGAGCATGCCGGCGTGATCCACTTCACCGTGGGCCAGCGCCGCGGGCTGGAGATCGGCGGACAGGCAGAACCACTCTATGTCATCCGCCTGGACGCGGAAAATGCGCGGGTAATCGTGGGGCCTCGCCGCCTGCTGGCCACGTCGGCCGCCCGCATCGTCGACACCAATCGCATCGGCCCCCTGCCCGACGCCCCGCTGACTGCGAAGGTTCGTTCGCTGGCAAAGCCTGTTCCCGTGACCCTGGAAGGCCCGCTGGGCGATGGCAGCGACACCGTGATCCGCTTTGCCGAGCCGGAATATGGCGTGGCCCCCGGTCAGGCGGCTGTGATCTATGCCGGGGAGCGGGTCGTGGGTGGCGGCTGGATCGAAGAGACGGTCGCGGCGCAGCAGGCGAGTTAACGATCCCACTTCTCCAGCACGCAGCCATACCCTTCGCGGAAGCTTGCGGTCTGGCTGGCGAGCAGCGGAATACTGGCCGTGACGCTTTTGGCGTCGACATCCTCCGACAATGAGACGAATTCCATCCCGGGCTCGAAATCCTTTTCGCAATCGCCCAGTTCACGCCCGGCGATGAAACGGCATGAACACGCCACGCGCGCGCCATAGGCTGTGCCGGTAACCGCGCGCTCCAGCAGCGTTTCGCGGTAGTACCAGGCCAGCACCGCCGCCAGTACGCCCAGGACGAGGATCACCTTCGCCCCCAGACGCGAACGCCTGCCTGCGGACGCACCGGGCGCGCCTGTCTTTGCGGTTGCCATCATGCCCCACTTAATCGAGATAGGCCGCCATGATGCGGCCCCGCCTCTCTATCGTCTCGCTGGCGCTGCTGCCAGCCCCGCTTCTGGCTTTGGCTGCCTGTGGCGGAGAAGCCTCGGACGGTACGGGTGGAGAGCCCGCACTGGCCGCAGTTTCGCATGCCGCACTGGACGCCGTATCGAAGGATCCGGGCACCCCGCGCGAAGAGCTGGCACGCCGTATGGAAACCGTCTTCGCGAACCCGGAAATGGGCGAGACGCGCGCGCTGCTGGTCCTGCACGATGGAACCATCGTGGCGGAACGCTATGGCGCCGGGTATGACGAGAATACGCGGTTCGTCAGCTGGTCGATGGCAAAAACCGTGACGGCGGTGATGATCGGCATGTTGGTGGCGGAAGGCAAGCTGCGGCTGGACGAAACGCCGCCGATCCCCAACTGGCAGCGCCCCGGCGATCCGCGCGGGGAAATCACCCTGCGCCAACTGCTGCAGATGCGTTCCGGCCTGCGTCATACCGAGACGAGCGATCCGCCTTACGAGGCCGATACGGTGAAGATGCTGTTCCTCGAAGGGCGCGACGACATGGCCGCCTGGGCGGAGGCGCAGCCGCTGGAGGCGGAGCCGGGCCGGCAGTTCGAATATTCGACACCGACCACCGTGATCCTGGCCGACATCGCGGCGCGGGTGCTGACCCCCAGCAACAATCCCGAGACCCGGCGCAAGGCGGTGGACGAATTCCTGAAGGCCCGCCTGTTCGTGCCGCTGGGCATGACGTCCATGGTGCCCGAATATGACGCCGCCGGAACGCTGCTGGGCGGAAGCCTGATCCACGGCACCGCGCGCGACTGGGCCAAGTTCGGGGAATTCCTGCGCCATGGCGGATCGGCGGAAGGCGTGCAGCTGGTGCCGCGCGGCTGGGTGGAGTTCATGACCCGCCCCAGTCCCCGGACCCAGGACTATGGCGGGCAGGTCTGGCTCAACCGTCCTTCCGGCACCGAGGATCGCGATGTCCTGTTCGCCGGGCAGGGTCCTGCCAGCCTGTTCGGGCTCGTCGGCCATCTCGGCCAGTATGTCCTCGTCTCGCCGAAACAAAGGCTCACTGTCGTGCGGCTCGGCAAGAGCGACGAGGCGCAACGCGATCCGGTGGTGAAAGCGCTGGGCCGCATCGTGGAACTCTATCCCGAACGCTGAGGCCCCACCCGACCGGGCAGCAGTTCCTCCGGCGTGGTCCCCTCCGGACTGACCAGCCCTTCGGGATCGAGGTGGATCAGCACTTCCACTTCGGGAAATTCTCCTCCGATCCGCGCCTCCAGCGCATCGGTGACGCGATGGGCTTCAGCCACGCTCATCCGCGCGTCGACCACGGCGTGAAACTGCGCGAAATCATGCTCGCCGCTGGTGCGCGTGCGCAGATCATGGACCCCGCGCAATTCGGGCTGCCCGGCGAGCACTTCCAGAAACCGCGCCCGTTTCTCCTCGGGCCATTCATGGTCCATGATCTGGTCCACCGCCCGCCCGGAGGCTCGCCATGCACCCCAGGCGAGCCACCCCGCGATGGCCAGCGCCAGCACGGGATCCGCCGCTCCCAACCCGGCATACTGATCCAGCGCCAGCGCCGCGATAACCGCCAGGTTGAGCAGGAGATCGGATTTGTAGTGCAGATGATCGGTCGCAACCGCGATGCTGCGAGTGCGGCGAAGCACATGGCGCTGCCAGGCAAGGAGACCCAGCGTCGCCACGATCGCGATCAACGAGACCGCGATCCCTTCGCCCGCCGCATCCGTCCGTGCGCCCGAAACCCATTGCTCCACGGCGCTGAGTGCGATGCCCAGCGCGGAAAGGGCGATCAGGACCGTCTGGAACACGGCGGAAAGCGATTCGGCCTTGCCGTGGCCGAAGCGGTGATGCTCGTCCGCGGGCATCGCCGCGATCCACACGCCCACCAGCGTGGCGATGCTGGCGATCAGGTCCAGCGCCGTATCGGCCAGGCTGCCCAGCATGGCGCTGGACCCTGTGCGCCATACCGCCCAGAGCTTGAGGCCCGCCAGCAGCAGCGCCACGCCGATCGAGGCAAGGGCCGCGCTGCGGGTAAGCTGCGCGCGGGAAAGCCCGGCCCCGCTCACGGATAGAGCAGCGTACTGGCCCAGCCGCCATCCGCGGCGCGGGTGAAACGGCGGCGTTCGTGCAGGCGGAATTCGCGGTCGAGCCAGAATTCGATGGCTCGCGGCGTCAGGCGGAAGCCGGTCCAGTGCGCTGGACGCGGGATTTCCCCGTCGCCATAGGCCTGCTCTATCTCATCCACCCGCGCCAGATAGGTCGCGCGATCATCCAGCGGACGCGACTGGTCGGAAGCGGCCGAGCCGATCTGCGAGGCGCGCGCGCGGCTGTGGAAGTAATCGTCGGCCATGGCCGGGCTCACTTCCTCCAGCGCGCCTTCGATCCGCACCTGACGGCGCAGGCTCTTCCAGTGGAACAGCAGCGCGGCCTGCGGATTGGCGAGGATTTCCCCGCCCTTGCGGCTCTGGACGTTGGTGTAGAACACGAAGCCGCCCCCTTCCCCCAGATCGGCCCCATGCCCCTTCAGCAGCACCATCCGCACCGAAGGGGCGCCTTCGGGCGTCGCGGTGGCCAGCGCCATGGCGTTCGAATCGTTGGGCTCGCTATCCCGCGCCTCGGCAAACCACGCATCGAACAGGGCGAAGGGATCGGTATCGGGAATGGCGTCCTGTTCAGCTTCCATGCGGGTTTCCTTGCAGGCTTACAGGGGGTGACACAGTTCAGGAGCAAAAACCGCCGCCGCCCTGAAACGACTATCCGGGCCAACACACCGGCAGGCAGCCGCCCGGTGGCGGGGCTTGGGCACGCGAATATCCATCGCTCTCACGTAAGCCTCAAATATAATGTAGGAAAGTGGCGCTTGCGAGATGAGATTGCATTACCTAGCTGACACACCATGACCGATCCCTATTCCACCCTGGGCGTAGCGCGTAGCGCGAGCGAGAAGGACATCAAGTCCGCCTATCGCAAGCTCGCGAAAGAGCTTCACCCCGACCGGAATGCCGAAAATCCCAAGGCTGCGGAGCGTTTTTCGGAAGTGACGCGGGCTTATGACCTGCTTTCCGACAAGGACAAGCGCGCCCGGTTCGACCGGGGGGAAATCGATGCGGACGGCAATCCCGCCATGCCCTTCGGCATGGGCGGGGGCGGTTTCGGCGGACGGCCGGGCGGCGGACGCGGTTATTCCGCCGAGGATCTGCAGGGCTTCGGCAATGACGGTGCGGACCTGGGCGACATTTTCGAAGGCCTGTTCGGCGGCCGTGCGGGCGGCGGTTTCGGTGGCTTCGGCGGCGGACGCGGACAACCGCGCCGGCCGCCTCAACGCGGCGCCAACACCCAATATCGCCTGAGGGTCCCCTTCATCGATGCCGCGACCGGCAAGGACCAGCGCATCACCCTGTCCGACGGCAAGACGATCGACCTCAAGCTGCCTGCCGGAGTCGAGGATGGCACGCAGATGCGCCTCAAGGGCAAGGGCGAGAACGGCCCCGCCGGGCCGGGCGACGCGCTGGTGACGATCGCGGTCGATGCCCACCCCTTCTTCCGCCGCGAAGGCAGCGACGTGCGGCTGGACCTGCCGATCACGCTGGACGAGGCGGTAAACGGCGCGCGGGTGAAAGTGCCCACGGTGGACGGGGCGGTGATGCTGACCGTCGCGCCCGGCAGCGGATCGGGCAAGGTCCTGCGCCTCAAGGGCAGGGGCTTCCCGGCCAAGGGCGGTGGACGCGGCGATCAGCTGGTCACGCTGGCGGTCGACCTGCCCGAAGCTGACGACGAACTCGTGAAACGCCTTGAAGGATGGCGTGACACGCGCGATTTGCGCGCTAGGTTCGGGAGCTGATGGCCTTACCGACCGATCCCGAAGAAACGCAGGAGCACGGGACACCCGTTCCCGACTATTCGCCGGAAGCCCGCCGCCGTGCCGCGAAGCTGGCGCTGCATGATCCGATGCTTCCGGGGTTCAAGCCCCCCACGGGCCGGGCCTATTATCTCGAAGTCGCCAAGCGGACTTTCAGCGGCACCTATAATGACGGCTTCGTGCACGCCGGAAACCTGGCCTACAGTACGCTGTTCGCGATCTTCCCCTTCTTCATCTTCGGCGCGGCGGTGTTTTCCGCATTCGGCGAGGAAGGCGCGCGCGCAGTAGCCATCGATTCGGTGCTGAGCGCCTTGCCCCCCAGCGTGGGCGATGTGCTGGGGCCGGATGCCCGCAACGTGATCAACGCCCGCAGCGGCATCCTGCTGTGGGTCGGCGCCGCCTTCGCGTTGTGGTCGGTCAGCAATCTGGTCGAAACCCTGCGCGATATTCTGCGCCGGGCCTATGGCACCAAATCCACGCGCAGCTTCTGGTATTACCGCCTGCTTTCCACCGGGATCATCATCGCGGCCGTGCTGCTGCTGATGCTGGGCCTGATCGCGCAGGTCACGATCGGCGCGATCGAGGAAGTCATCGACGCCTGGCTGCCCGACCTGACCCATGCGCTCGGCAGCCTCGCCCTGTCGCGGATCGTGCCCACGGTGGCGATCTATTGCTCGATCTTCATGCTGTTCCTCTCGCTCACCCCCCATCGCTACCGTGGAAAAGCCTATCCCAAATGGCCAGGCGCGCTGCTCGTCACGGTCTGGTGGGTGGGGGTGACGCTGGTTTTTCCGCCGCTGCTGCGCACCGTATTCAACTACAGCCTGACCTACGGCAGCCTGGCCGGAATCATGATCACGCTTTTCTTTTTCTGGCTCATCGGCTTAGGAGTGGTCGCAGGGGCGGAACTCAACGCTGCACTGGCGAGCACACCCGAAGAGGAAACCGCCATGGTGACGGCCGAAGTCGAACAGGAGAATACAACGCAATGAGCGGTTTGATGGACGGGAAGCGCGGCCTGATCATGGGACTCGCCAACGACAAGTCGCTGGCGTGGGGCATCGCGAAGAAGCTTGCGGAACAGGGCGCGGAACTGGCCTTTTCCTATCAGGGCGAAGCGCTGGAAAAGCGCGTGCGCCCGTTGGCGGAAAGCATTGGCTCGGACTTCCTGATCGAATGCGACGTTTCCGACATGGACGCGCTGGACACGGCGTTCGATACGCTGAAGGCGCGCTGGGAAACGATCGACTTCGTGCTCCATGCGATCGGCTTTTCGGACAAGAACGAACTGCGCGGGAAGTTCGTGGATACCAGCCTCGATAATTTCCTGATGACGATGAATATCTCGGCCTATTCCTTCGTCGCGGTCAGCAAGCGCGCCGCGCAGATGATGCCGAATGGCGGATCGCTCGTCACGCTGACCTATTACGGGGCCGAAAAGGTCGTGCCCCATTACAACGTGATGGGCGTGGCCAAGGCGGCGCTGGAATCCAGCGTGGCCTATCTCGCCAATGACCTTGGACCCGACAATATCCGGGTCAACGCCATCTCGGCCGGCCCGATCAAGACGCTGGCCGCCAGCGGAATCGGGGATTTCCGTTATATCCTCAAATGGAACGAACTGAATTCGCCCCTGCGCCGCAACGTCACGATCGAGGATGTGGGCGGGGCCGGGCTGTACCTGTTCTCCGACCTCGCATCGGGCGTCACCGGCGAAGTCCACCATGTCGATGCCGGCTATAATCTGGTCGGCATGAAGCAGGTCGACGCACCGGATATCTCGCTGGTCTGATTCCCTGCCGGGGCGCTTGCCCCACCGCCCGTTCGTGATATGTTCTCTATCGAGCGAATCGAGGAGAACGATGATGCGGAACGGTGGATGCCAGTGCGGATCGGTGCGGTATCGGGTGGATGGCGAAGCAGCGCATCATTCGCTGTGCCATTGTTCGGATTGCCGGGCCTCGTCCGGTGCGCCGGCGGTTGGCTGGATCGCTTTCCAGGAAGGCCAATTGTCCGTCCAGTCGGGCGCGTTGACCACCTATGAAGGCAGGAACGGCGCGGTGCGGCAGTTCTGCCCGACCTGCGGCACCGGCCTGTTCTATCGCAACGAGGCAATCCTGCCGGGGCTGGTGGATATTCAATCCTCCACGCTCGACAATGCGGCGGAAGAAGTCCCCGGTATCCAGATTCAGGTGGCCGACCGGCTTCCCTGGATGGAAGAGCTGGAATTGCTCCCCGCGTTTGAGCGTTATCCCGCGGGTTAGCCTTACAGTCCCGGACTATCCGGCGAGACGTTCAACACCCGCCGCCGCGGTGGTGGAAGCCCGCCTGGGCTGATCCGGCCAGATACCGCGCGTGTCGTACACCTTCTTGGCCGCGCGCCTTGCCAGCGGGACCTGGCGGAAGGCATCGTGGTCAACCAGCACGATCAGCACGCCGCACGTGGCCAGCGCGGTTTCGAGGTCGACCATCTGCGCGCCGGTGCCGCCATATTCGATCGGCAGTTCGGCGGCATGCGGTTCCACCACATGAATGCGCGAGCCGTATTTACGGGCCAATGTCGCCGAAACGAGCCGGGCCGGACTCTCGCGGAAATCGTCGATATTCGCTTTGAACGCCAGCCCCAGGCACGCAACTTTTTCGTCTGGGGCGCTGTCTACCAGTGCGCTCGCCTGCGCGATGACGTGGCGGATCTTGCCGTCGTTCACGCCACGCGCCGTCTGGATCAGCGGCGTCTGCTCGCGCGCGCCATGGACGATGAACCACGGATCGACCGCGATGCAGTGCCCGCCCACGCCCGGACCGGGCTGCAGGATGTTCACGCGGGGGTGGCGGTTGGCCAGCTTGATCACTTCCCACACGTCCAGCCCCATCGCATCGGCGACGATCGACAGTTCGTTGGCGAAGGCAATATTCACGTCGCGATAGGCGTTTTCGACCAGCTTGGTCATTTCCGCGCTGCGCGCATCGGTGGCGATGCATTCGCCGCGCACGAAACGCTGGTAGAACGCCGCGGCCTTTTCCGCGCAGGCCGGGGTTATCCCGCCGATCGAGCGGTCATTGTGGATCAGCTCTTCCAGGATCTTTCCGGGCAGCACGCGTTCCGGGCAATAGGCCATGGCGATGTCAGGCCGTTCGATCAGGCCGGGCAGGCGCAAATCGGGACGCTCCGCCGCGATCAGGTCGCGCATCGCCTCGGTCGTGCCGACGGGAGAGGTCGATTCGAGGATCACGATATCGCCGGGCTTCAGCACCTTGGCCACTTCGCGGGTGGCGGCCAGGACATAGGAAATATCCGGTGTGTGGCGGCCGTCCTTCTCGAACGGGGTCGGAACGGCGATCACGAACACGTCCGAAGGGGCAACCCGCGTGGATGCCCGCAGCGTGCCACCGCGGACCACGGCCTGCACCAGCGCGTCCAGATCGACTTCCTCGATATGGATCTCACCGCGATTGATCGTATCCACGACCGCCTGGCTGATATCGACACCCAGCACGCGCATGCCGGAACGGGCGATCACCGCCGCCGTCGGCAGGCCGATATAGCCGAGCCCGACCATGCAGATTTGGGCCCCGATCCGGGAAACGTCGTTTGCTGGCATGCCGCTTTCCTTGCTCATCGGGAAAGGCTTTGCCTGCAACGGGTAAATATACCGGTAACGATGCCTCGGGCCCGATGCCCTAAGCGCCGGCCAGCAGATCGGCGATCCGGGCCGCACTCTTCCCGTCACCGAAAGGATTGTGTGCGCGCGCCATGGCGGCATAGGCTGCTTCATCGTCCAGCAGGAGGCTCGCCTCGGCCACGATGCGTGCGGCGTCGGTGCCCACCAGCCTGGCCGTTCCGGCAACCACGCCTTCGGGGCGCTCGGTCGTCTCGCGCATTACCAGGACCGGCTTGCCCAGCGCGGGCGCTTCTTCCTGCACGCCGCCGCTATCGGTCAGCACCAGATGCGCGATGTCGAGCAGGCGGGCGAAATGCGGATAGTCGAGCGGTTCGATCAGCGCGACATTGTCCAGCCCCGCCAGTTCGCGGTCCATCACAGACCGGACATTGGGGTTGAGGTGGACGGGGAAGATCACCGCTATGTCCTGGCGCGCGGCCAGCCGGCGGATCGCATCGGCAATCGCCTGCATCCCTTCCCCGAAATTCTCGCGCCGATGGCTGGTGACGGCGACGATCCGCTTGCTCGCGAAGCGCGCCTCCAGTTCGGCCAGCCCGCCCGCCAGTGTGGAATCCTGCCCGATCCGCCCGGTGATCCAGTGCAGCGCATCGATCACCGTATTGCCGGTGACATGCACCGCGGCGGGATCGACACTCTCCGCCAGCAGCGCCTTGGCCGCCGTATCGGTAGGGGCGCAGTGCAGTTCGGCGATGGTGCCGATGATCTTGCGGTTGATCTCTTCCGGCCAGGGATGGTGGATGTTGCCGCTGCGCAGCCCCGCCTCGACATGAGCGACGCGAATCTTGCGGTAATAGGCCGCCAGCGCCCCGCACATGGCCGTGGCCGTATCGCCCTGCACCACCACCCAGTCGGGCTTTTCCTCGTCCAGCACCGCGCCGATGCCCGTGAGCAGACGCGCGGTCAGCTCGTCCAGCGTCTGGTCGGGGCGCATCACGGCAAGGTCTTGATCCGGCACGACGCCGCTGATCTCCAGCACCTGGTCCAGCATGCCGCGATGCTGCCCGGTAACGCAGACGCGCGAGACGAACCGCGCATCCGCGCCGAGCGCGTGGACGAGGGGGAACAGCTTGATCGCTTCAGGACGGGTGCCGAAGATCGTGAGGATGCGTTGTGTGCCAGCCATCCGCGCGCCTTAACGCAAGAAGGTTAAAGGGGCATTTTCCCTGTCAGGCGAAAGAAGCGATTATTCGCCTTCGGGCGCCGGGGTGGGAAGCTGCGTATCCTCGCCCGGAAGCGAGGCCTCGCGTTCCTGCTGCAGCCGCGCCTCATACTCGCGCTCGATCTCTTCCACCCGTCCCTGCTCGGCAGCGGCTTCCGAATCGATGGTGGACAGGCGCTTCTCCCGCTCCTGCTGGATCAGTTCGCTGAAGCGGATGTCGCTGCTGCTCGCGCGTTCCTTGTAGGCTGCGTCGACCAATTGCTGGGTGCAGCCGGTCCAGCCGCCATAGCCCGAAGGCGAACACGACATGGTGCCGAAATTGCCAACCGTCTCGTAGGCCAGCACCCGCTCGTTCCAGGCTTCGTTCTGCGGCGATCCGCTCTGCCGCAGGATGTCGGGGATGCGATAACGCTCGCCCTCGTCCTTGCGGGCGCAAACAGTGATTTCATCACCCACGGAAGGCGGGCAGGCATCATCGCCATAGATGATCAGCTGGTTGACCTTCTCGTTCGCCGGAAGAAGCTCTCCATCGTCGTCCTGCGCGAAAGCCGGGGCCGCACCCATGGCCAGAGCGGCCGATGCAAGGCCAAGGGCAAGGCGGGCAAGGCTGGGACGGGTCATCTCGTATCTCCGAAGGGCGGCAATCCCGCGCTCACTGTTGGTCTATAGCGCATTTCGCGCGCTGAACATGATCTGAAGCAAAAACGCGGCAGGATCAGATTCGCTCCGAAAGGCGGATGGCCATGCGGCAACCCAGCCGGATGGCCCCCGCCAGCAGGGGATAGGCAGGCGCCCGTTCCGCTCCGGCCGCCAGCGCGGCATCGCGATGCTGGCGTTCCTCCTCGCGGAATTCCTCGATCACCGTGGCCAGTTCCGGATCGGTGCCCGCGGCCTCCAGCTCGTCGAGCTGGCGCGAATAATGCCGGTCGATCTCCTCTTCCACCGCGGCGGTGCAAGCCATGGCGGCTTCCGGGCCGATCAGCGCGGTTGCCGCGCCCAGCGCGAAGCCGGCGACCGACCAGAACGGCTGCAGCGCGGTGGGCCGCACGCCGCGTTCGGCGATCAACTGGCCGAACCGCGCCAGATGCACATCCTCTTCCGCGGCCATGCCGCGAATCTCGGTCGCGTGGGGGCCGCGTTCGCCCAGCACCGCCAGTTGCCCGGCATAGATCCGGGTCGCGCCATATTCGCCCGCGTGGTCCACCCGGATCATCCGATGAATATCGGGCGCGGCTGCGGTGCGATTGGCCATCATGCTGCCTTCTTGCCTAGCAGGGCGAAAATCAGCAGCGCCCCGGCGGTGGAGATAAGGAAGTTGAAACCCGCAAGCGACACGCCGAACAGCGCCCAGGGCGCCATATCGCAGCGGATCAGCGGCGCGTTCATGATCGCCTCAAGCGGATCGCCGCCGCCACGCGGGGCCGTGGCGCAGGAGGTCAGCCCTTCCCACCAGCCATATTCCACGCCGGCGTGAAAGCCGCCGATCAGGCCCGACACCAGCACGGCGAATGCAGCCAAGGCGATCCACAGCCGGCGGGGCGGCGCGACGAAGCCGATTGCCGCCAGACCCAGCGCCACGAAATGGGGCCAGCGCTGCCACCAGCACATCTCGCACGGGAACAGGCCGAAGCCGTATTGCGAGATATAGGCCCCCGCCAGCAGGGCGGCAGGCACGCCCCAGGCCAGACGGTGTGCCAATGAAGCCGGGCGATCTGCTGCCATTACATTCCCCGTGGGCCGCGATCAGCGGCGCAGCGCCATCGAGCTTGCCGTGGTACGTCGGAGCGTTTCCAGCGCATAATAGAGCTGGAAGTCCTCGATCCCCCTGGCCTTGAGCTGTTCCGCCGTCATGTCGAAGCGCGGATCGGGAACCTTGTCGTTCTCAAGCTGCTGATCGTCGAGATCGATCTCGTTCACCAGATGGCGCCGCAGGTCCGATTCGCGCATCGTCAGCTTGGCGCGCTTCGCCGCGTCGGGATCGGACAGTTGCGGTACGCGGATATCAGGGGCGATGCCGCCTTCCTGCACCGAACGGCCCGAAGGCGTGTAGTAGCGCGCGGTAGTGAGCTTGAGGGCCGTATCGTCGGTCAGCGGCATCAGCGACTGGACGCTGCCCTTGCCGAAGCTGCGCTCGCCCATCACCAGGGCGCGGCGCTGGTCCTGCAGGGCCCCGGCCACGATTTCCGAGGCCGATGCGGAGCCGACATCGATCAGCACGATGATCGGCACGTCCGGCGCGGCATCGCCGCGATAGCGCGTCTCCGCGTTGAAGTTTCGGTTTTCGCCCTTCAGGCGTCCACGCTGGGACACGATCATGCCCTTGTCCAGGAACAGGTCGGACAGGGCCACGGCCTCGTCCAGCGAACCGCCCGGATTGGACCGCAGGTCGAGCACCAGCCCATTGAGCGTGCCCTTCGCCTCGCGCCGCATGGTGGTGATGGCGTCCAGCACGTCGCGGCCGACATCCTTTGAGAATTCGTTGACCGAGATCAGGCCGATGCCGCCTTCCTTCAGCTCATGGGTGACCGGCTCCAGCTCGATCACGCCGCGCGTCACGGTCACGTCGAACGGCTCATCGCCGCCCGAACGGAAAACGGACAGTTTCAGCGAGGTGCCCGCAGGGCCGCGCATTTGGGCCACCGCTTCGTCCAGCGACAGGCCGTAGATCAGCTTGCCGTCCAGATGGGTGATGAAATCGCCCGCTTTCAGCCCCGCCTTCTCGGCCGGGCTGCCCCGCATCGGCGAGATGATCTTCACCGCGCCATCGTCCATGGTGACCGAAATCCCGAGGCCTTCGTAGTTCCCGTCGATCAGCGCGTTGAGGCGCTGCAGCGCCTGGCCGTCGAGATAGGAGGAATGGGGGTCAAGCGCGCCCAGCATCCCGTCGATCGCGCCCTTGATCAGCACATCGTCGTCCACCTGATCGACATAGGACATCTTGATCCGCTGATAGATTGCCAGCAATTTCCCGAATTCAGGCGCGGAGCGCCCTTCGACCTGCGCAATACCCGCCGTAGTGGCGGGCAGAAGCGCGATCGCGGTGACGAGCGCAGCGGTACGGAGAAACGGTGCAACCTTCATATATGGAACCTTGGATATGCCATCGGGCGCGCTTTTATCGCGCGCGGGAGCTTAACGCCAGATGATGTGCGGGACACTTTCTTCAAGCTTTGGTTTTTAACCCAGAAATTCGAGCGGATTTACCGGGCGGCCATCGCGCCTCAGTTCCAGCGTCACGACAGGCCTTGTCGGCCCGGCCACGCCCAGCGGAGCGCCTCCCAGCAATTCGTCCCCCACCCGGACATCGACCCGCGCCATGCCGGTGACGAGGCTGGTCCAGCCGCCTTCATGCTCCAGGATCACGATCCGGCCATAACCGCGATACGGCCCGGCAAAGGCCACCCGTCCGCCCCCCGGCGCCACCACCAAGGCCCCTGCGCGCGGCATCAGCGACACGCCCTGGCTCAATACGCCGCTGCCCGTGGGCGCGCCGAAGCCCGCGACAGTGCGCCCGGCGACCGGCAGTTGATAGCCTGAAAGGCCACGACGCGCCGCCAGTGTGGCAGTGGATGAAGGGCGCGTATCGGCAAGGACTTCGGAATCGGCGGGGCGCGGCGGGCGAATGATCGGCCCCGGCAAGGCGGCAAGCTCCTCCCGCAGCGAACCTGCGGCATCCAGCCGTTCGACCAGCCCATCGAGATCGCGGGCCTCTTCCGCCAGCGCGAGCGCGCGTTCAGCCTCCCGGTCCGCATCTCCGCTTGCCCGGCGCGAGGCCAGACGCTGGCGGGTTTCCAGCGCGGCCAGTTCGGTGCGGCGCTGTTGCAGCAGTTTTTCCTCGCCACGCAGCGCCACGAGCGTTCGGCCCGCTTCACCCCGCAGGGCGTTGCCGTGTTCGATCTCGCTGCGCAGCGCGGCCGTGCGGCGCTGCACTTCGGGCAGGGTCGATGCCAGCATCGCCCGCAGATAGACCATTTCCTTCACCGATCCCGGCCGCATCACCGAAAGGCCCAACGGGCGGCGCGAGAAGCGCTGCAGCGCCCCGGTCAGCCGCACCACCGGCTGCTGCCGCTGCGCGAGCCGCGTGGCAAGCCGCTCGCGCTGTCCTTCGATCAGGGTCAGCCGTGCTTCGGCAACGGCAATGCCTGCCTCGGATTCCTGGATGCGGGCGGCCAATGCCGCGGCCTGGCGCCCGGTCCGCTCCGCAGCTTCCCCCGCACGGGAAGCGGCCGCCTCGAAACGCTGGGCGCGGGCTTCGGCCGCACTACGCTCCGCCAGCGCCCGTTCCATCGCATTGCGGGTTTCCTCCACGCTCTCATACTGCGCCGCCCGCTGCGCCGAGGCACCGGGGGCAAGCGTGATTGCCAGCAGCAATGGCAGGGCAAGCAGGCGAATGCGCGGGGTCATGGGGCTATCCTGCCCGATGATAGGGATGGCCTGCAAGAATCGCGGTGGCGCGGAACAACTGTTCCAGCAGCATCGCCCGCGCCAGCAAATGGGGCCAGGTGGCATTTCCGAAGGCCAGCAGCAGATCCGCACCGGCGCGTTCGGCGTCTTCGTGGCCATCGGCGGCGCCCAGCACGAAGCGGGTCTCGCGGATCCCGTCATCGCGCCAACGGCCCAGCAGGGCAGCGAATTCCTCCGACGAAAGCTGCTTGCCGCGTTCGTCCAGCAGTACCGTGCGAAACGGGGTCTGCGGTTCGGGAACCGAGCCGCCTTTTTCAGGCAGCTCGGTCAGTTTCAGCGGCCAGGTAATGCGCTTTTCATAGCGCGCGACCAGTTCCGCTTCGGGCGATCGCGCGATCTTGCCGCGCGCGATGACATGCAGGCGCATGGAAACTCCTCCCCGCGCCTGCCTTACAGGTCAGGCTTGCCCGGCGGCAACCGGCGGTGCGTCGCCGAAGGCCCACATGCGTTCGAGGTTGTAGAAGCTGCGCACTTCGGGACGGAAGAGGTGCACGACGACATCGCCCGCATCGATCAGCACCCAGTCGGCGGCCGGCAGGCCTTCGACCCGCGCGGAACCGTGCCCGGAATGCTTGATGCGTTCGGCCAGCTTCTGCGCCATCGCCGCCACTTGCCGCGTCGAACGGCCCGAGGCGATCACCATGTGATCGGCAATGCTCGATTTCCCTTCGAGAGGAATCGAGATCACATCCTGCGCCTGATCGTCGTCCAGCGATTGGAGAACGAGCTCGTGAAGTGACTGGCCACCTGTTTCGGAAACTGCATTGGTCATCAGATGGCCTTTAGGAATACCGGCTTGCACCGGCGTGGTCTGCGCCTGGTTCATCGCGGCGGATTGTACTCCAAGTGGGGTATAGAGACAGCAGAAGAGGCCCACGCCTCATGCGCGGCCCCCTTCGGTTTGCTCTTGAATGAGAAAATGCGTCACCTGATCCCTCATCGGCGCGCGCAAGAAGCGACGGGCCCATTCAGGATCTGCGCGGCGTATTTCAGTCGCCGAACGCGGATCGGGATCGAAACGCAATTCAATCAGCGCCGGTGCGCTCCATTCACCCCGGTTACGTAAGCTGGCGGCAGGTACCCGGAAGCGCCTTAGCCAGGCCATCGCGGGGCTCGCGAGGGCACGGCCATCATAACCGGGCCGCGCCACCACCGCAATCGGCATTTCCCGCGCTATCGCACGCCAGTGTTTCCACTGATGGAACTGGGCGAGATTGTCCGCCCCCATGATCCATACGAAGCGCCGTCGCGGGTACAGCCGCCCGAGTGCGCGCAACGTGTCGATCGTGTAGCGTGTGCCCAGCCGCTGCTCGATCGCGGTGGCGCGGATCGGCGTGCGCCGTGCCATGGCTCGCGCGCTGGCAAGCCGCGCCTGGAGCGGGGCCATTCCGTTGATCGGTTTCAGCGGATTTCCGGGCGAAACGAGCCACCAGGCCTCATCCAGGCCCAAGGCCGCGATGGCCGAAAGCGTGATTCGGCGATGGCCGCCATGCGCGGGGTTGAAGCTGCCCCCGAGCAGCCCGGTCAACAGGCCGGATGACTTGGTGCTGCGCCTCACTCAGGCTTCCGTGGAGGCGAGACCTTGCCGGCCGCATAGGCGCCCTGCGTGCTGAACATCCAGCCCGGATATTCCGGCGGCGGCGCGCCCATGCCGCCCAGTTCCGCCAGTTCGGCGGCGGTCAGTTCGACGCTGCAGGCCCCGATATTGTCGGCCAGCTGGTCTTCTCGCTTCGCCCCCACGATCACGGTGCTTACCACCGGCTGGTGCAGCAGCCAGGCGAGCGCGATCTGCGCCACGGTGGCCCCGCGCGTTTCAGCCATTGCGCGCATCGAATCGATGATCGGGAATGCGCGATCGAGATCGACCGGAGGAAACTGGAAGCTCGCCCGGCGGCCCTCGCCTTCCGCACCATCCGCGCCGCGCGTGTATTTCCCGCTCAGCAACCCGCCTGCCAGCGGGCTCCACACCATCAGCCCCAGCCCTTCGCTTTGCAGCATCGGCACCAGCTCGCGTTCCAGGTCGCGGCCTGCGACGGTGTAGTAAGCCTGCAGCGAGGCGAACTTTTCCCAGCCCTGCCGTTCACTGATGCCCAGCGCCTTCACGATCTGCCACGCCGCCCAGTTGGACACGCCGATATAGCGCGCGCGGCCCGACCGGACGATGTCCTCCAGCGTACGCAGCGCCTCTTCCATGGGAGTTACCGGATCCCAGCCATGGATCTGGTAAAGGTCCACATGGTCGAGGCCCAACCGCGCGAGGCTGGCATCGACCTGGTCCAGCAGGTGCTTGCGCCCGATGCCCGAATCGTTTTTGCCCGAACCCATGGCGCCCATGCCCTTGGTGGCGACCACGATTTCGGAGCGCTTGAGGCCCAGCGCCTTCAGCGCGCCCCCGGTGAATTCTTCCGACTGGCCGTCCGTATAGACGTTGGCCGTGTCGATGAAGTTGATCCCGGCATCCACCGCCTGCTTGACCAGCGCGGTGGCATCATCCTGATCCAGCCCGTGGATGGTGCCGAAGCGACCCGGCTTGTTGCCGAAAGTCATGGCGCCAAGGCACAATTCGGACACGACGAGGCCGGTGGAACCGAAACGATTGTAGCGCATGCCATATCTCCCTTTGTCCGGACTTGTGCAGCCCGGCGAGGGAGTCGGTCAAGCGCGGATCAGGCCAAAGATCAGGGGCGCAGCTGCCCGGTGCCCCGCGCGACCCACTTGTAGGTCGTGAGTCCTTCCAGCGCGACGGGACCGCGCGCATGCAGGCGGCCGGTGGCGATGCCGATCTCCGCGCCCAGCCCGAATTCGCCGCCATCGGCGAACTGGGTGGATGCGTTGCGCATCACGATGGCGCTGTCCACTTCGGTGAGGAAGCGTTCAGCCGCCGCATCGTCCGCCGTCACGATGGCATCGGTGTGGCCGGAAGAATGACGCGCAACATGCTCCAACGCGGCGTCCAGCCCGTCGACTACCGCCACGGAAAGCACCGCATCGAGATATTCCGTGTCCCAGTCCTCTGCTTCGGCGGCGCCGATCCGGGGGTCGAGCGCACGGGCGCGGCCATCGCCACGCACTTCGCAACCAGCATCGATGATAGGCCCGATCACGGTGGAAGCTCCGTCAAAGGCGGAATCGATCAGCAGCGTTTCCATCGCCCCGCAAATGCCGGTGCGACGCATCTTGGCGTTCAGCGCGATAGCGCGCGCCATTTCCGCGTCGGCCGCCGAATGGATATAGGTGTGGCAGATCCCGTCCAGATGGGCGAGCACGGGCACGCGCGCCTCGTCCTGCACGCGGGCAACCAGGTTCTTGCCCCCGCGCGGCACGATCATGTCGATGAGCCCCGCCGCACGCAGCATGGCGCCAACGGCCGCCCGGTCCTGCGTGGGCATCAGTTGCACCGCATCGGCGGGAATGCCGCCCTGCTCCAGCCCTTTCGCCAGCGCGGCATGGATCGCGCGATTGGAATGGACCGCCTCGCTGCCGCCCCGCAGCAGGGTGGCGTTCCCCGCGCGGACGCACAGCGCCGCGGCATCCGCCGTTACATTGGGCCGGCTTTCATAAATGATCCCGATCAGGCCAATGGGAATGCGCACACGCGACAGTTCAAGCCCGTTGGGCCGCACGTCCGAGCCGATCACCTCGCCAACGGGGTCCGGCAGGTCAGCCACCGCTTCCACGGCCGAGGCAATGCCCTCAAGCCGCCCGGCATCCAGCCGCAGCCGGTCCAGCAGCGCGGCAGTCAGGCCGTTCGCTTCGCCCGCCGCCACATCGCGCGCATTGGCCGCCAGCACATCATCCGCCGCATCGCGCAGGGCCTTTGCCGCAAGCTTCAGCGCGGCTGATTTTTCGGCATCGCTCTTGCGGGCAAGCACACGCTGCGCCGCCCTGCCGGCATGGGCGAGGCGTTCGACAAGCTGGGTGCAATCGGCGGTATCGTTCTGCTGCGTGCTCATGGCGGGGCCCGTAACATCGGCGGGGCCACATGTCACCGAAATCGATTCCCGCAGCAGCCGGTCAGATCGACTCGATGGGCGCCTCGGTACGGATCTTTCCGAATCGAAGGCATAGTTAAATCCTGATTCACCGAAACGTTCCCGGAATCGTTATGAGGCAGAACGATTCATCGTGAGACTCCACCGACTCGGCTGTTCGAGCGCCAGAGTCGATAGACCTGCGGCGACTCCGCGATAAGCAGCTTCCCGGACGGGACATAACCATACCAGACTGCTGCACGAGCATCAGCCAAGCATTGGGGTCGTACTTTGAATCGGGCGGATGCCGTAAAATTGCGTGACCGGCTGCAAGCCTGGTTCCCGGATCGCGAGTTCTTCATGCGATCGCAGGGGCAGGTGCGGTTCATCAAGGTGTCATCGCGGCTGCAGATCGCGGCTGCGGGGGTTGCCGCCGCCGCACTGCTCGTCTGGGCCGCCACCATGATTACCGTCGCCGTTTCCCAATTCATCGAACAAAGCGATCGACTCGCCCTGCTGGAGCGTGAAACCAAGATCGAAAGCGCGGAAAGCCGCGTCGCCGCCTATCGCAACAATCTGGATGCCACCTCCACCGATCTCAACAGGCGGATGGAATTCATCGAAGGCGCGATGGAAGCCTATGACCTTCCCGAAACACTGACCGCCGATACGGTGAGCGATTCGTCGCTCGAAGCCGCCGAAACGATCGCCAAGGTGAGCGCGGCCATTCCCGAAGCCGCGGGGCTTGCCCGCATCGAAGCCCGCCAGCTGGCCTTTGTCGAGAAGCTGACCCGCTTTGCCGATCAGCGCGCGGCGCGCGCAGCCACGGCGATCAAGCAGCTGGGCCTCAATCCCCAGCACATGATGGCTTCGGCCCCCTACGCGCAGGGCGGTCCGCTGGAACTGTTGAGCAGCGAAGGCGACGGTTCGATCGATCCCCGTTTCGAGCGGCTGGGCCTCAGCCTCGCCCGCATGGACGCGCTGGAGCGCGGCCTTGAAAGCGTTCCCCAGTTCCTGCCGGCGCGCAAAAGCTCCATCACTTCCGGGTTCGGCTATCGCCGCGATCCTTTCACCGGCCATGCCGCAATGCATTCCGGGCTCGATTTCGCCGCCGGCTATGGCTCTCCGGTGCATGCCGCCGCCAATGGCCGCATTTCCTTCGTCGGCACCAAGTCCGGTTATGGCAAGGTGGTGGAGATCACTCACGGCAACGGCATGATGACCCGCTATGCCCACCTTTCCGGCTTCCGTGCGACGGTCGGGCAGGAAGTCGAAGCTGGCAACGTAATCGGCGCGATCGGCAGCAGCGGCCGCTCCACCGGCCCCCATCTGCACTTTGAAGTGCGCATCAACGATCGCGCGGTGAACCCGCGCCCCTTCCTGGAGGCAGCGCCCCGTGTTCTCGAGAAAGCCCGCGGAGAACCCGCGGTCAGCGGCAAGTAAGATCATGGCCGGAAATTCGACCTTCTCGATCATCGGGCCCGATGTCACCATCAAGGGCGACATCCATGCATCGGCCGATCTGCATGTCGACGGACGCGTGGAGGGCGATATCGCTTGCGCGTCGCTGGTGCAGGGCGAAGCGAGCGTCATCGTTGGATCGCTGGAGGCGGAAACCGCACGGCTGGCCGGCCATATCGCGGGTTCGATCCATGCGCGCGAGCTGGTGATCCTGCGCACCGCGCGGGTCGAGGGCGATGTGCATTACGATGCGCTGACCATCGAACAGGGCGCACAGGTTGACGGCCGGCTTTCGCACCGGGTTCCCGGGCAATCCCATGGCGGAAAGCAGGCGGATGACGCCGCCGCTCCGGTCAATCCCGATGATGACGAGCCGAGATTGACGCTGGCTGGCTGACAGCCGGCCGGCCACCGGGCCAGCTAATATATTCGACAGGAATGCGGGCGGGCGGGCTTACTCGCCCAGCACTTCCTTGCGCAGCGTCTTGCGATCCAGTTTGCCGATCACCGTCTTGGGCAGGGAATCGCGGATTTCCGCCCTTACCAGCCGTTCATGCTTGCCGAGATGGGCATTGGCCCATTTGCAAAGCGCATCCGCATCCGGGCGTTCCTCGTCTTCACGGCCTCCGGCGGCTTCATCGTTCAGCGTTACGAAGGCCGCCGGCAGTTCGCCGTGATACTCATCGGGCACACCGATAACGAGCGCTTCCTTGACCCAGGGATGCTGCAGCAGGACCACCTCAACCTGGCTGGGGAAGACCTTGAAGCCACCGACCGTGATCATGTCCTTCGACCGGTCGACGATCCGGATATAACCCTGCGCGTCCACCGTCGCGATGTCGCCCGTCCGCAGCCAGCGTTCCCCATCGCGCATGGCAAAGGCGTTGGCGGCGGCATCCGGGCGATTCCAGTAGCCTTGCATGACCTGCGGCCCGCAAATGGCCAGTTCACCCGGCTCACCGGCCGGTGCGTCCAGCGCGGGGTCTTCCTTGTCGAGCAGGCGAACCCTGGTGCGCGGGATCGGCTGGCCGATGGTCCCGATGCGGTTCTCGCCCTGATAGGGATTGGCGGCCACCACGCCTGAGCTTTCCGTCAGGCCATAGCCTTCGACCAGCCGTGCGCCCGTGACCTTCTCGAACCGGTCATGCAGCGGAACGGACAGGGCGGCGCCGCCCGAAATGCAGATCAGCAGGGATGAGAAATCCGTCTTCTCGATCCCGGGATTGTCCATCAACGCCTGGTACATCGTCGGCACGCCGGGAAAGGCGCTGGCGCGGACGCGCTGCAAGGTCTTCAGTGCCTGCCCGGCATCGAAGCGCGGCAGCATGGAAATGCAGCCCCCCTTCACCATCGTGCGGTTGAGCACACAGGTATTGGCGAAAACGTGGAACAGCGGCAGCACGCCCAGGATGATGTCCGGCCCATCGCGGAAGGGATCGATCGCATCGACCTGCCGCGCATTGGCCGTAAGGTTCTGGTGGCTGAGCATCGCCCCCTTCGGCGTTCCGGTCGTGCCCCCCGAATATTGCAGCAGGGCCAGGTCCGTCTCGGCATTCAGCGGAACCGGTTTGGGCGACGGATCGCCCAGCATCTCACGCCATGCCAGCAAATCGGGCCTGCGCGGCAGCGGCGAAAGCTGTTTTCGGCCGAGCACGCGCAACGCCAAGCCCTTCGCCCAGGGAAGCATTTCCGCCAGCCGGCCGACGACCAGGGTCTCGAGCGAGGAAACGTCCAGCACCTTGCATGCCGTGGGCAACAGCATCGGCACATCCAGCGTCACCAGCAGGCGGGTGCCCGAATCCTCGACCTGCGCGCGCAGTTCTTCCACCGTATAGAGCGGGGAGAAGTTCACTGCCGTCGCCCCGGCGATCATTGCGCCGTAATAGGCCGCGACATAGATCGGCACATTGGGCAGGAAAAGGCCGACGCGGTCCCCCTTTCCAATGCCCAGGCGCTGCAGGCCGGTGGCGAAGGAAAGCGCGGCGCGGTGCATGTCCGCATAGGAATAATGCCGCCCCATGAATTCCAGGAAATGCGCATCGGGATGCGCGGCCACGCTGCGCGCCAGCATTTCCGGCATCGTCAGCGGGGGAAGGTCGATATCCCAGCGATTGGGGTGGTTGTAGTGTTCGGCTGGCGGACGGAAGGCCAGATCCGGGGCTGCAGTGATGGGATCGGCACTACTGACATCCATGTAAGCGAGTGTGCCTTAACCGCCCGATTAGGGCAAGGGCCGATCTGCTCCAGAGAGCAGGAAACGGGCATGCGCCGGCTTCAAACGAAAACGCCCCCGGATTTCCGGGGGCGCAGTGCTTTTCGATAGGTGGCTATGCAGTTTGCAAACCCAAGCCGCTAACTGTGCTCTTCGGGTCTCCAGACTTCCCCACCTCCGCCCGTCCTGAGCTTGTCGAAGGAGGCGCGCTGAGGGGTGCAGTATCCCACCCAACCGTCCGTTTCAGCACGTCCTCGGAAGCGAAGCTTTCGCGCAGCGACACCAGCTGAGGGCGGGCGGATGGTGGTTTGTAAAATACTCAATCGCCTTTCGATAAGGGCGAAAGGGGAGGATCAGTCCTTCCCTTCAGCCTCCGCAGCGCGCTTGGCCACCAGCCATGCCTCGGCTTCGGCTTCCTGCGCGGCTTCGGCCGCAGCCTTCGTCGCGGCTTCACGCTCTGCCCGCAGTTCCTCGATCAGCGCCAGGCGATCATCACCCGAGCTGGCCTCTTCCTGTACGGATGTATCGATGCCGGCCTTTTTCGCGGCCTTGGAAACCACCGCATCCAGTTCGCGCTGCGAACAAAGGCCCAACGTGACCGGGTCCTTCGCCTGGATGTTCTGGATGTTCCAGTGGCTGCGATCGCGAATCGCGGCGATGGTATTGCGGGTAGTGCCGATCAGCTTGGAAATCTGGGCGTCCGAGATTTCAGGATGGCTGCGCAGAATCCATGCGATGCCGTCCGGCTTGTCCTGCCGCTTGGACACCGGCGTATAGCGCGGGCCCTTGGTGCGGCTGACCTGAACGGGCGCCTTCTGCATCTGCAGGACGTAGTTCGGGTTGGCCTGGCCACGCTCGATCTCGCTATGCGTCAGTTCGCCCGAGTGGATCGGATCGCGGCCTGTGTATTTGCTGCTGGCCAGGTCATCCGCCATGGCCTGCACTTCAAGGATGTGCAGTCCGCAGAACTCGGCAATCTGCTCAAAGCCCAAGGCGGTATTGTCGACCAGCCAGGACGCGGTGGCGTGCGGCATCAGCGGTTTGGTGTTGGACATTACGTTCTCTCCGCCCGCCTGCGCGGGCCCAAAATATAAGGGCCGCCCCTTCCGGAGCGGCCGCTTGCGCCCACTATCTAGGGCATCGACGCCGATTGGGCAAGCGGCACTGGGCCCGGCGTTGCATTCCCCCGCACTGTGTCATGCGGCGCGGGGCAGGATCGATGGCGCTGGCGACGGGCGCGGACAGGCCAGCGCCTCCAGGAACTGGCGGGCGCTTTCCTCCCAGGTGAAGCGCCGCCCATGCGCCAGGCAATCCTCGCGATCCAGCGCCAGCGCGCCAGCGATCGCCGTTTCCAGATTCTCGTCCATCGCGCCGCTCCGGCGGCAGAGTATGTCCACCGGACCCGTCACCGGATAGGCCGCCACGGGCGTTCCGCAAGCCAGCGCCTCGATGATGACCAGCCCGAAAGTGTCCGTCCTGCTGGGAAACACGAATACGTCGGCCCCGGCATAGCAGGCCGCCAGCGCCGCGCCCGTCTGCCGGCCCAGGAAGTGCGCCTCGGGAAATGCCGCACGCAGCCGCGCCAGTTCCGGCCCGTCGCCCACCACCACTTTCGAACCCGGATGACCTGTGCGCAGGAAGGCCTCGATGTTCTTCTCCACCGCGACGCGCCCCACATAGAGCTGGATCGGGCGCGGCAGGTCCCAGTAGAAATCGGGTGGCTCGATCCCGGGGGCAAAGTGCGCGAGGTCGACCCCGCGGCTCCATTCGCGCAGATTGGCCAAGCCATGCGTGGCCAGATCGTCCCTCACGCCCTGAGTGGCCACCATGATCCCGTCGGAGGGTCGGTGGAACCAGCGTATGTAGGACCAGAAGAGCCTGGCCGGCAGACCGGTGCGGCGCGCGACGTATTCCGGGAAATGCGTATGATAGGCGGTGGTGAACTGCCTCCCTCGCGCCACGCAATGGCGCCGTGCGGCAAGACCCAGCGGGCCTTCGGTCGCGATATGCACCGCATCGGGCGCGAACGCCTCGATCCGCCGGCCTACGCCCCGGCTGCCGGCAAGGGCCAGGCGAATTTCGGAATAGGACGGGCACGGTATCGAGCGATACTGATCCGGCGAGATCACCAGCAGTTCGTGGCCCCACCCCTCCAGCAGGCCGGTGATGGCCTGCAACGTGCGGACCACTCCGTTCACTTGCGGCGACCATGCATCGGTGATGAGGGCGATGCGCATGCGATGAGCCTTCAGGCCGCCCGGGCCAAAGCGGCGGTTTCCGCCGCCTTGTCTGCCGATGCGGCCTCGCGCCGGGCGATTTCCTCCGGCCAGTGGAGGATTTCCATCCGCCCGTCGAAATGTTCGACCAGCGCATTGCAGCCTTCTACCCAGTCACCATCGTTCCAGTATTCGATGCCGTCGAAATCGCGGAACTCCGCCGTGTGGATATGACCGCACACCACGCCGTCCACGCCGCGCTGGCCCGCCGCCCGGGCAACGATCTCCTCGTAGCGGGAGATGAATTCGACCGCGTTCTTGACCTTGTGCTTCGCCATCTTGGAAAGCGACCAGTAGGACAGGCCGAATTTGCGACGCACCGCGTTCACATGGCGGTTGAGGCCCATCAGCAGCGTGTAGGCCGCGTCGCCGATGAATGCGAGCCAGCGATGCGCGAGCATCACCGCATCGAATTCATCCCCGTGCAGCACCATCAGGCGGCGCCCATCGGCGGTGTCGTGGAAAGCGGCACGGCGGATCTCGACCCCGCCGAAGCTCAGCCCCGTGAACTGGCGAAACATCTCGTCATGATTGCCGGGAATATAGACGACGCGCGTGCCACGCTTGGCCCGCTTCATGATGCGCCAGACGATGTCATTATGCGCATCGGGCCAGTAGAACTTCTTCTTCAGCCGCCACCCGTCGATAATGTCGCCCACCAGGTACATCGTCTCGGAATCGGTGTTGTCCAGGAAATCGATCAGCAGGTTGGCGTTGCAACCCTTCGTGCCGAGATGGACATCGGAAATCCAGATCGTGCGGAAACGCCGCCGTCCCTCGGGCGGTGGCTCCGGCGTTGCGGGCTCACGCGGGATGAAATCGGACAGGGCAGCCACCGCCGCACCGCCATCGGAACCGGAATTATCGCCTTCGCCAAACATGAGGGGCGCTCCTCGCAAAGCTGTTGCAGGCCTTGCGCCTCATGAAGCGTTATTGTGACAGGCGATTCACAGTTCGGGGACAGTTCCGCGACTCAAGCGCGCGGGATCGTCACTCCATCGTCACATAACCAGGCAGGCTGGCGACCCGATCGAGCCATGCGCAGACATGGGCCTGGTCGGCCAGGCGAAAACCTCCGCCCTCGGCAACATGGGTATAGGCGTAGAGCGCGATGTCGGCGAGCGTGGCGGTAGGCCCCACCAGCCAGTCGTTCCGTTTCAGATGCTGGTCCATCAGTTCTAGCGCCACTTCACCCGCGATCCGCTTCAACGGGATCTGCGCCTTCTGCACATCGGACAGATGCGCTTCACCCACGAAGCAGAACCAGAAGCGCAAGGTCGCGATATTGGGTTCGTGATTATACTGTTCGAAGAACATCCAGCGCAACATGTCAGCCCGGGCGAAGCGGTCTTCCGGCACCAGGCGCGATCCTTCGGCCAGATAGAAGCAGGCCGCATTGCTTTCGGGCAGGAACCGGTCGCCCACCTGCAGAACCGGGATGCGACCATTGGAATTCACCCGGGCCAGGAAATCCGGCATCCGGGTTTCACCCTTCATCATGTCATAGCTGCGGCGGTCCAGCGGCAGGCCGAGCAGCGCGGCCGTGAGGCGAATCTTGTAGCAATTGCCGCTGCGGGGATCCTCGTGAAGGACCAGCTTCTGCTCATCCGGCAAACTGCCCATCTCACACCTCCAGAACTATCTTCCCCACATGTTCGCCCGCTTCCATCCGGGCATGCGCGGCGCCGGCTTCTTCCAACGGGTAGGTCCGGTCCATCACCGGCCGCAGACTGCCGCCAGCCACCAGGGGCCACACGACTCGTGCGATCTCTTCCGCCAGCAAGGTTTTGAAGACATCGCTGCGCGGACGCAGGGTCGATCCCGTCAACGTCGCGCGGCGGACCATCAGGGCCGCCATGTTGATTTCCGCCTTTGCGCCGCCCAGCACGGCAATGGTCACGTGCCGGCCGTCTTCCGCCAGGCATTTGAGATTACGCGGGACATAATCGCCCGCGACCATGTCCAGCACCAGTTCCACGCCCTTTCCGTCGGTGAAACCTCTCACTTCCTCGACAAAGTCCTGCTCGCGATAGTTGATCGCAAGGTCCGCGCCGATCTGGCGGGCGGCAGCGCATTTATCCTCGCTGCCGCAGGTCGTGATCACGGTGAGGCCGAACAGCTTGCCCAGCATGATCGCCATCGATCCGATCCCGCTGGTGCCGCCATGCACCAGCAGCGTCTCCCCTTCGCAGGCCCAACCGCGTTCGAACACGTTGTGCCATACGGTGAACAGGGTTTCGGGCAAGGCAGCCGCCTGATCCAGCGGCAAACCTGCGGGAACAGGCAGGCAATGGCCTGCCTGCGCCAGGCAGTACTGGGCATAGGCGCCACCCGTCACCAGCGCGCAGACCTGCTGGCCAAGCAACGTCGTATCGACACCTTCACCGATCGCCACCACTTCACCCGCCAGTTCGAGCCCGGGAATCGGGGACGCGCCCGGCGGCGGCGGATAGAAACCCTGGCGCTGGATCACGTCCGGCCGGTTCACACCGGCAAAGGCGGTGCGGATCAGCACCTGCCCCTGGCCCGGCAAGGGCACCGGCAGCGTTTCCGGGCGCAGCACATCCGGCCCACCCGGCGCTTCGAAGCCCATCGCCATCATCGTTTCGGGAAATTCACCTGCCATGCCCACCCCAGACTGTGGCCAGCCGACCACCTGAAAACCCGAACTCCACAAAGGAGCACTCCTGACCATTGACAGAAAGTACGCGCAATTGCGATGCTGCACCGCAATGGATGAAGACGATCTCCCCAGACGGCGTGGAGATGCCGCCGATCAGCTTTCGAAAGAGAGCCTGGATTCCTATTCCCAGGATGAACTGGCCAGTCGCATCGCTCAGCTTGAAGCGGAAATTGCACGGGTGAAGGCCCATCGCGACAAGGCATCGGCCCACAGGCTGGCAGCCGACGCCCTGTTCAAGCCGAAGGCGACCCTCTGATGCCGGCCGCCCCCTCCAATTCCGGCGGCAGCGCACCATATAGATTGAAGTCCGGTGATTCTGGGCCATTCAGCAACTGGCCATCCAAGCCGCCGGAAACCTTGTCCGTCTACCTGATCCGTCAACCGGCGGGTCGCTTCCTCGACTGAAAGTCAATCGAATGCCAAGCTTTGCCCAGAGCCTTGAAAAGACACTGCACAACGCGCTCCAGGCCGCCACCGAACGAGCGCACGAATATGCGACGCTGGAACATCTCCTGCTTGCGCTTGTCGAAGATGCCGACGCCGCCGAGGTGATGACCGCCTGCGGCGTCGACCTGGGCGAGCTGACCGAAGTGGTGAAGCAGTATCTCGACCAGGAATATCAGTCGCTGAAGACCGAGGACGAGACCGATCCCCAGCCCACCGCCGGGTTCCAGCGGGTGATCCAGCGCGCGATTCTGCATGTCCAGTCTTCGGGCAAGGATACTGTCACCGGCGCCAACGTGCTGGTGGCCCTGTTTTCGGAACGCGATTCCTACGCGGTCTATTTCCTGCAACAGCAGGACATGAGCCGGCTCGATGCGGTGAGCTATATCAGCCACGGTATCGGCAAGGGCGGCCGCCAACTGGAGAACCGGAATTCCGGCGGCGCGGAGGAACCGCCGCAGCAGGCCGAGGAGAAGAGCGACAAGTCCAAGAAGGATTCCGCGCTCGACCAGTTCACCGTCAACCTCAACCAGCGCGCGCTGGACGGCAAGATCGACCCCCTGATCGGGCGTGGCCCGGAAGTGGACCGGACAATCCAGATCCTGTGCCGCCGGTCCAAGAACAACCCGCTCTATGTGGGCGATCCGGGCGTGGGCAAGACAGCCATCGCCGAAGGCCTGGCCCGCAAGATCGTGGAAGGCGACGTGCCCGAAGTGCTGGCCGAAGCGGTGATCTATTCGCTCGACATGGGCAGCCTGCTGGCCGGCACCCGCTATCGCGGCGATTTCGAAGAACGGCTGAAGCAGGTCGTCTCCGAACTCGAGAAGATGCCGCACGCGGTGCTGTTCATCGACGAAATCCACACGGTTATCGGCGCCGGCGCCACCAGCGGGGGGGCGATGGATGCATCCAACCTGCTCAAGCCCGCGCTGTCCAACGGCTCGATCCGCTGCATCGGTTCGACCACCTACAAGGAGTTCCGCAACCACTTCGAAAAGGACCGCGCATTGCTGCGCCGGTTCCAGAAGATCGACGTGAACGAACCCACGGTGGAAGACACGATCAAGATCCTGCGCGGCCTGCGCACGGCCTTCGAGGAACATCACAAGGTCAAGTACACGCCGGATGCGATCAAGACCGCGGTGGAGCTTTCGGCACGCTACATCAACGATCGCAAGTTGCCCGACAAGGCGATCGACGTGATCGACGAGGTGGGCGCGATGCAGATGCTGGTCCCGCCCAGCAAGCGGAAGCGCAAGATCACCTCGCGCGAGATCGAGGCGGTGATCGCCACCATGGCGCGCATCCCGCCCAAGACCGTGAGCAGCGACGACAAGAAGGCGCTGGAAACGCTGGAGAAGGATCTCAAGCGCGTGGTCTTCGGGCAGGACAAGGCGATCGAAGTGCTTTCGACCGCGATGAAGCTGTCCCGCGCGGGCCTGCGCGATCCGGACAAGCCGATCGGCAGCTTCCTGTTCTCCGGCCCCACCGGCGTCGGCAAGACGGAAGTCGCCCGCCAGCTCGCCAACATCATGGGCATTCCGCTGCAGCGCTTCGATATGTCGGAATATATGGAACGCCACAGCGTTTCCCGCCTGATCGGCGCGCCTCCCGGCTATGTCGGCTATGACCAGGGCGGCCTGCTGACCGATGCCGTGGACCAGCAGCCGCACAGCGTGCTGCTGCTCGACGAGATCGAGAAGGCACACCCGGATCTGTTCAACATCCTGCTGCAGGTGATGGATAATGGCCGCCTGACCGACCATCACGGCAAGACGGTGGACTTCCGCAATGTCGTGCTGGTGATGACGACCAATGCCGGCGCGGCCGACATGGCGCGGCAGGGCATCGGCTTCGGCGACGTGTCCAAGGAGGATGCGAGCGACGAGGCGGTGAAGCGGATGTTCAGCCCTGAGTTCCGCAACCGTCTGGATGCGATCGTGCCCTTCGCCTATCTGGGCCAGGATACGGTCAGCCGGGTGGTCGACAAGTTCATCCTGCAGCTGGAACTGCAACTGGCCGACCAGAACGTGCACATCCAGTTCGACGGCGATGCCCGCGAATGGCTGGGCAAGCGCGGTTATGACCGCCTGTATGGCGCCCGCCCGATGGCACGGCTCATCCAGGACAAGGTCAAGCAGCCGCTGGCCGAGGAACTGCTGTTCGGCAAGCTGGCCAATGGCGGCGAAGTGCATGTGAGCGTGAAGGAGGAAAAGCTCAATTTCGAGCTTACCCCCGCGCCGCCGAAGGAAGACAGGAAGCGCAAGCCGGCGGCCCGGAAGGCACCGCCGAAAAAGAACCCCGCCGCCAAGGCGGATGAAGGCACCGGGGCCGAGGACTGACAGCGAGTCAACGGCACCGGCCTGACTTCAACGGGCGGGACGGGGCGATACCGGTGTGGAACCGGTCGCCCCTCCCGCCCATTTCATGCCTGTCATGATCGCCGATTTCTCCTGGATCCGGTCCGAGCCGCACGGGATCCACATCCTTCCCGCCGATAGCTGGATCGATCCGGTCCACCCGGTTGCGCACGCGCTGGTCACCCACGGCCATGCGGACCATGCGCGCGGCGGCCACGGGGTGACGGTGGCAACACCGGAAACGCTGGCCATCATGAAACTGCGCTATGCCACCGACGAGGGTGCGCAACCCGTATCCTATGGCGAGAGCATAAAACTGCGCGGCGGGGTGACGGCCACCTTCATCCCGGCCGGGCATGTACTGGGCTCCGCACAAATCCTGCTGGAGCACGCAGGCGAGCGAGTGGTGGTGACAGGCGATTACAAGCGCCGCCCAGATCCCACCTGTCCGCCTTTCGAAGTGACGCCATGCGACATCCTGGTGACGGAGGCGACCTTCGGCCTGCCGCTTTTCATCCATCCCCCCATTGCCGAGGAGATCGGCAAGCTGATCGCGCGGCTGGCGGCCAACCCGGACCGCTGCGTGCTGGTAGGCGCCTATGCGCTGGGCAAGGCGCAGCGGGTGATCGCCGAACTGCGGGCAGCCGGTCATCACGATCCGATCTATCTCCATGGCGCAATGGAGCGAATGTGCCGCCTTTACCAGGAATGGGGGATCGATCTTGGCGAGCTGCGCCTGGTGACCGATCACGACAGGGACGCCATGCGCGGCAGCGTGGTGATCTGCCCCCCTTCCGCGCTCAACGATCGCTGGAGCAGGCGCCTGCCCGATCCCATAACCGCCATGGCCAGCGGCTGGATGCAAGTGCGCCAGCGGGCCCGGCAGCGCAATGTGGAGCTTCCGCTGGTCATTTCCGACCATGCGGACTGGCATGAACTGACCCGCACGATCGAGGAAGTGAACCCGGCCGAGAGCTGGATCACCCATGGGCGGGAAGAGGCGCTGCTGCGCTGGTGTGAGCTCAACCAGCGCCAAGCCCGGGCGCTGGCGCTGGTCGGCTATGAGGACGAGGATGACTGAGGTGAGCCGGATACGCGCCCTTCGACAGGCTTGGGGCGGGCGGGGCTTCAATCTGGTCCCCAATTCCAAATCCGCTCGTGCTGAGCCCGTCGAAGCATGCACGCTGCCCGGGCCCCAGGCCTGATGGAACGCTTTGCCGCCCTCGTCGACGCGCTGGTCTACACCCGCAGCCGCAACGGCAAGCTGGACCTTATCGCGGATTACCTGCGCACCACGCCCGATCCGGATCGCGGCTGGGCCCTGGCCGCGCTGACCGAAGGCCTCGATTTTCCCGCGGTGAAGGCGGGCACCATCCGCGGCTTGATGCATGAGCGGATCGATCCGGTCCTGTGGACGCTGAGCCGCGATTTCGTGGGCGACACGGCTGAGACCGCCAGCCTGTTGTGGCCCGAACCGCCCGGCGACCGCCTGCCACCGCCCACCGTAAGCGAAGCCGTGGATCTGCTGCGCGGGATGACGCGTGTCTCAGTCATGTCCGATCTGCCGCGCCTGCTCGACAGGCTGGACGCCACCGGCCGCTTCGCGCTGATAAAGCTGGCCACCGGTGCGATGCGGATCGGCATCTCCGCTCGCCTGGCCAAAGTCGCCTTCGCGCAGGCCTTCGGCGTTCCGGTGGATGAGGTGGAGGAATACTGGCACGGGCTGGAGCCGCCCTATACCCCGCTGTTCCATTGGGCAGCCGATGGCGGAGCGCCGCCCGACACGGAAAACCTCCCGCTGTTCCGCCCCTTCATGCTGGCCCATCCGCTGGAGGATGCCGAACTCGACCTCACCCAATATGCCGCCGAATGGAAGTGGGACGGTATCCGCGTGCAACTGGTCCATGCCGGGGGTGAAACCCGCGTCTATTCACGGTCCGGCGAAGATATTTCGGGCAGTTTTCCCGAAATGGCGGCCGCGCTGCAATTCCCGGCCGTGCTCGACGGCGAACTGCTGGTGCGCGGGAGCCATCAGGGGGGCGAGGAAGGCGGTGCAGCCAGCTTCAATGCCCTGCAGCAGAGGCTGGGGCGCAAGAGCGTATCGAAGAAGATGCTGGGGGAATATCCGGCTTTCGTGCGCCTGTATGACGTCCTGATCCTGGATGGAGAGGACGTGCGTGGCCTGACCTGGGAAATGCGGCGTCGGCGGCTGGAAGAAATGATGCCTCGCCTGCCCGCCGAACGCTTCGACCTGTCCCGTATTGTGGAGGCGCAGGATTTCGCCAGCCTCACCGCCCTGCGCGCCAATGCCCGCGACGATGCGATCGAGGGGCTGATGCTGAAGCGCCGGGACTCCCCCTATGTCGCGGGGCGGCGCACCGGTCTATGGTACAAGTGGAAGCGCGATCCGCTGCTGATCGATTGCGTGCTGATGTATGCCCAGCGCGGCAGCGGCAAACGATCGAGCTTCTATTCCGACTACACTTTTGGCTGTTGGGATGGCGATCCGGATGAAGGCGCGGAACTGCTTCCGGTGGGCAAGGCCTATTTCGGCTTCTCGGACGAGGAGTTGAAATGGCTGGACCGCCATGTCCGCAACCACACCGTCAACCGCTTTGGCCCCGTGCGCGAAACCGACCGGAGCCTGGTGTTCGAGGTGGCGTTCGATTCCGTGCATCTCAGCAAGCGCCATAAGTCCGGCGTGGCCATGCGTTTTCCCCGCATCAGCCGCATCCGCAGCGACAAGCCCGCGCATGAGGCGGACCGCATCAGCGCATTGAAGGCCCTGATCCGCGATTGATTGCCGATTTTGAGCAGGATCAAGGCGCTCGCCGACCCGATCCCGCACGGAAAGGCTCGCAAGAAGCCTGCCGGAAGGAAACACGCAAATGGCAACCGCAGCGCATCCACCGGCCGCAAGCCCGTTCGCACGGCTTGGCGGAAGTGACGTCATGGAGCGGATCGTCAACCGCTTCTACGACCTGATGGAAGAGGATCCCGCCTATGCACGGCTGCGTGCGCTGCATGCAGCGGATCTTTCGCCGATGCGCCGCTCGCTGGCCGGATTCCTCACCGGCTGGGCCGGCGACCCGCGCGACTGGTTCGAGGAGAATCCCGACAAGTGCATGATGAGCATGCACGCCGCCTTCCCGATCGATCGCGATACGGCCGGCCAATGGGCCGACGCGATGGAGCGCGCCATCAATGAATGCGATCCGGAGGATCATGACGTCGCCCGGCTGATCTCGGAACGTCTTGGCACGATTGCGCGGGCCATGGCGCGCAACTAACTGATTGCGAACACTCCCGATTGAGGCTCGCCGATCAGTGGGCTACAGACCGTTCATGCAACGCCTCGCCCCCGCTCAACGCCGCCTGGCCATCTCTCTGGCGGCTTTGGCCGGCTTTGTGGACAGTATCGGCTTCCTGTCTGCGGGCGGCTATTTCTTCTCCTTCATGTCCGGCAACACAACGCGGCTGGCGGTCGATCTCGCCACGGATCGCCCTGCCGCCGTGTTGCCCGCCCTGCTGATTCTGGGCTTTACCTGCGGTGTTTTCATCGGCGCGGTGGTGGCGCTGAAAAGCGGGCCATGGCAGGCGCGCAACGTGCTCGCCCTGGTTGCGATCCTGCTGATCGCCAGCATGGGTTTCAGCTTCTCGGGCGCAGCTTTCCCGGCCCTTTCAGGCATGGTCCTCGCCATGGGAGCGCTCAATAACGCGTTCCAGCGCGAGGGGTCGAGTTCATTCGGCCTCACCTACATGACCGGTGCGGTCGTCCGCTTCGCACAAGGGTTGGCCTATCGTCTCTGCGGGCGGAAAACAGAGGGCTTCGGCGGGTTGCTGGCATTGTGGGCCGCGCTGGCCGGAGGTGCCGTCCTGGGTGCGTTTGCCCATCTCGGCCTGGGGATGGCCAGCATTTCCGCAGCCGCTGCCCTGGCGATCGCCACCCTCATCGCGGCAATGCTGGTCGGGCCTGACCGCCGCGATCAGGCTTGAGCCAGTGCGAACTGTTTTTCCCGGGAAGTTGCGCCGCGCAACAAGGTGAGACGTGACGGCGCGACGCCAAGCGCCTTGGCCAGCAAGGCCCGCACCGCCACATTCGCTTCGCCATCCTGGGGTTTGGCACGCACCTTCGCGGTCAGGCGCCCGTCCGCGATTTCCAATGCCTCGACCCGCGCGCCCGGCGTGACCCGCACCGCAAACCGGCCGTCAGCATCCGTCAGGGCAAGGATCGCGCCGGCGGGTGGAAGTTCAGCTTTCGGGCGAGCCATCGGACAGCGCGGCAGCGTGGTGCCGCGCATTCTCCACGTAATGGGTCACACCCTTCTGCATTTCGGCAATCGCAATGTCCGGCAGATCGCGCAGATAGGTGGCCGGGCGGCCGACCCACAGTTGGCGCGGCTCGATCACCTTGCCTGACGTCAACATGGCGCCCGCGCCCAGCATCCCGTCCGAACCAATGCGGCAGCCATCCATCACGATGGCGCCCAGCCCCACGAAGGCTCGGTCTTCCAGCACGCAGCCATGCACCATGGCGAGGTGGCCGATCAGCACATCCTCCCCGATCAGCGTGGGGTATCCGGCCGCGTTTCGCGAACCGGGGCCTTCGCAATGGATCACGGTGCCATCCTGCACGTTGCTGCGCGCACCGATCACGATGCGGTTAACATCCGCCCGGATCGTGCAATTGTACCAGATGCTGGCATCCGGCCCGATCTCCACATCCCCGATGATGCGGCACCCCGGCGCCACGAAGGCGGAATCGTGGATGCGGGGCGCCTTGCCGTGAATCGCCAGGATCGTCACATCATCGCGCATCATCATGCCTTCTCCCATTCGGCCCGGTCGATCGAATAAACGATCGTATCGCGAAACGGCGCTTCGCTTCGCAGATCCGCGTAATCCAGTTCTTCACGCCGCCGCATGCCCAGGCATTTCATCAAGCCCCAACTGGGTGAATTTTCGATCACGGTAAGGGCAACGATCTGCCGCGCGCCGAAGATACGGAAGCCTGCCGCCAGCGAAGCTTGTGCCGCTTGCTTCGCATAACCGTGGCCCCACGCATCCTCGCGCAAGCGCCAGCCGATCTCGAACTCTCCGGGAACGGTGCTGGCGGGCGCATCGGCACGCTTGATACCGCAGAAGCCCAGGATCTCACTGGCCAGGTGACCGCCATCCGCCTTGCGCTCGACCAGCCAGAAGCAGTGGCCGTATTCCTTGCGGCACGCCTCGATCCGCCGGCGTTGCGACTCCATCCCTTCGGGTGAAAAAACGCCGCCCAGCCATTGCATGACAGCGGGCGTGTTGGTGAGCCGGAAAAACTCGGGCCAATCTCCTTCGCCCCAGTCCCGCAGGATAAGCCGGTCGGTCGCCAGTCGGAATTCAGCCATTCAGCAGCCTTGCCGCAAGCGGCGCATGATAGGTGAGCACTCCGGAACAGCCAGCGCGCCGGAAGGCCAGCAATGTCTCAAGGACCAGATCTTCGCGCTTGCCTGCACCGGCAGCCGATGCTGCCTCGATCATCGCATATTCGCCGCTCACCTGGTAAGCGAACACCGGCACTTCGAACCGTTCCTTTACCCGGCGTACGATGTCGAGATAGGGCAGGCCCGGCTTGACCATCACGCTGTCCGCCCCTTCGGCGATATCCAGCGCCACTTCGCGCAAGGCTTCCTCCGCATTGGCCGGGTCCATCTGGTAGGTCTTCTTGTCGCCCTTCAACAAGCCGCCCGAACCCACGGCATCGCGGAACGGGCCATAGAAGGCCGAAGCATATTTGGCGGCATAGCTCATGATCTGGACATTGGCATGGCCATCCGCTTCCAGTGCTGCCCGCACCGCGCCGATCCGCCCATCCATCATGTCGGACGGCGCGATGATGTCCGCACCGGCAGCGGCCTGGTTGAGCGCCTGGCCCACCAGCACATCCACGGTCGCATCGTTGAGCACATAGCCTGCATCGTCGACCAGCCCGTCCTGTCCGTGGGACGTATACGGATCGAGCGCCACGTCAGTCAGCACGCCGATATCGTTGCCGCAGGCATCGCGGATCGCGCGGATCGCGCGGCACATAAGATTGTCGGGATTCAACGCTTCCGCGCCGTCCTCGCTCCGCCGGTCGGGCTGGGTGTTGGGGAACAGCGCAATGCAGGAGATGCCCAGGGCAACCGCTTCCCGCGCCCGCCCGGCAATCCCGTCAACCGACCAGCGCGAAACGCCCGGAAGCAATGCGATCGGTTCTTCCACCCCCGCCCCTTCGGTCACGAAGAGCGGCCAGATGAAATCTGCCGGCGTCAGCACTGTTTCGCGATGGAGTGCACGGCTCCAGGCGCTGGCGCGCGGACGGCGCAGGCGAGTGGCGGGATAGCTGGCTGTCATGGCAGGTTCCCTGCCGGAAATTATGGCTCTGCGCAATTATTGGCGGCGGTGGCTGCCTCAGCGAATCTCGCGTGGGCGCTGCACCCGGTCGATCTCGCGACCCGGCGTCTCGGATGTTTCAGCGGCAGGCACGAGGCTGGCAAGCGCCGCCCCGGGCTGGATCTGCTGCAACTGGCTCAGTTGCGCGCGAAACGCCGCCAATTCCTTGCCGGACAGGGTCGCCCGCGTAACGAACTGGACGCTCGCCGGATTCACCGTCTTGCCGTTGCGGTACATCTCGTAATGGAGGTGGGGGCCGGTCGAAAGACCCGTGGACCCCACATAGCCGATAACCTGCCCGCGGCGGACCTGCTGGCCTGATCGCACGGAAATACGGCTCATATGCGCATAACCGGTGCCCAGCCCGCCGCCATGGGAAAGCTTCACGAAATTGCCGTGCCCGCCATGGCGCCCGGCAAACTGGACCGTACCATCGGTCACCGCATAGATCGGCGTGCCATAGGCTGCCTTGAAGTCCATGCCCGCATGCATCCGCTTGTAACCCAGGATGGGATGGCGGCGCATGCCGTAATTGGATGAAACGCGGCCAGGGACCGGGGCCAGAAGGCCGCTTTTCTGCTCGCCCATGCCGGATGCCTCGTAAAACACGCCATCCTTGCCCCAGCGCATCAGTTGGACGCGGGGTTTCCCGCCCCGGATCACGCCGGCATAGAGCAACTCACCGGCTTCCACTTCGCCCGTCGCGGCGCGCTTGTACGAAACGACCAGGTCGAACTCGTCATTCGCGCCCAGCGAGGATTCGATATCCATCTGGCCCGCCAGCGTCCGCAGATACGCCTGCACCGCCGTGGCCGGCGCCCCGGCCGCACGCGCAGAGCGGTACAGGCTCGGCCCGATCCGCCCGCGAATGCGCAAGGGTGTGGCATCGACATGGATGGGACGCGGCACGAGCGCCAGCGCACCGTTGCGACGTTCCAGCGCCAGTTCGAGATCGAAGCGGGCGCGAAACGCCAGGGAATCGAGGGGACGAGGCTGCCCGCTATCCGTGCGGCGGCCCAGGACGATATCCACTTTGGTGCCTGGTGTGATTTCGGACAGCGGCATGGCCGATGCGATCATGCCGGCCACATTCGCTGCTTCACCGGCGCCAACACCCGCGCGCTGGAGCATGCGGACAAAACTGTCGCCCTGCGCCAGGGTCGCCATCACCTCCACACTGGGGCGTTCAGGCGCGCTGGCAAGCGGGATGACCGCGCTGGTCGGCGCCATCCGGCGGCCGGTATCGCCCCCCAGCGCCAGCGGCATGATCATCTGGCTGCGGAACTCATCGCGTTCCGCCTGTGCGATCGACATGGGCGGAGCGGCTTCCACCGCGGAAAGATCGGGCCAGAACACCAGCGACAGGGCGGCAAGTCCGAACATCGTCCCTGCGCCCCTGAACCAGCGGGCGCTGCCGATATCTTCGGCAAGGTCAGGCACCAGATCGACTTCGGAGAACCACAGCGAAACGCGTTCGCGCCACTGGCCATAGCGATCCGCCGTAGAGCCGAAGCGGGTCAGCACGCGCTTTTCTGGAGCTTCCGAAATCAGGGCGTGCGAAAGCTGCGCGACGGATGCGTCGCCCCCGCTTTCACCGTGGGCGTACGACCCGGCCAACCCCTGATAGTTCGGCTTGAACAAAAGCCCTCCAGCTCACTTCGTCGCGGTCCGTGCAAACGGTGGCAAGGGTGCGACCCGATCCCGGACGCACATCTGGCGGAAATGCATGCACCTCGAAAGTTAACTTGCGCCTAATTTCGGTGGATTGCGCCCGACGCGCGGTTAGTTGTTGAGTCATCAACCGGCGAAGTTGCGAACGGACGCTACCCCTGCCACATTCCGGTTGTGAGCAACCGCCCTTCCGACAGCCGCGTGAAGGCCGTGCTCGGCCCGACCAACACCGGCAAGACTCATCTCGCGATCGAACGCCTGTGCGCCCACTCGTCCGGCGCGATCGGTTTTCCGCTGCGGCTGCTGGCGCGCGAAGTCTATGACAAGGTCCGCGCGATCAAGGGCGACAAGTCGGTCGCACTGATCACCGGGGAAGAGAAGATAGAACCGCCCCAGGCGCGCTGGCTGCTTTGCACGGCCGAGGCGATGCCGGTTCAACGCAATGGCGAAGGGCGCGACCTGGCCTTCGTGGCGCTGGATGAGGCGCAACTGGCCGCAGATCCGGAGCGCGGCCATGTCTTCACCGACCGGCTGCTCAATGCGCGCGGCAGGGAAGAGACCATGCTGCTGGGTTCCGCAACGCTGAAACCGATGGTGAAAGCCCTGGTGCCCGGCGTGGAGATCGTCAGCCGACCACGCTTCTCGACACTTTCCCACGCCGGCAGCGCGAAGCTGTCGCGACTGCCGGCCCGCAGCGCCATCGTGGCCTTCTCGGCAGAGCAGGTATATGCGGTGGCCGAGATGTTGAAGCGCTTCCGCGGCGGAGCAGCGGTGGTGATGGGGGCGCTTTCCCCGGAAACCCGCAACCGCCAGGTCGAGCTCTTCCAGTCAGGCGAAGTCGACTACATCGTCGCCACCGATGCCATCGGCATGGGCCTGAACCTTGACGTCACCCATGTGGCATTTGCGGGACTGAGCAAATTCGATGGCGTGCGACAGCGCCGCCTTACTCCCGCCGAAATGGCGCAGATCGCCGGGCGTGCCGGCCGCCATCAGAAGGATGGGACTTTCGGGACGCTCGCCGGTGGCGGCAAGGAAGGACGAGGCGGCAGGCCGGTGGAGTTCACCGAGGAGGAAGTCCACGCAATCGAGGAACACCGCTTCGCCCCGCTGACCCATCTTTTCTGGCGGGAAGCCGACCCGCGTTTTGACGATCTGGATACGTTGATCGGCGATCTGGAAGCCAAGCCCGCCGAACCGCAACTGGCGCCCGCGCCCGAAGCAATCGACCTGGCAGTACTGAGGCGGCTGTCGGAGGAGGCGGAGATCGCAGGAGCGCTTCGCTCGCCCGGGCAGGTTCGGCGTTTCTGGGATGCCTGCTCGCTACCGGATTTCCGCCAGCAAGGGGTGGAAATGCATTCCCGCTTCGTCGCGCGCCTGTGGCAGGAACTCCGGCACGGCCATATCGGCGGGGACTATGCCGCCGCCAGGATTGCCGAGCTGGACAATCCGGATGGGGATATCGATGCGCTGCAGGGCCGCATCGCCGCGATCCGCAGCTGGGCCTATATCGCACAGCGGCCTGACTGGCTGCAGGCGAAAGAGGAAATGGCCCACCGGGCAAGGGCGGCCGAAGCGCGTCTTTCCGATACTTTGCATCAAAGGCTCACTGAACGTTTCGTCAATCGCCGGACCGCTGTATTGATGAAAACCATGGGTAAGGATGCGGAACTTTTAAAAGTGGAACTCGCCGAGGACGGAATCGTCTCGGTGGAGGGCGAAGCGATCGGCCATCTGGATGGCTTTCGCTTCGTGGTGGATGCCAACGCCGGGCATGAGGATCGCAAGCTGCTGCTCGCCGCTGCGGAGAAGCATCTCCCCCTGCTGCTGTCGCGAAAGGCGGCCGCACTTGTCGCTAGCGAGCTGGGCGAGCTGACGATTGCCGGTGGCCTGATCCAGCGCGATGGGCAGGCAGTTGGCAGGCTGGTTCCGACCAAGGACATCACCCGTCCGCGCATTGAACTCGCGAAGGAACTCAACCCGCTGGCCCCGGCACAGCGCGAGCGCCTGGCCGAGGCGCTGGCCCATTGGCTGGAAGGCGAACTTACGCCGCTGGCCTCCTTGCGCAAGCTTGAGGAGGCGAGCCGTGATGCCGAAACGGGCAGTGAGGTTCGCGCGTTGCTGCTGCAACTGATAGCCGGCACGGGAACGATCCCGCGTGAGACAGCCGGGCTGGCCCATGTCCCGAAGGAAAAACGGCCGCTGCTTCGCAAGCTGGGCGTCACTATCGGCGCACTGGATGTTTTTGCGCCTGCACTGCTGAAACCAGCCCCCCGCCGCATTTTGAATGCGATCGGCGCCGATGAACGCCCTTTGCGCGAGGATATGGCTTCGGTCATTCCCACCGCGGGAAAGATACCGGCTGGCTATCGCCATGCGGGCGCGCAGGCGATTCGCGTCGATCTGGCGGAAAAGCTGTTCCGCGCGGCGCATGAAGGACGCGCTGCCGCCTCTGGCAGGCGCTTCGGGATAGATCGCGCACTGGGCACTTCCATGGGCTTGACGGATGAGAGCTTCGCCCGGCTGGTGCGCGACGCCGGCTTTCGCCCGGTCCGCCAACGTGACCTGCCTGAGGGGGCTTTCGGACCGCCGGCGCCGCTGATGTGGGATTGGCGCCCGGCGCGGGCCGACGAGCGGCCGGACAGGCATGAGCGTGACGCCCGGGGCGAAGGCAGGCGCCCAGGTAAACGCGGAAAGCGGAGCAAGCCGAGAGACAGCGGCACCCAAAACAAGGGTCCCCGGAATACACGGCCCGCCCCGCAGGAACGCCCCGCGGAAACGCGGTCGGCAGCAGGCAATGCCTTCGCGGCATTGGCGGAACTGATCCGGTAGAGGCTTACGTGCGGATTGACCGGCTATTGTGGTTCCTGCGCTTCTCCAGCAGCCGAAGCCTGGCACAGAAGTGGGTCAATGAAGGGCACATGCGGCGCAACGGCACCAAGGTGGTCCGACGGGATCAGCCGATCGCCGAGGGCGATGTGCTTACCCTGCCCCTGCGTAACAGAGTGGCCGTAATAGAAATCCTTTCTTTGCCTGCGCGACGCGGTCCGCCAGAAGAGGCCCGCGCCTGTTACCGCGAACTTGACGCTGGCAGCTCAATCGCACTAGCAGGCGGGCAAAATGAGCACAGCGAAGGACATCCGCACCCATGACCTATGTCGTCACCGACGCCTGCATCCGCTGCAAGTACACGGATTGCGTTGAGGTCTGCCCGGTCGATTGCTTCTACGAGGGCGAGAACATGCTGGTGATCAACCCCAGCGAATGTATCGACTGCGGTGTGTGCGAACCTGAATGCCCGGCTGAAGCAATCCTGCCCGATACCGAGGGTGGTCTCGAGAAGTGGCTGGAGTTGAACGCCCAGTATTCAGCCGAATGGCCGAATCTGACGACCCGCAAGGACGCTCCTGGCGATGCGGATGAGATGAAGGGCGTTGAAGGCAAGTTCGAGAAGTTCTTCTCGCCGGAGCCGGGCGAAGGCGACTGACACCATGCCGTGCCATTCTGGCACGGTTTTTCATGTCATTAATTGTTACATTACCGTTTCCTTGGTAAACTGACATTCGGGAAGCACGATCCGTTGAACTGGGGGGTGCACGGGATGTCTGAATTTTTTACCAAGTCGTTGATTTATGGCAGTTTTATAATAGCGGCCGGTTCCTTTGGCTTTCTGGTCGGGACGTTGCTGCAATCTGTCAAGGTTTCAGCCTTGTACCGACGGCTTGAATTGGCTGACGCTGCGTCCTGTAATCAACTCCGTATCATTACGGATCTCTCTGCAGCGCTCGAACTTGCAGGCAAGGCAGGCAGCGAAGGCTTGCAAAATTCAAAAAATAACGATCCACCTCCCACAGTTCCTCCGAAAGTCCACACGAAGGAACGGCAGCCGATCTCCAGTCGTTCAGACTAGACGATCAGGCCCTGCCCAAGGTTCGATTCACGCCTGATATTCTCTGGACTGGAATTTTTGCGGCGAATCTGCTATATACCGCGGCGATGGTCGCAATAATCCATAGTCGGCCAATGAACCACGAAAGGCAGGCCCACCGCAAAAACGGTTAGAAGGACCCGATAGGGTCGCAGCATATGCCTGCGGCCTTGCCTGGTTTTTTACCCTTGCGACTGGGCCTTGCGCTTGAGAAAGGACATTTCATGGCAGCCAAGGCTCCCGCCTTTTCCGTCGGCGATTATGTTGTCTATCCCAAGCACGGCGTTGGCCGTGTGATCGAACTGCAGAACGAAGAAATCGCCGGCATGCAGCTCGAACTCTATGTGCTGCGGTTCGAAAAGGAACGCATGACCTTGCGCGTTCCGGTGAACAAGGTCGAAGCGATCGGCATGCGTAAGCTTTCCAGCGACAAGACCCTGCGCGAAGCGCTGGACACGCTGACCGGCAAGCCGAAGGTCAAGCGCACCATGTGGTCGCGCCGCGCCCAGGAATATGAAGCGAAGATCAATTCCGGCGATCTGGTTTCGATCGCGGAAGTGACTCGCGATTTGTTCCGTGCCGATGACCAGCCCGAACAGAGCTATTCCGAGCGCCAGATCTTCGAAGCTGCATCCAGCCGCCTCGCGCGCGAACTGGCTGCGATGGAGAAGACGGACGAGCCGGCCGCGCTTCAGAAAATCCTCGCGATCCTCAACGAGCACGCGCCAAAGTATTACGACACACCTGAAACTGCCTGATAGGGTATCGTTTACAGGATCGAGTGAAAGGGCCGCCCGCGAGGGTGGCCCTTTTCATAGTTGGCTGCACCTCTTGCCCGGCCAGGCTGCTGCTCCATGGGGCAACAGCCGTTTTCGGCGCGGAGAGCCCCTGAATAATCAGGCGGCCGCCCGCTTCAGGCGATCCAGGATGGCCGCGCCGATGCCGTCCGGCGGAATGGGCGCAACAGCGATACGGGGTTTCTCAGCCGCAGCAGCGCGGTGGAGGCTGGCATAGAGCCTTGCCGCCGCTTCTGCGACGTCACCCACCTCTGAAAGCGAGCAATCTCCCGGGATTCCACCGAAGCCGATCATATACTCATCAGGATGGGCCAGCTCGGCGTCCAGCCGCAGCGGCTTGCCCGGCGCATAGTGGCTCGCGAGTTGCCCCGGCGCTTCGATCTGCGCCGAGATGACGTCATACCTCTGGCCCAGAATGGCTGAAATTCGCGCTTCCTCCATCGGACCCGGCCGTAGCAATTGCCACGAGCCATCTTCGCGCAATGCCACGATGGTGGATTCAAGCCCCTGTTCGCAAACCCCTCCGTCGAGCACCAGGCCCACTTTCCCGGCCAGCGAGGAGACCACGTGAGCAGCCTCGGTCGGGCTTACTCCCCCGCTGCGGTTAGCCGAAGGAGCCGCCAGAGGCAGACCGGTTTCGGCCAGCAGCACCTGCATCGCAGGGTGAGCGGGCATGCGCAGTGCGATCGTGGGCAAACCAGCCGTCACGGCCGGGGCGACAGGCGCGCCATCACGCAGCGGCAGAACCAGCGTCAAAGGGCCCGGCCAGAAACGCGTGGCCAAGTCGAGCGCCCGCGCATCAAACTCCGCCAGGGTCTGCGCCATCTCGAGATCGGAGACGTGAACGATCAGCGGATTAAAATCAGGCCGCCCCTTCGCACGATAGATCGCGGCGACGGCATCGGTATCGTCAGCCCTCGCCGCGAGACCGTAAACCGTCTCCGTCGGCACGGCGACCAAATCACCGGCGCGCAGGATTTGCGCCGCACGAGCGATTCCCGCAGCGTCGGGAGGCAGCACTTCCGTAGCGTCCTTGCCGGTCATGCCTGCGCGCTATAGTCCATGGGGCACAAAGCCAAGCAAAAGCGCCACGGAGAGGCGCGCAGCGCAAAGGATATGCGCCCATGAGCTATACGCCCGCCACCCAGGACCAGTTGCTGGCCATGGCCGTGAATGCCGGCATCGCCGAAATCGCGAACCACCGGCGTTTCGCCGCCGCGGAACCCGATATGGTCCAAGCCATTGCCGAAAGCGCCGGTGCATTGGCCGCCGGAGAATGGGGCCCGCTCAATCGCGTCGGCGACATACACGGAGCAAGGCTGGTCGATGGCGCGGTCAACCTGCCCGACGGGTTTGCAGAGGCCTATCGGGCTTATGTCGAGCAGGGATGGAATGCGATTGCGGGTTCGCCGGAGTTTGGCGGACAGGGAATGCCCTTCACTCTGGCCTGCAACATCCTGGAGAATCTCGGCACGGCGAACATGGCGTTCTCCCTGCTGCCCATGCTTACGGTCGCGGCGATCGAGGCGCTTGAGCAATACGGAACCGACACTCAGAAGAACCTGTATCTCCCCAGACTGATCAGTGGCGAATGGCCCGGCACGATGAATCTTACCGAGCCACAGGCGGGCAGCGATGTTGGCGCCCTTCGCACATCCGCCATACGGATCGAAGAAGGCGAGCATGCAGGCAAGTATCGCATCGCCGGGCAGAAGATTTTCATAACCTGGGGCGATCACGAACTGGCGGAGAACATCATCCATCTCGTGCTTGCCCGCTTGCCGGATGCCCTGGAAGGCAGCCGGGGTATCTCGCTGTTCCTCGTCCCCAAGTTCCTGATCGATGCCGACGGTTCACCGGGTGAACGCAACGATCTTCGCGCCGTCAGCCTGGAACACAAGCTGGGCATTCACGCCTCGCCCACTTGCGTGATGTCTTACGGTGACAATGGCGCCTGCATCGCTGAGCTGATCGGGCAGCAGAACGAGGGACTGCGGGCCATGTTCACGATGATGAACGTGGCCCGGATCAATGTCGGCGGGCAAGGCATGCAGATCGCCGAACGGGCGCTGCAGCAGGCCGCAGCCTATGCGCGGGAACGCGTGCAGTCCGCGCGGGCCGGATCGCCGGATCGCAAGCCGGTCCCGATTATCGAGCATCCGGATGTGCGGCGCATGATCCTGCGGATGCGAGCCCTCACGGAAGGGGCGCGGGCCCTGCTCTATTACACCGCCGGGCAGGTCGATCGGGCCACCCTTGGCCAGGCGGGGGCGCAAGCTCGCACGGACCTGCTGGTGCCGCTTATCAAGGCCTGGGGAACGGATGTGGGCATGGAAGTCACCAGCCTTGGTATCCAGGTCCATGGTGGAATGGGCTTCATCGAGGAAACCGGCGCGGCCCAACATTTCCGCGATGCCCGGATTCCACCGATTTACGAAGGCACCAACGGAATCCAGGCTGCGGATCTCGTCACCCGCAAGTTGTCCATGGATGATGGAGGCGTGCTGAACGCATTGATGGACGAGGTTGTGCAGGATTGCGCTGCAATTCCGGCGCTACAGCAGCTGGCCCGTGAATGCGGCCGGATCGGCGCCTGGATGTTGCATGACGCCAGCCTGGACGACCGGCTCGCCGGCAGCGTGCCGTTCTGCACCATGTGCGCGGTCGCTACGGCGGGGTGGCAGCTTCACCTGCAGGAACGGGCTATAGCTGCGGGCGCCTTCCCTGAGTTTGCAGCTACCAAACCGGCGACGGTGCGCTTCTTCATGGGCCATATCGTGCCCGAAGCGCTCGGCCTCGCCGCTTCAGCCACTGCGGGCGCGGAAATGCTGTATTCCCTTGACGCCGGGCAGCTTGGCGGCTGAACAGCCCGGCATGACCGATCAAAGCGATCCTCTCCTTCGCATTGCCGATGCCCTCGAAAGGCTGGCTCCACCCCGCCCTGGCTCGACCGACTGGCTCGCGCACCCCGCCTATGTCTGGACCGGTGCTGCTGCGCGTGGCGTGGCCCGCATAGACGCGCCCGGCCTGGCTTTGCTGCAAGGCATCGACCCCCAGAAGGAGCGCGTGGCGGAGAACGTCCTGCGGCTCGCGCAGGGTCACGCAGCCCATGACATGCTGCTGTGGGGTTCGCGGGGAATGGGCAAGTCGGCTGTCCTGCGTTCGGCCGTGGTATCTGCGGACCAGGCCTATCCCGGGCAGATCGCCCTGGTTCAGGTTGGCACCGACGCGCTGGAGGGCCTCGCCACCCTGTTTGCCGAATTGGGCGGCGTCGCTCGCAACTTCCTGGTCTTCATCGACGATCTGGGTTTCGGCGAGAATGACGATGTCGGCCCGCGCCATCTGCGAAGCTGGCTGGAAGGCGGAGTCGAGGCAAGGCCCGCTAATGTGCGCCTTGCCGTGACATCCAACCGCCGGGCTATCGTATCCCGTTCGATGAGCGAGCAGGACGATCCGATAAATCCACGCGACGCGGTGGACGATCGGCTCGCGCTGGCGGACCGGTTCGGGCTCTCACTGGGCTTCCACGCCTGCAGCCAGGACGATTACCTGGCGATCATAGGCGCCTATGCGGCTGAATATGGCCTGCGATGGAAAGAAGGCGACGCGTTGGAATGGGCCAAGCGGCGCGGAGCCCGGTCGGGCCGCACCGCCTGGCAGTATATCACCGAACTTGCCGGGCGCGCCGGCAAGCGGATCGGGCGCTGAACCCTTATTGCTCGAACGCGGCGGCCGGATCGCCGGTCAGTTCCTTCTGCGGCGGCAGCGGCGCCCCCTGATTGCGTTGATGCGCGGGGTTGGCGGGAGCGCCTGGCGCCGTGACACGCCAGATGATGTTGCCTGTATCGTCGCTCACCAGCAGGGAACCGGTCTTGTCCCAGGCAACCCAGGTCGGGCGGCCCTTGGTCGTGCCATCTTCGTTGAGGAAGCCCGTGAGCACCGGCAGCGGCTTTCCGGTGGGATTACCCCTTGCGTCGAACTTCACGAAAACGACGTCATAACCGGCGGCCGGCTTGCGATTCCACGAGCCATGGCGGGCAACGAATGCGCCTTGGCCATAAGTTGCGCCCATGCGGTTACCCGCGCCGGTGAACGTAAGACCCAGCGCAGCCACGTGCGGACCCAGCGCATATTCGGGACGGCGGGTATATTCGATCAGGAAGTTCGGCATGGGTGCGTCGACACGCTCATCGATCACCTCACCCCAATAGAGCCAGGGCCAGCCATACTGCACACCCACCGGAACATTGGTCATGTAATCGGGCACGAGATCCGAACCAAGCATGTCGCGTTCGTTCACCGTGGTCCACAGTTCACCGGTCCAGGGGTTCCATGCAAGGCCATTCGGATTACGCAGGCCGCCGCCGTAGAGGCGTGACTTGCCTGTCACCAGATCGAGTTCATGGATCGCCGCGCGATTCTTTTCACTCTCCATTCCGCCTTCGCCGATATTGGAGGCGGATCCGACGGCGACATAGAGCTTCGTGCCTTCGGCATTGATCACGGCATTGCGCATCCAGTGGTTGCCCGCCGGCGGCAAATCCATCAGCTTCTTCGGCGCACCGGCAATGCTCGTGCTTCCCAATTCATAAGGGAATTCGACGACCGCATCGTGGTTCGCCACATAAAGTTTGCCGTTGTGATAGGCCATGCCCGAGGGCGAGGAGAGATCGCTGCGCAGAACGGCGCGCGTTTCAGCCACACCATCCCCATCCGCATCGCGCAGGAGCACGAGCTGGTTGGGCGAAGGCACCGCCGCGCCAGCTTCGCGGAACAGGAAACCGGCGACTAGATTGGTGATCCCGCCCCCGGCGATGATCCGGGCAGGCGCATTGGCCAGCGCGACCAGCACATCGCCATTGGGCAGGCTGTAGATCACGCGCGGATGTTCCAGCCCCTCGGCGAAACGACCGACCTGAAGACCTTCGGCCGCAACCGGCGCCTGGCCTTCCTTCCAGCCCACCGGCTTGGCAATCTTCACCGTGGGAATCGTCTGCGGGTCAGGCTCCGCCAGTGTCGGGTCAGTCCCCGTCACCGCATCGACCGTAAGGCCTGCAGTCTGGCCACGCAGAATGAAATAGCCGGCGATCGCCAGTGCGACGAGCAGGACCAGCAGGGCGATGAGGAGTTTCTTGATCAAGCGCATGCGCGCTGAATACGTCGTTATGCGGCTTGCGGCAACGGGGCTTCGCATGTGATGCTGCGCAGCATGTTCGAGCACGCCGCCACTACTACCCTTGGCAAGGCCGCGCTCTATGAAGAACTGCGCGCGGCAGCGGGCGCAATCACCCAGACGGAGCCGGATGGCGTGGCCAACATGGCGAACGTCGCTGCGCTGCTTTGGCAATTCCTGCCCGATCTCAATTGGGCTGGGTTTTACCGCATGATCGGCGGGGAACTGGTGCTCGGCCCTTTTTGCGGCAAACCGGCCTGTATCCGCATTCCTCTCGGCAAGGGGGTGTGCGGCACAGCCGCCGCAAGCGCGCGGACGCAGATCGTGCCTGATGTCCATGCGTTTCCGGGGCATATCGCCTGTGATGCGGCAAGCCGATCGGAACTGGTCGTCCCCGTGGTGCTGGATGGTCGGGTGATCGCCGTTATTGACCTCGACAGCCCCAAACCGGGCCGCTTCGACGGCGAGGATGCCGCGGGCGTCGAAGCATTGGCGGGCCTCATCGCGCCTCGGATCGGCTGATCGTCAGTCGCCCCGAAACGGGACAGGCCGTACAGCAAGCTTTGGTCTTCCGCCTGCCGTAATGCTAAATTTCCCGTTAACGTCGCGCTCGACTCCGGCTGCCGGATCGCGCTGCCTTTCAAGGGGAAGTTTCCGATGCATCTGCGCCGCTCGTTCCGCTTCGTCGCTCCAGCCCTGCTCGGCGCGGCCTCTGCACTCGCCGCCTCGCCCGCCTTGGCTCATCCAGCCGGTCCGCTTCCGGCGATGGCCGGAAGCGGAGTCTACGGATCCTATGGCGTGCCAGTCTACGGTGCGCCGGTAAATAGCAATTACGGCCCCACCTGGGGCGGCCCGCCCCCACCGCCTCGTTCCGATAGCGAAGCGGCGGAGGGAGATTATGGCGCGCCTTATCTGCCCGCCCTTCCGGTCGTCGATGGGTACGAACCGCACACTGCTGGCCCAGGCGCTCACCTTCCGCCTCCTGGCGCACCCCGTTTCGCCTATAGTCAGGATCAGCGGGAAGACTGGCTGCGCGAATGCCGCCGCCGATATCGCCAGAATGATGGTGACGATGGCATCGGCGGTGCGTTGATCGGTGGTGCGGTCGGCGGTTTTGCCGGCAATCGCATTGCCGGCAGGGGAAATCGCGCAGTCGGCACCATTGCCGGTGCCGCGGTTGGTGCCGTGGCGGGCGCCGCGATCGATCGTGCGGAAGATAACGGCCGCATCCGTGATATCTGCGAAGACTACCTTGACCGCTACGAGCAACAGGGGAGCGCAGGCTACTACGGCACAGGCTATGGCTACGCCGCACCCTACGGCTATGGGGCGCCCGGTGGTTACGCTCATTCCGGCCAGGTCATGTGGGTCCCGATGGTCGTCGGCTGGAACTGCAAGCCGCGCGAGAAGATCGTGGAAGAATGGATCGAGGAAAAGCCGGCCCGTCGCGTGATCCCCAAGGCGAAGCCCAGCCCGGCCCCGATCAAGTCGAAGACGGTGCCGATCAAGGGCAAGACTGTGAAAACGACGCCTACAAAAACGGTCAAATAAGTTCCGGATTGCCGTTTTGAATGCCGAAGTTGCGCCGCACGACTTTCCGTGCCGGCGCAACCGAAAGCCTCAGATCAGATTCCGCCACCGGTAAGGCGCTGGCAAATAAGGTCGAGTTGATCGAGGGTGGAATAGCGGATCATAACCGCGCCCGAGCGTGGATCGGCGTCCGTCGTAATCCGAACCGGCAGGCCCAGAAACTCCTCTAGATGATTCTGGACTGCAGCAATGTCCGCATCGGCCGTACCATCGGGTAACTGACCGGCACCGGATCTGGATCTGCTGGCACGCTCAGGCCCATCGCCCGGATTCTTGCGCGCCAACCGCTCCATATCGCGAACGGATAGCTTCCGCGCCACCGCCTGATCGGCCAGAGCCGCAGCATTTTCCCGTCCAACCAGCGCACGGGCATGCCCCATGCTGAGGCGCCCGGTTTCCAGATGCTCGATCACTTCTTCAGGCAGGGTCAGAAGGCGCTGGAGATTCGCCACGTGACTGCGGGATTTCTCGACCAACCGCGCAATCTCTGCCTGGGTCAGCCCCTCGAACTCGGCAAGGCGGTTATAGGCCCGCGCTTCTTCGATCGGGTTCAGGTCTTCGCGCTGGATGTTCTCGATCAACGCCAGAGCCATGACGTCGCGATCGGAGAGTTCGCGGATTAATGCTGGAATTTCATGTAGTTGTGCCTTCTGCGCAGCACGCCAGCGGCGCTCGCCAGCAACGAGCTGATAGCCATCGCCCAGCGGGCGCACGATCACGGGCTGGATAACCCCGCGCGCGGCGATTGATCCCGCAAGCTCGTTCAGCGCATCTTCGTCAAAATGGCGACGCGGCTGGTCCGGATGTGGGGTGATCGACGCAATCGGTATCGTCGCAAGGCCGCTCCGCGGCGCAGACCCCGAGGAAACAGGCTGAGACACCGCCGCAGGTTCAGCGTCAGTTTCGCGCCGGGAAACCAGTGGTTCCTCGCGCCGCGCTTCGCCCAGCAAGGCGCCGAGCCCACGGCCCAGCTTGCGGCGTGCTTCCGGCTTCACCGCCACCGGCGAAAGGGGGGCGGACTCTTTCTCGTCGCTCATGCCGCTTTCCTCTTTTCAGGCAGGCGTCCGATCAATTCGCGGGCGAGCGCCATGTAGGCGCGACTGCCGGTGCAGGCATGATCGTAAATCAGGGCGGGCAAGCCATGGCTGGGCGCTTCGGACAGGCGCACATTGCGCGGAATGACCGATTCAAACACCAGATTTCCCAGGCAGCCGCGAACATCGTCAGCCACCTGATCCGTCAGACGGTTACGCCGGTCAAACATGGTCAGAACGACACCTACGATGCCGAGATCGGGATTGAAGAGCTGCTGCACCTTCTCGACCGTCTGCAGAAGCTGGCTCAACCCTTCCAGCGCGAAAAACTCGCATTGAAGGGGAACCAGCAGCGTATCCGCAGCCGTGAGCGCGTTCAAAGTCAGCAGCCCGAGCGAGGGCGGGCAATCGATGAAGCAGATGTCATGACCAGCATGTCCGGCCAGCGCTTCCTGCAGGCGCCCGGCGCGGTTCTGGAAATCGACCAGTTCGATTTCCGCTCCGCTGAGATCCACCGTGGCGGGGACTACGTCTAGGCCGGGGATATTGCTGGGCATGATAGCTTCGGCCAGAGTAGCTTCGCCCACCAGCACGTCATAGCTCGACACTTTGCGCTGCTGGGCTGCGATCCCGATGCCGGTGGAAGCATTGCCTTGTGGATCGAGATCGATCAGCAACGTTTTCCAGCCTGTCGCCGCCATGGCAGTGGCCACATTGATGGCTGTGGTGGTTTTGCCCACCCCACCCTTCTGATTGGCGATTGCGATTCGAATCACGATCCGTGCCTCGCTGTTGTGCCCTGCTCCAGTCGCCCGACAATGATGCCTGCTTCCGGATCGGTGCGTGAGTGTTCCACGTGGAACAACCGGCGCTGCGATTCGGGCAGCGCCTCCAGTTCCTGGGCTGCGGAACGGCCCTTGGGCAACAGCCAGATGGTGCTGTTTGTGGAAAAACGTGCGGAAAGCTCAATGAGTCTGGGCATAGGTGCAAATGCACGCGCAGAAATGACACCTGCTGCAATATCAGGGACAGATTCCAGTCGTGAACCGACGACCCGGCAGCATGAAAGGCCCAGTGCGATTCGCGCGCGATCGAGCCACTCCACGCGCCTGCGCCGCGATTCGATCAGCCGAACATCCCATTCGGGCCTCAGAGCCGCGATCACCAGGCCCGGAAAACCGGCTCCGGTTCCAAGGTCAATCCACGGCCGATCACCCGATGTTTCACGTGGAACATGGATAAGAAGCTGCGCGCTGTCAGCCATATGCCGTTGCCACAACGCCGACATGGTCGCCCTGGCAATGAGGTTCTGCCGATTGTTCTCCTCGACCAGGAGCGCGGTCAGGGCATCGAGCCGCGCCATTCCGGCCGCGTCGGTAAAGCCGGCCACGAATGACCGGGCATCTTCTTCACTCGCAATCATGCAGCGGTATCCATTCGTCGCGCGTGGACCAACAGCGCCGCCAACGCAGCAGGCGTTATTCCGGGAATGCGGCCAGCGGCGGAAAGGTCTGCCGGCCGAGCCGATGCAAGCCGTTCGACCATTTCACGCGAAAGACCGGGAACATCGGCAAATGGAAACCCGTCGCCCAGCGCCACCGCCTCGCTCGCCCTCAAATCACGCAGTTCCGCATCCTGCCGCGCGAGATAAGGCGCATAGGCCGCATCTTCCGCCATCTCGCCTGCTATCTCTTCCCCAACATCGCAACCATCGGGCAACCATCGCGCCAGCGAGGGCAAATCAACGCCGCCAAAGCGCAGCCATTCGCGCAGGCTGCGTTTCCCGCCATCCTCTCGAACAGGCAAACCGGCCCGCGCCAGTTCGGTAGCAGATACCATGCTATCGAGGGCGTCGGACCAGAAATGGCGGGTCCGTTCGCGGCCGCCAAACCATTCACGTCGCGCGTCACTCACACATCCCGCTTCGATAGCCAGTGGCGTCAGGCGCGTGGTCGCGTTGTTGGCGCGCAGCCTCAGGCGATACTCCGCCCGCGCCGTGAGCATCCGATAGGGTTCGCTGACACCATGCAGAGTCAGATCGTCCACCATCACCGCCATATAGCTGTTCGCACGATCCAACCCCAACCTTTCCCGGCCAAGCACAGAAGCGGCGGCGTTGAGCCCCGCCACCAATCCCTGCGCGGCCGCCTCTTCATATCCGGTGGTGCCATTGATCTGCCCCGCGCAATAGAGACCGGGAATTGCGCGAAGTTCCAGCGTCTGGCGCAGCGCACGCGGATCGATGTGATCGTACTCCACCGCATAACCCGGCACTTCCATCTCGACCTTTTCCAGCCCTTCCATGGTGCGAAGCATGGCCAACTGAACATCGGCAGGAAGGGAAGTGCTGATCCCGTTCGGGTAGACCAGATGGGTCGACAGCCCTTCCGGCTCGAGAAACACCTGATGGCCATCCCTGTCCGCGAAGCGATGAATCTTGTCTTCGATCGACGGGCAATAGCGTGGCCCCCGCGCATCGATTGCGCCGGTAAACAAGGGAGAGCGATGCAGATTCTCACGAATTACATCGTGAGTACGCGGGTTAGTGCGGGTGATTCCGCAAAACACCTGCGGATTCACCCGCGTCTCCGTCATGGGCGACATCGTCCAGAAATCTGCGTCGGACGGCTGTTCCTCCAACCGGCCCCAGTCGATCGAGCGGCCATCGAGGCGCGGCGGCGTACCAGTCTTGAGGCGTGCCATGGGCAAATCGGCCTCGCGCATCTGGGCCGCCAGGTGCTGCGCCGATGCTTCCCCGATCCGCCCTCCGACGAGGCGTTCCTCGCCACGGAAAAGTGTTCCGCCAAGAAACGTCCCGGTGCAGAGAATAACCGCCCTCGCGCTGATGGCAGTACCATCGGCCAGAACCAGCCCGGCGACCGATCCACCCTGGATCAACAGTTCAGCCGCCTCGCCTTCGATCAGCTCAAGCCCGTCCTGGGCCGCAATCATGGCCTGTATCGCAGCCTTGAACAGCGTCCGGTCAGCCTGAATCCGCGGCCCCCATACGGCACTGCCTTTTGACCGGTTGAGCATGCGATAATGGATTGCCCCTGCATCCGCGGCACGACCGATCAGCCCGTCACACGCATCGACCTCACGAACCAGATGACCCTTCCCCAATCCGCCAATTGCCGGATTGCAGCTCATCGCGCCGATGGCGTTCAGATCGAAACTGACCAGCGCCGTACACGCACCCATCCGCGCAGCCGCCGCAGCCGCTTCGCAGCCGGCATGGCCGCCGCCCACCACGATCACATCATAGCTGCATGCAAGGAAAGTCATCCCGCGCCCGATACTGCTTCAAGCACGGCCGGTAAAGCGGCGGTGAAGTGTGGAGCAATGTTCCACGTGAAACATCCGGTGCATGAGCCGGTCATTTGCCAATGCAGAAGCGCCCGAACAATGCATCCAACATATCCTCCGTCGCCGCTCTCCCGGTGAGTCGGTCAAAAGCGATCCGGGCGAGGCGAAGATGCTCCGCCAGCAACAGGGGGTCGCCCTCCCCATCCGCGCTATCGAGCGCGGCAACCGCATCACCCAGCAGGGCACGCTGCCGCGCATTCAGCGCAGCTTCTCCCGGCTTGGGCATCATGCCCATCGCCGCCTCGACAAGATCCCGGCGCAAGCCATCCAGGCCGGCGCCCGTCGTCGCCGAGACACGATGGCGTGGGGCCTGTTTCGTCAATCGATCATCCCGGTCGATCCGGGCCTCGATCTCCCAAGCGCCGTCCGGGCCCGATGCTTCCGGTCCCAGCCACAGAACAAGATCGGCATTCTGAAGTTCGGCCCTCGCTCTTGCGATCCCGATCGCCTCCACTTCGTCCACCTCGTCGTCCCGGATTCCGGCGGTATCGATGAAGCTGAAGGGCACTCCGCCCAGGGCCACTGGCCTCACCAGCACATCACGCGTGGTTCCCGCCGTCTCAGAGGTGATCGCCGCTTCACTCTCTACCAGCGCGTTGAACAGTGTCGATTTCCCCGCGTTGGGCGGCCCTGCCAGCACCACCCGATAGCCATCCCGTAAAACTTCAGCGTGTGGCGCAGACAAATATTTCTCAAATTCATTTGATAATGATCTGATTTTGATGAGAAATGATGGATCAATGCCCTTCACATCGTCTTCATCATCGAAGTCCAACACCGCTTCCAACGATGCGGACAACGAGAGAAGCCGTTCCAGCCAGCCGGAAATCCGGCGCGAAAGGTTACCCGATGCCATTTCCAAGGCGGAGCGGCGCTGCAGTTCCGTCTCGGCTGCGAGCAAGTCGGCAAGCCCCTCCGCCTCCGCCAGGTCGATCCGGCCATTGGCGAATGCGCGCCTGGTGAACTCACCCGGTTCAGCCTTGCGCATTCCCGGGAGGGCAGCCAGCGCCTTCTCCACCGCCGCTACGACGGCCCGCCCTCCATGGAGATGCAGCTCTGCCAAATCTTCGCCAGTCGCCGTGTTGGGCCCGGGGAACCACAACAACAAAGCCTCGTCCAGAGCATCGCCCTGCGCATCGCGCAACACACGCAGGCTGGCATGGCGCGGGCCGGGCCGCTTGCCCGCCAGCGCATCCAGCGCCGGTCCTGCACCGTCTCCGCTTATCCGCAGAACCCCGATTGCGGCGGGAGGCTGACCGCTCGACAAGGCATAGATCGTGTCCATGGCGCAGCGACTAGCCTATTGTGCGATGAAGGTCAGTCCTTTGCGGAATCCTTGCCGCCCGTTCCCCGCGAACTGTCCGCGAAAGCCGCACTGCCTTCCATGAAGTTCTGAAACATCTTCAGCCCGAACTGGCCCATCGGCGCCAGCGCCTTTGCGTAATCCTGAAGCTGGTCGACGTTGGAAACGCCGCTCATTGCTTTCGCCACGGCATCGACATAGGCCTTGTTCGCCTGTTCCACGTCAGGCAGCCCCATGAAGCGGCGCGCTTCTTCCGGCGTGCACTCAATCTCAACCTGGACCTTCATCTCGGGGACCTCCTGGGTCAAAGCGCCATCCCCAACGGGATTCCGCCCGGGGATGCAGATGCAACGCTGTCATACGGGCTTGGCAAAGTCCATCGGCGCGACCTAGGTTCGACGCAAATCGACCAGTGAGAAAAGGAAATCAGCCATGCCCACCAACATCACCGTGCCGGCGCTCAGCGATGAAGGACTGATTCCCGCCTATCGCGCCCGCCCCGAGGGTACGCCCCGCGCCGCGATCATCGTGATTCCCGAAATCTTCGGCGTGAACGAAGGCATCGTCTCCAAATGCGAGGACTGGGCCGCTGAAGGGTATCTTGCCCTCGCCCCCGACCTGTTCTGGCGCTTCGCCCCTGGAAGCGAACTCGATCCAGACGTCGAGACAGAATTCAAGCAGGCGATCGACAACATGATGAAGTTCGAGGCCGATGACGGGGTGAAGGATATCGAAGCCCTGGTGAAATACATCAGGGCTGAGGAAGGCGTCGAGAAGGTCGGCGCTGTGGGCTTCTGCCTGGGCGGGCGCCTGGCCTATATGGCGGCGACACGCACCGATGTGGATGCCAGCGTCGGCTATTACGGCGTGATGATCGACCAGATGCTGGGCGAATCCCATGCGATCGCCAATCCGCTTCTGCTGCACATCCCCACCGCCGACCATTTCGTCGGCCCGGAAGCGCAGAAGGCGATGCACGACGCGCTCGATCCGCACCCTCGCGTCACGCTCTACGACTATGAGGGGCTGGACCACGGCTTCGCCGCAAGCGGCGGCAGCCGGCGCGACGAGAAAGGCGCGCAACTGGCCGATGAGCGGACCCGCGAGTTCTTCGCGGAGAATCTGGGCTAGCGAGACGTTCGCAACCTGCTGCTTATGAAAGCGACTCGGTCCATTACCGGCACCAGCGGCAGGTCAATCTGCTCATAGCCATAGTCCCGCCATGCGGCGGTGACCGCCGCATCGCTCGCCTGGGCTTCGGCCCAATCCTGGATACGCTCGGAATCCGGAGCGTAGATCGCTTCCCATGGCGGCGCGCGGAAAATCGGACCTTCATAGCGCAGATTGCGGCAAGCCCGATCGAGTTCGTCCGATATGTCCAGGCCCGACAGTCGATGAAAGCCGACGATGTCGGGAAATCCCCGATCGAACAATACGGGTGCGGAGTGGTCGCCTGCTCGCCGAAAGGCCGCCACTTCCCGATCGAGCATCGCACGGGCGAAACCGGATGGATCTTCGGCGCGCAAGGCCATTCCACCCGGTTCCAACAGGATCTCACGCGCAACTTCGCGTGAAACGGCAATCCCTGCGGACTCCGAGGCATCGATAAGGGTGGACTTGCCGGTTCCCGGCCCGCCGGTGATGACCGCACGGACCGGAAGCTGGCTGGACATCGCCTTACTGGTTCATCGTCGCGAAGAAGTCTTCGTTGGTCTTCGAATCCTTCATCTTGTCGAGCAGGAATTCCATCGCATCGATCGTGCCCATCTGCATCAGGATGCGGCGCAGGACCCACATCTTGCTGAGCTGGTCCTTGCTCACCAGCAGTTCTTCCTTGCGGGTGCCGGACTTGCCGACATCCAATGACGGGAAGATGCGCTTGTCGGCGACCTTGCGATCCAGGACGATTTCCGAATTACCGGTGCCCTTGAATTCTTCGAAGATGACTTCATCCATGCGGCTGCCGGTATCGATCAGCGCCGTGGCGATGATGGAGAGCGAACCCCCCTCTTCGATATTCCGCGCTGCGCCAAAGAAGCGCTTGGGCCGCTGGAGCGCGTTGGCGTCCACGCCGCCGGTCAGCACCTTGCCAGAACTGGGGACGACAGTGTTGTAGGCACGGCCAAGGCGGGTGATCGAATCAAGCAGGATGACCACGTCCTTCTTGTGCTCGACCAGGCGCTTGGCCTTTTCGATCACCATTTCGGCAACCTGCACGTGGCGCGTGGCAGGCTCGTCAAAGGTCGAGGAAATCACCTCGCCTTTCACGCTGCGCTGCATGTCGGTCACTTCTTCCGGACGTTCGTCCACCAGCAGCACCAGCAGGAACACTTCCGGGTGATTATCGGTGATCGCCTTGGCGATGTTCTGCAGCAGAACCGTTTTACCCGTACGCGGCGGCGCCACGATCAGGGCGCGCTGCCCCTTGCCCTGCGGGCTGATGAGATCGATCACCCGGGCCGACTTGTCCTTCACCGTCGGATCGGACGTATCGAGATTCAGGCGTTCATCAGGATAGAGCGGGGTGAGGTTGTCGAAATTCGTGCGATGGCGCACGGCATCCGGATCGTCGAAATTGACCGAAGTGAGCCGCGTCAGCGCGAAATAGCGTTCGCCATCCTTGGGCGCACGGATTTCACCTTCCACCGTGTCACCCGTGCGCAGGCCCCATTTGCGGACCTGGTTGGGCGAGACATAGATATCATCCGGGCCCGCGAGATAGTTCGCCTCGGGGCTGCGCAGGAAGCCGAAGCCATCCTGCAGCACTTCGATCGTGCCGATACCCAGGATTTCTTCGCCGTCTTCCGCCACTTCCTTGAGAATCGCGAACATCAGATCCTGACGGCGCATGGTGGACGCGCCTTCGACCTCGAATTCCTCGGCCATTTCGACCAGCTGGGCCGGCGTCCTTTGTTTAAGCTCTTTGAGATGCATGGAATTTTCCAGTGATAGTGAGGAGCCGGTGGTCTAAGGGCTTGGAGAAAGCAGACCTGGCCGCCACAATTGCGGCCCTAGCCGGAGCGATGGTGGAAATAGTCCTGACGCTTGCCCGCGTCAATCTCCTCCGGTCAACATCGTAGCGGCAGCTGGAACAGCTTTTACCGCGGATCGAGAATGGGTCAGAACGGCTTTATTACAACCAGGATCACGATCACCGCGGCAGCGATTCCGGGCACTTCGTTGATCATGCGCAGCTTGCGCCCCTCCAGCCGCCGCTCACCCCGCGCCAGCGCCTTGGCATAGGATGAAAGCCAGCCGTGATAGGCCGAAAGCACCAGCACGAAGAACAGCTTGGCAAGGAACCAGCCCTGCCCGAACGCGCCGATATGCCATGCCAGCAGCAGGCCCAGCACCCAGACCACGATGATGGAGGGCAACAGGATGATCTTGAGCAGCTTGCGCTCGCGGTCGATCCATACAGCATTCTCCGGGGAATCCGGCGCGGCTTCCTGATGATACACGAAATAGCGCGGCAGCATGAACAGCCCCGCCATCCAGAAGATTACGAAGATGATATGACCGGCCTTGAGCCAGAAATAGGTCATGGAAAACAGCTCGTGCATGGCCGGAATGTAGGATGACGATGTGGCGGTATCACCCCCTATCCTTGGCGCACCACACAAAAACTTCAACACCCATTCGCACAAGCTGCGGGATCAAGAGATTGAACGCGCAGCCGCAAGCTGGCCGGACCGGATGCCCCTAGCCCGGAATCGACTGAACAGCTGCGGAGATGACCCATGCGCTTCAACCGGATTCTGGCGACGATGCTGGCCGGCACTGCCTTCGTGACGATGGGCGGGATAACCCCGTCCCACGCCGCGGATACGGCTTCTCCCGCACAGATCGCACCCATCGACCAGCCGCTTGAAATCAGCCGCGAGGATCTGGAAGACCGCATCTATGCTTCGTGGCTCGGCCAGTTCGTCGGCAATTTCTACGGCCTGCCGCATGAAAACATGCATATTGACGAGCCCGGTCCCGACACGATGCCCTATGGCTACGATCAGCTCGAGATCGAGTTCTACCAGAGCCATTTCGGCTCCACCCGCATGACCGGGATCATGGATGCCTATGGCGGCGCCTTTTCCGACGACGATACCGATATCGAATATATCTACCTGCTGCTGATGGAGGAGGTCGGGCCGAACCCTAGCTACGCACAAATTCGCGATGCCTGGATGGCGCATATCGACAATTGGGTATGGATCGCAAACCGCCAGACGCTCGCTATGATGCATCAGGGCTTCTACCCACCCTATACCGGCGACCACGATCTCAATCCCGAGTGGTTCCAGATCGATCCGCAGCTGATCAACGAAATCTGGGCGGTCACCGCACCGGGAATGGTCACCTATGCCGCCGAAAAATCACATTGGGCGGCAAGGATCAGCGCCGATGGCTGGGGCACCGAACCGACCGTGGCCTACGGCGCGATGATCGCCGCCGCCTTTTTCGAACCCGATGTCGAAAAACTGGTCGACATCGGAGCGGCGGCCCTGCCCGCCGAAGCCCGGTTTGCGAAGACGATCGCCGAAGTGAAGGATATGTGGCGCCGCCATCCCGATGACTGGCGCACCGCCCGGCGCGAGCTGGCCGATCTCTACTACCATCAGGACGAATACAAGACGATCTGGAACGCCAATCTCAACGGGGCGGCCGCCATCCTCGCCTTGCTGTATGGCCAGGGCGATTTCCAGCGCACGATGGATCTTGCCTCGGCGATGGGTTTCGATGCGGATAATCAGGCCGCGACCTTGGGCGGGCTTCTGGGAATTGCGCATGGCACGAAGACCATTCCCGATGCCCTGCTCTACCCGGTCGAAGGCTGGACGCTGCCGTTCAACGATCGGTATCTCAACCGGTCCCGCCGTGACCTGCCGAGTGCCTCGATCCGGGACATGGCTCGCCGAACGGCCGATTTGGCCGAACAGCAGATAATCGCGCTCGGTGGCGAAAGGCTGGAAGTTGACGGGAGGGTTATCTACCGGATCGACCCGACAGCCAGCTTTGCTGCACCGTTCGAGCTAAGCCCGATACCGCCACGTACGCTGATCGCTGGCGAGGATACTTCGATTGCCCTTCACGCCGGCGGAGCCATTGCAGAATGGACTGCCGAAGGCCTGCCGCCCGGTCTGGCGCTTTCACCCGGTGGCCGTATCACTGGCCAGCCTTCCACTCCCGGCCATTATCCGGTGCGCCTTACCGCCACTCATGGCGACAGAACGCTAAGCCAGGGCATATCCCTGATCGTGAAAGGGCAGAACCTCGCCCTTGCAGCCAGCGAGATTCTTGGACCGGGCACGCAGCAGACGCTCGCCTCGCTACGCGACGGGATCGCCTATGGCGGTGCCAGCGTGGAAAGCCCGAAGGCTGAAACCCGGCTCGAACATTTCGGCTATCGCTGGGATGCGCCAGTTACCGTGGGTAGCATGCTCGTCACGATGGGCAGACTGGGCGAGAATGGCGGATGGTTTGCCTCGCTCAGCACCGAGTATCTCGGCCCGGACGGCAAGTGGAAAGCCGTGCCGGGCCTATCTATGATGCCCGAGCCGGTGCTGCACAACGACAAGCATCTGCGCCCGCAATATGGCGCCTATCTGATCGAATTTCCGCCGATCGAAACCAGCGCGATCCGCATCAAGGCGCTGAACGGAGGCGAAGGATCGCAGCGCTATGTCAGCTTCAGCGAGATCGCTGTTTTCCCTTGATTGTCAGCCGTTCCAGCCGCGCACGACTTCCAGCAGACGCTCGACATTGGCGACAGGGGTCGTCTGCCCGATACCATGGCCCAGGTTGAACACATGCGGACGGCCGGCAAATGCATCGAGGATCGTGCGGGCTTGCCGTTCCATCTCGTCACCACCGGAAAGCAGCAGCAATGGATCGAGGCTGCCCTGTACCGGCATGTTGCCGGGAATTTCGCGCGCAGCCCACAGCGGATCGACCGTTTCATCCAGGCCCAGCGCATCCACGCCGGTTTCGCGGGCATAAGCGAGCAGCTTTGCCCCCGCTCCCTTCGGAAAACCGATTACCGGCACATCGGGATGGCGCCGCTTCACCTGATCCACAATCGCGGCATTGGGTGCAATCACCCAGCGTTCGAACTGCGCCGGGGACAGGCTGCCCGCCCAGCTGTCGAACAATTGCACGGCTTCGGCACCGGCTTCGATCTGGCCGGAAAGATACTCGACCGTCACTGCCACGATGCCATCCACGATCGCCTGGAAGCCTTCAGGATCGCGATAGGCGTATTCACGCGTCACATGCTGGTCCCGGCTGCCCTCGCCCGCCACCATGTACGTGGCGACCGTCCACGGGCTTCCCGCAAAGCCCAGTAGCGTCACTTGCGGATCGAGCAACGCCTTCACCCGGGCGACCGTATCGTAGATCGGCGTGAGACGCGCTGGGACCGCGGCCAAGGCATCGAGCGTCGCATCGGCAAGACGCGGGGACAGCCGCGGGCCTTCGCCGGCCAGGAATTCCAGCTTCTGTCCCATCGCATAAGGCACGATCAGGATATCCGAGAACAGGATGGCCCCGTCGAATCCAAACCGCCGGAGCGGCTGGATCGTGATCTCCGCCGCTGCCTCCGCATCATACACCAGTTCGAGGAAGCCGCCCTTCTCCGCCCTGAGTGCACGATACTCCGGAAGATACCGTCCAGCTTGCCGCATGAGCCAGACCGGGCGCCTGCTCAAATTTGCGCCGCGCAACGTCTCAATAAGGGAACCAGGCATAATGTTAAGCGTCTAATCCAATAATAAATATAGATTTATATAGGAATGAAGGACTCTGTTGGTCCTGTGGAAACTGGGGATTGGCGGGCCTTGCCCGATTTCTCCCGCGATGAACAGGAAAACAGGCACCCCCGAATCGTTATGGTTCGGCGTCAAGCTGGATCTGTCCCCGCTATCCCCAGCCTGTAGAAAACCTCCTCCACATGTCCATATCTTGCCGGTTGAAGGACTCGTTGTGGGGGTGGAATTCTTTCCCGAACTTGTCCGACGATTGCTCCCGTGGTTTATGCCGGTGATTGTCCACAAGCTGCGAAAAGGGCCCCGACAAGCGCGATGACCCGGCTCCATCTCCATCTTCTATCGGATTCCACCGGCGAAACGCTGGAGATGATCGCCAAGGCCGCGCTCGCCCAGTTCGAAGGGACCGATATCGTGCGGCACTTCTGGCCGATGGTCCGGTCACAGCAGCATCTGGATCGCATCCTTGGCGAACTGGCAAGCAATCCGGGCCTGGTTCTGTTCACTCTGGTGAATCCGGATACCCGCAAGCGGCTGGAAGAACATTGCCGCGCACTGGGTTTGCCGATGGTTGCCGCGCTCGATGCGGTCACGGCTGCGCTCGAAAGCCAGCTTGGCCAGGAAGCCGTCGGCAGACCGGGTCGCCAGCACCTGATGAACGAGGCTTATTTCGCCCGTGTCGATGCGATCCATTACACGATTGCGCATGATGATGGCGTGCTGTGGGAAGAATGGGAAGAAGCCGACATCGTCCTCGCCGGCGTGTCGCGCACTTCCAAGACGCCGACCAGCATCTATCTCGCCAATCGCGGTTTCAAGGTCGCCAATATTCCGTTGGTGGTGGAAAGCCCGCCGCCGCAATCCCTCTTCGGCCTGGGGCACCCCCTCGTGGTGGGCCTCACCACCGCGCCGCGCCGCCTGATCGAAATCCGGCGCAACAGGCTCCTGTCGCTGAATGAGGGGACCGAGACCGCTTATGTGAGCGAGGATCGCGTGGAACAGGAAGTCGCCTTCGCGCGTCGCCTGTTCGCGGATAATGGCTGGCCGGTGATCGACGTGACCCGCCGCTCGATCGAGGAAACGGCGGCGGCGATCATGCGGCTTTATAATGAACGCAGCAGTGCATCACCCGATCAGGCTGCGAATCCGGTATGATCGTCCTTGCATCGCAGAGTGCATCGCGAAAGGCGATGCTGTCGGCTGCCGGGGTGCCTTTCGAAGCACGGCCGGCACGGATCGACGAGCGCGCGCTGGAGCAGTCGCTTGGCACGGCGTCGCCGGATATTGTTGCCCGCGCACTTGCGGAAGCTAAGGCGCTGGCCGTCTCGCGCGATCTGCCCGGACGGCTGGTGCTGGGCAGTGACTCGCTGGTGGTTGTGGACGGCCGCCGGTTCGACAAGCCTGCCAGCAGGGATGATGCGGCTGCCCATCTGCGTTTCTTCTCGGGCAAGGAAATGCGGCTGGTCAGCGCGGCTGCCCTCGCCCGGGGCGACGAGATCGCATGGACGCACCACGCAGAAGCGGTGTTGAAGGTTCGCCCCTTGTCGGAAGCTTTCATCGAAACCTATCTCGCTGCGGAGTGGCCCCACGTGGCGGGTTGCGTGGGCGTTTTCAGGATCGAGGCGATGGGGCCGCAATTGTTCGAAAGCATTGAGGGCGACCAGTTTACCGTTCTGGGCATGCCGTTGCTGGCCGTGTTGGGTGCGCTGCGTGATCACGGGGAACTTCCCGCATGAGCAGTTTCCCGCAGGCAGGCGCCGCTCGCCCTTACGCAGAAGTCATCGGCGATCCGATTGCGCAGTCGAAATCTCCGGTGATCCACAATCACTGGCTGGCCGGCCTCGGGCTTGATGCGGAATACCGCCATGCGCACGTGCCTTCGGCTGAACTGGCGGATTATCTCGCCTCCCGGCGCGTGGATGCGGACTGGCGTGGGTGCAATGTGACCATGCCGCACAAGCAGGCGGTCATTCCCCTGCTCGACCGGCTCGATCCGTTGGCGGCCCGCATCGGCGCGGTAAACACCATCGTGCGGGAGCATGATGGCACGCTCAGCGGCTACAACACCGACGCAGGCGGGTTTCTGGAGCCATTGCGGCCGCTGCTGGAGCAGACGCACCTGTTCCGCATGGCGCGCGTGCTCGGCACGGGCGGGGCGGCGCGGGCGATCATTGCGGCGCTGGCGCAGCAGAACGTGGTGATCGTGCTGGCCGGGCGTGACCCGGATAAGGCCCGCGCCCTGCTCGACGAGCTGGATCCCGCAGGCGAACATCACGTCGCGCCGCTTGCCCATTTTTCCGGGCCGACGGATTTCGCATTCGATGATCGCAAGGGGTGTTTCGATCTGATCGTGAATGCCAGCCCGCTGGGAATGGCGGGCAACCCCCCGCTGGAGTTCGATCTCAGCCATGTGCCTCCGGGCAGCGTGGTCTATGATATCGTCACCCACCCACTGGAAACGCCCCTGCTCAAGGCTGCGCGCGATGCCGGCTTCCGCACGGTAGACGGGCTTTCGATGCTGATCGGCCAGGCGGCCGAGGCGTTCGCCCGCTTCTTTGGAGAGACGCCCCCACGGGATGACGAAGATGCGGAGTTGCGGCGGCTGATCGGGCAATGAGCCAGCCATTCATCCTTGGGCTGACGGGCTCGATCGGCATGGGCAAATCGACGGTCGCGGGGATGTTCGCACAGCTTGGCGTACCGGTGTTCGATGCGGACGCGGCGGTGCATCGGTTGCAGGGGCCTGGTGGTGCGCTGCTTCCAGCCATAGAGGCCGCGTTTCCCGGAACGACCGGCCCGCAAGGTGTCGATCGCCCGGCGCTGGGTGCGCAGGTTTTCGGGCGCAAGGATGCGATGGCCAGGCTGGAGGCAATCGTCCATCCCGCGGTTGCTGCTGAACGCGCTGCGTTTTTGATCGAGCATGGGGGCCAGAAGCTGGTGGTCTTTGATATCCCCCTATTGTTCGAAAAGGCTGCCTCGACCCCGGTGGATGGTGTTTTGGTGGTATCCGCCGATGCCGCAACCCAGCGTCGGCGCGTTCTCGCCCGTTCCGGCATGACTTCCCGGCGCTTTGCCGAGATCCTGGATATGCAGATGCCGGACGCTGAAAAGCGCGCTCGGGCCGATTACGTGATCGATACCGGCTGCTCGCTGGAGGAGACGCGTTCGGCCGTGGCGGAACTTGTCCGGAATCTGACAAAGTAGCTGCCAAGGCCCTTGCCAGCGGGCTTCGGCAGGCCGATATTGCCTTTGATGAGAGAGATCGTTTTCGATACCGAAACCACCGGTCTCGAGCCCGCCAAGGGTGACCGGCTTGTTGAGATGGGCTGCATCGAAATGGTCAATCGTGTGGCGACCGGCCGCACTTTTCATGCCTATTACAATCCCGACCGTTCCATGCCGATCGAGGCAGAGCGCGTGCACGGCCTTTCGGAAGCCTTCCTGTCCGACAAGCCGCGCTTTCCAGAACTGGTTGCGGAGCTGATGGAGTTCATCGGTGACTCCCCGCTGGTCGCGCACAACGCCGCCTTCGACTTTGGCTTCCTCAATGCAGAGTTGGCAATGTGCGGTTTCGAAGCCGTCTGCACCACTCGCATGGTGGACACTCTGGCCATTGCCAAGCGCCGCCATCCCGGTGCGAAGCTGTCGCTCGATGCGCTCTGTTCCCGCTATGGCATCGATCGCAGCCACCGCACGTTGCACGGCGCATTGCTGGACGCCGAACTGCTGGCCCAGGTTTATGTGGAGCTCATGGGTGGCCGGCAGATCGGCCTGGAGCTTGCCGCTGAAACGGCCGGGGCAACGATTGTGGAATTGACGCAAAGCCCGGCGAGGAAACGTGAATTTCGCGTACCTCGCCCCCATCAGGCGAGCACGGAGGAACTCGCAAGGCACAGGGAATTTCTTGGGAAGATCCAATCCCCGCTGTGGGACGCATAGGGATGCGCCCGCATGGCGGGGTCAGCAGGAGTTATATGACGATGGATATTCGCGTGTCTGGACATCAGATCGATACGGGTGCCGCGCTGCAGGAGCATACGGCCAACCGCCTCAACACGATCGTCGAGAAATACTTCAGTCGCGCGCTTTCTTCGCAGGTCACCTTCGGAAAGGCGCCGACCAATGCCTTCGCCTGCGATATCGTGGTGCATGTGATGCATGGTCTTATCGTGAAGGCTCATGCCGAAGCACACGATGTGCACGTCGCGTGTGACCAGGCTGCCGACAAGATCGACAAGCAGTTGCGTCGGTACAAGCGCCGCCTCAAGGACCGGCACGAGCAGATTTCGCACGCCGCGCGTGAGGAAGACGCTGCCTATACCATCTTCGCCGGGGAAGAACCCGAGGCGGAGATCGAAAGCGACGCTCCGCTGGTGATCGCGGAAACGCGGGTGGATATCCCCGAGACGAGCGTTTCCGACGCGGTGATGCTCCTAGATCTGCGGCACACCAACGCCCTTTTCTTCAAAAATGCTGGAACCGGACGCCATAATATGGTCTATCGCCGCGACGATGGGACGATCGGCTGGGTCGAACCATCCTGAACCAGCAGGGCATCAGGCCGCGTTCAGGATTGCCGAATTACATAAATTCGTGATTCCGGGGCTTTTTCACCGCACGGGTGATGCGCGGCCAGACTGCTCGCAACATCGCGCCGCTTCAGACAGGGTCTTATTGAAGAACCATGACTCCACTGTTCTCTCTTGTTCCGGACGCGGTGGCCACTGTTCGGGCCGAAACCAAGCAGGAGATTCTGGACCTGCTGGCGGCGCATTTTGCCGCGGTTTACGAACTCGACGCCGATCAGGTGCTCGAGCGGCTGGAAGAGCGTGAAAAACTCGGCAGCACGGGTTTCGGTCGGGGCGTGGCCATACCTCATGCCCGCGTGGCGGGCGTCAACCGCCCGGTCGCCGTCCTCCTTCGCCTGGCTGAGCCGGTGGATTTCGCCGCTGCCGATGCGATGCCGGTAGATTTGATCTTCGGCCTGCTTTCACCAGAGAATGCCGGCGTCGCCCATCTTCACGCACTCGCGGCGATTTCGCGCGTGGTGCGTGACGATCGCACCCACGATGCGCTTCTGGCTGCCCGCGATGCGGATGCGCTCTATGCGTTGCTGGCCAATGCAACGGATCGCGACGCTGCCTGATCCGCAACGGGGGGAGGATGGCGCCGCGCTGCATTATCGCGCGCTCGAGAGCCTTTATGCCTCCGCTCCAATCAACCAATTGTTCGAGTCCCGGCTGGAAATAACCGGAGCGGGCGCCGCGCGCATTTCATTCGAGGTGGACGAGCGTGTGTATCACGCTGCCGGTGCGGCGCATGGGACGATCTATTTCAAGATGCTGGACGATGCGGCCTTCTACGCCGCGAACAGCCTTGTGTCCGATCGTTTCCTGCTGACGACCGGCTTCAACCTGCATTTCACGGCTCCGATCAAGCTTGGCCAGGTGGTGGCCGAGGGGCGCTGGATCAGCGGCCGGCGGCGGGTGTTCGTCGCGGAAGCTCGCCTGACCGATACCGAGGGGGAAGAAATCGGCCGTGGGACGGGCACCTTCATGCGTTCTCGCATCGCCCTGTCGGGCCTTCCCGGCTATGTCGCTTCGGCTGCCTGAAAAGGCGTCGCCGGAGAGAATCGCATGGATGCCAGGCTTCCTGCCCATCTCGAAATTTCGGGGCTGATACGCGCTGTTCAGGCCGCAGGCGGTTTCGCCACCCTTATCGAAAAAGGTGAACGCGATGCCGGCACTATCCTTGTCATTTGTTGCGAGAATGGTGCGAACAGCAGAATTTATGAACGGATGCCGCAACTCGATGGCACTCGCGGTTGGGTGTTGAGCAAGTCACAAGACTCTGAAAAACCTGAAGAATTCTCTGAATATTGCGCGAGACGCAAAAAGCAGGACAGCGATCTCTGGATCGTCGAACTGGATATCGTTGATGGTGAACGGTTCATCGGATTGACCAAGGGTGTCGGTTGACAGGATTCGTTCCGGCTTTATTGGGCGCGCGACTTCAAGCGAAGGCGGCACACCGACAAGCCGGTCGGTAGGCAAGCACGCAGACGGGGAACGGCCGGCAGGCCTTTTGACTTAACCGACTTGATCCGCCGCCATGCGACGGAACGCCTGCGTCGGGGACGTTCACCGCCCAATAGACAGTATGTATGAGTCGCAAGTTCCAGCAGGCCGCGGCGCTTGCCGTGACGGCCATGATGGTCTTTACGATTACCAGCGCCGCAGGCGCGATCGCCCAGGATCAGATTCTGGGGGAGGAAATCTCAGAAGAAACGGCAAGCCAGCCGTTCGCAGCTTCGGACACGGCCGCAGAGCGGCAGGTCCGGTTCGTATCGCAGGAAATCGTGCAGGAACTGCCCGATCCCGCACAAGCGCAAGGCGATCTTTCCGGCATTGGCCGTGATGCGGGATCGCTTGCCGAACTCGTCGCCTCGATCCCCGTTGCCGGCGAAATGTCGAAAGACATGCATTGCCTGGCCAGCGCCATCTATTTCGAGGCGCGCGGCGAAGAATTGATAGGCCAGCTCGCCGTGGGCGAAGTGGTCATCAACCGTGCAGAATCCGGAAAATTCCCTTCGAGCTATTGTGGCGTTGTGTTCCAGCGTTCGCAGTTCTCGTTCGTGAAGGGCGGACGCATGCCTGCGATCAAGACCTCATCCCCGGCATGGCAGCGCGCTCAGGCACTCGCCCGGATCGCGCATGAAGGCCTGTGGGACAGCCCGGTCGAAGATGCGCTCTATTTCCACGCATCCTATGTGAAGCCGGCCTGGCGCCGCACACGTGTCGCGCAGGTAGACAGCCACATCTTCTATCGCTGAGGCGGATTTGTCGCCGAGACCGCTGCTAAAGAGCCCCTTCCTTCGGGAGGGGGCTTTTTGCCGTTCCGGTCAGGCGCGCAGTTCGACCCACACCGGGGCGTGATCGCTGGCTTTCTCCCGCCCGCGATATTCCTTGTCGACACCGGCGGAAACGAGCCGGTCGGCCGCCTGTGGGGAAAGCAGGATATGGTCGATGCGGAAGCCCTGATCGCGCTGCCACGCGCCTGCCTGGTAATCCCAATAGGTCCACACCCCGCCGCGCGGGTTGAGCGTGTCGATCGCATCCGTCCAGCCATCATGCAGTAGCCGGAAATAGGCATCGCGGGATTCGGGCTGGGTCAGCGCATCCAGCTCCATCGCCTTCACCGACCAGGTGTCCTTGTCCTGCGGGATGACGTTGAAATCGCCCAGTACCACTGCGGGAACTTCCTGCGCCTTCAACTCCGCCAGGCGCGCACGCAGGCGGCGCATCCAGGACAGTTTGTAATCGAATTTGGGCCCGGGTTGGGGATTGCCGTTGGGCAGATAGAGATTGCAGACGCGAACGCCGCCGATCTCCGCCTCGATATAGCGTGACTGTTCATCCTCCGGGTCGCCGCCCAGCCCGCGCTGAAACTCGACCGGCTCGACTCCGTCGGCCAGTATGGCGACTCCGTTGAATCCCTTCTGCCCGTGCCAGATCGCGCGATAGCCGATCTTCTCGAACTCTTCGGCCGGGAAACTTTCATCCTGGCACTTGATTTCCTGCAGGCAGGCAACCGTGGGCCGGCGTTCTTCCAGCCATTCCAGAAGGCGCGGCAGGCGCGCCCTGATCCCGTTGATGTTGAAGCTGGCGATGCGCACCTGGAATCAGATGCCGAAGCTGGAACCGCAGCCGCAGCCGGAAGCCGCCTGCGGATTCTCCACCTTGAAGGCTGCCCCGCCCAGCGATTCCACGAAATCGACGACACTGCCTTCCAGCAGGTCGAGGCTGACCGGATCGACCAGCAGCCTCACGCCGTCGGTTTCGCTGATCACGTCGTCCGCTTCCGGCGCCTCTGCCAGGTCGAACTTGTACTGAAAACCCGAACAGCCGCCGCCCTCCACCGAAAGGCGCAGGATTGCGGGCTTTTCCTGCCGTTTGGCGATCCAGGCCACGCGTTCGGCGGCGGCGGTCGTGAGTGTAAGGGTTCCGGCCATGATGCGGATGTAGGGAAGCCGGGGCCCGCGCTCAAGGTGCGATGCGGTTTCTCACGCCATCCTGATATATTCGCGCATCTGTTCAGCTTCGGCTTCCGCCAGCTCGATCCGCTGTTTCACCAGATCGCCGATGGACACGAAGCCGGCCATCTGCCCATCGCGGATTACCGGAAGGTGCCGGATGCGCCGCCTGGTCATCAGTGCAAGGGCTTCCATCGCCTCCGTCCCGGCGTCCACGCTGATGGCAGGTGCGGTCATCACGTCATGCACCGTGCGGGTCAGCGCGGTCTGGCCATCCCGTGCAATGCAATAAAGGAGATCACGCTCCGAGAAAATGCCGACGACCGCACCGTTTTCGTAGACGGGCATGGCCCCGATCCGATTCGAGGCGAGCAATCGTGCCGCCTCCTCCACCGTCATGGCGCTGTCGCAGCTGATGATGCGATGTTCCCTGCCTTCGATGATATTCGCGATCGACATCCATGTTCTCCTGTATGCGTCGTGTGGTAATTCCGGTCCTTGTGCGGCCTGTCCTGACGCGATCATGCCACAACCTGTCGATTCCGCCAAAACCCCTTGCGATGGCAGCCTGATTGCGTTTGCCAAGCATGGCGAGGGCGGGCATCAGGCGGCCATGGTACAGCGCTCTCCTCTGGATGATCCCACGACGGCCGCCCACGCCTGGGCGCGTTACAAGCGGATCATGCGCGGGATGATGATCGCCACCGTATTGATCGTGATATTGGCGATGGCTGCGCTCTACATGCAGCATGGGCTGATCTCGGTGCATGCCTATATCGCCACCGCAGCGGGAATCGCCTTCACCATGCTGCTGGGTTCAGCCCTGATGGGGCTGGTCTTCCTGTCCAGCGGGACCGGCCACGACGAGGCCGTGGCCGAAAAGGACGAGGACGAGAGCTAAGGCTCGCGAATGGCCGGATAGAGCCGGTATTCCTCCACCGGCCTGCCGCCTACCAGATGTTCCTGGATGATGCGTTCCAGCACGTCCTCCGTGCAGGAATGATACCAGACCTGATCGGGCCAGATCACGGCCACCGGGCCTGCTTCGCACACTTGCAGGCAATCGGCCTTGGTGCGCTGGATGCCGCCTTTGCGGGTTCCGTCGGCCTGTGTGCGAAGCGCGCCCACCAGTCCAAGTTCGGCCAGTCGGCGCTTCAGGAAGTTCCAGGCACGTTCGCCTGTCTCGCGCGAGCAGCATTTGCCCTTGTCGGAAAGCGCGCAGATGAAAATGTGGCGTTCGATGCCGCCACCGCCAATCGCGCCGAGCGCCCTTTGCGCCTTTTCGATTCCGTCCGGCTCCATGTGCGGTATGTGCCAGCCGGGGCGGCCGGGCGCCAGCGTTCCGGCCTCAGCCCTTCTTGCCGGCGATGCGGGCGATTTCGGCGGCGACCAGCTTTTCGACCATCTCGGGAAGATTGCGGTCGAGCCATTCCGCCAGCATCGGGCGGAGCATTTCGCGTACCAGTCCTTCAAGGGAGGTTTCGCCGGAGCGGACGATCTGCGGCCGTGCGCCCGGCTCCGCCAGCAAGGCGAGCGCGGCAAGTGATTCGCGCATGGCCGCGCGTGATTCTTCAGCGATCAGGGCTTCGCCATCATCGGCTGCGGCACGGGCAGCGGCCTCCTCGACCAGTTCCGCCTCGGTCCCCAGCTCAAGGACGTCTTCCTCCTCGCGCGCGGCGGGAATCCCGCCTTCTTCACGCCGTCGGCGTTCCTCCAACGCAATTTCACGGTTGTCGCGCGCGATCACTTTCTTGATCGACGCAAGGATTTCCTCGACCGAAGGTTCACCCACCTGTCGCATGACGCAAAAGTCCCCCGAACAGCCCTGCGCCGTTCATTGTGCCGGAATGTTCCCGTCTTGCGCGGGCGTGTCAACGGTTCGCGTAGACTGTGCTTCGGGATCGGGGTCGCTTGCCCAGTCCCAGATCTTGCCGCGAACCCGTTCGTAATTCACTTGCGGATCGTAGAGCGGAGTTTCGTCCATCAGCCCCAGATCGCGCGCTTCCGCCCGTCCCATCGCGGCCAGAAGCGAGAAACCCGCGACATAGGCATTGCGCCGTGCGGTGACGAGCTGAACCTGCGAGCGGAGCAGTTCCTGCTGGGCGTCCAGGATGTCCAGGATCGTGCGATTGCCCACCGTATTTTCCGCGCGCACGCCTTCCAGGCTCAGTTCCGCGGCGGCGACGGCGGACTGGGTCGAATTGATGATGGCGGTGGATGCCTGCCAGCTGGAATAGGCGGCGCGGACTTGCGCGATCACGCTGCGTTCGGTGCCGATTTCCTGTTCCAGCGCGGCGGCGGAGCGGGCCTGTGCCTGGCGTTCTTCCGCGGCCGGACGGCCACCCTGAAACAGCGGAATGGTGGCCCGGATGCCGGCCGATGCGCCCGTCGCGCTGCCCGGATATTGCGAACCGGGCGCGGAGCCGAGCGAATCGTTGTAGGTTCCGCTGGTGAACACTTCCAGGCGCGGCAATCTTCCGGCGCCGGCCACGTCGATATCGAAGGCGGATGCCCGCGCCTGTTCGCGCGCGGCGATCAGGTCGGGATTGCTGCCCAGTGCGGTATCTTCGGCTTCGGCGACATTGACGGGAAGGCCCGGCAAGGGCGGTGGGGCCTGCAGGTCCTGCGGCACGCTGCCGACAAGCTGGATATACCGTTCGCGCGCGGAAACCAGATTGGCCTGTGCGGTGCGCAGCTCTCCTTCCGCCAGGGCAAGCCGGGCTTCCGACTGCGCGACGTCGGTGCGGGTGAGGTCGCCGATCTCGAAACGGTCCCCGGTCGCTTCCAGGTTTACACGCAGCACGTTCACGTTGTTGGTCGTAAGGCCGACGATCGCTTCCTGCAGGATCACGTCCATATAGGCGCCGACGACCTGGCTGAAGATCGATGATTCCGTTGCGCGCAAAGTTGCCTGCCCGGCCACGACGCGGGTCTGCGCCGCGCGGACGGAGTTCTTTACCGCGCCGCCCGAATAGACCGGGATGCTCAGCGTGAGCCCCGCGCCGAGTGTCCGATCGGCCGCGGTGTCCAGCGGATCGGGCACGATATCGCGCATCTGTTCGGTGTAGGTGACGGTCCCCGAAAGCGAAGGCAGCCCGCTTGCGCGGTTTATCGGCACATTCTCGTCATTCGCGCGCTGTTCGGCGCGCGCCGCCATCAGGGTGGGGTTGGTGTTGTATGCGCCCAGCAGCGCATCCTTGAGCGTGTCAGCCCAGGCCGGTCCAGCGGACACCAACAAGGAGGCGGCGCCGGCCATGAGGGCCAGCCTCGTCCGTGCGCCTGCCATGATCAGAAACTCCAGCCCTTGGGTGCCGCAAATTCGGCGAGAAGCGGTATGCCCATTTCCGTGAGCGGGATCAGCGAAACCTGTCCGCCCACCTTGCGCCCGATGGCAAGCCGCGAAATTCCGCGAACCTGCAACCCCGCAACCACCCGGCCATCGGCGGCCAGACGCTGGCCCAGCGATTCGGGGAAATGTTCGATCGCGCCATCGATCACCAGCAGCGTGCAGTCGCCCTTCTTCGCAGTGTCGGCGGCGGCCTCTGCAGGGTCTATCACTTCCAGGGATCCAACTATGGGCCGAAGCAGTTCGGCCAGATAGCCGCTGCCGCCATCCACCAGCAGCACCTTGTCGGCGGCGGTGGGCGCAGCTTCTTCCAGCATCCGGCCATGCGCCAGCGGAGCGGCCAGGAACCGGCCGTCCCCCAGCGGGATCGCACGATCCATGTAGGCGGTGCCCCGGGCGGTTTCCGGCACGAAATCCTCGCGCGGGACAGTCCCCATGCGTTCGCGCACGATGGGGGCGTTGACGCCGCTCACGCGCAGCTGGCTTTCGACCATTGCCTTGCGCGCCACTGCAAATTCGTCAGCCCTGTTTCCGGCGCCTGCCGGGCGGTTGTCCACGATTGTCATTCCCGAACCCTATCAGCAGGCCTGTGTATTGCATCAATAACACGCCTGCGCACTTTGCTTCGCTTTAGGCGGAACGGCGCCGGCAGCCAAGCGCTTTGACGGTAGGGACGGGTGCGGATAAGGGAGCCGCCATTCGACCAGGAGGAGGTTAGGCTCGATGAGCGACGTTTCAGGACGGGAATGGGTGACGATCCGCGAAGGCGACCTCATCGAAAGCGTGGCCGATGCGCTCCAGTACATCTCGTTCTATCACCCGATGGACTACATCCGCGCGCTGGGCGATGCCTATGAGGCGGAACAGGGCCCGGCCGCGAAGGATGCGATTGCGCAGATCCTCACCAACAGCCGGATGTGCGCCGAAGGGCACCGTCCGATCTGTCAGGATACCGGCATCGTCAACGTGTTCATCAAATGGGGACAGGAATGCATCCTCGACTCACGCCTCCCCCTCCAGGAAGTGGTCGATGAAGGCGTGCGCCGCGCCTACAACAACCCCGAGAACAAGCTGCGCGCCTCGGTGCTGGCCGATCCGGCCTTCACCCGCCGCAACACCCGCGACAACACGCCCTGCGTGCTGAATGTCGAGATGGTGCCGGGCCGCAAGGTCACTGTCGATGTCGCGGCCAAGGGTGGCGGCAGCGAGAACAAGTCCAAGTTCAAGATGATGAACCCGTCCGACAATATCGTGGACTGGGTTCTGGAAATGCTGCCCCAGATGGGCGCTGGCTGGTGCCCGCCCGGCATGCTGGGCATCGGCATCGGCGGCACCGCGGAACATTGCGTCAAGCTTGCCAAGATGAGCCTGATGGAGCCGATCGACATGGCCCAGCTCAAGGCAAGGGGCCCGCAGACCGATCTCGAAAAGCTGCGGGTCGAAATATACGACAAGGTCAATGCGCTGGGCATCGGGGCGCAGGGGCTTGGCGGGCTTTCGACCATTCTTGACGTCAAGATCATGGATTGGCCCTGCCACGCCGCGGGCAAGCCGGTGGCGATGATCCCCAATTGCGCCGCCACCCGCCATGCGCATTTCACGATGGACGGTTCGGGCCCGGTCTATCTGGAACAGCCCAGGCTGGACGAATGGCCCGATGTGCACTGGACGCCGGACAAGGCGGCGATACGCGTCGACCTAGACCAGTTGACGCCAGAGATGGTGCGGGGCTGGAAGCAGGGCGACCGCCTGCTGCTCAACGGCAAGATGCTTACCGGCCGCGATGCCGCGCACAAGCGGATCCAGGACATGCTTGCCAATGGCGAGGAGTTGCCAGTCGAATTCAAGGGTCGCGTGATCTACTATGTCGGCCCGGTCGATCCGGTGGGTGAGGAGGTCGTCGGCCCCGCAGGTCCCACCACGGCCACCCGCATGGACAAGTTCACGCGCATGATGCTGGACCAGGGCCTGCTGGCGATGGTCGGCAAGGCAGAGCGTGGCCCGGCCGCCACCGAAGCCATCAAAGACCACCAGAGCGCCTATCTCATGGCCGTGGGCGGCGCGGCCTATCTGGTCGCGCGTGCGATCAAGGGCAGCAAGGTCGTCGGTTTCGAGGATCTCGGCATGGAAGCGATCTACGAGTTCGAAGTCAGCGACTTTCCGGTGACCGTGGCGGTGGATTCGCAGGGCAACAACGTCCACCAGCTGGCGCCGCTGGTATGGCGCGAGAGGATCGAGAAGGAAAAGCTGCTCGCCTGACCGGTTTCGACACCGGTTTCGACCAGGGGCCTATCCCGTCCGATAGCGGCTCTGGCGCATCCCCGCGCAATCGGGTTATTCCGGGGTTGATGGAGGACACTGAAACCCAGCTTGCGCGCCCGCGCGTGCCGATGCGCACGGTCCTCGCCTCGATCGTGGGCCTGTGGATGTGCTACTTCATCCTCACCACGGTGCGGGCGGAAATCCTCGATCTTGGTTTCCAGCTCGAATTGCTGTGGCGCCGGTTGCTCGTCGCGCTGATCGGCGTCGCATTCACCTTCGCCATGTGGTTGATCCTGCGGCTGTTCGAACAGCGGTCATTGTGGATGAAGGTATCGGCCGCGCTGATCATCGCGGCACCGGTGTCTGTCGCGCTTGCTCAGGCCAACCAGATGGTCTTCCAGGAGATCGAGGCGAAAGTGGTGGAGCGGCTGGGCGAGCAGCAGGGCCTGCGCGTCCGGCGCGATGAGAGCGGCAACCTGCTGGTCGATGTCCCGATGCCTCCCCGGGTACCCGAAGCGCCGCCACCTCCCGTGCCGCCGGTCCCACCGGTTCCGGGAGGCGAGGCGACCGTTGCGGTGACATCGGATGCCATCACCATCAACACCTCCACCCCCCAGGATACGGTGCAGCAGATCACCGAGATCGCACTGGGCCGCTATTTCCTGCTGCTGGCATGGTGTGCGCTCTATCTGGCGCTGGTCGCGGGCGAGCAGGCGCGGGTTGCCGAGCGGCGGGAGGGTGCGTTCCGCCGCGCGGCCAAAGCGGCGGAGCTGCGTTCGCTACGCTATCAGGTGAATCCGCATTTCCTGTTCAACACGCTCAACTCCCTGTCCGCCTTGGTGCTGACCGGCCGTACCCAGCAGGCCGAAACGATGATCCAGACGATCTCCACCTTCTATCGCCGCAGCCTGGCGGACGATCCCACCGCGGATGTGCCGCTGAGCGAGGAGTTCGAACTGCAGCGCCTGTATCTCGATGTCGAAGGCGTCCGCTTTCCCGATCGCCTGACAGCGATCTACGACCTGCCGCAGGAACTTGCAGACGCCCGGGTGCCGGGAATGATCCTGCAGCCGCTGGTCGAGAATTCGGTGAAACATGCGGTCGCGCTTTCGTCCGACAGGATTGCCATCACCCTCTCCGCGCGGGAAGAGGACGGCATGCTGGTGATCGCGGTGGCGGATGATGGCAGTGCCAGCGCCCGGAAGGGCCGCTCGGCCAGCGGGCACGGGATCGGGCTCGCCAATGTTCGCGAAAGGCTGGGCGCGCGCTTCGGCAGCCAGGCCAGCATCGTTTCGGGCCCGCACGATGGCGGCTATTCCACCCATATCCGCATCCCCCTGTTCGGTCCCGGCTTCGCTCAGGGAGATGCCCATGCCTGACAGCCCGCCAACTCCCCTGCGCACGCTGATCGTGGATGACGAACCGCTGGCGGTCGAGCGGATGCAGGTAATCTGCGCCGATCTTGAGCATCTGTCCGTTATCGGCACCGCCAGCGATGGCGGGGCGGCCCTGCGCCTGGTCGATGCGCTATCGCCCGATCTCCTGCTGCTGGACATGACCATGCCGGAAATGGATGGCCTGTCGGTGGCACGCGCGCTTGTCGGGCGGGCCGATGCCCCCGCGGTGATCTTCGTTACCGCGCATGACGATTTCGCGGTCGAGGCCTTCGATCTGGAAGCGGTCGACTATGTGCTGAAGCCCGTGACGCCGGAACGGCTCCAGCGCGCGATTGCGCGGGCCGTTATCCGGCGCGGACAGCAAGCGAGCCCGGCGAGCCAGTGGCTGGCGGAATTCTGGGTGCCCCACCGCTCCGAACTGATCCGGATCGAAGCTGCGCTGGTGGAGCGCATCGATGCGGAACGCGATTATGTCCGGCTGCATGTGGAGCAGGCGAGCTATCTGCTGCTGCAAACCATCGCCGGGCTGGAGGCACGGCTGGATCCCGCGAAGTTCATCCGCATCCATCGCTCCTGCATTCTGCGGCGCGACAGTATTCGCGGCCTGAGGCATGAAGGGCTTGGGGTGTGGTCGGTGGAAGTGGCGGGCGGCAAGGTGCTGCGGATCGGCCGCACCTACCTGTCCCGGGTAAAGGCCATGGCCGGCCGCTGAGCGGACGAAACTTTCTCAGGGCAAACGTCCGTAGGAATGCCGGCCACGGCAGGCGGCCCATCGGCGCCAAGGGACTGGGATGGCGCCGGCGGGCGTTGGTGGCCGATCAGCGGCCGGCCACCTTCTTGTCGGATTTCAGGGCAAGGCGCTTCTCGATCTGCTTGCGCGCATCCTTGTAGCAGGCCCAATCGTCGGCCGAGGCAACGCGGCTGCCGGTGCGGGCTTCGTTGAAGCCGCAGGCCTTCTTCGCGGCGCCTTCCAGGCGGCGATCGAGTTCCTTCATGCCCTCGGTGGTTGAAAGATCGAGATCCCTGATCACCACGACGGCGGTTTCGGCAAAAGCCGGCTGGGCAGCGATGAGCGCGCCCGTGGCAGCGGCAATGGCAAGTGCAAAGCGGTTCATGTCATATCCTCCTGTGCGGTCTTTCTGTGGCAGCCTTTCCCGGGGGATGGGAAAGGCTGCGCTGGCATCGTGGTAGATCAGGCGTTTCAAGGATGCGCGTTCGCCTCGACAGCGATGCAAAGCGCGTCGACGAGCGAGTCTGGCGGCGGACGAACTGCCGGGCGGGGCGGACGAACTGCATTTGGCGAACTGCATTCGGCGACTGCATTTGGCATCCGGCTGAAATGGTTCCACACTCATCCCGATGGTGATTCTCGTGACCTTCCTGCTGGGGATCGGCAATTTCGCGCTGCATAAGGCAGTGCTGGAAAGCCGGCACCCGCTCGTCCTCCAAATGCCGCGTTTCCTGCGGGGGCGGGGCGGCCGGGTCAGCCTGCTGGTTGAATTCATGGTGCTGCTGGTGGCGCTGCTGCTGGTTGCCAACGGGCACCCCGGCTGGGGGTGGGTATATTTCGGTTACACGCTGTTCAACGGCGGCTCGGCCTGGCTTATCCTCACGCATCGGCTTTGACCGGGAACCGTCAGGCGGGCTGCGCGCTTGTGCTGCGATGAGCGACAACACACCTGTCTGGCTGGTGGTCAATGCGGCGAGCGGCAGCAATGACGACGGTTCCCTCGAAACCCTGAAGGACAGCTTCGCCAAGGCGGGTCTTTCGCTGGTGCGGATCAGCCATTTCCCCGATGATGACCTGCCGGCCAGGGCTGAACTGGACGAGGCTGGCGTAGGCCTTGTCGCGGTATTTACCGGCGATGGAACGGTGAATGCGCTGATCACCTCGCTCTATGGATGGCGCGGGGCAATATTGGTGCTGCCGGGCGGCACGATGAACCTGCTCTACCATCGCCTGCATGGTGACGCCGGGTTGGATGACGTTCTGGCGGCCGTCGTTGCGGGCAAGGCGTTCCGATGCCGGCCGGGCGTCGTCCGGTGCGATGCCGGCGATGGCTTTGCGGGCGTGATGGCCGGGCCGGGAACCGCCTGGAACGAAGTGCGCGAGGCCATGCGCGATGCGGATATTGCGGGAATCGCCAGCGGCGCGGCTCGGGCGCTCGGCCAGTCCGTCGGTGCGCCGATGGTTGCCTGCGTCGATCCGGCGCTGGGCCAGGCGGAAGGCTATCCCCTTCTGGTTCTGACACCCCGCAGCGATGGTTTTGCGATCGATGCCTATCATGCGGAGACTCTGGGCGACTATCTGTCCCAGGGCCTTGCGCTTCTGAAGCGCGATTTTCGCGAGGGACCGAGCGATCGGCTTGGCCATGTGGTGGAACTGACGACGCGGAGCGTTACGGCGGAGCCGACCGGCCTGCTGATCGACGGGGAGCCGTTCGATACCGGGCCGACGGTCCGTTTCGTTCTGGCCTCCTGCGAAGTCGATCTGCTAGCGACCCGGTTCGATGAGTAATCCGATCCGACTATTCCACCTCAGCGACATCCATTTCGGGCTTGAGGACAAGGCCGCGCTGGCATGGGTCAAGCGCGAGATTGCGCGGGTCCGCCCTGCTGCCGTCGCCATAACCGGCGATCTCACCATGCGCGCCAGGCATCGCGAATTCGATGCGGCGGTGGAATGGATCAGCGCGCTCGACGTGCCGGTAACCGTCGAAGTGGGCAATCACGACTTGCCCTATTTCAACCTGATCGAGCGTTTTCTTGATCCCTATCGCCGGATTCGCGGGATCGAAAGCAAGGTGGAACGCGAGATCGAACTGCCCGGGCTGGCGATCGTTCCGCTCAAGACGGCGGTTCGCTGGCAGCCGCGCCTGAACTGGTCCAAGGGCTGGGTATCGAAAACTGCGCTGGCCAGGTGCCTGGATGCCATCGATGCCTTGCCCAGCGGGACGCAGGCCCTGATCGCCGCGCATCATCCGCTGGTGGAAGTGGGGACGCGGGGCACCGCGCTGACCCGCAATGGGCAGAAGGCGATGGAGGAGCTGGCGCGGCGGCCGGTGCTGGCCGTGCTGAGCGGGCACGTCCATGATGCGTTCGACCTGGTGCAGGATACGGTCAACGGCCCGGTGCGGATGATCGGCGCCGGCACGCTTTCGCGGCGCTTGCGCTCAACGCCCCCCAGCTTCAACGAATTGTCGTGGGACGGGCGTGAATTGCAGGTGGCGGTGCGGAACCTGGAACAGGTTTCCACCCGCGACATGATGATCGACGATGTGCCGGAAGATGCCTTGCCCCCGCGCGAGCCGGGAGAACCGGTCGCGCCTGTCGGCCGCGTTCCTCCGGTCGATCCGCCCGTTCACTGAACCTGGTCGGTCCGGTCGCACGGCCCTCAAAGGTGGTTGTGTATTCTAGAACCACCACCTGCCCGTCCTGAGCTTGTCGGAAGCGAAGCTGACGCGAAGCGGCAACGATGCGCGCTGGCGGGAGTATCCGGGCGGAGGTGGGGCACAATTAGCGGCCTGGGTTGGAAAATACACAATCCCCAAATGAAAGGGCCCCAAATGAAAAGGGCCCAAATGAAAAGGGCGGCCCCGAAGGACCGCCCTTTCGAAAGGCTTGTGCCCCGAAGACTTAGCGCTTCGAGAACTGGAAGCTGCGGCGAGCCTTTGCCCGGCCGTACTTCTTGCGTTCGACGACGCGGCTGTCGCGGGTAAGGAAGCCGGCGGCCTTTACCGTGCCGCGCAGCGCGGGTTCGAACTTCGTGAGCGCCTGGCTGATGCCGTGCTTTACCGCGCCGGCCTGGCCCGAAAGACCGCCGCCCTTCACGGTGGCGACGATGTCGTACTGGCCTTCACGCTCGGAGATGGCGAAGGGCTGGTTGATGACGAGGCGCAGCGTCGGACGCGCGAAATAGGTTTCCTGATCGCGGCCGTTGACGATGATCTTGCCGGTGCCGGGCTTCAGCCAGACGCGGGCAACGGCGTCCTTGCGGCGGCCGGTCGCATAGGCACGGCCCAGCGAATCGACTTCCTGTTCACGCAGCGGAGCGTTGCTGACGCGAGTGACTTCGGCAACGCCTTCCGCGGCAGCGGTGGCTTCGACGGCAGGCGCGTCGGCGGCGAGGTTCTTCAGATCTGCGAGATCGGAGACGGTGTTCTTTTCGTCGGCCATTATGCAGTAGCCTTGTTCTTGCGGTTCATCGAAGCGACGTCGAGCGGCTGGGGCTGGGTGCCGCCATGCGGATGCTCGGTGCCGGCATAAAGGTGCAGGGCGCGCATCTGCGCACGGCCGAGCGGGCCACGCGGGATCATGCGTTCAACGGCCTTTTCCAGCACACGCTCGGGGAAGCGGCCTTCCAGCACCTTGGCAGGGCTGGTTTCCTTGATGCCGCCGGGGTGACCGGTGTGCTTGTAATAGCGCTTGTCCTGCAGCTTGTTGCCGGTGAAGCGCACCTTGTCCGCGTTGATGATGACGACATGATCGCCGCAATCGACATGCGGGGTGAAGCTCGGCTTGTGCTTGCCGCGCAGGAGGTTGGCGATCACCACCGCGAGGCGGCCGACAACCAGGCCATCGGCATCGATCAGATGCCACTTTTTTTCGACTTCGGCCGGCTTGATCGACCGGGTCGTCTTGCTGAGCGCCTTCATGGGCTTTCGCTTTCCTTGTTTCTGTCATGCGGGCGGGCAAAGGGGAATCACCGTCCGGCCACCTGCGAAGTGGGCCGCCTTTGTGCGGAATTGCCGCGTAAGTCAAGCAAACCGGGCCTTTGCGGGGAGGTAAAATAATACCGCAAAGCTTCGCGGCTATTCCTCTCCAGGCGGTTTCAGGGTGCCCAGCCACTCGGCCGTGGCGTGGCCCGCGCGGTCGATTTCCCATGCCGTTATGGCCGGCGCGTCATAGGGATGGAGTTCCTCCAGCCGCTCCACGGCGCGGGCCAGCAGGGCCGCGTTGGTCTTGAACAGCGCCCCGCATTCCCGCGTGTCGCCCCGCTGGCCTTGCCAGATATAGAGCGAACGCATGGCCGGCAGGATATTGGCGCAGGCGATCAACCCTTCGTCAAGCAGGCGTCCGGCCGCTTCGGCCGCGTCGTCCTCGCTGGCGAAAGGGCACCAGATCAGGGCCGGCGCCGCCATGCTCATCCCCGCTTCCCGATGGCATGCGCGCCCCACGCGGTCGCCAGGACGAGCAATGCGCCCACAAGCTGGTGAAGCACCGCCAGCCACAGCGATACGCCCGTCATCACCGTGGCGATGCCCAGCAGGATCTGCGTGCCGAAGGTGCTGTGGATCGCGATCGAGGCGGCGCGCCCGTTCACGCCCGCGCCTGCGCGCTTGCACGCCCTTGCCAGCACGATCAGGGCGGCGACCGCGGCCCAGGCCCACCAGCGATGCAGGAAATGCAGCAGGAAAGGTTCATGGGTGAAGGCCCAGAACGCCCCCTTGCTCCAGTCGACCTCCGGGAAGAAGCGGCCTTGCATCAGCGGCCAGGTATCCGAAGCAAGCCCGGCGTTGAGGCCCGCGACCCACGCGCCCAGCAGCAGTTGGACGAACAGCACGATGCCTGCCACCGCTCCCGTCAGGGTAAGGCGCGGCGGGCGGGATGACGGGGCGGCCGCAAGCTGCCGGAAATCGAGCGCGGTCCAGGCAAGGCCCGCCAGTGTGACAAGGGCGGTCAACAGATGGATCGACAGCCAGAAATGGCTGACGTCGGTCGTCTCCTCGGACAGGCCGGAGCGAACCATGAACCAGCCGAACACCCCCTGCAGGCCGCCCAGCGCCAGCAGCGCCAGAAGGCGGGGCTTGTAGCCGGGGGGGATCGCGCGCCTGATCCAGAAGAAGGCCAGCGGCAGCGCGAAGGCCAGCCCGATCAGCCGCCCGAGCAGGCGGTGGAACCACTCCCAGAAATAGATGAACTTGTAATCGTCCAGCGTCATGCCTGCCGGACCGTTGACCTGCAGATACTCGCCGATCCTCTGATAGCCTTCGAATTCAGCCTGCCACTGGGCTTCCGTCAGCGGGGGCAAGGTGCCCGTCACGGGCTTCCATTCGGTGATCGAAAGCCCGGATTCGGTCAGCCGGGTGATCCCGCCCACCGCAACGATCAGCACCACCATCAGCGCCACGATCTGAAGCCAGCGTGCCAGCGCCATCGGGCCGATCGTCTGCTTCGGCGGATTTCCCGCCATTTCTGTCTCGGAAACCATGCGCGCCCTCTGGGCCGGGGAAGGAAAAAGCGCAAGCGCATGTGTGCGGGCTGATGGATCGAGAGCCTGAAAATCAGTCCGTTCCCCGCTATCCCTGCTTGCAAAATGTTATACTGTTACATAAGGGCTCCCCATGCCTTCGATGCCATTCTCGATTCGTGGCCGGCTTGACCGCGCCGGCATGGTGCTCTCGGGGCTTTGCGCCCTGCACTGCATTACCGGGGTATTTCTTGTCGCGGTGCTGGGTCTCGGCGGCGGCGTGCTGCTCGATCCGATCATTCACCGCATCGGCCTTGCCGCAGCCACGCTGATTGCAGCGGTGGCGATCGGCCTTGGCGCCGTGCGCCATCGCCGGGCCGCGCCTTTCGTGGTCGCCATGACGGGCCTTTCCTTCATGGGCGGTGCGCTGGCGGTCGATCATGGGCTGGAAGAAGCGGTGTTGACGATCATCGGCGTCGGCCTGGTCGGCGTGGGCCATATCCTGAACTTGCGCAGAGCGCACTCATCGCCGGTCTGATTCGCCGTCCGGGCAAATTCGGCCTGTAATGATCGGGCTCTTGCCGCTATCTCGCCCGGCATGTCTTCAGAGCTTACCCTTACCGTCAATGGCGAAACCCGCCGGACCCGTTCCGCGACGATAGCCGCGCTGGTCACCGAACTCGGCCTCAAGCCCGAGAAGGTCGCGGTCGAGCGCAATGGCGCGATCACCCCGCGTTCCACGCTGGCTGAAGCGGCGCTGGCCGATGGCGACGTGCTGGAGATCGTGCATTTCGTGGGCGGGGGCGATCATGATGCGGCGGCTGATGCCGACACCTGGACTGTCGCGGGGCGCACGTTCCGTTCGCGGTTGATCGTGGGCACGGGGAAATACAGGGATTTCGCCCAGAACGCCGCCGCGCTTGAGGCTTCCGGCGCGGAAATCGTGACCGTGGCCGTGCGCCGGGTGAACGTGTCCGACCCCGACGCGCCGATGCTGACCGACTTCATCGACCCGAAGAAGACCACCTACCTGCCGAACACGGCGGGCTGCTTCACCGCGGATGATGCGATCCGCACCCTGCGCCTGGCGCGCGAAGCGGGCGGCTGGGACCTGGTGAAGCTGGAAGTGCTGGGCGAAGCGCGCACGCTCTATCCCGATATGCGCGAAACCCTGCGGGCGACCGAGGTGCTGGCCAAAGAGGGTTTCCTGCCGATGGTCTATTGCACCGACGATCCGATCGCCGCCAAACAGCTTGAAAGCGCGGGCGCGGTGGCGGTGATGCCGCTGGGCGCGCCGATCGGTTCGGGCCTGGGCATCCAGAACCGGGTGACGATCCGCCTGATCGTGGAAGGCGCAAGCGTGCCGGTGCTGGTGGATGCGGGCGTGGGCACTGCTTCGGACGCGGCGGTGGCGATGGAACTGGGTTGCGACGGCGTGCTGATGAACACCGCCATCGCCGAGGCGAAAGACCCGATCCGCATGGCCCGCGCGATGAAGCTGGCGGTCGAGGCGGGGCGCGATGCGTATCTCGCCGGGCGCATGGCGACACGCAAATATGCGGACCCTTCAAGCCCCCTCGCGGGCCTGATCTGAACGGCGCCGAAAGGCATCGGGCCGGGCGCGGAGAAACCTCCGGCGGCGTTTACGGGATACTAACCATAGCGAGTGCATGACCCCCTTCTGTGGCCGCTCTGGAGGGGCCGGGGGTTATGGCAATGCAGGATGCAACTTCGCTCACTATCGCCGAATTGAGAGAGTTCGCCAGCTTCGCGCCGTGCGAACAGCGCTATATCAAGCGCAGTCTCGATGTCGGGCTGGGTCGGCACGACGCCTTCAAGCTGTGGGCGCGCGATGCGGACGAGCGCGCGTCGATCCGCGGGCAGTATATCGCCTATCAGGATCTCAAGACCCTGCGCGGCGAATATCCGGACGAGGCGGCGCTGGACGGGCTGGATCCCTACATGGGCAAACTGCTGCGGCTGACCGCGTTCGACCTGTCGCAGGAAAGGCTGCGCAGCTTCTCGGCCTATCGGTTTCTTTACGAGCGCTTGCTGGGCGCCGAATCGCGGCCCTGGCTGCCGGCGGCCTTCTGTGGTGCGGCTGCCCTCCCGCAGATCCGGCCCGAGTGCCGCAAGCAATTGCTCCAGTCCCTCAGCGAAGCCGCGGCCACCGCGCCCGGCTGGTCGGCGCGGGCACCCAGCTTCTATCCCGAATATGTCGAGGCGGAGGCCGCCTGAAACCGGAAATGTCATGAGCGTTGAGAGGCTCAACCAGCATTCGATCTTCGATGTTGTGATCTTCTATGTTGCCCGCGCGGAGATCGAAGCCTGGCGGCCCGTTTGGCTGGCGTGAGCGTGACCCTCTACCCGCTGGCGCCGCAACGCACGATGGAGGCGATCCCGCTGGCCGGCCTCCTGGCCATCGGCGCGGCGACCAGGGACGCCATTGCGGCCATGCGTGCCTGGCAGACCCTCGAATCCCGACGCGAATTGATCCGCTGATCGTTGCGGTGGCGTTGCTTTCCGGATGACACGGCGCGATTGACCGATTATCCGGCGCCGCGATGCAAGAAGATCCGAACGCGCCGCTTCGCCCGCTCCCGCTCCTGATATTCGGTTCGCGCTGGCTCCAGCTTCCCCTCTATCTCGGCCTGATCGTGGCGCAGTGCGTCTATGTGTTCCTGTTCCTCAAGGAACTTTGGCACCTGATCACCCATGCCGCGTCCTTCACCGAACAGCAGATCATGCTGGTGGTGCTGGGCCTGATCGACGTGGTCATGATTTCCAACCTGCTGATCATGGTGATCGTGGGCGGTTACGAGACCTTCGTCTCGCGGCTTGGCCTGAATGGCCATCGCGACCAGCCCGAATGGCTCAGCCACGTGAATGCCGGCGTCCTCAAGGTGAAGCTGGCCATGGCCATCATCGGCATCTCCTCGATCCACCTGCTGCGCACCTTCATCGAAGCGGGAGCGATCGGCACGCCGGGGGCCCGTCTGACGGAAACGGGCGTGATGTGGCAGACCATCATCCACGGCATGTTCATCGTTTCGGCCATCGGGATCGCGTGGGTCGACAGGATGACCCAGCACAAGCATTTGTAGACGCGGCGCATCCCGCTTGCAGCGGCGAAGCTCTTCGGGGGCCTTGGCCATATTTTGTGCTCTTCGCGACCTGGTTGTTCACGGCCCCGGCACCCCGGGAAAGTCGCCAGGCCGGTGCCCGAACGGCGCGGAGGCGCTGCGGCTCAGTCCTTGTAAAGCGTGTTCAGCCGCTCGCCATAACGGGCCTTTATCATGTGGCGCCTGATCTTCAGGCTGGGCGTCATTTCACCATTGTCGATAGTGAAAGCCTCGTCCGCGAAGGCATATTGGCGGACCTTCTCCGTGATGGAGAGGTCCTTGTTCACCCGGTCGATGGCAGCGCGTATGGCGCTGCGAAAGGCGGGGAGCTGCTGCAACGCCGCCAGATCGAACTTCTCGTCATTGGCGCGGGCCCATTCCACGGCCCATTCGGCATCGGGCACGATCAGGCCCACGATGTAGGGCCGCTTGTCGCCCGCCACCATCGCCTGCGCGATTTCGGCCTGCAGGGTCAGCATTCCCTCGATCTTCTGCGGAGCGACATTATCGCCCTTGTCGTTGACGATGATGTCCTTCTTGCGATCGGTGATGACGATCCGGCCCTTGTCGTCCAGATGGCCGATATCGCCGGTGTGGAGCCAGGGGCCCTTGTCCGGCTCGGCCGGGTCCGGCTTCAGCACCCGCGCGGTTTCGGCTGGGTTCTGCCAATAGCCGTGCATCACCAGCTCGCCCCGGACAAGGATTTCGCCATCTTCGGCTATCCTCACTTCCACGCCGGCCAGCGGGGGGCCCACCGTGTCCATCTTCAGCCCGGCCCTGGGCCGGTTGCAACTGACCACGGGGGCAGCTTCGGTCTGGCCATATCCCTGCAGCATGGTCAGGCCCATCGCTTCGAAGAAAGTGCCGATATCGGGATTGAGCGGCGCCCCGCCTGAAACCAGCGCCTTGATCCGGCCACCGAAGCGCTGGCGGATTTTCGGCCTCAGCGTGCGTTCGAGCAGGGCGTTCATCGGCATGTCGCGCAGGCGCTTGCGGCCAGCGAAGGAAAGCTCGCCGATGCGCAGGGCGCGGTCCATCAGGAAGTTCGCAAAGCGGCCCTGCTTTTCCACCTGCTTCATGATGCGGGTGCGCAGCACTTCGAACAGGCGCGGGACCACCACCATGATGGTGGGGCGCACTTCCTCGATATTGCTGGCCAGCTTGTCGAGACCTTCGGAATAATAGATCTGCGCGCCGATGCCGATCGGCAGGAATTGCCCGCCCGTATGTTCATAGGCGTGGGACAAGGGCAGGAACGAGAGGAACACTTCCTCGTCGATGCCGAAATCCTCCACCAGCAGGGTAAAGGCGCCCTCGATATTGCACAGGATGGCGCCATGGTGCTGCATCACGCCGCGCGGCGCGCCGCCGGTGCCGCTGGTATAGATGATGCACGCCAGGTCATCGCGCTGGACATCGGCCATGCGGGCATCCACGGCGGCGCGTGCGGCTTCCGCATCGCCTGCGGTCATCCTGGCCCAGTCGTGGAATTCGAAGCTGCCTGCCTGGCGCTGCGGCTGGTCCTCGATCGCGATCACATGTTCGATCATGCCTGTCTGCATCACGGCCGGAAGCAGCGGCTTGGCCAGCCTGGCCGACGATACGATCACTGCCCGCGCGCCGCTATTGTCCAGGATGTGCTGGTGGTCACGCTCGGTATTGGTGATGTAGGCCGGAACCGTGATGCAGCCGGCCGCCATGATCGCCAGATCGGCGATGCACCATTCGGGGCGGTTTTCGGAAACCAGCACCACCCTGTCGCCATCCTCCAGGCCCAGCGCACGCAGGTTTTCCGCCAGCAGGCAGACCTGGCGGGATACTTCGGTCCAGCTCAGCGGTTGCCAGGCGCCGCCCAGCTTGGCCCACAGGAACGGCTTGTCCTGCAGATCGTCGGCACGGCCGAGGAACAGGTCGACCAGGTTTCTGGCTTTCGGAAAATCGCTAAGCTGCATGGGCGTTATCGCATCCCTCTCTTCCGGCCCGGACAAGCATGGACTGGAACCCCGGTCAGGAGTTTAAGCCGCACTTGCCGCAGCGGCAAGCGCACACCCGGCCTTTACCGCCCTGATCAATCCAACCCTATTGTGAAACGGCGGTTCCTTCGCTCCGCGGATCGGCGGCACCGGTCCAGCCGGTTGCGGTACGTTCCACCGCATTGGCCTTGAGCGGCAGCGACCGCGCGTTGATGCCCGTGTGGCCCAGCGCCTCCAGCGCGGGAACCATGCTTTCCAGCCATGTTCCCTGTTCCACCGTGATGGTGTCGCCCGGCGAGAAGAGCAAGGGAAGGCCGATCGCCTCGCCCACGGGCAGTCCCCAGTCGAGATGGCCGATCAGGGCCTTGGCCACCTGAACCGGGATCGTCGCACCGCCAGCCGCGCCGATTGCCAGCACCAGCCTGCCCTCACCGTCATAGACCAGCGTGGGCGCCATGGAACTGCGTGGGCGCTTGCCTGCATCCACCCGGTTCGCCACCGGCACGCCGCCCCTGTCGGGCGAGAAGCTGAAATCGGTCAGCTCGTTATTGAGGTAGTAGCCACCGACCATCAGGCCCGATCCGAACGCACCTTCAACCGTCGAGGTATAGGTAACGGCGTTGCCCCAGCGGTCGACCGCCACGAAATGCGATGTTCCGCTGTCCTGTGGTTCATCCCCGTCAGCCAGGGCGAGCGCGGGCGTTTCGCGGGGGGGATTGCCGGCGGCGGCGGCCTCCATCGTCGAACTGGCTGAAATGAGCTTTCCGCGTTCGGCCAGATAGGCGGCATCGACCAGCCCCCTGACCGGCACGGTGATGAAATCGTCATCCGCCAGGTAAAGCTCGCGATCGGCGAAGGCGAGGCGCTGCGATTCGGCGAAGAGATGCCATGCGACGGGGGATTCCCGGCCCAGTGCCTCGAGGTCGAAGCCTTCAAGCTGCTTCAGGATGGCCAGCACCGTGGTCGCCCCCGATGATGGCGGGCCCATTCCGCAGATCCGCCACACGCGATAGGCGCCGCAGACCGGTTCCCGCTCTCGCGCGGTGTAGTGTTCGACGTCCCCGGTCACCATCGTCCTGGCGCCGGGGGTTGCCGCCGCCACGGTCGCGGCGATCTCCTGCGCGTGATCGCCGGAATAGAATGCATCCGCTCCCTTGCGCGCGACCGCTTCCAGTGTCCGGGCCAGCGCCGGGTTCTTCACCAGCGTCCCGGCAGGCAACGGCTTGCCCGCTGCGTCATAGAACAGGGCGCGCCCTTCCGCGGTGAAGCCCGCGCGTTCGGGCGAGCGCTCAAGGAAATCGTGCAGGCGCGGCGTGATGACGAAGCCGTCACGCGCCAGATCGATGGCGGGGCCGAACAGGTCTTTCCATGCCAGCTTGCCGTGGCGGCGATGGGCTTCGGCGGCCAGCCGGACATTCCCGGGCACGCCCACGCTCAGCCCCGAAAGCACTGCTTCCATGAAGGGGCGAGGCTTGCCGGCCGGATCCAGGAACCAGCCGGGCCCGGCGGCCATCGGTGCCGTTTCGCGTCCGTCCAGCGTCTCGATTCCGCCGGTCGCGGCATGATGGACATAGAAGCCGCCGCCGCCGATGCCCGAGCTTTGCGGTTCCACCACGGTCAGCGCCAGCATGGTGGCGATTGCGGCGTCCGCCGCGGTGCCCTCCTTGCGCAGCATCTTCGCCCCGGCTTCCGCGGCGCGCGGGTCGGCTGCGCTGACCACGCCGCTTGCGGGTGCGGCTGGCGTGCTGTTGACAGCCTGCCGCCCATCGGCGGTGCAGGCAATCAGGACGAGGGGGAGGAGGGCTGTAGCGAAAAAGCGTTTGAGCATGGGCGGAGCTTATTCGCTCCCAACCGCTGCGGCAATGGAGGCAAAGCCATCGCGCCGCATAAGCCTTTCCAGCCCGGTCGTCACCGCCTTCGCGATGCCCGGCCCTTCATAGACCATGGCGCTGTAGAGCTGCACCAGGCTCGCCCCCGCCCTGATCCTGGCCCAGGCGTCTTCGGCAGTAGCAATGCCGCCAACGCCGATCAGCGGCACGCCGCCGCCGCTTGCCTTGCGGAAATCGCGCAGGCGCTGCTGGGCAAGGTCTTTCAACGGCGCGCCGGAAAGGCCGCCCGTCTCGCCCGCGTCGCGCGATTTCAGCGCGGGGCGTGAAATGGTGGTGTTGGACACGATCAGCGCGCCCAGCTTCTTCTCGATCGCAATGCGCGAGATCGCGTCGATATCCGCCGGCTCCAGATCGGGGGCGACTTTCAGGAAGATCGGCGGTGCCTTTCCGGCGGTCGCTGCGTCCGCGTTGTCGCGCACCGCGTCCAGCAATGCGGAAAGGGCGCCCTCATCCTGCAAGGCGCGCAGGCCGGGCGTGTTGGGGCTGGAGACATTGACCGCCAGATAGCTGGCCAACGGCGCCATGATCTGCGCCATCACGCCGTAATCGGCGATCCGGTCGGTCGAATCCTTGTTCGCGCCGATATTGATCCCCACGACGCCTGTCATGAGCGAAGTCGAAGGGCCGCCCCGCCGAAGCCGGGCGGCCAGGCGTTCGGCTGCGGCGCTTCCCCCTCCGTTGTTGAAGCCCATGCGGTTGATCACCGCACGGTCGTCCGACAGGCGGAACAGGCGCGGGCGCGGGTTGCCTGCCTGCGGTAGCGGTGTGATCGACCCGACTTCCGCGAAGCCGAAGCCCAGCCCCAGCAGCGCATCGGGCACTTCCCCGTCCTTGTCGAACCCGGCGGCCATGCCCAGCGGATTGGGGAAGGTGATCCCGGCGACCTCGGTCGCCAGCGAGCCGGCGGGCGCCGGGTGAGCGGCGGCGGGCAGGAACTTCAGGGCGCGCAGGGACAGGTGGTGTGCGGTTTCTGGTTCGAGCGCGAACAGGGCGGGGCGGATCAGTCGGAACAGCATGGGCCGGGTCCGTATACCCGCCGCGATCCGCTGTCGACGGGCGCGCGTGGCCACCGGGCGATGAGATCGCCCGCATTTCATCACGCTCTGTTGCGTAAAAGCCACTCGGCCTGTCGCTTTTTTACAATTCCTTTGTCGGAAACCATCCTAGAGGGGGCTTGCGACCCGAAGGGCTCGGCGCAGAAATGCTTCGAGTTCTCAACTGACAGAGGCGGCTACCTTTCGGGGTAGCCGCCCTTTTTTCGCCCTTTTCCGGCCTATGGCGCATTGCATGTTGCAATGCGGAAGACTCTCCCTAGATGGAAACCGGAACGAATCACTCCGATTAGAGGCAGAGAGCAGGCAGATGCGCCTTTCGAGCATGGCCGATTATGCAGTCGTCACGATGAGCGCCGCTGCGCGCCATTGCGGAACCGTGCGCGTATCCGCTGCGCAGCTTGCCGTTGAGACCGGCCTGCCTGTGCCCACCGTGCAGAAACTTGTCAGTGTGCTCAGTGCCGCTGGCCTGCTGCGATCGTCGCGCGGGGCGCATGGCGGGCTGCAGCTTGCCCGCCCGGCAGCCGCGATCACCATTGCCGATATCGTGGAAGCGGTCGAAGGGCCGATCGCGCTTACTGCCTGTGTCGAGCAGGGCAAGCAGGATTGCGCTCTGGAATCTTGCTGCTCCGCGCGTCCGCATTGGGGGGCTGTCAACGCGGCGCTGCGCGGTGCATTGGCCGAGGTGCCCCTCAGCCGGTTCGTCACCGATCCGATGGTCGCCCCGGTGCAGGAGAATGCGGCATGACCGAAGAAACCACCCTGCGCGATCAGGAAGCCCGCGATGCGGCGAAGAAGCTCGAAACCTACGAATGGGGTTTCTCGAGCGATATCGAACAGATATTCGCGCCCAAGGGGCTTGATGAAAGCACCGTCCGTTTCATTTCGGCCAAGAAGAACGAGCCGGAATGGATGCTGGAATGGCGCCTCAAGGCCTTTCGCTTGTGGCAGACCATGCCCGAGCCGGACTGGGCCAAGCTCAACATCCCGCCGATCGACTATCAGGACGCTTATTATTACGCGGAACCGAAGAAGAAGCCTTCCCTCAAGAGCCTGGACGAACTCGATCCCGAGATTCGCGAAGTTTACGAGAAGCTGGGTATCCCGATCGAGGAGCAGAAAGTGCTCGCCGGTGTGGAAGGTGCGCGCAAGGTTGCGGTGGACGCGGTGTTCGACAGCGTTTCCGTCGCCACGACCTTCCGGGAAGAGTTGAAGAGGGCGGGGGTCATCTTCCTCTCCATTTCCGAGGCGATCCGCGAATATCCGGAACAGGTGAAGAAGTGGCTCGGCCGCGTCGTGCCGGTGCACGACAATTACTTTGCCGCCCTCAACTGTGCGGTCTTTTCGGATGGCACGTTCGTCTACATCCCCGAAGGCGTGCGCTGCCCGATGGAGCTGAGCACCTATTTCCGTATCAATGCGGAGAATACCGGCCAGTTCGAACGTACGCTGATCATTGCCGACAAGGGCAGCTATGTTTCCTATCTGGAAGGCTGCACCGCGCCCCAGCGCGACGAGAACCAGCTTCACGCGGCAGTGGTGGAACTGGTCGCGCTCGACGATGCGGAGATCAAGTATTCCACCGTGCAGAACTGGTATCCCGGCGATGCCGAAGGCAAGGGCGGAATCTACAATTTCGTCACAAAGCGCGCGCTGTGCCAGGGCAAGCGCAGCAAGGTGAGCTGGACCCAGGTCGAAACCGGCAGCGCGATCACCTGGAAGTACCCGTCCTGCGTGCTGAATGGCGAGGATTCGGTCGGCGAGTTCTATTCCGTGGCCGTCACCAACAATTTCCAGCAGGCGGACACCGGCACCAAGATGATCCACAACGGCGCCAGAAGCCGCTCCACGATCGTCTCGAAGGGGATCAGCGCGGGCCGTTCCAACAACACCTATCGCGGCCTGGTGCGCGTGGCGGCGAATGCCGATGGCGTGCGCAACTTCACCCAGTGCGACAGCCTGCTGCTGGGCGACCGCTGCGGCGCGCATACGGTGCCTTATATCGAGGTGAAGAACCCCTCCGCCCAGATCGAGCATGAGGCGACGACCAGCAAGATCAGCGATGATCAGCTGTTCTATGCCATGCAGCGCGGGCTGGGGCAGGAAGAAGCGGTGGCGCTGATCGTCAACGGGTTTGCCCGTGAAGTGCTGCAGCAGCTGCCGATGGAATTCGCGGTCGAAGCGCAGAAGCTGCTTGGTATCAGCCTTGAAGGGAGTGTCGGCTGATGGCCGAACGCCGTAAACTCACCATTGCCGCCACTGCCGACAATTCGGCCAGCCGCACGAGTGCCTGGAATGTCTCCCCCGCGCGGGCGGCGGCGCTGAAGGATCGTGCCCGCGCCCAGCGCCGCGATCCTACCCCGGCGCAAGCCGCGTTGTGGGAACGGGTGAAGGACAAGCAGTGCGGTTTTACCATCACCCGTGAAGTGCTGATGGGATCTGCCATTGTGGACTTCGCCTGCCGGATGCGCTGGCTGGTGATCGAGATCGGCGGCAAGGGTGGCGATGCAGAAGCGCAAGTTGCCGAACTGAGCGATCGCAAGCTGACCGAAGTCGGTGTGCGCGTGCTGCGCTTCTCGGATGAGGAAGTGCTGGAAAACATCGAGGATGTTGTCCGCACGATCAAGCAGGAGCTTGAGAAACCCTTCCAACGCCCCAGAATTCCGAAGACCTGAGAGGACGGGGATGACCGAGCAGACCCAGCCTTTCACGCAGAATTACCACACAGGATTGCCAGGATGGCGCGCTGTGGGCGTCGGGCCGGACACTGGGGCGACAAGCCTCTCGTGTACCGACAATCAAGCCGAAGAAGAACCAGATGCTCAAGATTGAAAACCTCCATGCCGAAATCGACGGCAAGAAGATCCTCAACGGGCTGACGCTCAGCGTCGGTGCGGGGGAAGTCCATGCGATCATGGGGCCCAACGGTGCGGGCAAGTCCACCCTGTCCTATGTGCTGGGCGGGCGCCCGGGCTATGAAGTGACCGAGGGTTCGGTGACGTTCCAACCCAGCCCCGTTCGTGCTTCGACAGACTCAGGGCGAACGGTGGATTTGTTGTCTCTCGAGCCGCATGAACGTGCGGCCAGCGGCCTGTTCCTGGGCTTCCAGTACCCGGTCGAAATCCCCGGCGTATCCTTTGCCCAGTTCCTGCGTGAAGCGTTGAATGCCCAGCGCAAGGGGCGCGGCGAGGAAGCACTCTCGGGCGGCGAGTTCCTGAAGCTCGCGCGCGAAAAGGCGGGCCTGCTGCGGCTCGACATGGAAATGCTCAAGCGCCCGGTGAACGTGGGCTTCTCGGGCGGCGAGAAGAAGCGCGCCGAGATGGTCCAGATGGGCATTCTCGACCCGTCCTTCGCCGTGCTGGACGAAACCGACAGCGGGCTGGACATCGATGCGCTGCGCATCGTGGGCGAAGGCATCAATTCGATCATGCGCCGGCCCGACAAGGCCGTGCTCCTGATCACGCACTACCAGCGTCTGCTGGATTACGTGAAGCCCGACGTGGTGCATGTGCTCGCCAAGGGCCGCATCGTGAAGAGCGGCGGGCCGGAACTGGCGCTGCAGCTGGAAGAAGAAGGCTACGAGGCGGTAGTGTGATGGCCACCCTTCCCACCACGCGTGACGAGGATTGGCGCTATGCCGATCCTGACTGGCTGGCCGCCGCCGATCCGGTGGCGCTGGGCCAGTGGCGCGAACTGGCGGTTCCGGCCGGCGAAACCTTGCGGGAAACGTTGACCGTCGGTGAAGGCGCTGAACGCATTCGCGTGCATGTGGGCCGCGATGCCCGTTTTGAAATCTTCGCGATCAACGCCGCCGGGCCTTATGCCCGCGCCGAAGTGGAAGTGACGCTGGGAGAAGGCGCGCATTTCGAATTTGGCGGGGTGACGCTGGGCGGCGGCGAGAAGCGGCAGGAATTCGTGACCCGCGTGCTGCATGCGCATCCCAACGCCACGTCCAACCAGGTTGTTCGCGCCGTCCAGTGGGGCCGCGCAGTCGGCAATTTCCTGGGCCGGATCGAAGTGGCGCGCGATGCGCAGAAGACCGATGCGGCGCAGAATTTTCGCGCGATCCTGCTGGAAAAGGGTGCTTCGGCCAACACCAAGCCCGAGCTGGAAATCTTCGCCGATGACGTCAAATGCGCCCATGGCGCGGCAATCGGCGCATTGGATCAGGCGGCCGCCTTCTACATGGCGGCGCGCGGCATTCCGCCCGAAGCGGCCCGCAAGCTGCTGATCCGCGCTTTCGTGGCGGATGCTTTCTCCGCCATCGACGATGCCGGGCTGCGCGGGGACATGCTTGAGCAGGCCTTGGCCGCGCTGGACGAGGAGGTGGTGTGAGCACTACCGACACTCTCAGTCGGAAGGCGGATTTTCCCGGCCTCGTGGCGGCCGATGGCCGCGAGTGGCATTATCTCGACACGGCGGCGACCGCGCAGAAGCCGCAGGCGGTGATCGATTCCGTCAGCAATGCGCTGGGCCGCGATTACGCGACCGTGCATCGGGGGGTCTATGCCCGTTCGGCCGAGATGACGCTGGCTTACGAGGCCGCACGGCGCCGGGTTGCCGCCTTCGTTGGCGGGCATGAGGACGAGATCGTCTTCACGCGCGGCGCGACCGAGGCGATCAACCTCGTCGCATCCAGCTGGGGCAGCGCGAACCTCCAGCCGGGCGATCGCATCCTGCTTTCGCTGCTGGAGCATCATTCGAACATCGTGCCGTGGCAGCTCGTGGCGGAACGCACCGGTGCCGTGATCGACGTCTGCCCGCTGACCGGCGATGGGCGGATCGACCTGGACGCTGCCGAAGCGATGTTGACCCCGGCGCACAAGATGGTTGCGTTTGCGCATGTGTCTAACGTGCTGGGCTCCCAGCTCGACGCCCGGCGGGCGGCTGACCTGGCCCATGCAGTGGGCGCGAAGCTGCTGTTGGACGGGTGCCAGGCCGTACCACGCCTGAAAGTGGACGTGGCCGCGCTCGATTGCGATTTCTACGCCTTCTCGGCGCACAAGCTCTATGGCCCCACCGGCATCGGCGCATTGTGGGCGCGGGCGGACATTCTGGATGCGATGCCCCCCTATCAGGGTGGTGGATCGATGATCGACCGGGTGACATTCGAACGCACCACCTATGCCCCGGCGCCGCAACGTTTCGAGGCAGGCACGCCCGCCATTGCGGAAGCCATCGGTTTCGGCGCGGCGGTGGACTATCTTTCCGCCATCGGGCTGGAAGCGGCCGAGCGGCACGAACGGGCGCTGACGGCGCAATTGCGTGACGAACTGCGCGGGATGAATGACGTCACCCTGTTCGGGCCGGAGGATTCCGCGGGCATCGTCAGCTTCGCGCTGGACGGCGTACACCCCCACGATCTCGGCACGATCCTGGATGAAGCGAATGTCGCGATCCGCGCCGGGCACCATTGCGCACAGCCGCTGATGGACCATCTGAAGGTGCCCGCCACCGCACGCGCCAGCTTTGGCCTGTACAGCGACGAGAACGATATAGCAGCCCTGCTCGCCGGCATCGAGCGGACCAAGAGGATTTTTGCCTGATGTCTATTGCCGCCAGTGATGATCCCAAGACCTTTGCCGTGGAAGAAGTCGACAGTGTCGAGGCGCCGCCCCGCGCGCGTGTGGATGATCTGGACGCCACCCCCGAAACCGCAGGTGAGAAGCTGGAGCGCAAGCGCGACTATCTGGACGGTTTCCTGGCGCAGAAACCCGAAGCCACCCAGGCGGGCGAACCCGGCGGCGATCTCTATGAATCGGTGATTGCTTCCCTACGTGAGATTTTCGATCCGGAAATCCCCGTGAATATCTACGACCTCGGTCTTATCTATGGGGTGGACGTGTCCGCCGATGGCGCTGCCGTGGTCACGATGACGCTGACCACGCCGCATTGCCCGGTGGCCGAAAGCATGCCGGGTGAAGTGGAACTGCGTGTCAGCTCCGTGCCGGGCGTCCGTGACGCGGAAGTCAATCTGGTGTGGGACCCGCCATGGGACCCTTCCAAGATGAGCGACGATGCCCGCCTCGAACTGGGAATGTTGTAATGGTTGAAACAATCCTGCGCCCCGAAGCCCGCAAGCGCCCTGCCGCTGTCATCCTGACCCCCTCGGCCGAGGCGCGGATCGGTGCGCTGATGGCGGATGCGCCGGAAGACGCGATCGGCGTGAAGCTATCCACACCGCGCCGGGGCTGTTCGGGCCTTGCCTACTCGGTCGATTATGTGACCGAAGCCCAGCCCTTCGATGAACGGATCGAAACGCCGGGCGGCATCTTCTTCATCGACAGCGCCAGCGTGCTGTATCTCATCGGGTCGACGATGGACTGGCAGGAAGACGATTTCGCCGCCGGCTTCGTGTTCCAGAACCCCAATGCCAAGGGCGCCTGCGGCTGCGGCGAAAGCTTCACGGTCTAGGCTCTAACGCTTCCGCAGCGCGTTCACGCAGGCTGCGCGATCCACATCCTGGCCGTCGCTCCCCCGGCGGGCATCGACATGCGTGGCGACCTCTTCGCCGCCATTGGCGGGCGGATAGAGGTAGATATCCAGTACGCAGGCGCCTCCGCTGAATTGCAGCTTGCGCACATCCCCTTCCCTCATATCCAGCCGCGGATCGCCGAAACTGCGCAACAGCGCGTTGGCATTCGCGCCGATCACCCCTTCCATTCCGGGCGCGCGCAGAACCTGCACGCCGGGTCGCGGCGGCGGCACCGGCGCGGGCTTCACGGATGAGACCGGCGGCAGCGGTGCGGTGCCGGGGCGGGCCGGGCCTCCGCCGCCACAGGCGGACAGCAGTGCGGTAACGGACAGCGCCGCAAATATCCTCTTATCCATGCGCGCGGTTTCCTTTGCGGTGAGTCAGGTGAGTGGCCCCTGCCGCGCCGAGCAACGGCGCGAGGAAATTGACGAAGGGAATCAGCATCAGCGCAGCCACCACGGCACCCAGTGCAAAGCGTTGGCCAGCGGAAATCGGTGAAGCGGTGCCTGCCGCATGCCGGTGTCGCAGCCACACCATGTCCTGCAGCTCGCGGCCCAGCAGCAAGCTGTTGACGAGCCAGAACAGCAGTGCGGTGCCCACCCCCGTCACCAGCAGCAACAGCGCGAAAGGCAAGGCGATCAGATTACCGATCAGCGCTCGCATCGCTGCAGCCAGGCTGGTGGAGAATTGCTCGCGCAGCGGCAGGTCCCGGGCACGGGCGGCCGCTTCGGGATAATGCCGTGCTTCCACCGCCAGCACCACGTCGTCGGCGTAGAAGGAAATTACCGCCATCGCGATTACGCGCCACAGCAGCCAGCCGGCGATCAGCACCGCTACCAGCGATACCGTTTCCCGCAATCCTTCGGCGCCAGCGAACATTTCGTCCTTCAGCCCCGCCCATTCCAGGGCATAGTCCAGCGCGTACCAGCCAGCCCAGCCCAGCACCGCGAACAGCACCAGGCTGACGGCAATCGTCTTACCCAGCAGGCGCAGTATCCGGGGATCGCTCAACTGGCCCAAGGCCAGAGCCATTGCAGAGAATATCGCTCCCATCGGCGCTTGCGATTGCGCGCCCGGCACGGCAAGTCAACGTTCGCATGCCGCGGTGCGGCCGGCAGACATGCCATTTCAGCAGAAGGATTTCCATGACCGAGCCCCGTTATGACGTGATTGCGATCGGCAATGCGATCGTGGACGTGATTTCTCCTTGCGAGGATTCGCTGATCGAAGAACTGGGCATGGTGCGCGGGGCGATGACGCTGGTCGATACGCCACGCGCGAAGGAACTATACGCCGCCATGGGCCCGGCGCGCGAGATTTCGGGCGGCTCCGCAGCGAACACGCTGGCCGGGCTCGCCGCACTGGGTGCGGAATGCGCCTTTATCGGCCAGGTGGCGGACGATCAGCTGGGTGAAGTATTCAGCCACGATATTCGCGCCGCTGCGATCGATTTCGATACGCCCACGCGGGCCGGGGACCCGCCCACGGGCCGTTGCCTGATCTTCGTGACGCCCGATGGCCAGCGCACGATGAACACTTTCCTCGGCGCCTCGCAATTTCTCCCCGCATCGGCGCTGGACGTCGATGTGGTGCGCGATGCGGCTGTCCTCTATCTCGAAGGCTATCTGTGGGACCCGGCTGAACCGCGCGCCGCGATGCGCCGCGCGATCGAAACGGCCAAGGGCGCGGGCCGCAAGGTTGCCTTCACCCTGTCCGATGCTTTCGTGATCGAGCGCCATGGCGAAGATTTCCATGACCTGATCGATGCCCGCCTGATCGATATCCTGTTCGCCAACCACGTGGAACTGGCTGCGCTGACCGGGAAGGAAGATTTCGACGCAGGCCTTGCCTATCTCGCCGCGCGCGTGCCGGTCGTGGTCGTTACCCGCAGCGAAGAAGGCGCGGTTGCCGTGGCGGGCAGCGAGCGAGCCGAAGTGCCGGCAGAACCGGTTGAGCAGGTGGTCGACACTACCGGCGCGGGCGACCTTTTCGCTGCCGGTTTCCTGTTCGGCCACGTGCGCGGGAAGGATCTGGAAACCTGCCTGACGATGGGCGCGATCGCGGCGGCGGAGATCATCTCGCATTACGGCCCCCGGCCGGAAGCTGACCTCAAGGTATTGATGAAAAAACGATTCGATTAGAATCGTTTACCGCACTTCATGCTGCAGCATGGAACGGCGCGGCTGCTGTCAGCCCAGCCGTTCCTTTGCTGCCTCGCGCGCCACTTCACGATAGCCGATGTCGCGGCGATAGAACCCGCTGGGGAAATCGATCTGCAGGACCGCGCGATAAGCCGCCGCCTGCGCTTCCGACACGGTATCGCCAAGGGCGGTGACGTTCAGCACGCGCCCGCCATTGGCGACAAGCTGCCCTGCCTCGTCAAGCGCGGTGCCGGCGTGGAACACCTTGGCTCCGGTGGCTTCCGCCTTGTCGATGGCATTGATCGCGCCGCCTTTTTCCGGCGTGTCGGGATAGTTGTTGGCGGCCATCACCACGGTCAGCGCAGCCTGGCCGGCGAAGCGGGCGGGCTCCATCGCGCCCAGGCGATTTTCCGCACAGGCCAGCAGCAGTTCACCCAGATCGGCATTCAGCCGCAGCATCAGCACCTGGCATTCCGGATCGCCGAAACGGCAATTGTATTCGATCAGTTTCGGCCCTTCGGACGTCAGCATCAGGCCGGCATAAAGCACGCCGGAATAAGGTGTGCCGGCATCGGCCATGGCCTTCACCGTGGGGGCGATGATCTTCTCGATCACTTCGCCGCGCAGCATCGGGTTAAGCACGGGGGCAGGGCTGTAGGCGCCCATGCCCCCGGTGTTGGGCCCGGTATCGCCATCGCCCACGCGCTTGTGATCCTGCGCGGTGCCGATCGGCATCAGCGAGGCGCCGTCGGTCAGCACGAAGAAGCTCGCTTCCTCGCCGGTCAGGAATTCCTCGATCACCACTTCGGCCCCGGCCTCGCCAAAGGCGCCGCCGAACATGTCGGTCAGCGCTTCTTCCGCATCTGCGCGGTTTTCCGCGATCACCACGCCCTTGCCCGCGGCCAGACCGTCAGCCTTCAGCACGTAAGGGGGCTTGAACCCGGCCAGCGCCTCAAGCGCCTGCTCCAGCGATTTCGTGCGGACATAGCCTGCCGTAGGAATGCCGGCCTTTTCGCACAGATCCTTGGTGAAGCCCTTGCTGCCTTCCAGCTGCGCGGCCGCCTTTGACGGGCCGAACACGGGCACGCCTGCGGCCCGCAGCGAATCTGCCAAGCCGTCCACCAGCGGTGCTTCCGGCCCGATCACCGTCAGCCCGATGCGGTTCGCTTCGCAGAATGCGGCCACGGCGGCATGATCGGTCACTTCCAGCGAGACCAGTTCGGCATATTGGGCGATGCCGGGATTCCCGGGCGCAGCGTAAAGCTTCCCCCCATCTTGAATCAGGCGGGATTGCGCCAGCTTCCAAGCCAGCGCATGTTCGCGCCCGCCCGATCCCAGCAAGAGGATATTCATGCCCGGCCCTTCTTTTACCGATGACGATGTACAGACTGGGCTCGTAGCGCGCGCTACCCCCGGGGACAACGCCGAGCCGCTCTCCATCACCGAGATTTCCGCCCGGTTGAAGCGGACGGTGGAGGATTCGTTCGGCTTCGTGCGCCTGCGCGGCGAACTTTCGGGTGTGAAGCTGGCGGCATCGGGCCATCTTTATTGCCGGCTGAAGGATGAAGGCGCGCAGCTGGACGGCGTGATGTGGCGCGGCAGCGTGCAAAGGCTGGCCTTCCGCCCCGAAGACGGGATCGAAGTGGTCGCTACGGGGAAGCTCACCACCTATGCCGGTCGCTCATCCTATCAGATCGTGATCGAGAGCATGGAGATCGCGGGCGAAGGCGCCTTGCTGGCCCTGCTCGAAAAGACCAAGGCACGGCTGGAGGCGGAAGGGCTGTTCCGGCCCGAGCGCAAGCGCGCCCTGCCCTTCATGCCGCGCACGATCGGCGTGGTTACTTCGCCCACCGGAGCCGTGATTCGCGACATTCTGCATCGGCTGGCGGATCGCTGCCCGTGCCATGTTCTCGTCTGGCCCGTGCTGGTGCAGGGCCAGGGCTCGGCCGAACAGGTGGCCGGCGCGGTGCGGGGCTTCTCCGCAATGGGCCTGAATGGCCCCGTCCCCCGACCCGACGTGGTAATCGTGGCGCGTGGTGGCGGCTCGATCGAGGATTTGTGGAGCTTCAACGAGGAGATCGTGGTTCGCGCCATTGCGGAATCCTCGATCCCGGTGATTTCGGCCGTCGGGCACGAAACGGATACCACGCTGGCGGATTTCGCCGCTGACCGGCGTGCGCCCACCCCCACGGCCGCTGCCGAGATGGCGGTGCCCGTGCGCGCGGAACTGGCCGCCACGCTCGACGAGTTCGCGCTGCGCAAGAAGCGCGCAATCGCTCGCCCGGTGGCGCTGGGGCGCGAAAGGCTGGAGGCGCGCATTGCCCGCATGCCCCGCCCTGAGGCGATCCTTGCCCAGGCGGCGCAACGGGTGGACGATCTTTCGGAACGTCTGCGGCGGGGGCTGGCGGATCGCGCTCGCCAGGCCGGCAATGGGCTGCAGCTTGCAACGGTTCGGCTGACCCCGGCGCTTCTGAACCGGCCGGTTGAGGCGCGGCGGGAAAGACTGATCGCGCTTGAGCGTCTGCGCCTGCAACTGGACCCGAAGGCACCGTTAAGGCGCGGTTATGTGCTCGTCAGCGATGCTTCGGGGCATGTCATCAAGACCGCAATCGACGCCCGCAAGCAGGGGGCGCTCACCATCGAATTCACCGATGGCCGGGTCGATGTGGTGCCGGCGGGCGCGCAAAGCGGCGCAAAACCTGCTCCTGCGGCCAAACGCCCCGCCAGACCGGGTAGCGCCGGATCGGGCGATCAGGCGGAATTGTTCTGACGGCTTCCCCTTGCTAGGGATCGGATCATGTTGATGTCTTCCAGCGATCGCGCCGCCGCCCTTGTCTATGGCCCCAACGGTTTCCGTGTGGTGCGGCCGGGCAAATTCGTCATTTGCGCCGTCACTGCTGAGGAAATCCCACTGGAGACGCTGCGTTACTGGTCCGTAGACCGGCAGGAAGCCTATGCCAGCCCCGAAATCGCCACGCGCCGCCTGCTGGGCGAGGGGTGAGGCTGCGCCGCTCCCTGGGGGCTGTCCTGCCGGCCCTGCTCATCGCCGTCACGGCTGCCTGCAGCATACCTGTCGTCGAACGGGAGGGTGAGCCGATAGTCGAACGAGTCGAACGGCCGACCGTCCCTCCTGCGCCGGAGCCGGTGTTGCAGCCGCTGGGCGATTTCTCCTTTGCCGGCGAACAGACCCAGGGCGGCTGGATACGGGGAATTTTGCCGCCCGGTACGGTTGAAGCCCGAATTGACGGGCAGGCTTTCCCATTTGCGCCGGACGGTTCGTTCTTCACCGCCTTCGATCGCGATGCGGGTGGAACGGCGCGGTTGCTGGCAAAGGTGGCCGATGGCCGCACGGTGGAGCGGACGCTGACCATCTCGCCGCGCGCCTGGAATATCGAGCATGTGAATGTCGCCCGCACGGGCAGCACGCCAACACAAGCCTTCATGCGGGTTCGCGAGCCCGAACTGGCACAGATCGCTGCCGCCCGCGAAGTCCGCAGCGACAGCGAGGGCTGGAAGCAATCCTTCATCTGGCCGGCAACAGGACGGATTTCGGGCCGTTTCGGATCGCAGCGCATCTATCGCGGCGAGCCGGCCAGCTATCATTCCGGGCTGGATATTGCGGCGAAGACCGGAACGCCCTTCGTCGCCCCGGCGGATGGCGTGGTGGTGCTGGCGGCGCAAACACCCTTCTCGCTTGAGGGTAAGCTGCTGATCATCGATCACGGCATGGGCCTCAACAGCGCGTTCCTCCATTGCTCGGAGATCATGGTGAGGGAGGGCGACCGGGTGAGCCAGGGTCAGACGATCGGTCGAATCGGCGCGACGGGGCGTGCCACGGGACCGCATCTGCACTGGGGCATGAAGTGGTTGGATGCGCGGATCGATCCGCTGCTCTTCACCGGCCTCATGCCCTGAGGTACAGGCCCTCCCGGCCGGCCTGAGCCTATCGTTCGATGCGCCGCATCCTCCTCTCCCTTATCCTGGCCGTGGGCCTCGCGCCCGGCATCGTGTGGCGCAACGGACCGCCGCCACCGGATCACAGTCAGTCGGTCCAGGCAATCGCGCTGCCTTTGCCCACGGGCGGTGACACGCGTATTGGCAGGCAGGGTGGGCCGGTGCTGACCGGGGCATGGCAGCTTGTCAGCCCGAACAGCGGCTTTGAATCCTATTCGGCCCTTCTCGCGCTCGATGGCGGAAAGACATTGCTGGCGATCAGCGACCGGGGCCAGTTCGCCCGGTTCGCCGCGCCCGGTGAAACGGTGGGGCGTATCGACCTGAAGCCTGTAGAACTTGGCGCGGTGTTGCCCGGCAGCGATGCCTTCAAGCCGTTGCAGGATATGGAGGCGGCCACGCGCGATCCGGTCAGCGGCCGCATCTGGCTGGGGCTGGAAGGCCGCAATGCGATCCTGCGGTTGAAGCCCGATCTGTCGGATCCCGAATTCGCCTATCCCCCGGCCATGCAGGGCTGGGCATCGAACAGCGGGCCCGAATCGCTTGTTCGGCTGGCGGATGGCCGGTTCCTCACCTTGTCGGAAGGGGGTATCCTGCGAGATGGTGATTTCAAGGAAGCGCTGCTGTTCGATCGCGATCCGTTGGAGGGTGGTGATCCGCTCCGCTTTACGCTTCGCCCGCCTTCCGGCTTCGCGCCGACCGATGCGGCGCAATTGCCCGATGGGAGGGTGATCATCCTGTTGCGCGGTTTCGAGATGGGTCTGCCGCCACGCTTCACAACACGCCTGCTGCTGGCTGACCCTGCAACGATTCGTGCCGGAGAGGCCTGGCAGTGGGAAGATATCGGCGGGCTGGGCGCCGCGATCCCGCATGAGAATTATGAAGGGCTGGCCGTCTCTGGCGGCGAGGATGGAGGCCCCGTTACCCTCTGGCTGCTGTCGGACGACAATGGCGCCACGTTCATCCAGCGGACCCTGCTGCTGCGCTTCACGTGGAAGCCCTGGCGATAAGGCACGAAAAAGCGCGCGGGAGTGTGCCGCGCGCTATTCGAATTTCGGCACGCTGGCCCAGATGGGCCGGCGCGAAATCAGGCTGCCTGGGCCTTCTTCAGCTCGCGCTTGACCTTGATTGCCTGGGTCGAAAGCTTTTCGTCCGAGGTCTTGAGCAGCCAGTTGTCCAGACCACCATTGTGCTCGACCGAACGCAGGCCCTGGGTCGAAACGCGGAACTTGAAGCTGCGGTCCAGCTTTTCGCTCAGCAGCGTGACGTTCTGCAGGTTGGGCAGGAAGACGCGCTTGGTCTTGTTGTTGGCGTGGCTCACATTGTGGCCTACCTGGCGGCCCTTGCCGGTCAGTTCGCAGATACGCGACATGATGAATCTCTCACAAGAATTGGTTCGGGATGTCCCGGAAAGCGGCGCGCATAGCGGGCGGGGTGCGAATCGTCAAGCAATCGAGCGGCGTTGCGGCCCATTGCTTGCCGCGCTAGCCCACCAGGCATGACTCGCCAAGGAAACCTGCGCTGGCCGCTTCCCGACCCCATGGCCCGTGCATTGGGGTTGGCGCGGCAGGCTGCCGATCTGGGTGAAGTGCCCGTGGGCGCGGTCATCGTGAAGGACGGAACGGTGATCGCTAAGGCGCATAATGCCCCGCGCGAGTTGAAGGATCCCACCGCGCACGCTGAATTGCTGGCGATTCGCCGTGCGAGCGAAGCGCTGGGGCAGGAGCGGCTGGAAGGCTGCGAATTGTGGGTCACGCTGGAGCCGTGCGCGATGTGCGCCGGGGCGATCGCCCATGCCCGAATCGCGCGGCTCTACTATGGCGCTTCCGACCCCAAGGGCGGAGCGGTGGAGCATGGTGCGCGGGTGTTCGATCAGCCCCAATGCCTTCACAAGCCGGAAGTCTATTCGGGCATGGGCGAAGCTGAAGCGGCCGGACTGCTGCGCAGTTTTTTTGCGGAGCGGCGCTAGAGCCCCTTGAAGATTTTCGCGCTGGTCGAATCGGATGGCCCAAATTGTGCCCGGGTGCAGCGCGTGGGCAGGAAATCCTTACCGTAGCAGAGGCGGATTTCCTGCAGCCAGCCTCGTTCGTTCAGCTTCAGTCCTACCATTTCCGGTTTCCAGGCGGGGTTGGCGATAACGAAGGCCTCGCGAATCATCCCGGCGTTGAGTCCCTTGCGGCGGGACAGCACGTCGAGATCGGGAAAGCGGCGGGCATTCGCTTCCCACAGGATGCGGCTTACCTCGAAATACGCCTCGGGCGTGCGGACCATGCAACTGCCATGTTTTGCCCATTCGTGTGCCAGCAGCGGGGCGGATGGCGTCATGCACATGTTCTGGCGTACCAGCGTGGAAGATGCCTGCCGCGCTGTCGGGCACCATTGCGGCCAGCGATTGTTTCCGCCTTCCGGCCACAGACCATGCAGAATCAGGCCGAAGCGGCCATTCCGCTTTCCACACTGGAAGGCATCTGCCGTGTTTCTCTCGCGGCCCCGGCAATATTCCGGGGACCAGCTCAGCGACAGCGTATAGTGGGTGACGGGCATCCTGCGCACCGGCCCATCCGGAACCGGCGCGCGAACCGCAGGCGCGGCTTTTGGCAGATTGCATTGATAGGCCTGGGCATTGGCTGCCGATGCACCGGCCAGCAATACGAGGCCAAGGAGAACGGCGGGCTTCACAGCGGTGTGAAATCGAGCCCGATATCCGCCGCAGGCGCGCTCTGGGTCAGGCGGCCAACGGAGACGTAGTCCACGCCGCTCGCAGCGATGGCGCCGATGGTGTTGAGCGTGACGCCGCCCGATGCTTCGGTAGGAACGCGCCCCGCCACGGCGGTAACGGCTTCGGTCAGGATCAGCGGGGTCATATTGTCCAGCAGCAGGTGGCTGGCCCCCGCCTGCAGCGCAGGTTCGATCTGGTCGATCCGGTCGACCTCGCAGATGATGCTCGCCACCCCCGCCTCGCGGGCACGGCGCACGGCTTCACCCACATCGCCGGCGACGAGGATGTGGTTATCCTTGATCATCGCCGCATCCCATAGGCCCATGCGGTGATTCTGCGCGCCGCCCATGCGGGTGGCGTATTTCTCCAGATGGCGCAGGCCCGGAATGGTCTTGCGCGTATCCAGCAGCACGGATTTGCCGCCCATGCTCCGCATTGCACTGACATAGTCGCGCGTCATCGTGGCGATGCCGGAAAGGTGCTGCACGGTGTTGAGAGCGCTGCGTTCCGCCGTCAGCATGGCCCGGGCATTGCCGGACAGGCGCATCAGTTCGGAACCGGCGGGCATTTCCTGCCCTTCGAACGCCAGTATCTCGATCTCCATGGCGGGATCGAGCGCGCGGAAGAAGGCGGCGGCAATCGGCAAGCCGGCCACGACGATGGCATCGCGGCTGTCCATCACGCCGGAAAAGCGCGCATCTGCCGGGATCACGCTTTCCGCGGTTACGTCACGCCCGCCACCAGGCAGGCCGGTGCCCAGATCTTCGTCCAGCGTATCGCGAACGAAGGCCTCCAGATCGAAAGCATCGAGTTGCCAAGCCATTTTTCCAGAAACCCGTTCGTCCTGAGCCCGTGAAGGACTGTCCTTCCCGTGGTGGAATGCTGCGCTAAGAGAAGCGCGGCCTCAGGGCAACCCGCCCGGCTTCGCTTCCGCCAAGCTCAGGACAAACGGAAACATGGGCCATCCGGCCGTCAGTGGACGAACCTGGCGACCACATCGCGATAAGAGCGGCTGACTTTCACCTGTGCGCTGCTTTCCAGCACCAGGAAGCATTCGCCATTGGTGTGGGGCTTCACTTGCCGGACCTTGTCGAGATTGACGATGGTCGAGCGGTGCACGCGCTGGAAGGTGCGCGGGTCGAGCCGGCGTTCGAGATCCTTCATCGTTTCGCGAAGGATCAGCGAATTGTCGCCGGTGTAGATGCACATATAGTCGCCTGCGGCTTCGATATGCTCGATGGAATCGACGTCCACCCGGAAGATCTGCCCGCGATCCTTGACGTTGATGAGCTTCTCGTAGCGCGCGGTGCTGTCGTCTTCCTCGCTGAGGTTCTCCACGGCGTCCGGCGCGACTTCGGCCAGAACGCCCTTCAGCTTCTCGGCCTCCTCCGCCGAGCGCTTCTCCGCCAGGCGCACGCGAACACGCTCCAGCGTGTCGGCCAGCTTGTCGACGTCCACGGGCTTCATCAGGTAATTGACTGCGTTCGCCTCGAAAGCGCGGATCGCGTGCTCCTGATAGGCGGTGACGAAGACGAACAGCGGCGGCTCGATCTCCATCACGCCTTTCACCACCGAAAATCCGTCGAACCCCGGCATCTGGATATCCAGAAACACGAGGTCGGGTTTTTCGGTTTTGATCTTGCGGATAGCTTCGCGCCCATTGGCGCAAGTATCGATCACTTCGACGTCTGGAAAGTCCTGTAGCCGTAGCTGCAGGCCCTGGATGGCGAGTTTTTCGTCATCAACGATTATCGTGCGAATTGTCATGCCTTGAGACCCAATTCTTGTTTGACGGGCAGCACAACAACGGCCGGCGTGGCTTGTGGTTTCTGCAGGGCCGGAAACTCCTCTTCTTCGGCCGCTTCATATGGGATCTCAATCACCACGGTGAAGCCGCCTTGGGCGGGGGTGCGGATTTCAAAAACGTGACCGTCGCCATATGCCTGCGCCAGACGATCGCGGATATTCGCGAGGCCGACACCGGTCGATGAAACAACGGCCGCGCCACCCGCGATCGATGCGGGCAAGTTCGGGCGGTCACGCATATTTTGCAATCCCGGTCCCGTATCGGCAACGGTGATACGAAGCCTTTGCCCGATAAGTCGAGCCGAAATGCTGATCTTGGCGCCTTCCTCCTGTGGGGAGACGGCATATTTGATCGCATTCTCGACCAGGGGCTGCAGCAGCAGCGACGGCAGCAGGCCCTTGGTCGCAGGCGCTTCAATGCGGAATTCGGTGCGCAGCCGCTCTTCGAAACGCATGCGTTCGATGTCGAGATAGAGCTTCAGCGTCTCGACCTCTTCCTCCACCGTCACGCGGCCGCCGGGTTCGTTCACCAGCGTATGGCGCAGAAAGGAGGACAGGCGGGTAAGCATCGCATTGGCCCGCTCCGTCTGCTTGAGCAGCACCAGCGTGGAAATCGAGTTCAGCGTGTTGAACAGGAAATGCGGATTGAGCTGGTAACGCAGCATAGCCAATTGTGCGCTGGTTGCCTGCAGTTCGAGCTGGGCCAGCTGATCGACTTTCTCTTCCACCTGCAGGAAGTAGTTGATTGCGTAATACAGCGCCGACCAGGCGCCGAGCAGCGTCATGTCGATATAGAACACGCCGAGGAAAAGCTGCGCGAAGCCGGATTCGCTTTCGGGCCGGTAGAGCCCGATCACCCAGGCATCGATGAAGGCATAGAGGCTGACCGCCAACGCCAGGGCGATTGCCGTCACGCTCCAGGTTACCACCGGTTTGTGGTTGATGACCTGTCGGTAGATCACCGAAAGCACCAGGCTGATCGAGAAGCCGGTAATCGCGGCGATCAGCACCAGGACAAGGAAGTCCAGCGGTTGGGCATTGGCCACGGCCGTGACCGCGCGCAGCAGCATTGCGCCGCCCCAGCCGACGAATTGAAGATGCCAGAATGCCCGATTCTTGTTCGCGAAGAACGGGGTAGGTTGGAAGGGCAGCACGGCCATGCCACCGGCTCTAGCGGATTTTCCGCGGGAGCGTCAGGAATGTTTTGAGTTGCCTTGCTGCCGGGTTAACCTGACAGGCGGAGAAGGTGAGATGACTGATATTCACGGCGATGCGAAGGCAAATCCCCATGCGCGCTTCCGCTCGATGGAAGAAGGCAATCAGCAGGACTGGCAAATAATAGCGGGCGAATTCCTGCCCTATGCAGGCAAGCTCGGCCAGCGTGTGCTGGACCATCTGCGCCTGCTGGAAGGCGATCATGGTGGCTTTCCGGTCGACCGGCTGGAGCACTCGCTGCAAACCGCGACACGGGCCTATCGCGACGGGCGGGACGAGCCTTACGTGGTGATGGCGCTGCTCCATGATATTGGCGACACGCTGGGCGCCTATAATCACCCGGACATCGCGGCCGCCATCGTGAAGCCTTTCGTTTCAGAGGAATTGCACTGGATCTGCCAGCAGCACGGCATTTTCCAGGGCTATTACTATTTCCACTATCTGGGCTTGGATCGCGATCTCAGGGATAATTTTCGCGGCCATCCGCATTTCGAGGCCTGCGCCGAATTCTGCGAGAAATACGACCAGGCCGCGTTCGACCCCGCCTATGCTTCTGCGCCGCTGGAATTCTTCGCGCCTATGGTGGAGCGGGTGATGGCCCGCCCGATCAATTCGATCTTCAGTTCGGCACTCGCGGACTAGGCGCAGCCGGCAGGCGGATCAGGAACCGGCCGCCGCAGTCCCGGCCTTGCGGGCCCGCGCGATCGCATCTGCCAGGACACCGCGGTCCATCGCGCCCGAATAGGCTTCTTCGCCGATTACCCAGGCCGGTGTCCCGGAAAAGCCGATAGCCCCGGCCAGCCTGCGATTGTTCTCCAGCTCGGCTTCGTATTTTCCTGCGGCAATGTCGGCATTGGCTTTCGCAACGTCCAGACCAGCCTCACGCGCGGCCGCCGCGATTGATTGCGCGTCGGGCTGTTCCTTGGCGAACATCGCCTTGTGGAACGCCGCGTAGCGGCCCTGGTCGGCAGCTGCGAGGGCCATGCGCGCGGCATCCGCGCTCTCCGGGCTCAGCACTGCATCCTCACGGATCACGACCTTCAGGTCCTTGTCCGCCGCGATCAAAGCGTCGATCTCCGCCACGCTGATGCGGCAATAGGGGCAGGCATAGTCGGCGAACTGCACCAGTGTCGCGCTGCCGCGCGGATTGCCCAGAACCGCGCCGGGATAGGGCGTTTCGAGCGCGCTGCGCAGCGGAGCGAGCCGGCTCTTCAACTCGCGCTCCTGCATGCGCTGCATGGCTTCGGGCAGGATTTCGGGATGTTCGAGAATGTAATTGCGCACGATTTGCTCGGTCGCGCCGCGGCCCGCGCCGGTGGCTTGCCACGCCCACCCGCCAGCGAAGCCCAGCAGTGCCGCTCCCACCGCAATGGCAAGGGTGGTGAAAGCGCCGGCGGCGCGCGATGGTCGGTTGTCGTCAGCCATGTCCGGGCGCTAGCGGCGCTTCTTGCGGCGTTCAAGCTCGGCCCTGGCGGCCAGCGCAATATCCTGCGCGCGCAGCCAGTCGGCCGATCCTTGCGGCAGGCCCCGCTCGGCCGCTTCGGCGCTGAACAAGGCCTGCTCCATCTGGCCGCTCATCGATTGTTGTTCCGCGCTCGCCAGCCGTGCGCGCGGAATATCTCCGCGCGCGCCATAGACCACACCCAGCTGATACCACGCCTGCGGATTCTGGCGGTCGCGCGCGACTGCGGCTTTCAGGACCTGCTCCGCCTCCTCGAAATTCGCGGAATCCTCGGTCGCAATCAGGGCGTGGCCGAAAATGGAAGCGATCAGGGGGTCGTTGCCCGTGATGGCAGTCGCCTGGCGCAGTGCCTCCAATGCCTCCGTCGGACGACCAGATTCCAGCAGGACCTGCCCCTTCAGTTCCAGGAAATAGGGGTCGCGCGGGTCGATGGCGATCAGGGCCTCGGTTTCGGCCAGCGCCTTATCCACCTGGGCATCCTTGTGATAGGCATAGGCACGGGCATAGCGCGCCGGCACGCCGGTCAGCCGGGGGGGGTAATTGCGCAGCGTTTCCTGCGGGTCGGCCAGATAGCCATAGAGCTTGGCCTTCACCCGTTCGAAGCGGGCCTGCTGTGTCGCGTCCGGCGGTGTGTCCCAGGCCGGATCGATCTCATAGTCCCGCTGCAGCGTGGAGATGCGATCCCCCGATAGTGGGTGGGTACGGGCGAAGGCATCCTCATCCCTCTGGCTGTAGCCATAACGGAACTCCATGTTCTGAAGTTTCTTGAAGAAATTGATCGAACCCCGGCCGGAAATCCCCGCCTTGGAAAGATATTGCACGCCTGCCGCGTCGGCGGAGGATTCCTGCGCGCGGTTAAAGGCCAGGAACTTGCCCATCGCCGCCTGCTGGCCTGCGGCAAGGATGCCCATGCCGGCTTCGCCCGCTCCGGCAGCCATGGCGGCAACGCCCAGGAGCAGGGAAAGAATCGTGATATTGGTGGCTGCGCTGGCGCCTTCGCTGAAGCGGATTACGTGGCCGCCGGTGATGTGGCCCAGTTCGTGCGCCATCACGCCTTGCACTTCATTGGCCGTGTCGGCGGCGTTGATCAGGCCGCTGTGGATATAGATGCGCTGGCCACCCGCTACGAAGGCGTTGATCGAATTATCGTTCACCAGCACGATATCGACCGAGCCCCGGCCAAGCCCCGCGGCTTCCGCAAGCGGGTCCACCATTTCCTTGAGAAGCGCTTCCGTTTCCGCATCGCGCAGCACGGATTGCGCAGCCGCTGGCTGGATCGCCAGCTGCAGCGCGGCAAACAGCGCGAGCAATCGGGCAAGAATTCTGGCGGTGGTGCGCATGGCCGTCCTGCTAGCCGTCCGGCGGCTGAACCGGGGCTTAAGGTGGGTGGCTACGGTCTTTTCGGGGGCGATGGCAACCCCCGTGGGGGACGTTGTGTCCCGACCGGGATCACCCGACCAGCTTCCTGGCAGCCCGTTCGATCAGTCCGGCGTCTTCCGATACTTCGCCCAGCACGCCTACTTCGCCACCCGGCAGGCGGCGGATCATCACCAGGCCGAATTCGCGGCCTTCGGCAGGCAGCGCATCGAAGCCCACAGGGGCGATCTTGCGCAGCTTGCGGGCAATCCGGGCGCGAGGTTCTTCGTTGCGGGTCGCCGGCTTGCCGGTTTCCGCGCGGCGCAGGCGGCGTTCTGCCTGCACCACGCCTTTCAGGCCGCCGTCGGCCTGGGCCAGGAAGACACCGAGTGCGCCACGCTCCAGGCCCAGTCGGTGGGCATGGGTCAGTGCTGCGGCATATTCGGTAAGGCGTGTCTTGTCGTAGTCGGCGCCGAAGACGAGCTTGACGACCGGGGTCATCGGCGCGCGTTCCTGCATGGTCAGGCCTGATGCCTCGGCCAGCTCGGCGAACTCGTCAGGCTCCGCCGCCGCGGCGAGCGAGAAGTCATAGGCCCGGCCGATCGCTTCATACAGCGCGGAACGCGAGCGGTCCTCGCTGCTGCGGGCGATCTCGGCCAGTTCGCGGGCAAGAGCCAGCCAGTCGGCCAGTTCCATGTCGGCCTCGTCGATCGGGTGGAGCACTGGCGAATATTCGTCCAGCGGCGCCGCTCCGAAATGCGGCAGAGGCATTGCCGAGGCATCGACTGCCGGGAAGCCGGTCTGCGATGGAAGGTCGACCACGCCGCCAAAGCCCGGTTCCGATATTTCCGCGCCGCCCGCGGTTTCGGCGGCGGGACCATCGGCCCAGTCAGCGATTACTTCGCCATCGCGTTTTGTGGTCGCATCCGCTGCCGCGGAGTCGATCTCGCTGTCGTCCAGTGCCTGCTCGATCTCGAGCATAAGCTCGTCGGTGGCGCGTTGGTCGGCCAGTTCCTTCCAGTTGATGACGCCGTAGATGAAATCGATCGTGTCGTCGTCGCTGGAGAAAGGCAGCAGGATTCCGCGATAGAGGATGGTCTGGCTGCGCTGGTTCACGAATTCGGCTTCGAAGCCGATTGGCGCCTGGTTGGCCAGGATCTGCATATAGTGGTCGGTGATTCGCGACAGCAGCGAGCGGCTGGGCACGTCGTTCAATTCGGTGATGCCGGTATCCGTGCCACATTCGACGGCGAGTTGGTCGCCAAGATACGAGATGCCGGGATTCTCGATGCCGGACGTGAAGTCCAGCAGCACGCTGTATGGGCCGAAGTCGGGGAGCTGCTCTGGGTCCAGATCCTCGATTGCCGGGAAATTGCGGTCTTCCAGCAGGCCGGCCCAGTGATTGTAGGCGCGAACCTGCATGCGGCGCTCATCCTGGCCGATCAGGTCGGGCAGACCGGCGCGGCCGGTGTCGTCATCGGCGGCATCATAGCTGTCGCTGTCCACACCCTGATCGGCATGGTCCACGAAGTTGCCCCTGAGCGTATCCATAGCCCGAATATCCCCACTTGCTCTTTCAGAGGGGTGTATTGGCGCGACATGGTGAAGTTATCGTTAAGTTGCGCCGCAGCTCTGACGTCTGCGCGCATCCCCGGGTTTTGACGTCACACCGCCATCATTCGGGCACTGCGGGGGAGGGCGGCAGCGGGGTGGCGACTCCTTCGCCAATGCGGGGCATGGGCGCCAATCGGCGCAACACCACCAGGGAAAGCAGCAGCCAGGCAGCAGAGGCCAGGAGCGATCCGCGCAGGTCGAGCAGGTCCGACAGCGTACCCCAGGTGGCTGCGCCCAGTGCCATTCCCCCGAAGATCATCGCCTGAAAGATCGAAAGGCTCCGCCCCAGCAACTCGTCGGGGCTGCGCATCTGAATCGAGACGTTGAGGCTGGTCATCGCCGAGACATGACCGCAGCCGGCCAGGAATCCTGCGACCATGGCAAGCGGCATCGACGATGCGACCGCCAGCAGGGCTGCCGCCAGCGCCGCGACGATCGTGGCCACGCTGACGATCGCTTCCGGCCCGAAGCGCCGCCGTGCCCCGGCAATCCAGACGGCTGTGATGACGGAGCCGATGCCGAAGGAGCCGAACATCAGGCCGAAGCCGACCGCCGTGCCGCCCAGCTGCTCACGCGCGACCAGAGGCAGCAGCGCCTGGAAGCCGATCGCGCCGATCCCGAAGGCCAGTGCGCGGGCCAGCACACGGCGGATCGGGCTGTTGCCGGCGGCAAAACGCAGGCCGGCTCCAATGGCCGCACCTATTCTGTGCTTGCTGCTGCGAGCGGTCGATGGCGGCCTCCAGCGCAACAGGATGGTGATCAGCAGGACATAGCTCAACGCGTTGATCGTAAAGGCGACGGAAGGCCCCCAGATCGACAGCAATACCCCGCCCAGCGCAGGTCCGACGGTGCGGGCGGTGTTGTATGCGATGGTGTTGAGCGAGATCGCTTGAGGCAGGTCGCCCCGCGGCACCATCTGGCGCACCGATGCCTGCCACGAAGGGCCGTTAAGAGCGAAGCCGGCGCCGATGGCCATGGTGAAGAACAGCAGCGACCAGGGATCGAGCGCATCGGTCCAGGCCATCACCGCCAGCGCGGCCGACAGGACCAGCATGCCCGTATTGGCCAGCATCATCACGGTGCGACGATCATAATTGTCGGCGATCACCCCGGCGAAGATGCCCAGCAGCAACACAGGGATCGTTACCGATGCCTGCACCAGCGCCACCAGCAGGTGCGACGAGGTCAGTTCGGTCATCAGCCAGGCGGCAGCGACCATCTGGATCATGCTGCCGAGGCCGGAGGTGAGATTCGCCACCCAGATGCGGCGGAACACCGGCCAGCGGAGCGGGGCGAAGGGAGAGGCGGGGTCTATCGCCCCGGATGGTATCCCGAAAATGTCGCCGTCCGAACTTGCCACGCGCCGCGCTTAGGCGGGCCGGGCACAGGCTGCAAGCCGACCGGCGGAACTTACCCGGCCGATCACAACATGTAACGCATCTTGATCGCCTGCTTCAGCGGCTCGCCGGCCACGTCGAAAGCCGCCGCCTTGAACTTGGGCGGTCCCATCACGACCTTCGCATCGCGCGAGAAGCCGTATCCTTCCCTGGGCATCATCATCAGCGCGCGGTCCAGTTTCCCGTTGTTGTTCTCGTCATGCAGCAGGGCGATCGCGTATCGGCCGGGCGCGACATTCTCGAAAGTCAACGTCAGGTCCTGCGCGGTATCCGCCACGATGCTCTGGGCGCTGGCATCGCCGTGGCATTTGGGGAAACCTTTTTCCAGCGTGGTCAGGCAGGCGCGCACCACGCCCTTGGTGTTGCGCAGGTCGGTGACGGTAACCGTGATGCTGGTGCCGCTGGTTGCGCCGGTCAGCGCGCCCAAGGCCGCCATGGCCAGCAAGGCGCGCGGGATCATGGCTTCGAAAGCCCGCGATCGGTGCCGCACAGGTGATCCCAGAAACGGAAATAAAGGCCGTAGTTGCATCGATATTGCTCATGATGGCGCTGGTGGTGACTGGCTGTGATGAGCCAGTGTCCCAGACGGGAATGGACCAGGGCGCGCGGAAACATTTCCCAGCCCATGTGATTGGTCACGCCCATCAGCGTCATGATGGCGAGCACGAGGCCCAGCATCGCGACGTGGATGGGAATAAGGAAGACCATAGCGGGAATGACGACGGCCCCGGTAATCGCCTCGATCGGGTGAAAGCTCATCGCGGCCCAGGCCGTGGGCGGGCGGCTGGCATGATGCACCGCATGGGCTGCGCGGAACCAGGCCGGGCGATGCAGCAGGCGGTGCGTCCAGTAGAACCAGGTGTCGTGCGCGAAGAGAAAGGCGAGCACGGAGATCGGCAGATACCACAGCGGATAGTCTGCCCAACCCGTGTAGATGCGGGTCCAGCCATGCTGTTGCCACCCCCAGGCGACGATGCCGGCCGGCACGCCATAGATTGCGGCCGAAGCCAGCGACCAGGCGATTTCCTTGCGGATCTGGGGGCCAAGTCCGCGATACTGGCCCGGGCGCACCTTGCTGGTCGCCCAGGCAAAGCCGCCGCTGGTGGCGAGATAGCGCACTGCCACGATCAGCGTCATCGCCCCGGCCGAATAGATGATCGCGTTCATCTTTCAGGCCTGTTCCCTGTCAGGCTTACAGGGGGTGACACAGTTCTGGACGAAAAACCCCCCACCGCCGGCAGTGCGCGGCGAAGGGGGGGTTCAGACCGGATGCATTGTCGGACCATGGCGGGCTTCCTATCACCCGCCACGCCCGTAGGACAGCGTTACGGGCGATTGTTCGTCCGCTGGGCCTTCACCCTGCCGCTGGCGGGAGACGTCGCACCGCGCGCTGCGCTGTCACTGCGCCAGTTGTTCTTCGAACGACGCTTTGCGCCAGCGCCCTGGCCGGGATTGCCGCCACGATTGTCCGCGCGATTCTCGCCGGGGCGATGTTCGGCGCGACGCTGTTCGCCGTTCCGGGCTTCGTCGACGCCACGCGGTGCGCGATCGATGCGTTCACCACCTTGTTCGTTGCGGTCGCGCCGTTCGCCAGGCTGGCCGTTCCGGTTTCCTGAGCGATTGCCCGAAGCGTGGGCGGGCCGGCCTCCGCTTCGTTCGCCCCTTCCGGCGGGCCGCCCGCCGGGCCGACCGCCACGCGGGCCGCGCTCGCCACGGCTGTCGCCGCTGTCGGGCCCAGCCTTCGCCGGTGCCGGCAGCTTGGCCATCGCGTCGCGGAAACCTTCCGGCAGCGGCATCGGCGTCAGCTTGATGCGGGTCAGCCGTTCGATGTCACGCAGATAGGGCTTCTCGTCCGGCGCGACGTAATTCACGGCCATGCCGTCGGCGCCGGCACGCGCGGTGCGGCCGATGCGATGGACATATTGTTCGGGCACATTGGGAATTTCGAAGTTGAACACGTGGCTCACGCCCGAAACGTCGATACCGCGCGCGGCGATGTCGGTGGCCACCAGCACGCGGCACTGGCCCCGGCGGAACGCATCGAGCGCGCGGGTGCGCTGGGCCTGGCTCTTGTTGCCGTGGATCGCGGCGGAATCGATGCCCGCCCCGGCCAGATGGCGCACCACGCGGTCGGCGCCATGCTTCGTACGGGTGAAGATCAGCCCCCGGTCAAGGCTGCCGTCAGCCAGCGCGGCGCGCAGGCTCAACGTCAGCAGGGCCTGCTTTTCCTTCTGGTCGATGAAAGTCACGTATTGTTCGACGCGTTCGGCGGTGGTCGATTGCGGGGCCACTTCCACCTTGACCGGGTTCTTGATGAAGCGCTTGCCCAGGTCCGCGATCGATTGCGGCATGGTGGCCGAAAAGAACAGGCTCTGGCGCTTTTCGGGCAGCAGGGCGGCGACGCGGGTCAACGGCTTGATGAAGCCGAGGTCCATCATCTGGTCCGCTTCGTCGAGCACGAAGATCTCGACATGGCGCAGCGTCAGAGCGCGCTGGTCGATCAGGTCGAGCAGCCGGCCGGGCGTGGCGACCAGGATATCGCAACCGCCGGTCAGTGCGCGGGCCTGCTTCCCCACGGGAACGCCGCCGAACACGCACTGGACCGACAGATCCAGATAACGGGCGTAACCCCGCATGTTGTCGGCAATCTGTGCAGCCAGTTCACGCGTGGGCGAAAGCACCAGCATGCGGCAGGCGGCCTTGAAGCGGCCGGTGGGGTCCGCGGCCAGGCGGTGCAGCGAAGGCAGCGCGAAGGCGGCGGTCTTGCCGGTGCCGGTCTGGGCGATGCCCAGCAGGTCACGCCCTTCCAGCAGGGCGGGAATCGCCTCGCGCTGGATCGGCGTGGGATCGGAATAGCCCTTTGTGCTCAATGCACGAAGGATAGGCTCGGCAAGGCCGAGATCGGAAAAATAGGACATGGAATTCTTTCAAAGGATGCGGGGCGCGCAAGGCATATGCCTGCGGCGCGCAGCAAGGGTTCGTCCAAAGATGCGACCCTGCGTGAAGAAGGAAGCTTCAGCGATGTTCGGCAATCGCAGGTCCGGCGGGCTTGGCGTTGAAACGCCGACCTCACGCTGCCGGGCCGCGGCGGGACGAGGCCCGCACGCCGATTGCTGGAGCGTCATCTAGTGTGCGTTGCAGCAAAACGCAAGAAAATTACGTGAGGCGTGCGCGCCATCGATTTCCGCGCCAGTGGCGGTTTCCTGCCCACCTTTCTCCCTCCGTTCGTCCTGAGCCTGTCGAAGGAGCACACCAACCTCGCCGTGAGGAATGACGATGCACGTCAGCCGATCGGTAACGCGCGCCCTTCGACAGGCTCAGGACGAACGGGAACGGGTGCCCGGATGTCTGGCCGCCAAGGAATCTGGTCGGTCAGCCCCAGCGCCTGTTGTCGCTCTCGCCCCAGGCACTGCATTGCGGATCGAGCATAGTGAGCTGGCGGCGCAGTGCCGCACGGGCCAGTCGTTCCATTTCCACCTTGCGGCGCGCGGCGGCCAATGGATGCAGCGGAGCGGGGCGCAGGATTTCCGCGTCATAGCCATCGGCCACGATTATTCCGCAATGGCCTGGCATGAAGCATTCGTCTTCCAGGCAGGTCCGGTCCAGTTCAGGCGGCATGCCCCAATAGAAGCGATCGCAGAAATCGAGATAGTCGGGCCATTTCGCATCGCCGAGCAGGTCGGCGCGGCTCACCTTGATCTCCACGATCACGATCTGGCCCTTGGCATCTATGCCCATCAGGTCGGCCCGCCGGCCATTGCGCAGCGGCATTTCAGACAGGCACCAGATGTCATTTCGCGCAAACAGGCGGCAGATGCCGCGCGCTACACCCTGGGCATGGCGTTCGGCCGCCTGCTGTTCGGGTGTCGGTATTGGAATGGATTCGCCCATCCCGGCGGACTGGAACATTAGGGGAACCTGGTCAATCGTTTTGCGATCGGTAGCCGGGCGTCAGCCTGGGCCGGTCTGGCGCAGCCCGGGATCAGTGCCGCGGGACGAGGGCCAGCAATGCCTCGCGCCCCGCTTCGAATTCGCGCCACAACGCGATGGCGGGCGCTTTCGCGTCTGCGCCGCGCGCATGCACGGCCAGCAGGGCTTCGATTCCCGGCTGCATGATGGCGGCGAGATCATCGATCCCCTGTTCGGCCAGCCGCAGGCGCCAACCGCCTGTTTCGCCGATAGTGGCAGTGAAATCGCGAATCTCCTGCCGCTGCGGCTCGATGCCGACACCGGCCAGCATGGCCACGACCGAAGCCGCATCCTGCAGCGCCGCCCATTTCGCGCTCGCCGCGCTGGCCGCAAGGGCGGTGTCAGCCGGCATCGGGAAGTTGGAGGGAATCGCGTTCATGGCGCGATTCGTCGCACGGAGTGCTTGCGAATTGGTTATCGGGATGCCCTTCCCCCGTTTTAGCGCAGCTTTTGCCTTATCTGGAGCAGCGCCGTGACGACCGGCCGACCCTTCGCCTTTCCAGAGAGGTTGGAGGCGGCGGCTACGTCACGACATGCCCGATCTTCCCCGCAACCGCGCTCTCCGGGCAAGCCAGTTCCATCATCCATCTGAATGATGTCGAGCATTCGATGCCTTGTTAGCGTCGATCCCATGGGCGGTCACGACCCTGCCAACGCCATCGTCAACGGGAAGATTTATCATGCGCCACAATTTTGGCTTGCTCGCCGCCGCCGCGCCGCTCGCGCTCGCTTCCACACTGATCGTGCCGTCCGTCGCGATGGCGCAAGTGACTCCCGATGTCGGGCCGGACAGCTTGAACGCGGAATGTCGGCAGCATCTGGTGGAGGATGGGAATCTCACGCAGCGATTTGCCTGTGGATCCGGTTCGGAGGCAACCGGCTCTCGATCCACGGCTGTGGGGGTCGGTGCCACGGCCACCGGCGGCCAGAGTACCGCTACCGGGGCGACCAGCAGCGCCACCGGCAGCTACAGCACCGCCACCGGATATGAAAGCGGGGCCGCCGGCACCTTCAGCACCGCTGCGGGCTATCTCAGCCGGGCCAGCGGAGCGAGAAGCACCGCCCTCGGGGTAGGCAGCAGGGCGATCGATGACAGCAGCACCGCCACCGGATTTAGCAGCTGGGCGACCGGCGAATTCAGCACCGCCACCGGGAGCCTGAGCGAGGCCACAGGTGCATACAGCACTTCGATGGGATATTCCGCCTCCGCTACTGGCGATTTCAGCACCGTGATCGGCTATGATGCCCAGGCTAACGGTGACGGCAGCACCGCGCTTGGCCAAGGCGCTATTGCCGAATTCGCCGGCAGCGTCGCGTTGGGTCAAGGGTCCGAGACGGATCGGTTGAACAGCGTATCCATTGGCCGGGCAGGCGCCGAGCGCCAACTCACCAATCTCGCCGCCGGAACTGCCGCCACCGATGCGGTCAACAAGAGCCAGCTCGATGCCGTGTCGGCCCGGACCGATTATGTCGCGGTCAATGGCTCCGGGCCGCTGCCGGTCGCGGCCGGCGCCAATGCCATCGCACTGGGCAGCAACGCCAGGGCAACGGCTGGCGGGGCCGTCGCCATCGGTCCGAATGCGGTTGCCTCCCGACCCGATCAAATTTCGCTCGGCTCGTCCGCTTCGACCTACACGATGGCGGGCATCGCTTCGGACGCCAGCCGCGCCGCGCAAGAGGGGGCGCTTCGCCTCGTCACCACCGATCTGGCGGGGAATTTGGGGACCTCGACGCTGGACATCGCCACGCTCCAGGGGCTGGACGAGCGCACGTCGATGCTTGAAGGCCGGGTCGGCTCGCTGGACGCGGCTCTCGATCAGGGATTGCGCCGTGCCGATGCGGGAATTGCGGCAGCCATGGCGCTGGGTGGAACATTGCTGCCGCCGGACAGCAACTTCGCGCTCTCGTTCAATCTTGCAACCTATCGCGGCGAGCAGGGATTTTCCGGTGCGGCGGTCGCGCGCGTGACCGACACCGTCTGGGTCAGCGCGGGGGTTGCAGGGTCGACCGTCAAAGGCTCTACCGGCGGGCGCGCCGGCGTCACCTTCGGCTGGTAAAGACGTGGCATCATCCCGGCGGCATCCAAACTCCCGACACCAGACGGACAAGCTCCGCCTGTCGGGAGGTGCCGGTCTTGCCGAACACAGAACTCAGCTGGGTTCGCAAGGTCGCGACAGACAGACCCTTCTGCGCCGCGATTTCGCCAATCGTCGCCCCTTGCATGAGGCGTTCGATCAATGCCGCTTCGGCGGGCGTCAGATCGAACAGCGCCCTCAGCAATGTCAGGTCGGTGCCGGATGGAGCATCGACGGTCGATACCACGACGAGGATCTGGGACCCGCTGAACAGATCCAGCGCCGCGCCGCGCAAAGGCACCAGATGAACGATGAGGGCTTCACAGCTTTCGGTTGCGGGAACCGGAATTGATTGCACTCCCCTCCAATCGTCGATGCGCAGGTGATCGAAAGCGTCCAGAAACAGCCGGTTGGCGTTTGGTTCGGCAATCGCGATCCGATCGAACGCCAGTGGCACAAGCGCTTGTGAGAGCGCGTCCAGGCGCGCGTTCGCCGCTTGCACCTGGCGCTTGTCCGTGACCACGGCGGCGGCCAGCCCAAGGCGATCGAGCGTCGCCACCGTTTCCTGTGCCCGTTCCAGGCCGAGCCGTGCCGAGACCAGTCCCGCTCGCGCCAAATGGGGCCGCAGGCCGTTCATGGCGGCGATCGCCTCGGCATCATAGCGCTTCGAGCGGGCATCGCGCTCCGTGGTGAAGGCAACGGTTTCCCCGCTGGGCATGGGGATTATCGTACAGAGTTGCGACTCGCGCCCCAGCGACTGAAGATTCGCCCAGACCGGATCGTCCAGATTGCCGCTTTCCCCCAGGAAGACATCGATATCCACGAAGCCTGACGGTTTCAGTTCCAGCATCCGCTTGATGCGATAGCTTGTCCGCCATTCATCCGACTGGAGAAAATGATCGAAAAACACCGAGACATTCTGTGAAGCAACACCGCGCGGATAGTGATGGTCGCTGAACAGGATAATTGCCCCGCTGGCCGATTGCGACCTGGCGATGATCTGGTCCAGCACATCCGTCCAGCGATCGGGATCAAAGGCCGCTTCGTAGATAGCTTCGATGGTTGCTTCGTCGTGAATCGCGGAGCTCCATTGCCGGGAGGTGCATATGTAGTCGAAAAGGTCTTCGGCCCAAATCGACAATTCGAGATCACCATACTAACAGCCGAAGCCAGGCGGGCTTTGGGGGCCAGCGACGGCACCGCTCAGCGGCGACAACTGGGCGCAGGGCAGTCCTGTGAGGGAAGACCTCGCTTCTGGATCAGGTGTGTCAGCAATCATCACCCGCGCTTTTGAAAAAGAGTCCGTGCTTGTTTGGGGTGGGGGTGATCAGCAGGCGTATATGGATAGAGCCAGATAAATTTGCCTTCCCCATCGGCATCTCCGACAATCTGATTGCTGGCGCTTCGCCAGCTTGCTAGAGGGCCCAGCCTGCGCACCCGTAGCTCAGCTGGATAGAGCGCTGCCCTCCGAAGGCAGAGGTCACAGGTTCGAATCCTGTCGGGTGCACCAAATATTTCAATGACTTACATAAAACTTGCATCGGCAGATTATACCCGGGCAGGTTATGGGCAGGTGGGGGCTGATTGCTTTCGCTTTTCTAAGCGAGTTTGCCTTGGCTAACATCTCTCTGTTGGTGCTCAAAAAGATGCACTTTTCAGCTAGGGACGCAGACCACTCCGCTTGGATGGGGCGGGCCAGCGCTGCGTCAAAGCAAGCATTCTTTTTCCCCAGGAGGCCCCGAAAGGGGGTTTGCCCTCACTGACGGGTTGGGGGGCTTCATCATGCCTCATAATTTTTTCTCAGTTTTTCAAAATAGCTGATAGCTGTGCCTGCGGTGAAGGCTCCACCGACAATGATAATGGCCAGAAGTCCAAAGCCAACCAGCCGTCCAATTGCCGCTTCATTCGATTGAGCAAGGAAAGCCTCATTCCCGATCGCCATCCAAAAAGGGGCCGAACTGAACGAAGCCCACGCCGCGTATTTTCTCGCCCTGGAAGGTGCTTCGAAACCGCGAATGAAATAGTAGAGGACTATCAGGGCGAGCAGCGCGAACAAGCCGCCTCCTATGGCAGCAGCGGCGGCGCGCTCTGCATCTGACTGCGAAAGCCCATAGGTGTTGTCCGAAGAAACCTCTGGTGAAGGACTGATCAAAGCGAACATGCCAATGAGGAAAATGAGCGAACCGCAGCCCCACCAAACCCAGTTCGGCAGACCCATCATGTTCTGGCCAGCTTGCGCGACAGCTTTTGCAGGCTGCGTGGGATTGGCTTCAAGGTATTTCTCCAGCTGATCGCGATACGCTTCCAAAAAAGGGCGTTCGTCATCAACACCAGCCAACCTGCCGATTTTTCGACCGATCGCATTGCGGATGGCGTACAACTCGTCCGGTTTCCCTCTTTGAAGGGCCTCCCGCAGCTCATCCAGTTGGTGAAATCCGTAGGCCGACAGTTCGGTTGGAGTGAAGTGGAAGGAGGCGTTTGACTCCGCTACAACTTCGTCCTCCGACAGTTCTAGGATATTTCTGGCGTAGCGTGGCGCAAGAGCAGCTATACAGAATTTGATCATGTGACAGACTGTCTGCTCATCCAATCCCATCTGATCTGGCGAGATTTGGAATTGCTTCCTGATTTCTATGCACGTGCGATAATAGACATAGGCAGGAAAATGCGTTGGAGGAACGCGCTCACCGCCGAACATTGTACTCCGATGAGCTTCGATCTTGCCGATTGCCTCCGCACTCGCAGCTATGAACATCGGATAGTTTGGCGGATTCTCGATGTCGAAAACACCTCCAACGATTGGTCCTACATAGTTGAGGAAGGTCTCCACCATCACCACGATCGCCCCGTCGGGGGTGCTGAGGGCCGCCATTTCACTGGTTACCTGCTGGCGAACGACTTCTTCAGCCTGCGCTATCGCCAAATCCTCGGGCAAGCCCGAAGCTTGGCCGGCCCGTGACATCCGAAAAATCATCAGAAACTTGATCAGTTCGGTACGATCCATATCGCCTCTCATATGAATGTCGCGGCAGCGAGCCACGCGCCTCAGAAAAGAGGAATACACACTAAAGTTGATAAACTTAAAATGTGTAAATTGCGATCCGCTCTCACATGGATATGCGGAAGCTGGTCGGGAGGAATGTCGCCCGCCTGCGTCGGGAGAGAGGCTTGACGCAGGAAGAGGTCGCGGAGCGGTCCGGCTTCAGCCAGCAGTATCTAAGTAGCCTCGAACGTGGCCAGCGCAACCCGACAGTAATTACGCTTTACGAATTGGCGCAGGCGCTGGGAGTAAGTCATCTGGAGCTTGTCCGGCCAGACCAACTTGCTGACACGTCGCGTCTCTGATGCCTGAGAGACCATTCATCCGATTACTGCTCAAAGTTACCAAGAACGGACGTTAGATCAGCTTGATCGCCATGGCTGTGATGGCGGACACTCCGGAACGGCGGCTTTTAGAAACGTGGATCGGGATAGCGGTCGTTCCAGCTCTGGAGTTCGCGAGTCAGCTTCGCGCTTCATATCGGCCGATCGTACCAACGCGCGAATCACCTTAGCCGGACTTTCAATTCCCGGCGGAGCGCATGGAAACAAAACGCTTCAAATCTAGAAAACAGGCAAGCGAGGCTCGAATGGGCTCACCAGTCCCACCACCACCAACTGCTCTTCTTCTTTTTTCGCTTGGGCTGATAGACTTTAGCCAGCTGCGTGAGCATTGCTGGGGCAAGGTTCTTGCTTGCGAGGGCAGCCTCGAACTTGCTGCGTCCGAAGCGGATCACGAGCAGGTCGACGATGTCCTTCAATGCCTCGGTATCGCTCGTGATCGAGAGTGCCTGAAGGTTGACCTTCGTTGCATGCCATTTGTCGACGACTGCGGCAGCGAGCATATGTCGGAGCGCACTGTAGCGTGATGATGGAAGGAAGGTGCTCAGGAAGTGCTCCTGCTCCCGCGACAGGCGATACGCCCGCACGGCCTTTATCAAGGGATCATAGGTGACCTTCGCGACAGGAAAGGCCCGTTGAGGGGGAACACTTAGACCGGCAGCGAACCCGACTGACAAGAGCGCGTTGTCGAGCGGGACGGTGTCTCGACGAGCTTGGTTCATGACGAGCGCGATCCATGCTTCTGGCGGTGAAGGTCTCGCTCCCCGCCGAACTAGGGCGTCGCACAGCTGTTTGAGTTGGTCGGCGCTCACGAGCTCGGGATGGGCGCCGAATGTCTCCATCCATTTCGCGTTCGATATGGCGCTGTCGGCGACGACATGTTGCACCTCAGAATCAACGCGGTCGAGCAGGAGCAGGAACTTGTCGGGCTCCGCATTCGAATCTTGAAGGGCAAGAGCCGCGACTTGCGGCCCTATTCCGGAATTGAAGAGCCCGAGTATGTCGATCAATCCGAGCGCTTGCCCGACCTCGTGTACAAGTGCGACGCGCGCCTCATCCGCTTTCGGCCAAAAGCTGGGTTCACCCCACAGTTCGGGGCGGACGGCGACCAATTTGGTTCGCGCGATGCCTTGATCGGCCGCGTCGACAAGCGCTTCCAGCGGCGCCTTCCTGGCGACCGTATCGAAGATCAGCTCGCCGAGCTCGCCTTCGCCGCTCGGCTGCGCGGCGTTCAACAGCCGCGCAATGCCGACATCTTCGCGGGTCGCCAGAGGCGCGATCGCGTCGCCGAGATTTTTGGGTGCGGGCTGATTCCGATATTCTTCGACGAGCGTCAGCAAGTCGGTCTCGCGCGGAACCTGCATCAGGCCGTCGACGATTGTGTCGCGAACGAGACGGGGCAATTCCGCTATATCCTGCAGTTGCCGAATCTTCTCCACGCGAACCGCCAACGCGTCGCTTTGCTCAATGTTATGCAGCAGGGCGAGGGCGGGAACCAACTCGCGCGGTCGTTCTGCCTCTATCGCGTAGCGGCCGAGAAATGTCCGTAAATCGGTCGGTCCTGCCTCCCGCAGATCGTGAGCCAGGGTCAGGAAGCCCGCGTCGAGCTCATGGTCCGCGACAAGTGCGGACTGATAGGCGCGCCTCGAAACGAAATGAAGCGAGCATTCAGCGTCAAACTTCGGTGCGCGCGCTGCTGGACCAGTGAGGAACGCAAAGTTGCGGCGCAACGCGGGCCACATCTGCCGCCAGAGCGCGACAGCCAAGATTTCATCGCCTAGGCTTTCGGAAGGCAACGTCACTATTGGCTGTGCGGCGGCGCCGTAGAGCTGCCGCAACGCGAGTTGCGGGCGAGCGCCGGCATCCTGCCAGGTTTCGGTGCGGGTTTGCGGCGTTGCGGGATCGAATTCGATTGATTGCTGATAGGCTGAGAAATCCGCGTCGGTCGGCAGCTTGAACAGACCAGTCAGCAAGCTGAGATCATCGATTAGCGTCAGCGCGGGAAAATCGAGTATGAGCGAGTGGGTCCATACGCTGCCCGGCCGCAGGCCCTCGCCACCGAGCCATGTCCGGGCAAAGACGAACCGTTGCGCCGCCTTCAGAGGGTAGGCGCATAGATAGGTCTTCGGGCTGTCCGGTCCCGCCGGAATCAAAAGGTCGCTATATGACAGCATCGCCGCGCGGGATCGCGGGTCGAGCGGCGACGAAATTGCCAGCTCCTTATGTCCCCTCGAATAACCATGAAGCGCGTGTTCGATTTTGATCGATTGCTGCGTGGTCACGGGGCGGGCTGGCTCGCGATCAGCCATCGAAGAGGCGCGGTGATATCATGCCGGTCGGCGCCATGTCCGACGACCTGAATGCGCTCTGATGGTTTTGAAAACTTCATGAGCCGATCGCGATCTTCCGGAAGTCTGCCGCCCTGTGCGCTGATGCCATATACGCGAAGGTCCCAAAGGTGTGAATTATATCGTAGAAACTGGTCGAGCATGGCGCGATTGGCCGTAAGCCAACGCTCGGGCTCCCCCTGCGTTTGCGCGTCAACGACGTCCCAGGCCGAAACGATCAACGCCAATTTGCGTCGCCGGCCGAATAGCGGCCGCCGGTTGGCGAACTGCAGCAGCTCGACGATCTTGACCTCTTCAGGCATCTCGCGCGCATCGAAGGATGTTGCCGGGACGTCGGCGCCCGCGGGCTCGTCGCCGAGGATATCTGCCATGTCCGAGATCAGCAGCTTGTCGTCTTCCCGGTCGGCGCTGGTGAAGAGCATGGCGCTCGACGCCGAGTTCAGCTCCCGCTGCAACTCCTCCTGAAGAAGGCCGAGCGTAGCCGGCTGCTCGAACGACTCGCCCTTCAGATCGGGCAGCGCCAATACGACACTGTCCTGCGTCGCGCGGTCCCGGATCTGAAGTTCGACCCATGTCTCGTTCGCGGACTGCGTACGCTGCACCTCCTTGCCGTCCACCCAGTCGAGCTCGAGGCGGTTGAGGTGCGCTTCCTCCTGCGAGAGGCCGACAAGCTCAAGCGCGCAGGACACGTCTTTCGCGACGAGCGCATGGCGCAGCGCCGCGATATAAGTAGATTTGCCCGAACTGGGCATGCCGGCCACAAGGATGCGGTTCATCATGGGCGAGTGTCCAGGCGGATCGCGACGCAATCGAGTTCGGAGGGATGATCGGGAAGCGGAAACCGCATCGCGCAATCTGGCTCTTCTTCGGTTTCGATCAGCGACGTGACAAGCTCGGCGATTCCCTTTCCGAAGTCCGTCGATTGCTTGGCCGGCCGGCACGCGACGACATGGGTCGTGAAGGATTGCACCCCTTCGATCCGGCCCTCGAGATCATCGGCCAGCGATGCCAGCTCTTTCTCTATGGCGGCCCTTGCGCGCTTCGCGTTGAAAATATCCGCCTTCGTGCCGACGACGGCCACATCCTTTCTGGCGAATAATCCCGCCGATTGAATGGCCATCACCAGACGGCGGAGCTGCGATTTGAGGACATGTCCGCTTTGCGACAGGCGCTCGAGGTCGACGACGAGCCAGATATGGTCCGCACGCGCAAGCTCCTGGAAGGCAGCGATATCCGCCGGCGTATCGAGCACATTGTCGAAATGCTCGCCCGACCGATCCGAGAAGAGCAGGTCTGCATGTCGATCGTCGACAGCCAGCTTCAGATGCGTGAAGCTGAGCTCTTCCCAGGTCTTGGTCCTCGGGGTGTCGGCATGGCTCGCGTTCGATGCCATGCGCGCAAGGTGGCAGCGCTCCTCATAGCCGCGCAGGGTCTCGGAGCCCGCGAAGCCGATTCCGTCGATCTTGGCGCGGTGGATGAGCTCGTAGATCGTAGCGACCAGCGTCGTCTTTCCGGCCTCCGGGCCGGCAACGATACCGATCAGCTTGCCGCCGGCGATGCGGAGGAGGCGATCGCAGCCCTCGGCGTCGAGACTGTCGCCGATATTCGTAGCAACGATCGACTCATGCCCGAAATCCTCGGCGGGCGCCTCGCTCTCCGGTTTGGATACCGGTGCCTCGCCATCATCCGGGATGACATCCGGACATTCGTCGAAGCTGAGCTTGTTGATGCAGATCCCCGACCGGGGGCCGCCGCAGCCTTCCACTCGACATGTCGCGTTGGCGTAGTCGGTCATCATCAGAAATACTGGCGTGCGACCAGGCGTTCGCGGTACATCTGGACCGCCAGCTCGAGCGGCCGCAGCTTTGCCTTCGAGTTGAGGCCCGTTATCCGCCGGAACCGCGGCTCCCAATCGGCTTCATCATTGCTGAGTGCTGCGAGGCCCATGGCGGTCGATAGAGGCAGCCAGGGAGCCCAGTCGGATTCGGCGACCTCTCCAAACTCGGCCTTGCGCCAGTCTTGCGCCAGCGACTTTGCGGCAGTCGCCAGCGTCGTTTGCGTTCCGATTTCCGGGCGTCCCACCCGCAACACCATGTCACACAGCGCGGGCGCCGCGAACAGGCCGACCGGCAGACTGGTCTTGGCGGCGAGCTCCGATCCGGCAAGGAGGCTTGCCGGGACGAGTTCAAGGTCGCGGAAGGGGGCTTTTTCGGAATCGCTCCAGCCGCTCACGACCCACCAATAGGTGCGCATTTCCTCCTCAAGCGCCGAGACATAATCGAGAAGCGCATTGTCGTTGGATGCCGACGCCTGCGCGCGCGTCTCAGTATATTTTTGAAGTTCGGCCACAACGATCCGCATAACCGACCCGTCAACCGCACCATTCTCCGGGATCTGCGCTATCTCGTCGGTCAGGCCTTTGGGGCTCTTTCCATAAGTGAAGCGCTCGGGCGCCTTGGCGGACCGCGACTGGGCATTCGCCAGCAGTTTGTCGGCGATCTCGACGATTTCGGGATCGCTTGGCTGTTTCCGAATGCCGCCGAACGATGCCGTGACGAGAGCAAGCGCCACGTCGGGCGCGAAGCCGGTCCCGCTTTGCATTTCGTACGAGAGCAGGGTCGATGCGAGAAGGCCGCCCTCCTTGTCTGTCTGGCGGACGTCGAAGGTGGAATCCTCCTCGGAGAATTTCGCACCAAGCGGCACTGGCTCGTCCTTCGTTCCGAACTGGAATGCACAAGCGAGCACATCGGTGAGATGCTCTTGATCGAACGCCTTTCCGGCCAGTTCGATGCCGCGTCCGCGCGCGGCGATGGTGGCCTCGGGCGTTGAAAGCCCCAATTTGCCGTACAGCACTCCCATGCGGCCAATGGCTGTATTCACGGTGAACCCTCCAGATTGTCGATGAATTGCCTGACCGCATCGAGCTGGTTCTGGTCGCGCGCGCGGAGCAGCGCGCGCTTGAAGCGTTCGACGTCGGGCAGGCGGCTGTCATTCTCGTCAGACAAGCGCAAATGTCCGACGATTTCATTCTTCTTCGAAAGCGTGAGCTTGAAAAAGCGGAACACGATCCCGCGAAAGTCGGCATCCTCGCGCCGGGCCGCAGTTTCGAGGTTGTCCATCAAGCTCTCTGGCTCGCCGGCTGCTACCGACGTTCCCGATCGGCTGTCCGCGCACTGGGGCACGAAATCCTGCGGCAACGCGCCGATCTCGATGCTAACACTGTGGGTTTCCTTGTTGCCGCGGTCTTCGAGAGTGCGGAACTGCGGTGGATTTGGTTGCCATTCCCGCGCATGGACGTCGACTACGAGCCTCCGCTTTTCCCCGCTTTCCACATAGGCTTCTATAATATTGTACCCCGGCTTCCAACCCGGCTCGCTCCGGTGCGGGTTGACGGACCCGGCAAAGAGCTTGATCCAGTCGCGGCCGGGCTGGATCCGTTGATCATGTTCATGCCCGAACAACTGAATCCTGGCATGTTGTTCGAGCGCCGCCGACGCTTCCTTCACGTCGCCGAGCCAGCTCGGCGGGTGGTGCGCGATGGTGAGATATTCCACACCGCTCCGCTGCGGGAACGTCCACGCCCGCGCACCGAGAAACAGGCTCTTCTCGACATCGGCTAGGCCCGAGAGGAGGGCGGTATTGAGCGACCGGAGCCTGAGAGTCGATCCGTCGTTCAGGATGAAGTCCTGTTCCCAGGCATAAGTAAGGTCGTCAGCGAAGAAGGCAGACTGATATCGGGCCGCAAAATCATTATAGGCGGCGAGCGGCGCGTAAAAGAGTTGCCTCGCTGCCGGTTGGACGAGACGATTTGTGAGCTCGCGGTCCCGCTCGTGGAACTGATCGAACGACCTGATCTTGTCGTGGCTGTCCTGGAGCATCGGGTTCGAGGTTATCACCGCCTGGTCGATGTCGTGATTGCCGGGGCAGAGCCAGACGTCGGCGGGGTCGCAGCCGGCCGCCTCGGTGAGCGCGTCGAGCCACTTCGCGGCATCTTCATACTCCGACGGTTTTCCGGCATACGCGATGTCGCCCGATACCAATATCGCGTCCATGGGGCCGAGTTCTGCGCGCTTGTCCGCTACATCGGCGATTACGGCTTCTCGCAGCGCGAGATCGGGGTCAAAGCCGAAACTTGCCTGACGATGGCTAAAGTGAATATCTGATAGATGAACGAAGCGGAGCTTCTTTTCTACAGACATTATCCCCCCCTTTACGCTTAAATAGAAATTGCTAGCCCTGATTGCTAGCCAAAATTGGCCCACATTTACTCTGAATTCTGGGATCGATCGGGACGATCGTGTCGCCCCTCTTCAAACGGGCACCTCTCTCCCCTGTGAGTCAATGACTCTAGCCATGATGCATCGGCGAGTAGTTGAGTGTCATGAACTATCCGCCAACGATCTGGCTCGCCGATTGCTATGCGGCAAGCTCCGCATGATCATGGTCTTGGTCGCTTCGGGTGAGTTTCAAGGTTTTACCCAGAGCCCGGCGCGCATCCTGCATCGATTCAAAATAGTTGTCAGCGGCGAGGCTTAGGCTTTCCGGTTCAAGCGCCTTGCCCATGGCCTCCGCGTCCCACTCCTTATTAAGACGCTTTGCCAAAGCGAAAACCACTGCGATGCCAACCCGTTGAATCATCGAATTCCGAGCGTGGCCGCGAGCCATCACCTGCATTACTTCTGGATCAGGGGCGTGCGAGTATTCTCGGACGAGCTGATCATACATCTGACCAGCGGCAGGGTATCGCATGTTGATAAAGAGCTCGCCGGACTTCGGGTAATAGCGCGCGGCCCTCCCTACGATCTGCTTTTCTTCGATGTCGTCAAGGTCGTCGAGCGGAATCAGCTTCGGCGCGCGTTCCAGGTTTTGAGAAAGTCGCGCCATCTGCGCGCCTGACGGCACGACTGTGAGATCATCAGGTTTGTGGCGGGTCTCGGTGTTCGACGTGGACCCTGTCCCTGAAATTGGCGATGCGCCTTGGCCTGTGCCTGGGTCGACGTCGATTTCTCCTTCGCGGTGTATCCGAGGAGACGTTGTCCTAAGCCGGAGCTTGTTTAAGAACTCTTGCAGCTTATCGCGAATTTCATCGCTTGAATCGCTCGTGTTAGGCGCCATCGAATGGATTAGGTCGATAAGCCACTCAGGCCGATGCTCGATTACCTGAAGAGCGAAGTCGCCGGCTTCGACCTGCGCCTGCTCTCCCTCGATATAGCGGAGGAACTGCCGATATCCTTCTGGCAATACGTCGAAGTCGTCGGGCAACTCCACATGCACCGAGATATGCTTTGCTCCGAATGGGATGCCAAACGTCGGCGCTTCGATTGTCCATGATCGACCCGACAGCACGCCGTACATCTCACCCTGAAACACAATCGCGCAGGTGCTTAGCGCTGAAGCAATCGAGCCACTGATGGAACGGTTGTGCGAGGTGTCGGCGAAGGGTTCATCGTAAATGTAGTGTAGCTTAATACCGCTTGGCAGCTCGATAGTCTCATGCTGGGCAAAGGCCCCTTCGGCTCGCCGGTCGTTGATGGTTCGAAACTTTCGCGAGCCAGTCTTGCGGGAGTGTGTTCCCTCATAAAGCCGAACTTCCACTCTGTCGGGTAGGTGGTAAAACCGATGGTAGAGATAGTTGGCTAGCCAGAACCGCTTCTGCTGCGGATCGCCATCATACGGGTCTTCGACCGTATTCTGCTCCTGATGATTTCCCAGCAGCGTCACTTCCGTCCAGTCCGACGCGAGAGAACGGCCGCCGTCTATCTTCACCAAGTCAGTTACTTCGATGACGTCTCCGAGATCGTTACCGTCGCTGTCGGATCGGCGCAGTCGACCATACACCCCCTCGCGTTCGCAGAGGATTGTTTCATGGACGCGGCCGTCCTTGCAAGAGCGGTAGCGTAGACCCCGACGGTTGGATGGAAGCGAAGCAACCTTCGCGCCCATCCCGAAATTCTTGTCGAGGCCCTTCACCTTGCGGATGGAAGCAGCGAGATTCGTCATCCTCGCCAGTTCCTCTTCGTCCATTCCTGGACCGTTGTTCCAGATGGTCAGCTTCGGAACGTCTCCGATTTCGGTCACAGAGAACTCGACGCTACCCCCCTCCGGTGCGTCTTCAGCAGCTTCCAGTGCGTTCTTAAAGAGCTCGCGAAGCATCATAACCTTCGGGCAGCGCTCGATGGTGCTGCTGACTAGGAAGTCCTGATCATCGACCCGGATCGCAGAAACCTGGCTATCGAAAGTCACACAAACCTCCTCACAGTTTGAAGTCGCTTCGCCGACGAGCATTCGGTGCCTGAAACCGAGCCTCGACCTTGCCTATCTCATCCCGAAGAGCCTTCAGGATCTTGCGAAGCTCTCCATCCTCCCATTCATATAGCTGGGTGTTGGATAAGTTGCCGATCCGGTCGATCGCTTCGAGTGCTTTCGTGGTGCGTGTCTCAGCAAGGGACCGAAATTTCTCCCGCTTTGATGGTGATTTAACCACTGTTTCTTCCTCAGGGTGCCATTCGATTCGCAATATGCCTAACATGACGTCAATATTGGTGCAAATATGCACCGATATTTTGGATAAGTATGCGATAAAAAATGCGATAAAAAATGTTGTCGTTCGGTTGGAAATCTACAGCATGCCCCGATCGAAGCGAGGAAGCCCCACGGGTTCCGTGCGCGGCTCCCGATGGCGTGGGACCGTCTCGCAATTCGTCGAAGGGAGGAGCGGTGCACTGAACTTATACGCCGGCAGGCAGCTCAAAATTGGAACGCGCGGACGAGAAATAGCGATCTGGAGGCCCACCAGCCCTAGCAACCCACCGCCATCGGGCGCGAGCGACTAAGCTTGACATAAGTCAGTTGCCGATGCGGACCATTCTGAGCCGTTTGCCGAAGGTTCGCTTTCTTTTGTGCCCAGGATAGCAGCGGAGGCCACTATCGGCCTAGGAGGCGCCATAATTCGCCGCGTGAATGAACGGGCGGTTTCGACGGCCAAGCGAAGCGCCCCGAATGTCGGCTATGTTCGCGCCACCGGTAGGCAGCAAAGCGCCCCAGCTCCGGCCATTCCGCCGCTAGACGCGCGCGGACGAGGCGGACAGGCTGGTATCACATCAGAACCTGACATAACCTTGGTAGGGTCTTGCTATGGCCCATGTTAGCGCAGCCCGGCACTTGCCTGATCCTGGAAAACCGCCTGTCGGGCTAGACAGAAGGACGCTGTTGCGCGCTATGGAATCGAACGATGAAACTTTGGAGGAGCTCGGCTGGAATACCTTTTTCAACGATCAGGTCTCGGATGAGGAAGCACGAGGATGCCATCCCGTCCGGGTAATGGCCGTCCATCGCGGTAAGATCGCCGTCACTGGCGCAGGCGTACAGCACTTGATCACACCCTATATTCCCGGAGCCCTGCCCTCCGACGATCATCCGACGGTCGGCGACTGGCTGCTGGTCGATGACGCCACGCTGCAGCCTATACGCGTCCTTCAGCGGATAAACCTGTTCAAACGACGTGCGCCGGGCGATCCACGCAAAGAGCAGATGATCGCTGCCAATATCGACACGCTGTTTATCGTCGCCTCCTGCAACCAGGATTTCAGCGTCGCGCGGCTGGAGCGCTATCTGGTGCTGGCGCGCGAAGTGGGGGTACGCCCGGTCATAATTCTCACCAAGACCGACCTGACCGAAACCCCTGAGGAATTCGTGACGGCGGCACGCACGATCGAACCCGGATTGCGTATCGAAACTATCGAAGGCCGAAACCCCGCCAGCGCAGCGCGCCTCGCAGCCTATTGCGGTAAAGGCAAAACCGTGGCGCTTCTGGGCTCCTCAGGCGTGGGCAAATCTACGCTCGTCAATACGTTGCGCGGTTCGGATAGTATCGCCACCCGGGCGATCCGCGCTAGCGACGACACGGGACGCCACACAACCACCGTTCGTGAAATGCACCGGCTCGACCACGGCGGCTGGCTGCTCGACACGCCCGGCATGCGCGAACTGCAGTTGTCCGACGCGGGTGCCGGTATATCGGAGGTATTCGACGACTTTATCTTGGCGGCAGAAGGCTGTCGCTTCTCAAACTGCGCGCATAGCAGCGAGCCTGGCTGCGCCGTTCAAGCAGCAATTGCGGACGGCAGACTCACATCGGAACGTTTCAATCGCTGGCGCCAGCTAGCGGCGGAAGATTCTGTAGCCCCCATATACCCTAAGCGCCGCCGATGAAGCGGTCTACAAAGCGCGGCCTGATCAGCGCTGTTTCCTGGCAATAGTAGCGGTGAAATCCGGGTCCTTGTTCGCCACCCAATCGACAAATTTGCGCACGTTGGGGTTTGTCAGCAGGCCCTCCACATCGGTCCCATGGCGCTGCAGTTCGGAATTGCTGAAATTAGCGATCAACGTCTGCTGGCAGATGGAGTGCATTGGCACGACATCTCTCCCGCCCCGGCTTTTGGGAACGGGATGGTGCCAGACAATGGTCTTGCCAGTAGGCCGGCCGCAGAGCCAGCAAGGTGCCGCCATCGCCGGAGCCTTTGCCTCCCGATGCGAGTCTTCATAGGGACCGTGTTTGGAATACTTGCGGGCCATGCGTCTACCGTAATGCCTAAACTTGCGACGCTATAGCCGCGTGATCAGCATAACGAAAACGGGCAGAGTTATCGACCAACGCCGTTGCGCGCCGCTACGCGGGGCCAAAAAGATGTCGTGTGCGTTCAAGGTGACGACCGTATAGTTACGGCCGAAGGAGCTTCCCATGACTGATGACGTGACGCCGACCATCCATCTCAAGCGGACATGTCCATTTTGCCTGAAGCTGAGGATCTTCCTGACCGAAGCCGGCATTGCGGACACATTCACCTTCAATGTCTTCGACGATGGTGACGAGACCCACAAGGCTCTACGGGCTCGCATGGAGGAAGCGGGTCAGGAGCCCAGCTTCCCGGCCGCCGAGTTGACGCCCGGCACGCTGGAAACGGGAACGGACGCGCTGATCGCCCGCTTTGCCCAGGAGGCTGGCGTCGATCCCTCGTCCATGCCGCTTTTGACCTATTACTCCGAGGGCGTGTTCGAGAAACATATCGCGATGTTCAAGGAGCTACGTGAGTTGAAGGCAAACCAATAAGGCAAGCCCACAGCTACGCGACAATTGCTTTGCTGTTGCAGGGCTGCTCGAACCGCCTCGACCGCTTCCAATGGGAATTACCGTCAGCGACGCGAGCTACGCATCCCCAGGCGTTTCACAACCGAAGAATCGGCCAGTAACTGCGCGTAATGTGCGCTTTCCATCGGGATAAGCGCGACCTGACCTTCCGAGTTGTGGTGCAGTCCATAACCGTGTTTCTTCACCAAGGGAGAAGCGCGCAGGCAAGCTTGTGGCCTGGCGAAGAACACATCTGCCGTCACCGGGCCTTTGCGGTCATTCTCGACAGCGAGCAGTAGTTCGTCTGAAGTCATGGTGTAGGGCGCTGCTGAAAGCTGTGCGAACTGCCGCTCTGCGATGGTTCCGCCTTTTGCCGGCGGCGTTGCCACCGTCACCGGACAATCATCCGACACCGTGATCAGTGTATCGCGGTAATTCGTGCTGTGCATGGTTTTGCCTCGCCCGAACTGTTGGCCCAAACTATCATCTAAGAGCAGATTTGGTGAAGGTTCGCTCCGTTTCTGATGCGTAGCACCTGTCGCGAACATGCGTCACACCCCCGCCTGTCTCCTTCCCACAACAATGCCGCCCGCGAAGCTATCCAGAGCCCTTCTTCATACCGGCCATTTGAGGGTCGGCCAGCTTGCTGAATGGACGGCCGGTTTTGACGGGTCGATCTGAGCCTAGGAATGGCAACAATGTTCGCGCTTACCGACGTCGCGTGAACTTGGCACCTACGACAGCCTTCTCAATCTCCCTTTTGGGAAGCGGACAGTTGGAAATCGGCCCAACATTCGCTGCAGAGCATTTTTTGGGGGATCATCCAGACGGCGGGACCCAGTAACGGGGGTTCGCGCCGTTGCTCGACCACTTGCGGCGGCGCTCCCAACCGAAACCCTCCAAGATCGGGCTCAGGAACCGCCCTTGAGTGCCCAGAGCCCGTTCCAGCTCCACCATACTGTAAGGGCGTACCCGGCTGATCTCCGGGATGCTTGCAAACCATTCGATGAAGCGCTGCTTCAGGTCCGGCTTGGATAGCTGCTCAGGGTTTCCCTCAACTTCGAGGCTGCGTTTCAGTGATTTGATGTAGGCTGAAGACATGGGAGCCTCCGGGAACGGCTGAAATCGTTGGTGGTGGATGGCAAGTGTGGCTGAATCGCCGGCATCTTGCGCACATTGCGCAGTTTCATCTGTCATTCTGAAAATTCTTTCCGTGCAAAGAATAAATGGAAATTTCAGTGTTCTTAGGTCCAAACTGCGCAATGTGCGCATGGATCACTGCACCGGCTCAAACGGGTGCGAGAATTTCAGTGCCAGTCCTGCCACAGTTCTCTTGTCGGGCCGCAACTTCAAGCCCCGGTCATTGAGCCGACGGGTTAAGCGAGACTGCGTCATTGGGACATTACCGTTGGTCTTTGCCCAATGCTGATAGTCGAGGTAGACCTTCGATTTTGCAGCAGTAAGCGTCGCGGCCCTGTCGCACCTTTCCGAAAGCCACTCTCCTAAAATGTCCTGTTCATCGCGATAGGTGGCGGTGGCGTCCTGGACAGCCTTCGGAATCTGCGTCCCGCCGTGCCTCCAAGCTCGAAGACCGGTTAGCGCCCAGTTCAGGACCCCTGGTCCTTCACCCTTCAGCTTTTCAAGGAGAGCAGGATCGCAATTTGCCTTGGCAATCGTCACCTCGAAGCCAATCAGCATGACGCGCCGCCACATGCCGTGCGACATATCGCTAATTTCGGGCCTATGATTTCCAGAGATGAGCAGTTTGTGGGTCGGACGGAAGCAGATTTCCTTCTTTCCATACGGAGCGCGCCCATTGAGCGTATCTCCGCCGGTCAATTCCTTAATCCGCGCTGCCGCGAACCTCTGCCCTTCTTCGGTCTCGGAAGCGTAAGCCAGACGAACTCCCTTGAGGGAGACGATGTCAGCGCTCGGCCCTTGTGGGTTACGCTTATGCTGCATCAGCATTTCGGTTGCGATCTTCGTCGCATAGTCCCCCAAGAGCCAGGCCATCAACTCGGTGAAGACGCCCTTTCCATTGGACCCTTCGCCATGGAGGAAGGCAAAGGTCTGCGCGGAGCTCTCACCGGTAAGCCAGTAGCCCGTGAGTCTCTGAAGGAAACCCCGCACATCCGGGTTGGGCTGAATTTCCGACATGAACAGATCGAAACGCGGGCAGGTAGCCGACGGGTCGTAAGCGACATTGCAGCGCTTGCTAACGAGCAAATCTGGCGACGGGGCGCGCAATTGGCCGGTGCGGAGGTCGAGGACGCCGTTGGTGACGCCGAGCACCATAGGATCGGCATCGAATTCGCTGGCCCGCCGCGTCATACCGGGTTCGGACTTCGCCATGTCGATCATGGCACGCAAGTTCGCCGCGCGGCTGGAATTCTCGATATGACGAAGCAGTTTGCGGACTTTATCCTCCTCGACACCGGCGGCTAGTTGGTACGCTGCATCAGCACGCAGATATTCAACGACAGCCTTGGCGGCCCGCTCTTCCTCCCTCGGTTCGGTTTTCAGCCACCCCGCTCGGGTATCGAATTGGAGCCAGTCACCGGTTTCGTGGACGTTCAGGAGCTTGTTGCGGTTATGCTCAGCAAAGAGTTTGCCGTTGGCGACATCCGCACCCTTACCGTCGAACTGGGGCCTGATCGCAACAGGTCCGGCATAACCGTGAGCGCGAGCCACATGGTCCAGTGTGCCAAAGCCGACGGCATTGGGGCGGGTCGGATCGTAGTTTGACCATACAGACGCGTAGTCATTTGGCGACCACTTCGCCGGGCAGGTCTGACTCCAGTCGCGTGCGAGCTGTTCGCCACATACCCAACCTAGCGAACGGATTGCGAAGACGATGCGCATCCACGTTGCGCGATCGATGCTCGCCGGGATCGCTGCTAGCATGGCCCGGACGATCTGGATATTTTCGGGCGTCTCGGGAAGCGGGGCAAGCTGACGAATTGTGTTCGGCACAGGTTGAGCCGGAAGCTGCTGGCGTGCGGTGATGATCTGGCGGCCACGTGCAACGAACTCGTCCACCGGGAGCGGAACACCCTGATTATGCACGGTAAAGGCGTCCTTCGCCGCTTGGGCTGGGCAAGACGGGAGATAAAACGCTTGCGAGAAGGACCAAGCGGCTCGGTCCAGGCAGCCGCCCAGCAATTCGTCCAGCGCTTCGAGGACGGGCTTATGCTCATCGGGCAAGATGTCACGGTCAGGCATCATGGTGATGCGATACTTGACCGCCCCGATGGTCGGCTCATGCCAGTGCGTCGAATTAGCGATCCATTCGAACTTCGTGATGGAGGCGCGGATCGTATCGAGAGCGGGTGCCGACTGAGTTACTTTCAAAAGCCGCCCAGTTGACTTGTCCTTTTCCCCTTCGCTGTCGATATCGAGGTGAACGACGCTGCGGAAAGGGACGTTGGCGTCGCAGCGACTCCCCTTGAGGCCATAGCCGCCAAGCATTGGCCCGGATTTTCCCTCGCGAACTGCGTGCTTCGAATTGAGCTTAACTACCAAGGACCATGGGTAATTGTTAGATGCGTCCGGTGTTGTGAGACGTTCGTTTTCAAAGAAGGACAATGCGACGTGTCGCAGGTGGGCGATGCCGAAGCTGCTGCCGTGAACCGGCAGTATCGAGCCCTGTTCTGGCTGAGGGTTTGTCAATGTCCGCTCCCCTCGCTTTAGCCATCAAGCTCGGAAGTCGATGAGACCGGCGGCGACATGCGCGACCGGGCCCAATCGTCCAGATCGGCCCTCGTATAGTAAGGAAAGCGCCCCATGCGGCGGAACTTGGGGCCACCGCCAACGCACGCCAGCTTGGCGAGAGTTTCTACTGTGAACACGCCGAAGCGCTCTTGAAGGTAGGCTGCCGCCTGATGCCGGCGGAGGTACTCGTCCATATTCGTGCCCTTTGCCTCAAATTATTTGAGGAAAGACTAGATGGTCTTGAATCAATGAGGCAAGTATCGAGAAACGTCGAAAAAAAGCCTATCCATTTTAAGCTTCACTTCGATGCATTACGTATCATGGCTATCTTTGATTGACTGGCTTATCAATCTTGCCATTCGCTCGTTCGTGATGCGTGGATAGGCGGCGTGAACCATTCTTGCTGCATCTTTGAAGCTTAAGCCAGATGCAACCAAGGTCATCCCCTGCGATATTGCATCTTGCCGCGCTGCGTGGTTCCGGTCGGTCGAGCCTCTTTTCCGCCCCCGCGTTTCGGGAGGGAGTGGGACACCGTAATGAACTGGGAACGGCTCCCTCACAGCGCACTCCGTTTGATCGGTACAACATCGGCCGTTTCGATCGGCAAGCCCATGCCAGCCGCAATGGTGCTTTCGATGGTGTTCAAGGCGCGGCGGCTGGCATCCTCGGCAATATGTGCGTAGCGGGCCGTCGTTGTCGGTGTCGCATGCCCGAGAAGTTTGCCCACGATCGGCAGCCCCATGCCCGATGCGACGCCAACTGACGCGAAGCTGTGGCGTAGATCGTGAAGCCGCAGGTCCGGTAAGCCGGCGTGCGTTGTGATCCTTTTCCAGGGCCGCTTGAGGTCGCTGCGCGGCTTGTCCTTGACCTCGCCGGCGATGACGTAAGGGTTGCCCTTGATGCGCGGGATGTCGGCAAGAACCTTGAGAGCGGCAGCACCCAGCAGAACCTCCTTTGCACCTGTTTTCGAATCTGACAGGTCGAGGAGCCCGCGATTGAAATCGACGTCGCCCCATTGGAGCTTCAGGATTTCCGACAGGCGGCAGCCCGTGAGCATCAGCAGCCGGATGGCAGCGATGGCGTGGGGCGAAATGACTTCGCGCTGGTTCTCAGCCTTCTTTGGTCGATGTTTTTCCTTGACGCCCTCGTTGAACTGCCAGGGCAGGCCTATCGTCTCCGCCTCCCGCAGTACATCGCCCAGCTGCTGGAATTCAGTCAGTGACAGGTATCGCTTGCCCTTGTTGTCCGCATAGAGCTGGACGCCTGAACGGGGATTGGTATCGATGTAGCCATGCTTCACCGCATAGGAGAAAATGCCGCCCAGGAGCCGAACGGTTCGCGTTGCCGTGCCCTTGCCGCCGGTGACCGCGACGCGGTTGCCCTGCTCGTTAGTTAGGACCTTGGCCGTCTTGCCGGTGGCCACGGCGCGCATGAACCGCTCGATGTCGCCGCGCGATACGTCACTGATCTTCTTCGTTCCCAGCAGAGGCTTGATGTGGCGCACGATCCTGCCCTTGTCGGTCGCGATGGTAGAGGCCTTCTTCTTGTCGCAGCCCTCGGCCAGGTATTCGTCGCAGAGTTCCGCCACGGTCATTTCAGCCCGGCGCTTGGCCTTCGTTTCCGCTTCATCGATGCCAAGCTGTGCGTTCGCTAGGACGGCGCGGGCCTTGTCCCGCGCTTGGTCGACTGTCATCGCGCCATGCGTGCCGATGGTCACCTTTCGGGTACGTCCGTGGAAGTCGTACTGCGCGATGTACGATTTGCGTCCCGTGGGGCGTGTCCGGACACCGAAGCCAGCCAGTTTCCCGCACCACGTCACATAGTCACGGTCGCGAGGTTGTAGAGCATCGACAATCGTTTTCGTCAGCGTAGGCTTGGCCATTGGTCAGTTTCCTGGGTAGGTCATGGGCAGGTGATTGCCGGGAAGTTCATGCCATCCTGGGTAGACGCAGGCAATGGTCATACGTCTAAAATGTAGCAAATACGAGCAGTTGATAAGATTAATCAATTTCGGGTAGGTTCGAAAAAGCCTGTTCCGCAGCCCTCCGAAGGCAGAGGTCACAGGTTCGAATCCTGTCGGGTGCACCACACTGCTGCAAGGGCGGAAACCCGGCACGACGGTTCCCGAACAAAAAAGAAGTCGATCGGCTCCAGTCCGTTTTCCGGTAGCTCAGGCGCTTCCCCAATCAAGACGCGGGATTGCGGCTTGGGTTATGCGGAATTTCTGCTTTTCCAGGGGAACCTCCTTGTCCCTCTTTTCGTCGCGGCCCTGCACGACATGGCGTCCGAAACTGGGTACCATGGGCCGCTCCATGTCGCGCTTCAGCCACAGGCGCAGGAGATGGCGCCTCCTCTGAAGCTCCGGGAAGTCGTCGAAACCCGTGCGGTTATGCAGCGCCGCGTAGTTCAGCAGCCATTGCATGTCGCCGGGCCGGAAATCCATGTGCAGCGGGATGTCCGGATCGCGGCAAATCTCGTCGAGGAGATCGAGCAGGGCGAGCTGGCCCGGTGTGAGCCGGGGAACCTCCGGATAGCGTTGCGCGGACTGGATGATCTTGACTCCGATATAGGCGGAGAAGACGCCATCGACATAACTCATCATCGGCGTGGCATAAGTGTTTGCCGGCGCATCCGGATCCTGCTTGCGCCAATCGTTGTGCCAGGGCTCGAACAGCAGCGGCGCAAGATCGGGCTGGCGGGCGAGGACTTCGTTATAGAGCGTTGCGGCGCTGACCAGGCTACTGGCTCCGCCTGACTTCGCTGGGCGCAGGCACATCAGGGAGACGACATCGGAACTGTCCGAGTGATAGGTCAGCCCGTCGCGGATGCGCAGGCTGCTGGCGCCGGGCTCGTCATACTTGCGATCCGACGTTGCGAGCACGTGCTGGACCATGTCGCCGACCTCATTCTGGCGCATCGGCTGGCCGAGATGCAGCCCCAGCAGATAGAAGATGGAAGCGCTGAGGGCATCGGAATAATGTTCGGTGCGCAGACCGCGCACGAGCACGAAGCCACGGCCGCGATCCATGTCCTCACCCCATTGGCGGATACCTTCCGCGCAGGCATGCAACGGATATTCAGACACACTCACTGTGCGCAGATCAGGGTTGTCGTCGAGGAAGCGCTTTCCCATTGTTTCGAGTTCCGCGACTTCTTCGGCGGAAAGCAGATAGATCCAGTCCTGCCGCTTCGCCATCTCGTCACCACGCCAGGCGACCGGAGCGGGAACCGGGGCGAGATTTGCCGTATCGATCATGGGTGCCTCCGGCAATTATTCGGGGAAAGCGGGGCCTTCGCCCGCACCGCTGGCGACGATCGCTTCGCCTATCTCACGAAGGTCCTCATCCGACAGTTCCAGCCGGGGGGCATCGAGCCAGCCGTCCACCTGTTCAGGATTGCGGGCGCCGACGATCGCGCCCGTCACGGCTTTCCAGGCAAGGGTCCAGCCAATGGCGACGGCCGCGATGCTTGTCTCATGCCGTTCCGCCACCGGCCGCATTGCGTCGACGACTTCGAGATTGCGAGCCAGGTGCTCTGTAAAATCGGGATGCCTGGACCGCCAATCGCTGTCGGGCAGGCCGGCCACGCGCCCGGCGCTGAAGCGGCCCGTGAGAAGGCCTGATTGCATCGGGCTGTAGACGATCACTCCGGTTTCATGCGCTGCGCACCATCCCAGCTCCTTTTCGGCGGCCGCCCTATGGATGGCCGACAGGCCAGGTTGCAGCGTGTCGACATGGCCGAGCTTTTCGGCTCGTTCGAGCAAGGGCACCTGATGGTTGGACAGGCCGACAGCGCGGACCTTTCCTTCCGCTTTCAGGTCCAGCAGTGCCTGCCAGTATTCCTCGAGCTCGGTTCCATCCTCTGCCGGCCAGTGCATCTGATAGAGGTCGATCCGCTCGACCCCGAGGCGACGCAGAGAATCCTCGCATTCCGCCTTGATGCTCGCCGCCTTGCCCACGCGGAACTTGGTGTTGCGAAGGTTCGGATCCCAGACCTGGCCGCATTTGGTGAAGACATAGGGGCGCTCGGATAGCGGTAAATCGGCCAGTGCCCGGCCCACGATTTCCTCCGAATGGCCCAAGCCATAGATGGCTGCGGTGTCGATCCAGTTGACGCCCCTCGCGATCGCGTGGCGGATGGCGGAGACGGAATCCTCGTCATCCTGCGGCCCCCAGCCAACGGCCCAATCCGGGCCGCCGATCGCCCATGCGCCGAAGCCGACGCGGGTTATGTCCATCCCGGTGCGCCCTAACGGGCGCGTGGGTAGTTGCGTGTCTTTGATGGTGGATGCGGTGCTCATGCCCGGAATGCTGCACTGCAACTATTCATCAATCAAATTCTATTGTAAGATAGGATTGATCTAGAATCGAGATGAATAACCATTGGAAATCCGCCAGATCAAGCACTTCGTCGCGGTCGCCCATGAGATGCATTTTTCGCGCGCCGCCGAGCGGTTGAATATCGTTCAATCCGCCTTGTCGACCAGCATCGCGGTGCTGGAGCAGGAGTTGGGCGTGCGTCTGTTCCATCGCACCACGCGGCAGGTGCGGCTGACTTCGGCTGGGGAGGCCTTCTACGACAAGGCCATCCTGGCGCTGAGCGGCTTAAGGGAAGCGCAGCAAGCTGTTGCGGCTGTGCGGGAACTGCAATCAGGGAGCCTGGTCATTGGGACGGTCCAGACCCTGCCGGCGTTTCTGGACCTCCCTGCGATATTGGCGGAATTCCATGAGGCATATCCGGGCATCCAAGTGCGGCTGCGGCAAGGCAACAAGTTGGACATGCCGGCGCAGTTGCTGTCCGGCGAGCTCGATCTGGCCATAACATCCATGATGGATCGTCCACGCAAGCTGCATACTCAGATATTGGAAGACGAGGCCATGATGCTCGTCTGCGCACCGGGTCATCCACTGGCGGACCGCAAGCGGATCACGCTGGAGGCGCTATCGGAATACGACTTCGTCGATTTCCAACCGGGTTGGGGAACGCGCCCGATCATCGACAGGCATTGGGAGGGCTTTCCGCAACGCCGCGTGGTGTTCGAGGTGAGCGATCTCGACACCATGCTCGCCCTGGTCCGGCGCGGCCTGGGTATCGCGATCGTGCCGCATCGGAATGCCAGGGTTCAGGACGGCTCGCTGATCGCGATCGAACTGGCGGGGCCGCCGATACGCTGGGGGATGATCCTGATGCATCGCAAGGAACAGGATGCAGCCGTTTCCGCTTTCCTCGGCTTGCCCGGGCTCAGGGAATTCGATCACAACGATTGCTGACCGGCTGGCTCAACGGGTCAGGATCAGGACCCAGACCGGAACGGTGAGTACGGAGATCGCGGTGCCTGCGACCATGGCGCTGGCCGTCACGTCGCGCGCGGTCCTGTAGATGTTCGCGAACATGTAGGTATTGACCCCGGGGGCCATTGCCGCGGTGATCACCGCGGAGTTGAGTGCGGCCTGGGAGAGGTGGAACCAATAGCCGAACAGCAATGTCAGCGCCGGATTTACCAGCAATGCTATGGCCAGGACCAGCGCGGTTTCCTTCCATGATCCGCGCAGCGAATAACGGGTCAATATCCCGCCCAAACCGAATAGCGCGACGGGCAGTGCGGCATCACCCAGCATATCCAGCGGGCCGGACACAAAACCGGGCAGGGGCAGTCCAAGGAGATTGACCGCCAATCCGGCAATCAGCGAAAAGATGTGCGGCTGCCGCAAAATGCGCAGAACGGTCGTAGCGGCAGTTTGCAACAGGCCGCGCTCGCCGGAATTGGCGATTTCCATCGCAGTGACACCAATCAAATAGCAGATCGGCGCCTGGAAGGCGATAATCGCGAAGTTGTTGGCCGTGGCGGCAGGCCCGAAGGCGACGGCCGTGATGGGCAGGCCGAGCAGCAGCGCATTGGTATACATGGACGAAAAGCCCAATGCGACGGACCTGCCGGGGTCGCTGCCGAACACGAACCTGCCGGAAACTATCCCGAGCAGAAAGCACACCGCCGCGGCGAGATAGAACGAGACGACAAGGCCGGTATCGAAGCTTTGGGCGAGGTCAATCTGCGCCATGGTGCGAAACAGCAGGCACGGAATGGCGATCGATTGCGCGAACAGCGTCAGCCCTTCGACGAAATCGTGAGTGAACGGGCCGAAGCGCGATGCCAAGGCTCCCGATCCGATCACCAGGAACACGGGCAGGATCACCAGGAAGATGTCGAGGAAAGGCATCCGTTTGCAGATGGAGCAGCCTGCCGTTCAGGCTGGCTTCCTCCGCAGAGGCCGGTCGTAGGAAGGAATGAACAGGATCAGGGCCGTCGCAAGAAGCATGGCAGCTTCGATGATGCCGAGCGCCCGATCATAGGAGCCGGTCTGGTCGTAAACGGCATTCATCCCAACGGGGACGAGGCCGATCAACACGGCCACCCCGGCATAGACGAGGGCCGCAATCTTGCCGAAATGCCGGACGCCGAAATAACGGGACAACATCAGGGGCAGGGCGCTGTATTCGGCGCCGAGGCTGACGCCCATCAGGCAGCCTGCGAGGAGCATCATGGGGAAGGACTCCCCGTTATGGGTCAGCCACAAGCCCAATGTGCCGAGGAGGTAGAAGGGCACCATCACGGCCGGTCGCGAGATCCGGTCCACCAGGAAGCCGATCAGCGCCTGGGCCACGGTGCAAACGATGGCGAAGACTGAAACGACCGTGACTGCCTGCGGCAGGACAAAGCCCGAACTCTGCAAGACCGGCACGACCTGGGTGAACATTGCCGTCATGCATCCCGCACACAGGCCGATGCTAGCGACCAGCGCCCAGAAGGTTCGCGTGAAGAGCGCCTCCTTCAGCGTGAAATCGTTTTCACTCCGGCCAATCCCCAGCTTGTCATTAACGGCCGGACTGATCGACGAACCCGGCGAAGGCGGGTCCCTGAAGAAGGCGAGGATCAGCGGAAAAACCAGGAATGCGATTATCGCAGCCGAAGCGAGAAAGGCGCTGCGCCACCCGAACTGGATGACCATGTAGCCTGAAACGATCGGCAGGGCCGCCGATCCAATGCCGGTCCCCACTCCCGCCGCGATCCCCATTGCCGCGCCCCGGCCGTGGTTGAACCACCCGGCGATGGACTTGGCGTAGGTGGTGCTGGTCAACGGGGCGGCGAGAACGCAGACTACCCCAAACAGGGCGTAAAACAGCGCCACCTTTGGAGGAGCGAATGCGAAGGCGCAGATGGCAAGTATATATAGAGACATTGCTGAAATCAGCACGCGCCGCGGACCGTAGCGATCGAGCAGCCATCCGGTTCCCAGGGCGAGGGCCGCCGATTTCAGGATCGAAAGCGCCATGGCCCCTGCCACCAGCGATCGGGGCCAGCCGAACTCCTCTGCGATGGGGACCATGGCGATCCCGAATACCGTGAGAAAGGCAGGGGAAAGGCTGACCGCGTTGCCAGCTATGGAGGCGCCAACCACACCCGAGCGGGTATCGAACCGGAAGCGAAGGCCTGTCTTCGGTTCGATCTCGCCACGGGGTTCATCAATGGTCCTGACCAGAATTCTATCCATCCCTGGAACAGCCCCGAACCTTCAGGGTGGGAGGATTGGATCGGCCTGCTTCGTTACGTGATTGCCACATTCTCCAGTACTCCCGGACGAGTTGAGGCAACCTACGCATATCTCCGTTTTTTCAGTTTGTGCCGTGCGCCCCTTCTTTTGACCTGCGATGCACGAAAGGGGACAAATGCTGTCGCGCAGCTATTCGTCGATTGCTTGAGGTTCGTCGGAAGGACAGGCGGATCGGCAAACGTTCCGCTTGGCTCAGGGCCATGTCGGCTTCTGACCGGGTGACGAGTGTTCATGAACGTCTTGGATGGGGGCGCAAACCTGCCGGTATCGCCGGTTTTGCGATCGTTAGATGACGATCGACCAGTTCTCATCATCGTCATCTGCGCGCTGCGGCGGACAAGAATGGGGGGATATGCGGTCCGATCATGTGTAGCGGACACAACTGTCCGGATTCCGCTTGCCGGCCTCAGAGGCGGCGGCATCGCCAGTGTCAATGAGGCGGAACGCGAGGGCGCTGGCATTGAAATATCCAGGCTGACAAGGTCATGCCAGAGGCTGGCTTATGGCCGCAAAACTAAATCTATCATTGATGGATTTAACTCTACTCGGTAGATAGGGAATTGCTTGGCGGGCCTGATTCCTCCGCCGGACATGCTATCGGAATCCGCGGCTTTTGATTGGGAAGCAGCTTGCTCCGCGTTACCAACGGCTAAAGCGCGCGATGCTAAGGCGACAGCGCCAGGTGTCGTGTTCCCCCTTGCGTCAAAAAGGGAACAAGACATGCAAATCTGCTCAGGCTGATGGAGTTCCGGTACCTGACTACAGGACCGCGCCTCTAGAAAATTAATCGGAGCATCCGTCGGCTGAGGCCGATCGCACTTGCCTGCGCGGATCTTTCAACAAGCCAATTCAACAGGCTGTCCGGCATGTCCCGGAAGCGCTGCGGCTCGTCTGCTGTTCATGCCCTTTCGGGCAGGCAACGCCGTGCGCCTCCTGCAGATGCCGGCAGGGAGGTATTGCCTACAATGCTTAGCGTTCTTTATCGTAACCGCGCCGTTCTGGCCGCGGGATCCAGTATCCTTGCCTTTGTCGCGTCGCCATCGGCCGCGCAGGATTCCAGTCAGCCATCCGACACCGCCGCGAACGAGGCCTCGCAGGATGAAATCGAAAATTCGATCGTTGTCGAAGGCATCCGCAGCTCGATCAACCAGTCCCTTGATCTGAAGCGTTCCTCCGTAAGCATCGTGGATGCCATTTCGTCGGAAGATGTTGGCAAGTTCCCCGATGCCAATATTGCGGAATCGGTACAGCGCATCACCGGCGTGCAGATCAACCGTACCCGCGGGGAAGGGCGGACGGTGAATATCCGCGGATTGCCTTCCAACTTCACGCTGGTGACGTTCAATGGCCGCACGCTGCCCAATGCGCTGTATGGTTCGTCCTCCAGCCGTTCCTTCGATTTTTCGATCCTGCCGTCTGAATTCGTCAACACGCTGGAAGTCTACAAATCGCCTTCGGCCGAGATCGAGGATGGCGGCCTGTCCGGCGTGGTCAACGTCAAGACGCCGCGTGCGTTCGATATCGGCCGGCGCTTGCTGACTTTGTCGGCAACGGGGCAGTATGAAACCAATTCCGCCAAGATCAGCCCCAAGCTTTCGGCTCTCTATTCGGACACGTTCCTGGATGACAGGATCGGCCTGACGCTGGGCGTCGCCTATTCGCGGCGCAAGCCCGAAACGCACCAGAACGAAATCAACTACACCACCGTCACCGAAGGCGCAGGGCTGCGCAGCACGGGAGCCAAGGATCTCAACGGTGACGGGGTGATCGAGCCTGGCCGTCAGATCCGCATCCCGGATGGCATCTTCTACACGATCTATCAGGAAGATATCGAACGCCTCAGCGGGATCGGCTCGCTCGATTTCAAGGTCAGCGATACGCTCACCCTGTCGCTCGATGGCTTCTACAGCGATCTGAAGGTGCGCAGCACACGCAATCCCAGCAATAATTCCTTCTATGGCGCAACGGATGTGATCTCCGCCAAGACGGAAATCATCGGCGGTATCGAAACCGCCACCGAATTCGAAGTCGCCGGGTTGGACGTGCGAAACAATGGCCGCCTTGAAGACAGCGACGGCCATCTCTTTACGACCAGCCTGGGCGCGCATTTCGAAAAGGACGGGTGGAGCGCCAGCCTGAGCGGGGCCTATAGCCGGTCAAAGCAGGTCTCCAACACGCTCAACATTGCCAACGCGGTGTTCGGCAGGGCGAAGTTCATCGCCAGACCGGGCGACAAGGTCGCCAGCCTCATCTATCTCGACGGCTTCGAGGAAGGCCGTTCCGACCCTGACGCCACGCAGATCATCAACCTCAACGGCGCGCTCGACAGGACATCGCGCGACGAACAGTACGAAGCCCGTTTCGACGCCAGGTATGAGTTCGCGGATGGCCCGATCCGGGCGATCGCCGTGGGCGCGAAATATGTGGACCGCTCCAAATATGAGGACAACTGGATCCTCAGCGTGACGCCTGCCGGGCTTTCGGCGCTTTATGGAGGTCTGCCTGCCGGGCCGACGCCGAACTCCGTAAGCGCCGCCCCCTTCATGCTGCCGATCAAGGCGGGCTCGGGCTCATTCCTTGGCAGCTATAAGGGCGATGCCGTTTTCCCCACCGAATGGCTGCGGGCCGACACGCGCACGTTCCTGGCCGATATCAGCAAGGAAGACCTCATCGCCGCGGGCCGCTATACGAATGATGCGACCGGCATTACCGACGTGAAGGAAAAGACGCTGGCCTTCTACGCCCGCGGCGACTTCGAGTTCGGCGCCCTGTCCGGCAATCTGGGTCTGCGCGCAGTGAGGACCGAGCAGCAGACCGTGGGCGTTACGCCGGATCTCAGCGCCATCGTTTGGGAAATCGGTGGGGGCTTCACCCGCGTTCCGGATGCGGAGCCGGTTGCGGTAAAGCGCAGCTATTGGGATTTCCTGCCCAGCTTCAACTTGAAGCTGGATGCCAGCGATAACATCGTGCTGCGCTTTGCCGCATCACGGACTCTGGCTCGCCCGAACTTGTCGGAAATCTCCCCGACGACGCGGGCGGACGGCACGCAACGCACTATCACGCAGAACAACCCTTATCTCGACCCGTTCCGTGCGACCAATCTCGACGCGTCGGTCGAATGGTACTTCACCCGCAGCGGGCTGCTGGGAGCATCCTTGTTCTACAAGGATATCGAATCCCTCATCCGCCGGGAATCGACGCTGGTCGACCTGCCGGTGACTTATCTCGCGCCGGACGGCTCCAGCACGGTGTCCTTGCTTGAATTCCGCAGGAGCAGCCTGGTCAATGGCGAAGGGGTGAAGGTCAAGGGTGCCGAGTTTTTCTACCAGCAGGCCTTCACCGGCTTGCCCGCTCCGTTCGACGGGCTGGGGACGATCCTGAACTACACCTACATCGACAATGGCGACCCCACCCAGCTGACGGCGGCATCGAAGCACAACTTCAACGTCGTGGGGTATTACGAAAAGGGGCCGATCGGCGTCCGCCTGTCCTATTCATGGCGCAGCGGTTTCCTGAGCCAGGTGGCCGAAACTCCGCTGATGAGCCAGAAGTTGAGCGCCTTCGGCACGCTTGATGGCAGCATCAGCTTCAGGATCAACGATGCCACATCGGTGATCCTGGAAGCGGTAAACATCACCGATGCGGATGAGGCGACCTATTACGACACGCTTCTGCCCGCACAATACCTCGATGCCGGCCGCCGTTTCTCCTTCGGGGTGCGCGCGCGCTTCTGATCTTTCCCAACGGCCGGGGGTTATCCCCCGGCCATGTTTTTGAAGTGGATCATCCATGACCAAGAAACTCAAAGCAAAATGGCTCGCCACAGGCTTGATATCCGCCCTTTCCCTGGGCCTCGCGCCCGCCGTCGCGCAGGCGGAGGAACAGAAGCGCCCGAATTTCCTGATCATCCTGGCCGACGATCTCGGCTTTTCGGACCTTGGCGCTTTCGGCGGCGAGATACGCACGCCCAATCTTGACCGGATCGCCTATGATGGTGTGCGCCTGACCGGCTATCACACATCGTCCATGTGCGCCCCGACACGCGCCCAACTGCTCACGGGCGTGGACAATCACCGCAGCGGTCTGGGCCAGATGGATGACGCTCCGCATGAGCGCTATCAGGGGCTTCAGGGCTATGAAGGCGCGCTGCGCAGCGATGTGGCGACCTTGCCCGAAATCTTGCGCGACAACGGCTATCGCACCGTGCAATCGGGCAAGTGGCACCTGGGCAGCGCTCCGGAAAAGGATCCTTCGCAGCGTGGTTTCGAATACAGCTTCGTTCTGGCGCAGGGTTCCCACCATCACTTCGGGCAGGACGTGTCGGTGTTGGGCGGAACCGGCTCGATCTACCGTGAGAACGGCCAGACGCTGACGGAATTGCCCGCAGATTTCTACTCGACCGACACCTTCACCACGAAGCTGATCGAAGGGCTGGAGCAGACCCGCCAGAAGCAGGATGGCAAGCCTTTCTTCGCCTATCTGGCCTATACCGCTCCGCACTGGCCTCTGCACGCCTCGCCGGAAGTGATCGCGAAATATCGCGGCGTCTATGATGCCGGCTACGACGTTCTGCGGGAACAGCGGATCCAGCGCCAGGTCGAGCTGGGCCTCGTGGAGGAAGGGCAGGCGCGCGTTCCGAGCGAGGAAGTGCGGCCCTGGACGGATCTGAACGAGGAAGAGAAAGCCTATTACATCGCGACCCAGGAAGTCTACGCCGCGATGGTGGACCAGCTCGATCAGAATGTCGGCCGCCTGGTCGAATATCTGAAATCGACCGGAGAGTACGAGAACACCGTCATCCTGTTCCATTCGGATAATGGCGCAGCCGGGCGCGATTTCCGCCGCGACAAGGAACCCTTCGCTCCCTATGCGGAGGCCGACAACCGCCCGGAAATCATAGGCAAGCCGGAATCCTTCGCCGCCGTCGGATCGGGCTGGGCTGAAGCGGCCAGCGCCCCCGCGCGCCTGTACAAGCGCTATCAGAGCGAAGGCGGCACGCGCGTGGTGTCCTTCCTGCATTATGATGGCCTGCCGCTTACCGGCGGCCAGGTGAAGGGCGCGATCGACAACGTCTATACCCATGTCCGGGATGTGGCGCCCACCTTCCTGGAACTGGCCGGCGTGCCGGTGCCGCAGGGCACCTATAATGGCCGCGATATCCAGCCTGTCAGCGGGCGCAGCCAGGTTGCCTATTGGAAGGGCGAGGCCAGCCGTGTCTATCCCGCCGACGAGCCGGTGGGTGGTGAACTCTATGGCTCCAAGAGCCTGCGCAAGGGTGACTGGAAACTGGTTTCGCTGCAGGGGGTGGACTGGACCCTCTACAACATCGCCAAGGATCCCGGCGAGACGCTGGACCTCGGCGCGACCCACCCGGAAAAGCTGGCCGAACTGAAGGCGGATTGGGAAACCTACGCCCGGGAGAACTGGGTGTACGAAGATCCAACGCTTTACGCCCAGCAACTCGGCAGCACCAACCCGCAGTGACCTGGCGGTGTGGGCGGGGCGGCTTCCGCTGCCCTGCCCATGGTCGCCGGCGCACCCGGCCCGCGCGCATCGGCGGGGCCGAACGATCGAGGACATCCATATCCATGACCGCAAAACGCCTGCGCAAATCGTTTGCCGTGGCTCTTGCCCTGGGCACGATCCTTTCGACTTCCAGCCTGCCCGCCCATGCCGCGGGGCAACGCCATGCAGATGTCGGGGCACCGCCGGCCGTGCCTGCGCCACGTGCGGCGACGCAGCCGAACATCATCCTGATCATGGCCGACGATCTGGGCGTGGAAGGGATCAACAGCTATGGCGGGGAATATTACACGCCGAACATAGACCGGATGGCGCGGGAAGGCATGCGTTTCGAAAACGCCCATGCCATGCCCCTGTGCACGCCTTCGCGCGTCAGGATCATGACGGGGCAGGAAAACCACCGCAATTACCAGGCCTTCGGCTATCTCGGCGCCGATCAGGTGACTTTCGGCAATGTGCTGAAGCAATCGGGCTATGCCACCGGCATCGTCGGCAAGTGGCAGCTTTCCGGCAATGGCTACGATGGCCGCGTGGGGATCACGCCGGAACAGGCGGGCTTCGATGAAAGCCTGCTGTGGCAGCTCAAGGCGCTCGATGCGAAAGGCTCACGCTATTGGGGACCGACCCGGTCGATCAATGGGCGGACGGTTATCACGGAGGAGGGTTTCGGCCCGGATGCCGACAATGATTTTGCGCTCGATTTCATCGAACGGAACAAGGACCGGCCGTTTTTCCTCTATTATCCAATGGTGCTGGTGCATGATCCCTTCGTCGTGACGCCAACCTCGCTCGGCACGACGGACGAGAAGGAACGCTTCGGCGCGATGATCGCCTATATGGACCGGCAAGTCGGCGCGTTGCTCGACCGGCTTGAAGCGCTGGGGCTGGACGAGAACACGGTGGTGATCTTCACGGGCGACAACGGCACGAACCGCCGGATAACCAGCACGCGGCATGGCCATCAGGTGCGTGGCGGGAAGGGCACGCCCACTGCCAACGGCACATGGGTGCCCTTGATCGTCCGCGCGCCCGGCCTCGTCCCCGCCGGGACGGTGAGCAAGGGCCTGTTCGATTTCACCGATGTCCTGCCCACGCTGGCGGACCTGGGCGGGACCAGGCTTCCATCAGGACCGGTCGATGGGGTAAGCCAACTGCCTGTGCTGCAGGGGCAGGCAGCGTCTGTCCGGGATTCGATCTTCATGCATTATGCGCCACGATGGATGTTCGACCCGGCCCGCTTCGTGTTCGACGCAAGCTGGAAGCTGTATGGAGACGGCCGCTTCGTATCCATCGATCCGGTGAGCGGGGTGGAAACCGAACTGCCCGTGGATACGCTGGATGGAGAAGCGGCGCTGCGCTATTCCACATTCCAAAGGGTGTTGGACGAAGCGGGCGATGGCCCCCTCGATACCGACAAGTTTCCCATGTGCGTGGGGCAGGCATCGCTCGATCCGGCCCGGCCGGCCATACAGGCGGGTTGCGAAGGATTCGGCGATTGAGCGGCTGCGGCACAGGGATTGCCGCGCATGCCGGCAAATCGGACGGACAATCCGCGGGCATGCGCTATTTGCCCGGCGGCGCCTTCTTCATGGGGTCCGACAGCTTCTACCCGGAAGAGCGCCCGGCGCGGCAGGTGAGGGTGGCGCCCTTCTGGATCGACGAGACGCCCGTGACCAACCGCGATTTCCAGGCGTTCGTCGAGGCGACCGGCTATGTCACGATTGCCGAGATCGCGCCTGATCCAAGGGATTATCCGGGCATGCCGCCGGAACTGGCGAAACCCGGCTCGCTGGTGTTCGAAAAGACCGCGGGCCCGGTCGACCTGAACGATTTCAGCCAATGGTGGAGCTTCCGGCTGGGGGCCGACTGGCTCCATCCGCTGGGGCCGGACAGTTCGATCGAAGGGCTGGAGGATCATCCCGTGGTCCAGGTCTGCTGGCAGGATGCGCAGGCTTACGCCAAATGGGCGGGCAAGGCCCTGCCGACCGAGGCGGAATGGGAATTCGCCGCCCGTGGCGGGCTGGACCGGGCCGAATACGCCTGGGGCGACGAACTTGCGCCCGGCGGCGTGATACTGGCCAATTACTGGCAGGGTGCCTTTCCCTACGAGAACACCCTGGCTGATGGATGGGAACGCACGTCCCCCGTGCGCAGCTATCCGGCAAACGGCCATGGCCTGTTCGACCTGATCGGCAATGTCTGGGAATGGACGAACGATTGGTGGAGCCTCGCGGGAAAGCCCGCCAGGAAGAACAAGGGGGCATGCTGCATCCCCACCAACCCGCGCGGCGGCAAGTTGAAGGAAAGCTTCGACCCGTCCCAGCCGGAGGTGCGGATCGGGCGCAAGGTGCTGAAGGGCGGATCGCACTTGTGCGCGGACAATTACTGCCAGCGCTACCGCCCGGCGGCGCGGCATGCGCAGATGATCGACAGCGCCACCAGTCACATCGGTTTTCGGTGTGTCCGCAGAACGATATAGGCTGGATGATGGTGGCCCGCGATTTTTCGAACGCCAGGCCTCTTGCGAGAGGCTGGAGAGTAATTGGTGAGGCTTGGGTGACGGATGGGCAACCCCGCTGTGCACGGGACGTTATCGTTTCGCTCAAACGATAATGCGCCTGTTCTCATCCTCATCCTCCCGGGCGCGCCAGTTCAGTCCCAATTCGTGTGTCGATGGACCAGAATGGCATCGTCGCGGAGGCGCGCGAACGGTGCGAGATGCTCCCGAATCGTGGCTCGTTCCAAGTCCGGGAGCCAGGCATCCGAATCATCAAGCATCTCGAGCATGGCGCGAAACACGTTGTCCGCCACCGCACTGTTGGGGACAACGCAGCCCTCCCCGATATATTCGTGAATCATGCGGATGAGGTCCATATGGTCCGCGGGGCTGCGATGCAGGCCCAACCTCGAACCGGCATAGCGGACATGACCGCGGTTGCCCTGGGCGATGATGGCGACGCTCCGATAGAGATTCTCCATCTCGGACTGGCGAATATATGGTTCGGGAGTCAGTACCTCTTGAAAGAAACCCTGCAGCGTCCTGGCGCTTTCGATGATGCCGGCCAACCAGTTCCCGTCGCGAAACAGCGCAGGTTGCCGCAGGTCGCGAACGGCGAAAAGGTCATCGAGCCGCGTGGCGCCCGGGTGGGCCTGCTTCGAATGGAATATTCCCTTCCCCCGCCCACTGAAATCGCGCGCATAAACATGGCGCTTCACCTCGGGGAGCAGGGTTTCGCCCAGCCATTGCAACGCGAAGTCGCATGACCACCAGCCGCGCGGCGAGAATGCCTGGTTCGGCAACAGGCTGTTCGGCTGCCACAGCAGTATGACTTCGCGTTCATGGGAGAGACCGTCGATCCGGGCCGCATGGAACACGCCGTGATAGCCGGCGTCGAAATTCTCATCTGCCGTTTCGTGATATGGCTTCAGCACGTCAGGATTGCCGTCGAACATGTGCCATGGCGTCGCGCCTTTCGAAACGTCGTGCGCTTCCGCAAATCGTCCGATCTCCCGCCAGGCATCCTCGCTGATCGCAGCCAGCGCCACTTTCCTGCCTCCCCAGGTGACGAAGGGGAAATCCACCGCGGACCAACCGGTTTCGAGCGCGCGGAGCGAATTGCGCGCCGCGCCGGTCAGCCGGTCGGCCACTTCCGCGATCTCTTCCGCGCCGTGTCGCTGAAGAGAAAGCCGGCAATGCGGAAGATCGAGATACTGGTTATCGCTTTGCGGCGTCGCCCCGACAATGAAGCCCCGGTACTGGCCGGTGAGAGGCGCCCCTTCCCTGAACAGAAACCGCGTCAGGAGCCATTTATGGTCGACAGTGAGCGTGACCCCTCGCATGTCCGACCGATTGAAGGTAAATGCGGCAGAGGCATGCGTGAACCGCTGATCGGGAAGAATCGCGCTCAACGCTAGCCAGGGGCCCTTGAAATACCAGCCGTTTCCGATCTGATCGATCTTTCGACAGGTTCCATCAATGGTGAAAACGGACGAAGCAGTACCGCCACCATCGGATTGAAGGAATTCCTGCGCCGCGCGCACCACGCGTTCATCCGGATCAGAAAGGTACTTGTTTACACGTTCCTGCAAATTGGCGAGTTGCATCAACGGGTTGGCATAATGCTCAACGCTGTAGGAAGGAAAAAACTTCGATACAATGTCCGGATAGGATTGCACTTTCAGCGTGAGATCTTCCGCTGTCCACAGCTCTCCGTCTATCCCGTGCTCCTTCAGGCGCGAATTTTCTTTTTCCCAACAGCGCAACAGCGCGGATCCGGCAGACCTCCGCGCAAGGATGAGGGTGAACTTGTTCGCCGATTTCGCCCACTCCCCCTCCACGAATTTGCCGATCGCCACCGTCAGCTTCGTGGCACTGAAATTCTTCCCGCCCTTGCACTCGAACAGGTTCAGCCTGTCAGGCTGTTGTGCATCGTAGGCCAGTAAATCGATGCCCCCCTGCTCCGTTCCGCTATCCCCAAGACGCTTGCAGCCAACCAGCGTCCGGTCCTTTTTCAGCAGCCACAAGCAGAATAGCTCGAACGTCTCGGCAGGCATCGCCGCGAAATCCAGCAAGGGTTCGCCAAATGGCGGAACGGTCGTGACGGGCGAAACGCCTGCCTCATCGACAAGATGTGCGGGCCATTCCTGAGGCAGAGTGTGTTTCGGCGCGTGCATCGGCTTTTCGTTCGCTGGATCGTAGTGCCCCAGGTCAACCACGGCGGCCAGTGCCGCCGCGGCGCAAAACAGGCGGACCCTACCATCGGCGGATCGCCAGGAAAACCGCGCCAGTCCGACAGGAGCCATATCGTTGGGGATGAGCGGTCGCTGCCGCCGTCCCCCCGTCTCAAATGACGATCACCCGGTCCTCATCCTCGTGGGGGGCTTCCCCATGGGGCCGTAAAACCGCGCCGGCGATCCCGGATCCTATGTCGGCGCTGGCGGTAATCCCTTGTATGAAGGGCCGATCGTGCATGAGGTAGGGAAGGGCTCCGAAAGCGATGCGTCCGCGCGCCTTTTCGGGAGCAAGAAGCATATAGTCCTCGCCGACGCTGGGCATATCCTGACCTGCCGCAAGCAATTGCTTGCGCAACCGGGCGAAGGGCAAATCGCTGGTGGCGAGCGGCTTTTGTCCACGCGCGTCGATGAACACGTCAAAATGGCGCGTTGTTTCGGCCAGCCTGATGACGGTGCAGCCGTCTTTCACGTCTATTTCATAGTCGGGGCCAAGCTCCAGCAGCGAGGCCACACCCGCTTCGCGCAGTGCGAGAAGCCGGCGGATGGATTCGGATGGAATGGCGGCGTAATTGTCCGTGAATACCTTGCTTAGTCCCGCATCAAAACGCTCGCGATCCTCATCGGTCAGATGCGCTATGGTGATCTGCACGGTTTCGTGAAGGCGCAGGATCGCATAGCGCCAGGGCACCGTGCGCCGCTCGCGCTTGTTCCGTTCGACTTCCTTCAGATTGTATTCCGCCCAGCGGAAAGCGCCGTAGCGCTGGCGATCGGCGAAATAGGCCTCGGCAAAACTGTCCGCGTCAAGTTCCGGCAGGTTTACCCGCGCGCTCCAGCCGGGATCGGCGGCCTTGATCTCCCGTGCCATCAGCATGAACACCCGGTCGAGCAGCCCATCCGCGCCGGTGTCGATTTCTCTCTGGATCGCATCGTGCGTCGCGATGTCGAGCGACTCGTACGGGATGGGGCAATAGAAGTCCGCTTCGGGCAGGATGCCGGAACGTGACATGAGGGTTATCGCCAGATGTTCGCTACCCTCGTCCAGTTGGAAACGGAGTATCTCATCTGTTTCCTCAACGAAGTGGCCGTGCTGGGTGGCCACGGCCATTGTCGCGTCGATCGCGCTCAGGGACGTGCCCATAATGCCGACCCGGGCAGGCGGGATCGTCGCATCGAGCAAACCTGACCAGGGGCTGGGGAAGTAAGATCGCGTCGCTTCGTCTTCATCGGGCCAGACGTGGCCAGTCGCCAGAACGACGAGGTCGAAGCGGTGGGCTTCGGACTGGCAGTCCGACCAAAGCCAAACGCCATCGTCGCAAGCTTCCATATCGGTGACGCGGCAGGCTTCGCGCACCTCTATATCGAAGCCGGAAGCGTTCCCTCGTTCGACAAGATCCAGAAACTGATCGCGGAAATATTCTCCAAGCAGGATGCGAGGGAGGAACTGGCGTTCATGCAAGCTGTCCTTCTCTACACCGTAGCGCGCCAAACGGCCGCTATCCTGCAAATGCAGCCAATCGAGATAGGTACTGGTGAGCGGCGGAATCTCGATGCTCGCGATATTGGCGAGCATGTGCCGGATGTTGTCCTCGTCATTGTACGGCATGCCAACGCCCGCCTCATCGGCCTGTTCATAGATGGTGATGGCAAGCGGCGCGTCGTTCTGCAGCAGATGGAAGAAGGTGTATAATCCCGTCGGTCCGGCGCCGACGATGGCCACCTTCTTCAGCGCATCGCCATGGGCCATTTGCATGATTTCCGGGGCGGGGTCGCGTCCCGTCCTTTCAGGCAAGGTCGCGAACTTCAGGCTCGCGTTCCCAGTGCCGCGTCACGCCGACATCCATGAAACTTTCAATCGCGACGACGCCGTCGTCGGGTTCAACATTGGCCTTGTCGAGCAGTATCCGGGTTCCCTCGCAATGCGCGATCGTCTTGCAGTGCCCATAGGCGTCCATGAACCACTGGATCGCCGCTCCGTCCTTCGCCAGCTTCCTTGCCTGGTCCGGCATCAGGATGGATGCGATCGCATCGAACAGGACCGAGGGCGATCCGGCAAGCTGGCCATCCGCCTTGAGGCTGCCACCCTTCAGTTTCAGCGCCCCGACCTTGGGGGCAACCAGGAAGGCAGTCCCCCCTGCGCCTTCAATGTCGGCCTTGAGGGTGTCTATGGCCGCCTTGTCCGATCCTTCGGCGAACAGGATGCCGATCTTGCGCCCTTTCAGGGTGTTCTTCGCCTGCTTCTGGATGGACAGGGCGTCCGACAGGTTCATATCGACAGGCGCCCTTGCCGCCTTGGCCTTGTCCGGGAGCGGCATCGCCAGGCCCGTCGCCACGCGCTTCGCCAGATCTTCATCGATATTCCGCAGCCGGGACAGAACGCGCGTGCGGACGTGCTCCAGCTGGACCTTCGAAAGCTCGAACACCAGCGCCGAAGCGATATGGGCTTGCTCGTTCTCCGTTTGCGAACGGTAGAACAGGCGGGCCTGGCTGTAGTGGTCGGCGAACAGTTCGGCGCGAATCCGCAGCTTCACTTCGCCGTCATTACGCTCGTCATTGTTGGAGATTGAGCTGAAGCCGGTTTCGGGGCAGGCGCGGGGCCCTCCATCCTCGCCGGCTTCCGCAAGGCTGTTCGGTTCGTAATTCGCCCGGCCGGTGGGCACCAGCGTCTGCATCATCCCGTCGCGCTGGAAATTATGGAACGGGCATTTGGGTGCGTTGATCGGGATCTGGTGGAAGTTCGTCGTGCCCAGACGGGACTTCTGCGTGTCCAAATAGGAGAAGAGGCGGCCCTGCAGCAGGGGATCGTTCGAGAAGTCGATGCCGGGGATGATATTGCTGGGCAGGAAGGCAACCTGTTCGGTCTCGGCAAAGAAATTGTCGACATTGCGGTTCAGCGTCAGCCGGCCGACCACCTCGACGGGGATGTCCTCCTCGGGGATCAGTTTGGTGGCATCCAGAATATCGTAGGGCTGCCTGGACGCCCAATCCTCGTCAAACACCTGCACGCCCAGATCCCATTGGGGATAGTCGCCGCCTGCGATGGCCTCGAAAAGATCGCGCCGGAGAAAGTCAGGATCGGCCCCTGCAATCTTCACCGCTTCGTCCCAGGTGGTGGACACGATGCCCAGTACGGGCTTCCAGTGGAATTTGACGAAGTGCGTGTTGCCCTTCGCATTCACGAAGCGGAAGGTGTTGACGCCGAAACCCTCCATCATGCGGAATGAGCGGGGGATCGCCCGGTCCGACATGGCCCACATGATCATATGCATGGTCTCGGGCATCAGGCTGATAAAGTCCCAGAACGTGTCGTGCGCCGATGCCGCCTGTGGGTAGCCTCGATCAGCCTCCATCTTCACGCTGTGCACGAGATCGGGAAACTTCATCGCGTCCTGGATGAAGAAGACCGGGATGTTGTTCCCGACCAGATCCCAGTTGCCGCTTTCCGTATAGAGCTTGACGGCGAAGCCGCGGACATCCCGGGGTGTATCGACCGACCCGGCGCCTCCCGCCACCGTCGAAAAGCGAACGAACACAGGGCAGGTGCCGCCCTTCTTCTGGAAGATCGAAGCCTTCGTCAGTTCCGGGATGGCCTTCGTGCATTCGAACACGCCATGTGCTCCCGAACCGCGCGCATGCACGATGCGTTCGGGAATGCGTTCATGGTCGAAATGGAAGATCTTTTCCCGCAGGATGAAATCTTCCAGCAAGGTCGGCCCGCGCTCGCCTGCCTTCAGGCTATTCTGATTGTCGGCAAGACGGTGCCCGAAATTGTCGGTCAAATGGGCGAGGCCGACATCGTGATCGAAATCTGGAGGAATGTTCTGATGCAGCTCTCCGCCCGCACCTGTTTCTTCTTTTGGAGAGAGGCGTCCGGATCCCGGTGAACTGTCAGAAAGGGAATTGGAAAGGCTCGGTGACAGATCAACCTTCGGCATCGCACTTCTCCCGTATGAAAGGTGGCGAGGCGTGCCGGCTATAACGGATTGATAGGGGGGCCGAGAACGTCGCGCATTGTTTCAGGAGAACGACCGGGCCTGTCGCAAGGTTCCCTTCCGGCAACGCGATGCGGGTTCCGCACGACGGCGGTCCGGTCAGGGCCAGGCCTTGGCCGGTTCCTGGGTGGCGCAGCCGGCCAGTTTGAAGACGGCGCGCGGCATCGGGTCGCGTTCCGCCGTTTCATCTTCCGTCAGCGAACGGGGGCCATACCACAGGGTCACGCCGATCTCGGGCAGCATCAGATAGGGTGGTGCGGCATCGCCGCTGGAGGGGGGATTCGGGATCTCGGCCAGGCTGTCGTCCAGCAGGATGAACCGCAGCGAGGAAAGCACTTCGCGCCGGGCGTCATCGTGCGGATCGTCGTCGTCCATTGCCAGCAAGGTGCGTGGGCCGTCTTCCCTAGCGCTGTCGGCATAGGGATCGCTCACGGGGATCAGCGAAATACCCCCGTAACCCTGCGATATGGAGAAGCTGAACCAATAGGGCCGCTGGGGCGTGTCGAGCCGCAGGTAGAAGTCCGATGCCATCGAGGCATGATGCAGCGCGGGGATGAAGCTGGCGCGAAATTCGCCTTCCTCGGCCGTCATCACATACCGGCCGCGTTCGGCCGGGCAGGCCGGTTCCGCGGCATTGGCGGCGACGGGAAGCGCCAGCAGGGCGAAGGGCAGGGCGCGCCGCAGCGCCGCACTGAAACGAACGGTCATCGGCTTTACTCCCAACCCTGTGCGAGGAAGCGTGTCGCGCACCCTGCGAGAAATGCCGCGCCCCGTGGCAGGGCGCCTTCATCGACGATCATCCTGCTGGAATGCAGGCCGCAGCACTGGCTCCAGTCCGAACCGTCCTTCGCCACACCCAGGAAGAACATCGCGCCGGGGATCTTCTCCAGCACATAGGAGAAGTCTTCCGCGCCCATGATGGGATGGTCCATGCGCAGGAAGGCATCGGCGCCGTCGGGCGTGCCGCCCAGCCCCAGTGCAACCCGTTCGCCAAGGCCCACGGCCCGGCTGTCATTGATGGTGGGCGGGAAGCCGCGCACGAAGGTGGCCTTGCCCTGCATGTCATGGGCGGAGGCGATGCCTTCGACCAATTGGGTGATCGCCTGCTGGATGGCGGCGCGATTGCCGGGGGAAAGGGTGCGGATCGTGCCCTTCAATACGGCGGTGTCGGGAATGATGTTATGCGCGCTGCCCGCGTCCATCTGCGTGATCGTGACCACCACCGCCTCGGCGGCGTTGAAGCGGCGCGTCACCAACGTCTGGATCGCGCCCACGATCTCGCACGCGACCGGGACCGGATCGCGCGTGTCATGCGGCATGGATGCGTGGCCGCCCCGCCCGGTGACGGTGATTTCCACCATGTCGGCAGCGGCCAGCAATGCGCCGGTGCGGCTGCCGAATACGCCATGCCTGGCGTTGGGCATGATATGCAGCGCAAAGGCGGCATCGGGCAGGGGGATGTCGCCTGCGCCGCCCAGCAGGCCGTCTTCCAGCATGAAGCGCGCGCCGTGGAAGCCTTCCTCGCCCGGTTGGAACATGAAGCGCACTTCGCCGGCAAGGTCCGCCTGCTTCGCGGCGAGAATGCGCGCGGCGCCGGCCAGCATGGCGGTGTGCGTATCATGCCCGCAGGCATGCATGCGGCCGGGAATGGTGGAGGCGAAGTCCAGCCCTGTTTCCTCCGCCATCGGCAAGGCGTCCATATCTCCGCGCAGCAGCACCGCCGGGCCGGGCTTGCCGCCTTTCAGCGTGGCGACCGCGCCGGTGGTGGATGGCCCTGCGCGCCATTCCAGCGGAAGGTCCGCCAGTTCGGCTCGCACCTTGTCGCGGGTGCGGGGGGTTTCCAGCCCCAGTTCGGGTTCGGCATGGATCGCGCGGCGCAAGGCAACGATGCGCCCGGCGATGGCGTTTGCGTCTTCGAGCAGGGATTCGGTCAGCATGCGCGAAATGATAGCGCCCCATCGCGCCGCCCGCCAGCGTGCCGGAACAGGACGAATTGCCCGCCACATCGCCTGATCCGCGTGGATTGCCCGCCGGATTCAATATTGTGTGTGGAAAATCATGGTTCGGGCGCTTGTCCCCACCATGGCTGGTGGTAGTGCGAAGCTTGCAGCCATGAACGCCCCGCTGATCTCACCCTCGATACTCTCCGCCGACTTTGCCCGGCTTGGGGAAGAAGTGCGCGCGATTGACGCGGCCGGCGCCGACTGGATTCATATCGACGTGATGGATGGGCACTACGTGCCCAATCTCACTATCGGGCCAGGTGTGGTGCAAGCGCTGCGTCCGCACAGTGCCAAGACTTTCGACGTCCATCTGATGGTCGCCCCGGTCGATAACTGGCTGGACGCCTTTGCCGAGGCGGGGGCCGATATCATCACCGTCCACCCCGAAGCCGGGCCGCACATCCACCGCACGGTGCAGGCGATCCGCGGGCTGGGCAAGAAGGCGGGCATCTCGCTGAATCCCGGCACTCCGGCCAAGATGCTGGATTACCTGCTGGAAGAGATCGACCTCGTCCTGGTGATGAGCGTGAATCCCGGCTTTGGCGGACAAAGTTTCATCCATAGCCAGCTCAAGAAGATCGAGGCGATCCGTCGCAACATCGACAAGGCCGGGCTCGACGTCCTGATCGAGGTCGACGGCGGAGTGAATGTGGAGACTGCGCGTCTCTGCGTGGATGCCGGGGCCGATGTGCTGGTCGCCGGTTCCGCCACCTTCAAGGGCGGCCCCGGCCAATATGCGGCGAATATCGCTGCGTTGAAAGGCGGCGTGTGATGGAACAGATCGCCTCGCAGCAGCGGCCCGGATCACTGGGATTGCTGGATGGCGATCCGGTCCGGTCCCCCGATGCTACGATGGCTGTCCCGCTGGCGGGGGGCGGGATCGAACCGCTGGCCAATACCGCCGTCGATCCGCTCGACGATGTGCTGGCCAAGGGTGAATTGATCGAGTCGGGCCGTTCGCTGGCCCTTTCCGATTTCAGCCCCCCTTCGCTCAGCGCGGGCGAGCGGCTGGTCCGCTTCGCCTATCGCATGGGCGTGTCGGGGTCGGCGCTGACCGCGCCTTTCCGCAGGCCCCCCAAGCCGCGCCTGATGGCCACGGCTGAAAGCCCCTGCGCCGGGGAACGCGTCGCCGGGATCGCGCTGCGAGCCGGCCATTTCCTGATTCAGGGCGTAAAGGCGCCGATCGCACAGGTGGATTTCTCGCCTGCCGCGCGGTTGACCCCGCCTTTCGAGCAGGTCGTCCATGGCTTCGAATGGCTGCGTGATCTGGCGGCCAGCGCCCCGCGCGAACAATGCACCGCCACGGCGGAGAGAGTTCTGGGCGCGTGGCTGGAGGTCAATCCCCACCCGGGCAAGGGAACGCCGTGGAGCGTCGGGCTGACGGGGCATCGGCTGCTCAACTGGCTGCTGCATGCGCCGCTGATCATGTCCGGGTCGGAGGCTTTGCGGGCCAGGGTCCTGGCTGCGGCGGCGGAAACCGCCCGGTGGCTGGACCGCAACGTGACCCGCGCGGATGACCGGCTGGCCGAACTGGCGGGCTGGACCGCGATCGTGGCCGCAGGCCTGCTGATGCCTGAGGGCAAGCCGCGCCGGTTGTTCGGCGAAGCGGGCCTGATCCGCGCGCTGGGCGACCTGGTGGGGGACGACGGCGGGGTGCTTTCGCGCAGCCCCCTGGGCCAGATGGAAGCGATTGCGCTGATGGTGGACCTTTCCGCCTGCTATCGCGCCACCCGGTCCGAACCGCCCGAAGCGGTCACCGCGATCCTGAACCTGCTGGTCCCGCCCCTGCTGGGCCTTACGCATGGCGATGGTTCTCTGGGCAGCTGGCAAGGCGCGGGCGCAGTTTCGGCAGAGCGTGTCGCTGCGCTGGTGGAAGCCACCGGCGTTCGCGCCCGCCCGCTGCGCGATGCGCGGCAATGGGGCTATCAACGGGCCAATGCGGGCAAGACCGTGCTGCAATTCGATGCCGCGCCGCCGCCGCTTGCCCGCCATGCGCGCAATGGTTGCGCCTCGACGCTGGCCTTCGAACTGTCGGACCGCGGCCAGCGGATCATCGTCAATTGCGGCGGTTCGGCCTTTGCCGGCGGGCAGGTGCCGGTGCGCATCGAAAGCGGGCTGCGGGCGACCGCCGCCCATTCCACCCTGGTGCTGGATGATGTGAATTCCACGGCCGTCCTCATCAACGGCAAGCTGGGCGCGGGCGTCAACGAGGTGGAGCTGGACCGGCGCACCATGACATTGGGCAATGGCCCGGGTGAGCGGGGCGGATCCGCCACGCGGCTGGAGGCCAGCCATGATGGCTATGCCCAGCGCTATGGCTTGATCCACCGCCGTATCCTGATTCTGCGGGATGACGGCAGCGAACTGCGCGGCGAAGACCTGTTGCTGCCGGTAGGCCGCAAGGGCAAGCGGGGCAAGGTGCCGTTCGCCATCCGCTTCCATATGGGGCCGGGGGTCGATCTGGGCCTGTCGGAGAACGGCAAGGGGGCGGGCCTTGCCTTGCCCGATGGCACATATTGGCAGTTTGTGGCAGGCGCGGGCGCACTGGGAGACGGTGAACTGGCGGTCGAGGAAAGTTTGTGGGTCGATGGCAGCGGTCGGCCGCAGCCGATCCAGCAATTGGTGATGCAGGGAATGGTATCGCGCGGCGGGGGAAGCTTCTCCTGGCTGCTCAAGCGAATGGGATGAATCCGGTGAGCGATGTGACGATCAAACGGGCGCTGCTTTCAGTGTCCGACAAGAGCGGCTTGGTGGAGCTGGGCCAGGCACTGGCGAAGCGCGGGGTCGAACTGGTGTCCACGGGCGGCACGGCCAAGGCGCTGCGCGATGCCGGGCTGGCGGTGAAGGACGTGTCGGAACTGACCGGCTTCCCCGAGATGATGGATGGCCGCGTGAAGACGCTGCACCCCACGGTCCATGGCGGGTTGCTGGCCGTGCGCGACGATCCGGCCCACGCGGCCTCGATGGAGGAGCACGGCATTGGCGCGATCGACTTGGTGGTGGTGAACCTCTATCCCTTCGAAGCCACCGTGGCGCGCGGTGCCGAACGGGACGAGATTATCGAGAATATCGACATTGGCGGCCCGTCGATGGTCCGCTCCGCCGCGAAGAACCATGCTTTCGTGGCCATCGTGACCGACCCGGCCGACTATGCGGAGCTGCTGGCGGAACTGGAAGGCCAGGATGGCGCGACAACTCTCGCCTTCCGCAGGCGCCTTGCGGCCAAGGCGTTTTCGGCTACCGCGGCCTATGATTCCATGATCAGCCAGTGGTTCGCCTTCGCCGATCAGGGGCAGGCCTTCCCCGATATGCTGGCGGTGAACGGCCGCAAGCTGACCGAACTGCGCTATGGCGAGAATCCGCACCAGCAGGCGGCGCTCTATGCGCCTGTCGGTCCGCACATTCAGGGTCTGGCGCAGGCGGAACAGCTGCAGGGCAAGGAACTGTCCTACAATAACTACAACGATGCCGATGCCGCCTTCGAACTGGTGGCGGAATTCAAGGGCCAGGCTCCGGCCGTGGTGATCGTGAAGCACGCCAACCCGTGCGGCGTGGCGCAGGGGGCGACCCTGCTGGACGCGTGGACCGATGCGCTCCAGTGCGACAGCGTGTCCGCCTTTGGCGGGATCGTGGCGGTCAATGTGCCGCTGGACGGGCCGACGGCCGAGGCGATCTGCGAGATATTCACCGAAGTCGTCGTTGCCCCGGCGGCCGATGATGCTGCCCGTGCGGCCTTTGCCAGGAAGAAGAACCTGCGCCTGCTGATCACGGGCGACCTGCCCGATCCGCGCCGGGGCGGCCTGCAGGTGAAGCAGATCGCGGGTGGCCTGCTTGCCCAGTCGCGCGACAGCGGGGCGATCGACCTCGCCGCGCTGAAGGTGGTGACGAAGCGCCAGCCGACCGAGCAGGAGTTGAAGGACTGCCTGTTCGCCTGGACCGTGGCGCGCCACACGAAATCGAACGCCATCGTCTATGCCCGGGACGGCGCAACGGCAGGCATCGGCGCGGGCCAGATGAACCGCCGCGACAGTGCACGCATTGCCGCGATCAAGGCGAAGGAAGCGGCCGAGCTTTATGGCTGGAGCGCCCCGCGCACGGCGGGCAGCGCCGTGGCGTCCGATGCCTTCTTCCCCTTCTCCGACGGCCTTCTGGCCGCCGCGGAAGCCGGAGCGACCGCGGTGATCCAGCCGGGCGGTTCGATGCGCGACGATGACGTCATCGCCGCCGCCGACGAAGCCGGCCTGGCCATGGTGTTCACGGGGATGCGCCATTTCCGCCACTGATTCGGGGCGAGGGGCGTCGCGAGGCGAACGCTTCACCGACAATATCCCTCGCTTCGTGGATTCCTTGATTGAATCGGCGGCTTTGCGCAGCACATGCCGCCCGCCGTTCACAATCACGTAAGGCGTTCCGGCTAGATATTGCCGGGATTGCAGACATCAGAATTTGAAAGACGACCGATGGGCCTGTTCAACGCCGAACTCTACCGTTCCTTTGCTGTCGGCTTCGGCATCGGTGGTCTTGCCGTTGCCGCCAGTGTCGCATCGCACATCGTCGCTTTCTGATGATCCGGCGCGACAAGGCTGTCGCGCTTCTCCTTTCCGCTATCCCCGCCCTGCTGCTGTTCCTTGCGGTCCGGCAGCCTGCCATCGCCGCCGAAAAGCCGGTGGCGGCTCCTGCTGCTACGCTTCAGGCGAAAGAAGACGGGCTGCAGACCGCGATTTTCGCGGGCGGTTGCTTCTGGGGCGTCGAAGGCGTTTTCAGCCATACCAGGGGCGTGACCAGCGCGGTTTCCGGTTATCACGGCGGCACCCAGGCGGACGCCACCTATAAGAAGGTCAGCGCCGGCGGTACGCGCCATGCCGAAGTGGTGAAGGTGACCTACGATCCCAAGGTCGTGCGGTACGACCAGCTCCTGCGCATCTTCTTCTCGGTCGTGGCCGATCCCACCACGCTCAATTACCAGGGGCCCGATCACGGCGCGCATTACCGCACCGCGCTGGTCCCGATGAATGAGGACCAGGGCAAGGTGGCCGCCGCCTATATCGCCCAGCTGGACAAGGCGAAGCTGTGGCCGAAGCGGATCGTCACCCGGGTGGAAGCCTACAAGGCGTTCTATCCGGCCGAGACCTATCATCAGGACTTCATGAAGAAGAACCCCGGGCAGGGCTATATCGTGCGCTGGGATATGCCGAAGGTAGCGGCGCTCAAGCGGCTTTATCCCGCACATTACCGGGCGACGTTCAAGCGCGGCTGATTGCGGTTGGCGGCGCAGTGTCTATATTCCCCCCCATGGCCGGACACCATCATCACGAACATTCGGGCGAGAAGCTGATCGACGCGGCGCGTCATGCGTTGACGGATTCGGGCGAACAATGGACCGACATGCGCGCCGACGTGTTCGCCGCGCTCGCGGAATATGACCGCCCGGCATCCGCCTATGACGTGGCGGAAAGCCTGTCGGCGCGGCGCGGAAAGCGGGTCGCGGCCAACAGCGTCTATCGCATTCTCGACCTGTTCGTGCGGACCAATCTGGCGAACCGGATCGAGAGTTCGAACGCCTATATCGTCAATACCCATCCCGGTTGCCTGCACGACTGCATCTTCATGATCTGCGACGGTTGCGGGCTGACGACCCATTTCGACGACGATCGCATCACCGGTTCCCTGCGCGATGCCGGGCAGCGGAGCGGCTTCAGCGACGTGCGCCCGGTGGTGGAGCTGCGCGGAAAATGCGCCGCCTGCAACTGACACGCGATTTTTAGCCCAGTCAGCGTTCGACAGCACCCGCGGTCAGGAGTAACAGGACCCGATGTCCGATCTTCCCACGACGCCTTTGCTCGATACCGTAGATACGCCTGCCGACCTGCGCCAGCTCCAACAGGGGCAACTGCGCCAGCTTGCGGATGAATTGCGCCACGAGATGATCAGCGCGGTGGGGCAGACCGGTGGTCATCTGGGTTCCGGCCTGGGCGTGGTCGAGCTGACGGTTGCGGTCCACTATGTGTTCAACACGCCGGAAGACCGGTTGATCTGGGACGTTGGCCACCAGGCCTATCCTCACAAGATCCTGACCGGCCGGCGCGACCGGATCCGCACCCTGCGGCAGGGTGGCGGGCTGTCGGGCTTCACCAGGCGCAGCGAAAGCGAATACGATCCGTTCGGCGCGGCCCATTCCTCCACCTCGATCTCGGCGGGCCTTGGCTTTGCCATCGCCAACAAGCTGGCCGGCCAGCCGGGCAAGGCGATCGCGGTGATTGGCGACGGCGCGATGAGCGCGGGCATGGCCTATGAGGCGATGAACAACGCCGAGGCGGCGGGCAATCGCATGATCGTCATTCTCAACGATAACGACATGTCCATCGCCCCTCCGGTGGGCGGCCTGTCGGGCTATCTCGCGCGGCTCGTGTCCAGCGCGCAATTCCTGGGCCTGCGCGAACTGGCCAAGAAGTTCGCCCGCCGCCTGCCGTCGCCCTTGCATCGCGCGGCCAAGAAGACGGATGAATTCGCGCGCGGAATGGCCATGGGCGGCACCCTGTTCGAGGAACTGGGCTTCTACTATGTCGGCCCGATCGACGGGCACGATCTGGATCAGCTGGTCCCGGTGCTGGAAAATGTCCGCGACGCGGCGGAAGGGCCGTGCCTGATCCATGTCGTGACGCAGAAGGGCAAGGGCTATGCCCCGGCCGAAGCCAGCGCCGACAAGTATCACGGCGTCCAGAAGTTCAATGTCGTCACTGGCGAGCAGAGCAAGGCCGCCGCCGGCCCGCCCAGCTACACCAGCGTATTTGCCAAGGCCCTGCTGGCCGAGGCCGAGCGGGACGAGACGATTTGCGCCATCACGGCGGCGATGCCTTCCGGCACCGGGCTCGACAAGTTCGAGATCGCCTATCCCGAGCGCAGCTTCGACGTGGGCATTGCCGAACAGCATGCCGTCACCTTCGCGGCGGGCCTTGCGGCGCAGGGCATGCGCCCCTTCTGCGCGATCTATTCCACCTTTCTCCAGCGCGCCTATGACCAGGTGGTGCACGATGTCGCGATCCAGAACCTGCCGGTCCGCTTCGCCATCGACCGGGCAGGCCTGGTAGGCGCCGATGGCGCGACCCATGCGGGCAGCTTCGACATCACCTATCTCGCCACCTTGCCGAATTTCGTGGTGATGGCCGCGGCGGACGAGGCGGAGCTGGTGCACATGACGCATACGGCTGCGCGCCATGATGCGGGGCCGATCGCGTTCCGCTATCCACGCGGCAATGGCGTGGGTGTGCCGCTGCCCGAGACGCCGGAACTGCTGGAAATCGGAAAGGGGCGGATCGTGCGCGAAGGCACGAAGATCGCGCTTCTTTCGCTCGGCACCCGGCTCGCCGAAAGCCTGAAGGCCGCCGATGTGCTGGAAGCCAAGGGCCTGTCGACCACCGTGGCCGACCTGCGCTTCGCCAAGCCGCTCGACAGCCAGATGATTCGCCGCCTGATCGCCACCCACGATGTCGTGGTCACGATCGAGGAAGGCGCGATCGGCGGGCTGGGCGCGCATGTGCTGACCCTCGCCAGCGATGAAGGGCTGACGGATAGCGGCCTCAAGATCCGCACGATGCGCCTGCCCGACATCTTCCAGGACCATGACTCGCCCGACCGGCAGTATGACGAGGCGGGGCTCAATGCCGCGAACATCGTCGATACGGTGCTGAAGGCATTGCGCCACAACAGCGCGGGCGTGGAAGAAGCACGGGCCTGAGGCCGCGCACCATGCGTTCCATTGCCGTCGCCCTTGCCTCCCTGTTCGGGTTCTATCTGCTGCTCGTGATTGCGCTGTTCTTCATGCAGCGCGGCATGATCTATCCCGCGCCGAAGGAGGTTGCCTCGCTGCCGGCGGGATTCGAGGAGGTCCAGTTCGAGACGGCTGACGGATTGACGCTGAAGGCCGCCTATCGCGCCGGCCGCGATGGCAGGCCGGTGGCGGTTTTCTTCCATGGCAATGGCGACAGTTGGGACGGTGCATCGCAGGCCACGCTGCTGCTGGCGCAGGCGGGTTATGGCGTGTTGCTGCCTGAATATCGCGGTTATGGCGGCAATCCGGGCAGCCCTGACGAGGATGGGCTCTATGCCGACGGGCGGGCCGCGCTGGAATTCCTGACAAAGCAGGGCGTCGGGCCGGGCGGTACGGTCCTGATCGGCAATTCGCTCGGTTCGGGCGTGGCGGTGCAGATGGCCACCGAATATCGTCCCGCGGCGCTGGTGCTGATCGCGGCGTTTTCCAGCCTGCCGGACGTAGCGGCGGAACGCTTCGCCTGGCTTCCGGCGCGGATGCTGCTGCATGACAGCTATGCCAATATCGACAAGATCGGGACAGTCGACGTCCCGATGCTGATCTTGCACGGCGATCAGGACAGGGTCGTGCCGTTCTCCCACGGACAAAGGCTGGCGGAGCAGGCGAACGCGACTGAATTCATTGCCTTTCCCGGCATGGGGCATGAACTGCCCTATACGGAGGAGGCCCAGCAGGCGGTGCGGGACTGGCTTCCCACCATCCCCCGCCTGACCCGCTGAGAAGCGCGTTCCAGGGCGCTATTCTACCAGTCGTAAGCCTTGGGCAAATCGCCTTCCGCAGGCGTGCCGTAACGGTCCCTCAAACGGGTCTGGTGGTTGTCCAAGGGCTGTTCGACACCGTCGATGAACACCCTGAGCGGTGCGGAACTGATCTCCAGCGGATCTCCGTCCCAGATCACCACATCGCCCGCCGCACCTTGCTTGAGGACGCCATAACGGCCGCCCATGCCGCTGATCTCGGCCGGGATGGAGGTGATCGCCGCGAAGGCCTGCCCCCATGTGAGGCCGCTGGCCCCCGGCAGCTTGCCCAGCGCCACCAGATTGCCCGCCTGCTGTGGGGCATAACGTGGCTGGTTCATGCCGTAGAAGTGGCCGATCGCCACCTTGACCCCGGCCTTCGCCATGCGCCCGACATTAGATTGCGTCGTGCCCAGCAGTTCGAATTGCGCGGGCAGGTCGTTCAGCGCCACGGCGATCACCGGCACGCGCGCGGCGGCGATCTGCGGCGCGACCATCCAGCCTTCGCTGGCGCCGGCGATGATGAGGTCGAGCCTGGGATATTCCTGCTTCAGCGCCAGCACCGAGAGGATGTCGGCCGAGCGTTCCACATGCACGTAGAGCGGCTGCTGCCCGTTCACCACGGGGATCAGAGCCGCCGCGTCCGGCCGGTTCAGCAGCACATCGTCATTCCGCCCGCGCGCGGCCAGGTCGGCCGCTTCGGCAAGGGCGTTCTTCAACTGGACATAGGCGGCCGTGCGGCTGCCCCCGGCCAGCGCCCCGCCGGCTTCGCCCAGCTCGACATACTGGAACGCCCGCGCCTTCACCACCGGGGCGTGATCGGCGTCCAGATCGATCACCGCGCCCTGCCCGGAAAAGATCGAATTGCCAGAGCGCGGCGCCACGGTGGCGCGGGTCACGCCGCCTGCGCGGCTGACCTTGATATGCTGCGACAGCGGATTGATCGCGGGGGCCACGTCCAGCGCCGCACTGAAAGGGGATCGGCTGGCGCTGATGTCCCGGCTCTGCCCGACGGCGTCGACATCGTAGAGGCCAAGGTCGGTCAGCGTGGCGAACAGGCCGGGGCTGACCCATTTGCCCGTTCCGTCGATCACCGGCACGCCCGCGGGGGCGGGAACGTTGGCGCCCGCCGCGGCCACCTTGCCGCCGCGCACCACCACCGTACCGCCGGGGATGGGATCGCTGCCGTCACCCAGGGCAACGGTGGCGTTGGTGATCGCGAAATCCTGGGCGGACGCGGGGCCGGCGATGGCAAGGGCGGCGCAAGCGCCCAGCAGGGCCGTTGCGAGGAAGGAGGCGCGCTTCACTTCACGTCTCCTTCACCGGGCTGGCCCAGTTCGAAATCGCTGACCGGCCTCCGCTTGGGATCGAGCGCGTCGAACAGCAGCGCGCCATCGATCCAGACCTTCTCGGGCCGCGAATAGACCGACAGCGGATTGCCGTTCCACAGCACCACATCGGCCATTTTCCCTGCGGCCAGGCTGCCGGTCACGTCATCGATTCCCATGGCCTTGGCCGCGTTCAGCGTGAACCAGCCGATCACCTGCGCATCAGGAATGTCGATCCCCATGCGGCGCCCATCGGCCTGGGCCTTGGCGGCTTCCTGGTTCAGGCGCTGGATGCCGTTCTCGTCATCCGAATGGATGATCACGCAGGCGCCCGCACTGGCGATCAGCGCGGCGTTTTCGGGGATCCCGTCATAGGCTTCCATCTTGAAACCATACCAGTCGGCCCACACGGCCGAGCAGACATCGGCTTCGCGCAGAAGGTCCGCGATCTTGTAGCTTTCGACGGCGTGGTGGAAGGCGGTGACCTTGTACCCCACCTCCTTCGCCATATCGAGGACCAGCGCCATCTCGTCCGCGCGGTAGCAGTGGTTCTGGACCAGGATATCGCCGTCCAGCACGCCGGCCAGCGTTTCCATGCCCAGGTCGCGTTCCTTGCGGTCACCCCTGGCGTATTCCTGCGCTTCGAACCATTTCGCGCGATTGGCCGCGAAATTGCCCATGCGGGTGGAAGGGGCCCGGCCCAGGCTGCCATAGACGCGCTTCGGATTCTCGCCGCAGGCCATTTTCAGGCTGTAGGGCGCGCCGGGGAACTTCATCTGCTGCACGGTGCGGCCGGGCACGTTCTTGAGCGTGACGGAGCGCCCGCCCATCAGATTGGCCGATCCGGGCAGGATCTGCAGGCTGGTCACGCCGCCATTGGCCAAGGCGCGGGTAAAGCCGGGATCCTGCGGCCAGACGCTGTGCTCCGCCCATACTTCGGGCGTGGCGGGGTTGGTCATTTCGTTGCCGTCTTCATGCGCATCGACCGACGGGGTAGGATAGTCCCCCAGGTGGGAATGGATGTCGATCACGCCGGGCGTCACGAACTTGCCGCTGCCGTCGATCCGGGTATAGCCCGCCGGGATCGCCAGCGATGCATTGCCCACCGCAACCACCTTGCCTTCGGCAAACAGCACCGTCCCGTTCAGGATATATCCGCCGGCCCCGTCATAGACGGTTGCGCCGACCAGCGCGGTCGGCACGCCGGGATAGGCCCTGTAGGTCGATGCATAGGGCGCATCCCCCTGGCCCGCCCTGGTGGAAGACGCGCTGCGGACTTCACCCCCGCCGCCGGATGAACAGGCGGCCAGCATCGCAGCCCCGAGCAGGAAAGGAAGATAACGGATCGGCTTCATGACCGCCCCTTGGCTCAAGGCTTCGTTTCCGGATGGACGCCGGCGACCTGCGGTTCGGCCGCGGCACTCTGGCCCAGCAATTCATCGCCGCCCTTGTCCTGCAGGGTATCGAGATGCATCCAGCGCTTCACGATAGGCGACAGCGCGATCACCACCGAGGCCGCGCCGATGGTGATCCAGCCGATCTGGTCATAGATGTTCAGGGTCAGTTCCTTCGACATTTCGCCGCTTTCGCCGCCGGTCGCCTCGCCGATCTTGCCCGCCACGAAGTTGCCCACCGCCGACATGTAGAACCAGGCGCCCATGATGAAGCTGCCCAGATGCAGCGGGGCCAGCCGCGTCATGGCCGAAAGGCCGACAGGCGAAAGGCACAGTTCGCCGGTGGTGGCCAGCAGGTAGATCAGGAACACGAAGACCACCGGGGTCATCACGTCCATCCCCACGGTGCGCGCGCCCCATACGAAAACCAGGAAGGACAGGCCGACCTGCGCAAGGGCAAGGCCGAACTTGGCGGGCGCGGAGGGTTCCAGCCCGCGCTTGCCCAGCCATGACCACAGGGCGGCGAACATCGGGGCCAGGATCACGATGTAGATCGGGTTGATCGACTGGAACAGGCTGGTGGGCACGCCCTGCCGGTCCACATAACGGTCCGTATAGAGCGACAGCGAACCGCCGGCCTGTTCGAACAGGCCCCAGAAGATGGGGTTCAGCGCGATCAGGAACAGGATGGCGAACATCCGGTCCCGCGCTTCATTGTAGATGGCGCGGCGTTCGATGGCGCAGATCGCCAGGATTGCCAGGGCCGAGAGCAGGCAGGCGATTGCGGCGAAGGACAGGGATTGGCCGGCCAAGGTGATCCCGGCCTGCGCGATTCCCCAGCCGTTGGAAATGGCCAGCATGGTGACCAGCAGCACCGCGATGGCCGCGATGGTGGCGTTCCTGCGCCCGGCGGGGGCGGCCTCGATCGTGCCATAGGGGAACTGGAACAGCGCCGCGAACAACACGAAGGCCAGCATCGCCACGCCCGCCACGATCAGCAGGTTCTGGATGATGCCCTGATACTGGATCAGGAACCAGATCACCGCCACCGCCGCCACGCCCACGACGTAAAGCTGCGTTTCGCGGCTGCGCAGCAGGGGCTTGGGCGGTTCGCCCCGCCCTTTCAGCGCAGGCTTGCCGATCACGAAGATGATCAGGCCCAGCACCATGCCGATGCCCGCCATGCCGAAGCCCCAGGCCCAGCCGATCGTTTCGCCCAGATAGCCCACCAGGATCGTACCCAGCGCGGCGCCCACGTTCACGCCCATGTAGAAGATCGTATAGGCGGCATCGCGGCGGGTGTCGGTCATGCGGTAGAGCTGGCCGACGATCACGGAGATGTTGGCCTTGAGGAAGCCCGACCCGACGATGATCAGCGCCAGTGCCAGCCAGAACACGTTGATGATCGGGTCTGCCTGCTTGACCAGCGGATCGGTGACGCCATGCATCCCCTCGAACGCCATGAACAGGTGCCCGAAGGCCAGCAGCACGCCGCCGAACAGCACCGCCTTGCGCTGGCCCAGCCAGCGATCCGCCAGATAGCCGCCCAGCACGGGAGTGATGTAGACCAGGCTGGTATAGGCGCCGTAGATCAGGTTCGACTTGCCGTCGGAGAACAGCCAGAACTTGGTGAGATAGAGGATCAGCAGGGCGCGCATGCCGTAATAGGAGAAGCGCTCCCACATTTCCGCATAGAACAGCACGAACAGGCCGCGCGGGTGGCCGACCACTTCCTCGCTCTTGCGGGCTGCCAGGATGCCGCCGATCGCCAGGAAGGCGAACAGGAATACCGCCGCGATCGCTGCGATCCAGTCACCTTCGGCCCAGGCGGACATGTCCTTGAATTGCGGCACTGCTTGTCCCCTAGACCCTGATTGCCGGGCGTGATGCGGCGGATGCCGTATCTCTAATCCGCAAATTGGATCGAGCAAACAGTTTGATGCAATTGTAACCAATCCTTGCCAATCTTGACCCGACCGAGTGTATTATGGCACTGATGCACCTCCGCTTCCGAAACTATCCGGCGGCGGAAATGCAGGTCAGGAAACCACCATGTCCCAAGCCGGCAGGCCCGTTTACCTCAAGCTGCGCGACCTGATTGCGGCTGCGATCATCGAAGGCCGCTATCGCGAAGGGGAGATGTTGCCATCGGTGCGGGCTTTCGCGGCAGAGCAGGGCGCCAACCCGCTGACGGTGGCCAAGGCCTATCAGCAATTCCAGGTGGACGGACTGGTGGAGGTGCAGCGTGGGGTGGGCATGTTCGTGGTCGGCGGCGCCGCGGAGAAATTGCGCCGGACGGAACGCGAATCGTTTCTTGCCCGCGAATGGCCGGAAATCCGCGCCCGGATAGAGCGGCTGGGGATCGTGCCGGAAGATTTGCTGAGTGAGGCCTGATTAGTTCAAATCCCGAAATGGTGCAGTTTCGGTGGTCTGCGGGGATATTTCAGCAATCCGATTGCGAAAACCGCGCGGCTCTGGCAATCTCTGCGCTTTCTGGGGCTGCACCGCCTGCCATTGTTGGGGGCGATGTGGCGCCTCGTGCGCTTTGGGCCCGGGGGTTGAGCGATGATCAGATCCGAATTGTTGCAGGCGCTGTCACGGGCAAATCCCGAATTGCGCGCCGATGAAGTCGAACAGGTCGTCGATATTTTTTTCGACGAGATCGCCGCGCGCCTCGCGGAAGGCGGCCGGGTCGAACTGCGCGGCTTCGGGGCATTTTCCACTCGCCAGCGTGAATCCCGCACGGGCCGCAATCCGCGCAGCGGCGATTCGGTGAGCGTGCCGGCCAAGCGCGTGCCCTATTTCAAGCCGGGCAAGGAAATCCGTGAGCGCCTGAACAAATAAGGCCCGCGCCCCTTCTCCTGACATTTCCCCCTCCCTGACTTTTCCCATTCCCGTCACCACCATGCGCCGAACCGTGGGTGCCCTTTCCGGGCGCGGCGCGTTCCCCCTGCGGATGAATGAATTCTTCGCGATCCTGTCACAGCTGGGCTGGGGCCTGACCGTGGGCGCCCTCACGGCGGCGGTCACCGCGCTGGCGCAGATCGCTGGCGTCGTCCTGTGCGCCGTTGCCGGCGGGGGCTGCACCTGGTGGTGGTGGCGCCGCCGTGCCCGGCTCGGGCGTGGGCGAACGGGCCGCGATGGCGGTGATCGCAATCCCTAGGGCGGGGTCAGGAAAAGGGTGGGAAGGTGAGCTTTCCTATCCTCCCCAACGGATAAGCCGAATCCTATCCGCAATTGCTTCCTGCCAGCCATCCAAAATGAGTTTGCCAACGATATAGTCGCCAAGGAAGAATCGTGGCCGTCCACTTCGCTGGGAAACAAGACGCTTCCGCAAACCGGCCTTACGCGACTAGGAAAAGGTGCGAGATGGACGGGAGAGAACGATGATCGACATGCCCCGGTGTGCGAGGCTTTCATGGCCGGCGTGATGGATGGCGGTGGCCGCTTGCCGGGCCACGGGAACGAAGGTGTCCTGCCGCGCGGTTACGAGCTGAGGGTCCTGATCCTGCTCGGCCTGGCCTATGGCTTCGCCTATTTCGACCGGATGGCGATGACCTTCCTGTCGCCTTTCGTGCAGGCCGACCTGCAGCTCAGCAATACCGAGATCGGTGCGCTGGGTTCCGGCCTCTCGGTCACCTGGGCATTGGGGGCCTACTTCGTCGGGCGCTGGTCGGACAGGCTGGGCAAGCGCAAGCCGTTCCTGCTTGCAGCGCTGGTGGTGTTCTCGTTCTGCTCGGTCCTGTCGGGCATGGCGTGGAGCTTCGGCTCCCTCTTCGCCACGCGCGTGGTGATGGGCGCGGCGGAAGGGCCGTTCCTGCCGATCTGCCTTGCGATCATGGTCGCGGCCTCCGCCGACAGCCGGCGGGGCCTCAATGCCGGGATCGTCCAGAACGTCTTCGGGGCGATCCTGGGCACGGCGCTGGCGCCCATCGTGCTGGTGTGGCTGGCCGAAACCTATGACTGGCGCACGGCCTTCTATGCCGCGGGCATTCCCGGCCTGATCCTGGCCGTGCTGATCTGGCGGATGATTGCGGAGCCGGAGAAAACGCCCGGGCAGGATCAGGCGGAGAAGGCGCCCGGCCTGCCGATCTGGTCCATGCTTTCGCAGCGCAATATCGCCACCTGCGCGATCATCAGCTGCTTTGCGGTGGGTTCGGCGGTGATCGGATCGATCTTCATGCCGCTCTATCTGGATGGCCCCCTGGATATCGCGCCCTCCACCTGGTCGGTGATGATGGCGGTGGTGGGCTTCTGCCCCGCCGTGGGCGCCGTGCTGCTGACGGCCCTGTCGGACAGGATCGGCCGCAAGCTGCCGGTGATCATCGGGGGGTTCCTGATGGCGCTGGGGCCGTTCGCGCTGCTGCATGTCGATGGATCGCCGGCCTTGCTGACCGCTTTCATGTTCGCGGGCTGGATGGGGATGGGCATCTTCCCGCTGTTCATGGGTATTATTCCGGCGGAAACGCTGGGGCGGACGATGGCGGCCACGGCGATGGGCCTGGTGGTTGCGGTGGGCGAACTGACCGGGGGCGTGTTCGGGCCGATCGTGGCCGGCTGGCTGGCCGACAATTACAGTCTCGACACGGCGCTCTGGCTCCAGATCGCCCTCGCGCTTGGTGGCGGCATCGCCGCGCTCGCGCTCAAGGAAACCAACCCGCGCGTGCTCGCCCGCGCCATTGCCTGAGAGTTCCATGACCGAAAAACAGAATGTCATACTGGTGGGCGCCGGTCCCGTCGGCTTCCTGGCCGCGCTCGGCCTTGCCAGGCAGGGGATCGAGGTCACTGTCCTGGATGCCGAGCAGGGCGTGAACACGTCACCCCGGGCGGCGGTGTACTATCACACCACGCTGTCCATCCTCAGGAAGCTGGGCATGTCGGACGATGCCCACGCCATCGGCCTGCCCAGCACCGAATTCAGGATGCACTGGCTGGAGACCGGTGAAGTGATGCGCTCCGACATGCGCGACGCGGATGAGCCGGGGCGCGAGTTCGACCACAACCTGCATTTCGGCCAGCACTTGCTGGCGGAACTGGTGATGAAGCATCTCGACCGGCTGCCCCACGCGCAAGTGCTGTGGGGGCACGAGGTCACGGGTCTGTCCCAGTCCGGCGACAAGGCGACGCTGACGGTGGAAACGCCGGACGGCATCAGGGAAATGTCCGCCGACTGGGTGATCGGCACCGATGGCGCGCGCTCCACCGTGCGGCGCCTGATGGGGCTGGAGTTCGAAGGCTTCACCTGGCCGGATCGCTTCGTGGCGACGAACATCTCCTATCCGTTCCTCGACAACGGGTTCTGCAACGCGAACATGGTGGTCGATCCGGTGAACTGGGCGGTGGTGGGCCGGCTGGGGCCGGAAGACCTCTGGCGGCTTACATACGGAGAGGATGCCTCGCTGGACGAAGCATCCATCCTCGAACGCCTGCCCGAACGCTTCGCGCAGATACTTCCGGACGCCTCGATCCCCTACCGGATCGACAATTTCTCGCCCTATCGCGTGCATCAGCGGTGCGCGCCGACCTTCCGCGAAGGGCGCGTGCTGCTGGCGGGCGATGCCGCCCATGCCTGCAATCCCTGCGGCGGCCTGGGGCTGACCGGCGGCGTGCTCGATGCCGATGCGCTGTCCGACACGCTCGGCGCGGTGATCCGTGGCCAGGCGGACGATCGCGTGCTCGATTTCTATTCGCAGGAACGCCGCCGGGTGTTCCTCGAAGTCGCCTCGCCCATGTCGTCCAACTTCAAGCGGCTGCTTTCGGAGAGCGATCCGGCGCAGCGCGCCAAGGATAAGGAAGACATGTTCAGCGATAGCGCTAAAGGGGGCACGGAAATCCGCGCATCCTCGCTTGCGGATTTGATGAAGGGCGCGCCGATGCCGATTGCCGGGCCGCCTGAGGGAGAACCGGCATGAGCGTCTGGGCCTACAGCACCGAAGGCTTCACCCGCAGCGTCCACCGCATCGATGGCGTCGAGACCGTGGTGTACGAAATCGGCGAGGGCGCGCCGCTGGTCTATTTCCACGGGGGCGGCACTTTCCACGGCTTCGAATGGGCGCGCGATCTGGCCGATGATTTTCGCGTGATCCTGCCGATGCATCCCAATTTCGGGGAAAGCGGCGATGCGGAATTCGCCGGCATCGAAGATTACATGATGCATTACGAGATGCTGTTCGCGGCGCTTGAGCTGGAAGAGTTCCACCTTGTCGGTGCCTCGATGGGCGGGCATTTCGCCGCGCGCTATGCCGGCGAACATGCGGAAGAGATCAACCGGCTGGTGCTGGTCTCGCCCGCAGGATTGAAGAGCGAGAATGCCGCGATCCCGAATTTCGCCGGTATCGCGCCCGAGGACGTCCCCGCCATGTTCGTGACCGACCCGCAATGGATCGAGCCGTTCTGGCCGCGCGAACCCTCGCCCGAATGGCAGGCCCTGCGTGATCGCGAGGCGGATGCCGCTTTCCGCACGCGGGAGGATGCCGATGTGGCCGACGGCAAGCTTCGCGCCGCGCTGGAAGGCTTCGACCGCCCCGTGCTGCTGCTGTGGGGGGAGAACGACCGGATCGTGCCGACCGGCTTCATCCCCGATTGGCAGGCGGTGCTGCCCAGGGCCGAAGTGGTCGTGATCCCCGGCGGCGGGCATCTGCTGCTGGATGAAAACGCGCCCTCGCGCGAAGCGGCGCGGCAGTTCCTGCTGGCGCGCGCCGGATAAATCCCGGCCTTTCCCTCTCCCCTCACCTTCCCCCTCGGCCAGGCCGGGCGGGCACCTTCCTCTCCCCTCGGGGAGAGGAGATCCGGGCCGGCTACTGACAATCTGCTTTCAGTCGCTCCGATCCATTATCTCAATGTCCGCGATGGGGTGGGGAGCGGACATAACACATGACAGCGAGCTTCCGCTCCCGCCTTGCCTGCGATGATCAAGGGGGGCATACCTGCGGCGAGGTGCATTGAGGGTATCAGGATGGCTCATGAGATTCCGGATGACCTCGTCGGCGTTGAAAGAACCGGCCTGACGCAAGGCGTATCCGCCGGATTGCGGCAGCAGGTCCAGACATTCGATTGGGCAAACACGCCACTTGGACCAAGAAGCACTTGGCCGACCGAGCTTGAGCTGGTTGTCGAGCAGGTCCTCTCCTCGGGGTTCCCTAAAGCAGTGTTCTGGGGGCCGAAACTGACCACGATCTACAACGATGCCTTCAAGCCTATCCTCGGTCTTAAAGAGAACTGCCTCGGTCGCCCATTCTCCGAAATCTGGTCCGAGGTCTGGGATCAGCTTGAACCCATATCGTCGAAGGCCTTCGCGGGCGAAGCGACCTACATCGAAGACTATCCATTGACCATCAGTCGTAACGGTCACCTCGAGGAAGCCTACTTTACCTTCTGCTACAGCCCGCTTCGCGGCACCGACGGCACCGTTCAAGGGGTTCTCGACACGGTTGTCGAAACCACGACCGCAGTGAAAAACCGCGATCTGCTCGCGCTGGCAAACGGTGAATTGGCGCATCGCCTGAAGAACACGCTCGGAATAGTGCAGGCAATTGCGATACAGACACTCAAGGACGCGACCGACAGAAAAGCTCTGACGTCTTTTGAGCAAGGCCTCCAGGCGTTGGCGCATGCCCATGATGTCATGCATCGGCAGAACTGGACATCGGTCGATCTTCAGGAGGTCGTGGAAGACTCAATCAGTCCCCATGATGCTCTCGGCCAGGTGGCGGTGGGCGGACCGGCACTGTCGATCGGTTCTGGCACCACCATGAAGTTGTCCATGTTGCTTCACGAGCTTGGGACGAACGCGCTTAAATATGGTGCGCTCTCCGTGCCCAGGGGCCAGGTAAGGGTCAGTTGGTCCATCAAAGCCGGTCACTTTGTTTTCCATTGGCGCGAGAAGGGAGGGCCAACGGTTTCCAAACCGGACCGCAAAGGGTTTGGAACCAAACTGATCTCGCGTGCCCTGGGTCCGGGAAGCAAGGTCAACAGGCGTTATAATGCCAAAGGCTTTGAATTGGATCTGATGGTGCCGCTGGCACTGATCGCCATCTGATTTGGACGCCCGCTTTCGGGTCGAACCCGGACGTTTGTCGGCGGCCCCTGCTTCTCACCTTCGCAACCGCAGGCAACCCTACCGCTCCGGCTCCAGACGCCGCGCCTGATGGAAGGTCAGCGCGGACAGGATCGCTGGCACCGCCATGATCGCGCAGACTGCTCCCAGACTCAGCGTTACCGCAAAGTCCGTCCCGCCGATCTCCAGCGTCCCCGCCTCGCGCGTGTTCAGCAGCATCCCACCCACGATCGGCCCGAAGATCGATCCGACCCGTCCGGCGGTGGTCGCCAGCCCCAGCCCGGTGGCGCGCAATTGCGGGGGGAAGGCGTAGACGATCGTCAGCCAGTTGGCGGTGGCCGATCCGAACAATGCGGCCCCGATCAGCGGCGCGATGATCCACAATGCCTGTTGATTGCCGGCGAACTGGCCGAACAGCGTTATCAGCACGGCCAGCGAAACCATGGTGAACCACATCATCCGCTTTACGCCCACGATGCCGCACAGATAGCCGGCGGTCAGCCCGCCGATGATCCCGCCATAGGAAACCCATGAGGAATAGAGCGCGCCGGTCTGGTCCGATCCGGTCGCTTCCGACACCAGCGGCGGCCCCCAGTTGATGATGTAGTACCAGGCGAACATGTTCAACGCATGGGCCAGGAACAGCTTGGCCAGTTCCCGCACGTGGAAGGGCTGGCGGATTTCGCTCACCACCGATCCGCCGGCCTTGGTGCCTTCCGGCAGCGGCGGCAGCCGGTCGATCTGCGGCACCGACATGCGCTTCAGCACCTTGTTGGTGGTCTTCAGCGCGCCCCTGGGCTGGCGGCTGAGCAGGAAGTCCAGCGATTCCGGCAACCAGGCAAAGGCGATGGGGAACAGGATGGCGGACAAGGCGCCGCCGACCCAGAAGATCGCGCGCCAGCCGAACCCGTCCAGCACCATCACCGCCACATAGGCGCCCAGGATCGTGCCCACCGGATAGGCGGCGGCAACGGTGGCGGCGGCGAGTTCGCGGCGTTTCATCGATGCGTATTCCATCGCCAGCGTACCCGCCGTGCTGGTCATCCCGCCGATCCCGATGCCGGTCACGAGGCGACCGGCCGCCATGGGATAGAAGCTGTCGGACATGGCGGAGATGGACATGCCCGCGCTCATGAACAGCAAGCAGGTCAGGATCGCCGGGCGGCGGCCCCACTGGTCGGCCACCGGCGACACGCCCAGCGCGCCCAGGGCCATGCCGACGAGGTTCATCGCCAGCAGCGTGCCCAGCGCCGCGTCGCTCATCCCCCATTCGCGTTTCAGGGCGGAAGCGGCCTGCGCCAGCGCCAGGATGTCGTATCCGTCGATCATGTTGATCAGCACGCACAGGCCGATCACGCCGTATTGCTGCAGGTTCATCCGCCTTGCACGCATGATCGTGCGCGGATCGATCGCTTCGCTCGCCACCAAGACTTCCCCTCGCCCTGCCGCTATATGGCAGCCTGGAATCAAGCTATGCCGGGCCGCGAAGCTCGCCAAGTGCCACAGCGAAGGAGAGGTTGACCGTGAGCGAAGCTGCCTTGCAGCCCCGAGTTGGATGGGGCGATGTCCGCGCGACGATGAAATATGTCGTGCGGGGCGAGAAGGCGACCTTCCATCCCGGCGCGCGCGAGAAGAGCTATTGGCCGGTGGAGGAACACCAGGTCACCATCCACGATATGCGGCCTTGTCAGGATGAACTGTCCTTCGACCGCAACGGCTTCGTTTTTCTCGATGAGCCTACACCCGTGACGGACTTTGCCGACAAACAGCAGCTCGACCGCTATTGCAGCGAGACCGAGGCGATGGTGCGGCGCCTGACCGGGGCCGCCAGGACGGTGAGCTTCGGCCCGATCGTGCGGACCAATGCCGGCGGCACCCACGGCCACGGCCAGCCCGCCTATGGCGCGCATGTCGATTACGGCGATCGCACGGTGCGCGATTTCACCTATGACCTGTTGCCACAGGAAGAAGCGGATCGGCGCCTTCGGGGCCGCTACATGCTGATCAATGTCTGGCGGCCGCTGGCCACGGTCGAAAGCGCGCCTTTCGCCTTGTGCGATGCCAGCACGGTGCACCGGGAAGACATGTTCGACAGCGAAGTCGTCGGCGGGCTGGGGGATTTCAACCGCCGTTCGCTGTGGGGCTTCAACCTCGCCTGGACGCCGGACCACAAATGGTACTGGGTGCCGCGCATGCGGGCCAATGAAGTGCTGGCCTTCAAGCTGTATGACAGCGATCCCGATGCCGTGCAGTTCACCGCCCACAGCGCGTTCGAAGCCCCCGACACCCCGGCGGACGCCGCGCCGAGGCAGAGCATCGAGGTGCGGACGATCAGCTATATGAGCTGAAATACTGCGTCCGTCCGTGCTGAGCCCGTCGAAGCACGCGCGGATGGTCGGGATCAGGGTCAATCCTCCACCGGTGCCCCGCTCTCCAGCGTCTTCACGAACCACAACCCCTTCAGCCGCGCGTCGGGATCGCGTTCCATCGCGCGCAGTGCATCCAGCGCGGGTTCAAGCCCGGGTCCATTGTCGCAGGCGTGGAACACCAGCCGCTTGTTGGCGATCGCGCGCGGTGATGTCCGCTCGAGGAAAACCCGGCGGCGTTCGTCGGAATAGCGATCCAGCAAGGCCGGGTCCGCCCGGTCCAGCATCACCGCAGCCAGCGTGGGCCACAGGGCGAAGGCATCGAACAGGCCGGTGGTGAGGCCATAACCCCCGGTGGGGTTGGTCACATGCGCGGCATCGCCCGCCAGCACCACGCGCCCCTTGCGGAACGTGTCGGCGCAGCGCTGGTGCATCCTGTAGGGAGCGGTGCCTTCAAGCCGGTATTGCCGGTCGCCCAGCAGCAGGTTTTCGTAAGCCGCGGGCAGGCGGTCGAGATAGGTCCGTTCCGGCAGGGCGGCGTCTTCCATATAAGTGCAGCGCCACAGCCCGTCATCCGTCAGCTTGACGATGACCGCGCCCCATTGCTCGTCGATCACCAGGGCCGACAGGCCATAGCCGCCCTGCTCGAAGTCATGCCACACATTTGTAGCGACGAAGCGTTCGGGCCAGGTCATGCCTTCGAAGCCCGATCCGATCGTCTTGCGCACCAGGCTGCCCGCGCCATCCGCCCCCACCAGATAGCGGCAGGCGAGGAATTCCCGCCCTTCCGGCCCTTCGACCGCGACGCGCACGCTGTCGTCATCCTGTGCCAGCGTGACGAAGGACGTTTCGAAGCGGATTTCGGCATTGGGCATCGCGTCCAGCCGATCGCGCGCGATCGCGGCGAGCCGATCCTGGCCGAGATGAATGTTGTAGGGGAACGCGGTGTGCCCTTCGAGGATGGAGAGATCGTAGCGGATCTCCTCCCCGGTGCGTTTGACCAGCCACATATAGTCGCGCTTGGCGAAGCCGATTCGCTCGGCTTCCTCGCGGATGCCCAGCCTTTCCAGCCCGTCCAGCACCGACCAGTGATACACGGCGGCGCGCGGGCTGGCGGCGATCGCATCCTCCGCCTCGACCACGCAAACGCTCAGCCCGGCTTGCGCAAGGCCCAGCGCGGTGACGAAGCCGGTCGGCCCGCCGCCGATCACGATGACGTCGTAATCCATAAAGGCACCTCTCCGCCGACCCTGCTGCCAGATGGCTTCGCGCGCTGCCAAGCTATTTTCGCCCTTGCGCAAGCAGGGCGCGGTGGCGCAGCCTAGAGCCACAGGGGTGAGGAGAGGACTGGATGGCTTTGGCCCAGCTTGACGAAGTGATTGAGGCGCGCGGCGGCACCTACCGGCTGCGCGGCCGGTATCGTGACGATTTCCGCCCCGTGGCGGACGCTTTCATCGAGAATTTCCGTGTCGAGGAAGAACTCGGCGCGGCTACTTCGCTGGTCATCGATGGCGAAACCGTGGTCGATCTGTGGGGCGGATGGGCGCGCGCGGACCGGTCGCAGGAATGGGACGAGCATTCCACCGTCTGCATGATGAGCGTGGCCAAGGGCGTCACCGGCATTGCCTTCAACATGCTGGTCGATCGGGGCCTGGTCGATATCGACAAGCCGGTGGCGCATTACTGGCCGGAATTCGCGCAGGCAGGAAAGCAGGATATCCTCGTGCGCTGGCTGCTGGACCACCGCGCCGCCATTCCCGTGCTGACCACCGACATCATGCAGCCGGGCGGGTTCTTCGATTACGCAGCCTATATCCGGGCGCTGGAAGTGCAGGAGCCGCTGTGGCAGCCCGGCACACGCGCGGCCTATCACGTCCACAATCAGGGGTTCCTGCTGGGCGAGGTGATGCGCCGGGTGACGGGCAAGACCGTTGGCCCCTTCCTGCGCGAGAATGTCACCGGTCCGCTGGGGGCCGAATACTACATTGGCGGGATGGATGCGGAAGAGCAGTCCCATGTCGCGGAGGTGCTGCCCAACACCGGCGCGCGCCTGTTCGCGGCGAAGGACCAAGCGGTGCCCGACAGGCCGACCACGCCGGAAGGCTGGCAGGACGGGGCGACCTTGCGCAGCTTCGCCTTCCTCCAGAACCCCAGCGAACCCTGGCACACCACGATGAATTCGCCGCGCTGGCGCGAAGTGGAGATCGCCAGCGGATCCGGTCACGGCAATCCGCGCGGCGTCGCGCGCATCTATGGCGCGGCGGTGGGTGAAGTGGATGGCGTGTCTCTGCTGTCGAAGGCGGCGCTCGAAGCCATGATCACGGAGCAGCACAACCAGATAGAGCTGCTGCAGGACCGACCCTATCACCAGGCGCTGGGTGTGCTGCTGAACACGGCGGAGGCGGTCCATATGGGCCCCAATCCGCGCAGCTTCGGCCATCATGGGCTGGGCGGCTCGATCGGCTTCGGCGATCCCGATGCGAAGCTGGGCTTTTCCTATTGCTGCAACCAGATGCATGCGGTGGGCGACAACGGACCGCGTGCGCGCAGGCTGATCGATGCGGTTTACGGGGTGGTGGGATGAGCATTCGCCTCACCCTTTTATCTTCCGTCATGCCAGCCTTCGCCGGGGTGACGAAACCAAAGGACACGAACAAATGAACAAGGAACTCTTCGACAAGGGCATGAAGATCCGGCGCGAAGTGCTGGGCGATGCCTATGTCGACCGCGCTCTGTCCAAGAGCGGGCCGTTCAACGATCCGCTGCAGGAACTCGTCACCACCTATTGCTGGGGCTGGGCCTGGGGACGCGAGGAACTGCCCCGGCGCGACCGCAGCCTGATCAACCTGGCGATGATCGCGGTGCTGAACCGCAGCCATGAGTTGAAAGTGCATGTGCGCGGCGCGCTGAACAACGGCCTCAGCAAGGAAGAAATCCGCGAAGTGCTGCTGCAGGTCGGCATTTATGGCGGCATCCCGGCAACGGTCGACAGCTTCCGCATCGCGAACGAGGCCTTTGCCGAGATCGATGCAGAGAACGAAGCGGCGAAGGAAGGCTGATGGACGATCTTGCCCGCCTGCTGATCGAGCGTGAGTGCGCCAGGCTGCCGCTGCTCTTCGCGAAATATGCCGACAATGGCGACCATGCGGCGCTGGCGGCCCTCTTCACCGAGGATTGCAGCTTCGCCCGGCCGTTCCAGCCCGATCATCCCTTCCACGGGCGGGACCGGGTCCAGGCGATCTTCCGCGACCGCCCGCCGATCCTCGTCCGCCATATCGTCACCAACGTGCTGGTCGAAGTGCTGAGCGAGACGGAGGCCAGGGGCACGAACTATCTCGCCATGCTGTCCAGCCATGCTTCGCCGGTGCCGCCGCAGGAAGCGGGCGGGCTCTATGTCGGCGAGTTCGAGGATACCTATGTGCGCACTTCCGATGGCTGGAAGTTCGCCACCCGCCAGGGCCGCGTCGCGCTGCACCAGGGCGGGGCCATGCCCAACATCCCGCCACCGAGCGATGAAGCAAGAGGCCTGAAATGAGCGTTACGGCAAAGAATGCGAACGAGCAGCTGGTGCTCGACTTCTTCGAGGTGCTGTCCTCCGGCGATCTGGAGAAGCTGCGCGCTTTCTATCACGACCAGTCCGTGTGGGAGCCCAAGGTGAAGGGTATCGCCGGCGCGGGCAAGCATATCGGGATGGGGATCATCGACGATTTCCTCGCCCCGGTGCGCGGCATGTTCGAACCCGGCGATCCCAAGATCCATGTCCACCACATCTTTTCGGCCGGCGATGCGGTCTGCGTGGAATCGAACTCCACCGGCCGCACCGGCGACGGCAAGGTCTATGACAACGACTATTGCTGGGTGTTCAAGGTCTCGAACGGCAAGATCGACGAGATGCGTGAATACATGGACAGCCACTACACCGCCAAGCTCTTCGGAATGGATTGAGCGATGCGCTTTGCAGGCCGTCCGATCCTGATCTCCGGCGCCGGGCGTGGGCTGGGCGCGGGAATCGCGCAATATCTTGCCGGTGAAGGCGCGATCGTGGGTGTCGCCGACATCGACGCAGGCAGCGCCCACGCGGTGGTGGATGCCATCCGCGCCGAAGGCGGCAAGGCCCACGCCTATGGCGGTGACCTTGGCAATCGCGGGGAGTTCTTCGCGGTGGCGGAGGCGTTTCGCTATGATGCCGGGCCACTGCGCGCGGTGATCAACAACGCGTCCGTGCTGGTTTACGAACCGATCGAGCAGGTGACCGAGGAAACGCTCGACCGGATGCTTTCGGCTGGCCTCAAATCCGTGTTCTGGGGCGTGCAGGCTTTCCTTGCCTATCGCGACGAGGACGCGCCGGGCAACATCCTGAACTATTCGTCTCCGGTGGCTTATCGCGGGCGGCCGAACACCGGGGCCTATACCACGATCAAGGCCGGCATCGCCGGGCTGACCAAGGTGCTGGCGGGCGAGTTGGGGCCGCGCGGCATTCGCGTGAACGCCATCGCGCCGGGCAGCGTGCCGACGCCCGCCACGGAAGGGTTCGTGACGCCGGAACAGTATGAGCAGCGGGCGAAGAACATCCCCCTGCGCCGCAACGGCACGCCGGAAGACATCGCACGGGCGGCCGCCTTCATCCTGTCGGACGAGGCGGATTTCGTGAACGGGGCGATGCTCGCCATCGATGGAGGCATCATTGCGGCGGGATGAAGATATGAGAGATATCCCCCTTTCCCCGTTCGCCCTGAGCCTGCCGAAGGGCGGTTCTTCCTTCGACGTTCGGGCCGAAGAGGAAAAAGCGGTCCTTCGACAAGCTCAGGACGAACGGAGGCGGTAATGGCAAAGGTTTGGCAGGAACGGCTGGACAGGCTGCGCGAGGTCGCCCTCGCGGACATTGCGCGGGGCGATTATTACGGGCTGGTGCTCACGGTCGGGCGCAGTGGCGTCGTCGTGTTCGAGGAAGCGCTGGGCGCGCAGGATGCCGCGGGCGAGAAGCCGCTGCGGACGGATAACGTCTTCTCGATCTTCTCCACCACCAAGGCCTTCACCAATATCCTCATCCTGAAGGCGATCGAGGAAGGCCGGTTCGCGCTGACCACCAGGGTGCGCGACGTGCTGCCGGAATTCACCGGCAAGCCGCGCGAGGAAGCGACCTTCTTCCACCTGCTGACCCATACGGCCGGGATGCCCGGCGTGTGGATGCCGAAGCCCGGCATGTATCTCGACCGGCTGTCCGAACTTTACGAAGCCAGCATCGAGAATGTGCACGGCACCGTTCCGCCGGGCACGCGCTGCGATTATTCGCCGCTGGTGAACCATGTGCTGATGGGCATGGCGCTGGTCCGCACCGATCCCAGGGGCCGCGATTACCAGACCCTGCTGCACGAAGACCTGTTCGCGCCGCTGAAGATGGACAGCACTTCGATGGGCCTGCGGGCGGATCTCAAGGACCGGCACGTGCGCCCGGACATGCGGGGCACCGTGCCGATCAAGCACCTGTCGCGGAATATCGAAGGCGATCATGCCCTGTTCGAAGACCCGGCGACCGAAAGCCCGCATGTCGGCTGCGCTTCCACTTCGGGCGATCTCTATCGCTTCGCCGAGATGCTCCGCCGGGGCGGTGAGCTGGACGGCGTGCGCATCCTTTCGCCCCGCACGATCAGGGTCGCGCGCCAGGTCCACACGGGCGAAATGCCGAACGAACTGTATCAGGCCGCGCATTTGCGCGCCGGGTGGCAGGTGGCGCCGGCCTATATGGGCCTGGGCTTCAATGTGCGTGGCACGCAGATCGTGAACCACCAGCTCGGCACGCTGACCAGCCCGGAGACCTTCGGCAATTACGGTGCGGGCAGCACCCTGTTCTGGGTCGATCCCGAACTGGATGTCAGCTTCGCCGCCACCAGCGCCGGGGTGATGACCCAGACCGCCAATATCGAGCGGTTCCAGAAGCTGTCGGACCTCGTGGTTTCGGCATGCACTTGAAGAAACGGGTGTTGGAAGGATGATTGAATGAGCGACGCTGATATCATTGCCATCGGCTCCGGCCATAACGGCCTTGTCGCCGCGGCCTATCTGGCGGTGGCGGGCAAGAGTGTGCTCGTGCTGGAACGCAACGAATGGCACGGCGGCGGCGTCGTCACGCGTGAACTGACGCAGCCCGGCTTCCGGCATGACCAGCATTCGATGAGCCACATCTTCATCCAGGGCAATCCGCTGCTGCTGGGCGACGAACTGGGCCTGAAGTCGAAATACGGCCTGCGCTATGTCTTCCCCGACGTGCCGATGATGAGCGTGTGGGAAGATGGCAGCACGCTGCCGCTGCATCGCGATCCGGCCCGGTCGGCCGAGGCGATCCGCAGGTTCTCGGCCAGGGATGCCGACACCTTCCTCGAAATGTCGCGCCAGGCGGCGGAATGGCTGCCGATGATCCAGGCGGGCCTCTATTCCCCGCCGATGCCGGTGGGCGCGCAATCCGCGATGATGGACCAGAGCGCCGAGGGGCGCGAGATCATGCGGACCATGGCGGTCAGCACGTTCGACCTGATGGAAGAGCTGTTCGAACACGACAAGGTGAAGGCCCATTTCGGCCGCGTGGCGGGCGAGAACCTCGTCAGCCCCGACGAGAAGGCCACCGGCATCGGCGCCTATGTATTCCTGGGCTTCCTCGAAAAGTTCGGCTTCGGCGTGCCGGTAGGCGGATCGGGCAGCCTGACCGCCGCGCTGATCCGCTGCATCGAGGATCACGGCGGCAAGGTGGTCAACAACGCGCAGGTGCGCGAGATCGTGACCGACGGCACCCGCGCCACCGGCGTCGTGCTGGATGACGGCACGCGCTATTCCGCTGGCGAGGGGATCATCGGCGCGATCCATCCGCATATCCTGCCTGACATGGTGGCGGCCCTGCCCGCCAGTGTCGCGAAGAATGCGAAGCGCACCCATATCACCGAAGCCGCCTGCTTCACCGTGCATGCGGCGCTGGACGAACCCTTGAAGTTCAAGGCCAGGAACGCGGATGGCGGTGACCTGTCTGCCGTGATGTATGAACTGATGCCCGCCAGCTACGAAGACCTCCGCCGCGCCTTCGACGAGCTGCGCTACGGCAATTTCTCGCCCACGCCGCTGGTGGGTGTCGGCCAGCTCACCCAGCACGATCCCAGCCGCGCGCCGGACGGCAAGGCCATCTTCCACGCCTGGGACTACGTTCCCTACAAGCGCAAGGATGGCCGCGACTGGGATGAGGCGAAGGGCGAGTTCGCCGACGGCATCATCAGGCGCATGGGCGATTTCATCGAGAACCTGCCCGGTGCGGTGATCGATTATCACTGCGACAGCCCGGTCGACATGGAACGCACCAGCCCCAGCTTCTTCCGGGGCGACCTGCACGGCATCGCCACCACCACCTATCAATCGGGCGCGCACCGCCCCACGCCGGAACTGGGCCAGTATCGCGTGCCGGGAGTGGAAGGGCTCTATCTGGTGGGGCCGTTCCAGCATCCGGGCGGCGGCGTGTTCGGCGCCGGCCGCGCGACGGCGATGGTGATAGCCGACGATCTCGGCATCGATTTCGACGGGATTCGCGTGGCGTGATGCCCGCGCCTTCTTCCCTCGTCACCCTGAACTTGTTTCAGGGTCCATTTCTCCCCTGGCGAGGACGGTGCCGGAAGGCCCGATGGATGCTGAAACAGGTTCAGCATGACGACGTAGCGAGAGAGGCCTGCCGATGAAGATCTACGCCGCCGACAAGAGCGAGCTGATGCAGGTTTCCGCGATCGAGCGGAAAGGCAACGATCTGGTGCTCAAGGGCAAGGTGTTCGGCACCATGCCGATGAGCGCCACGTTGACGCCTGAACAGGCGCGCGCGGCGTTCAGGCTGCTCAGCGTCAAGCTGGTCCTGTTCCTGATCACGCTGCCGTTCCGGAAATCGAAAAAATGAAACTGGTCATGGCGGCATGTGCAATGCGCTGCCTAGGATGACGAGCATATGAGAGGATAGACTGCGATGGCGAAACGTCACGAAGGCAAGACCATGATCGTTACCGGTGCCGCCGGTTCGATCGGATATGCAACGGCCGAGATCCTCGCTCGCGAAGGTGCGCAGGTGATGCTGGTCGACATCGATGCGCCCAAGCTGGACGAGCGGGTGAAGGCATTGTCCGATGCGGGCCATACCGTCTTCGGGCACCATGCCGATTGCGCGGACGAGAAGCAGGTGCAGGCCTATGCCGAGGCTGCGCTGTCGCGGATGGGCCGGGTCGACGGTTTCTTCAACAATGCCGGGATCGAAGGCGCGCTCGCCCCCACGCATGAATATGACATCGCGATGTTCGACAAGATCCTGCACGTGAACCTGCGCGGCATGTTCCTGGGCCTGCGCTTCGTGCTGCCGGACATGGTGAAGCGCGGCTACGGCGCGGTGGTGAACACCGCCTCGATCGGGTCCGAACGCGGCTTGGCAGGTGCCTGCGCCTACAACGCCGCGAAGCATGGCGCTGTCGGCCTTACCCGCACCGCGGCCAGCGAAGTCGCCCAGAAGGGCGTGCGCGTGAACTGCGTGATGCCCGGCGTGATCGAGACGCCATTGCTGGTCGGCATGCTGGAACAGATGTTCGACGATGTTGCGGCCGGCATGAAGAAGCTGGGCGAAGTCGCCACGCTCAATCGCGTGGGCCAGCCGCGCGAAGTGGGCGACGTGGTCAGCTTCCTGCTTTCGGATGAGGCCAGCTACGTCAACGGCGCGAAATGGGAAATCGACGGGGGCGCCCTGGCGACCATTCGCAACGATCTCTAGGCATGTCGGGGCTTTCAGCTTCCGATCCGCCCCCTTTTCGGTAACGCCCCGCGCCTGCATAAAAATTCCGTGGAGCGCGCCGCTGGACCGGCGTGCTACAGGGAAGCGATGGCAAACATCCTCAAAGGACGCCTGTCTTACCACGATGCACGGGATGTCCTGGCCGCGACGGTCGATATAGTCATCTTCGCGGTCGCGACGGCAGGCACCTATTACGCCCAGATATGGGATCGGCCCAGAAGCGCGGTGCTGGTCTATATCGTGGGGGTCACGATCATCGGTGCGCGGTCCGGCCTCGCGCGCGGGCTGTCCGCGGCGATCACCGCATCGGTGGTCTACAACTTCTTCCTCAGCGAGCCGATCTTTCGCTTCAGCGCGAGTTCGGCGGATGAATTCATCCCGCTGATCGCATTCAATGTGTGCGCGATTCTCTCGGGCGCGTTGGCGGGCCGCCTGAAGGACAGCGTGAAACTGGCGCGGGCGGCCGAAGCGCGCAATGCGCACCTGTTGCGCCTCAGTGACGAACTCCAGCGTGCGATCCGTATTTCGGATGTGCTGCGCATCGCGCGGGCCAGCCTGCCTTTCCAGCGCGTGCTCGATCTCGACATCTACCTGATGCGGGATGGCACGCTGTTTCCCGCCGATGACGATAGCGCCTCGGTGGACCCGGCGGCGCTGCTGGCGGGAGAGCCGCCCGTATCGATCGCCGGGGCAGAGGCCCGCATCTGCGCGCTCAACGGCTCTGCCGGCAGGATCGGCTTCGTGCGATTTGTGCTGGGCGAAGGGCCCGCGCCGGGGTCCGATATGCCGGACCTGCAGGGCATCGCCAACATACTGGGCCTGGCAGCCGATCGCTGCCTGCTGCTCGAGCGGCTTTCGGAAAGCCACGCGTTGCAGAAATCGGAGGAGTTGAAGACGGCGATCCTGTCGTCCGTCTCCCACGATTTGCGTACGCCGCTGACCGCCATCGAGGCGGCGGCGACCAGCCTGCGATCCTTCGACGACAGCCTGTCGGCGAAGGATCGCGCATCGATGCTGGCCACCATCAGCGCCCAGTGCCGCAAGCTCAATCGCTATACGGCCAACCTGCTCGACATGGGGCGGATTCAGGCGGGTATCCCGACCTTCATGTTCATCGAAGTGGATGTGGGGGAAATCCTGGGCGTGGTGCTGGCCTCCGTGCGCGAGAGCTACCCCGGCCAGGAGCTTGAGAAGCAGATCACCGTCGATTCCGCGATCGTACGCGCGAATCCGGCGATGCTGGAGCAGGTGATCTTCAACCTGGTCGAAAATGCGATCCTGCACGGCGCCAGCTCGCGGCCGATTTTCCTGGTGCTGACGCGCGTGGGTGAGACTTGCCTGCTGGAAATAGTGGATTTCGGCCCGGGCATCACGGCCGAGGAGCAGCCGCTGGTGTTCAACAAGTTCTACCGTTCGCGCGCCACGGCGCATCGCGACGGGAACGGGCTGGGCTTGCATATCGCCAATGGTTTCACCGAGGCGTTCGGCGGGCGCATCTCGATCGTCAGCCCGCATTTCGAAGGGCGGGGAACCAAGATTGTCGTCGAATTGCCGCTGGTGCAGGCCGCGCACGGACACGTGGGGGCCTGGGAATAGAGTATGGATGGCATGAAGATTCTGCTGGTGGACGATGAACAGGCGATCGTCACCGCGCTGACCCCGGTGCTGCAATCGCAGGGCTACAGGATCGTCACCGCCGATTCGGCCGCGGCCGCGCTGCAGGCGGCGGAACAGGCGCAGTTCGACCTGATCCTGCTGGATCTGGGCCTGCCCGATGCGGACGGGATCGACATCATCGGCAAGCTCAAGCAACTGACCGAAGCGGTGATCATCATTCTATCCGCCCGGCACCAGGAGACGGAGAAGGTCCGGGCGCTGGATGAAGGGGCTGACGATTACGTCAACAAGCCCTTCGGTATCGAAGAGCTGCTGGCCCGCCTGCGCGCGGCGGTGCGCCGTCTGCGCACGCCGGCGGGCGTGTTGCAGGAAAAGTTCGTTTCCGAAGAGCTGGTGGTCGATTTCGCCCTGCGCGAAGTTCGCCTGATGGGCGAGGAAATGAAGCTTTCGCCCAAGGAGTTCGCGCTGCTCGAAGTGCTGTGCCGCCATGCGGGGCAGGTGGTGACGCATCGCAAGCTGCTGATCGCGGGCTGGAACGATCCCCATGCCGATGGGCAATATCTGCGAAGCTACGTCGCGCTGCTGCGTCAAAAACTGGAATATGACGTGGCGGAACCGCAGTTGATCCTGACCGAGCCGGGCGTGGGTTATCGCTTGGTGGCCTTGCCGATACAGCCTTGAAGGCGGGGCGTGGAATAGGTTTGCGGCCGGTGTGAAAGGGCATAAAAATCCTGTGCAAACGCCAATGCGAAACCCGGCTTATTCTCCGAACGGAACATGCGGGTAATCAGGTGGGTCGGGCGAATAAGCCGACCAGCCGATTGGTGGAGATTTCGATGAAGAATGCGATCCGGATTTGCGTCATTGCCGCCCTGGCAACAGGGTTGGCGGCCTGCTCCAAGAACAACGCGCCCGAAACGCTGCCGCCTGAACCGGCCGGTATCGGCGGCGATACGGGGGGCCAGCAGACCGGCGGAATCGTGCCGGGCAGCAATGCGGACTTCCTTGCGCAGATGAACGGCCGGAACGTGATCTATTTCGACACGGACAAGTACGACATCGACGCGACGGACCAGGCCGCCCTGCGCGCGCAGGCCGAATGGCTGCAGCGTTACCCGGGCAAGCGCGCGTCGATCGAAGGCCATGCCGACGAACGCGGCACGCGCGACTACAACCTCGCGCTGGGCGAGCGGCGGGCCAATTCGGCAAAGAACTATCTCGTCAGCCTGGGCATCGATGCCGGACGGCTGAACGTGGTGAGCCACGGCAAGGAACGGCCGGTGGCGCTCGGTTCGAACGAGCAGGCCTGGGCGCAGAACCGCCGCGCGGCAACCATCACTATCGATTGATCCAGTTTGCAGCGAACTGCGCGGCTTCCATTCCTTCGGGGGTGGGAGTCGCGCAGGACTGCATCGGAATATGGGGCAGGCCCTAGCCGCGTTCCCCGGCACGATAATTGCGCGGGCTCATTGCGAAACGGCGCCGGAAGGCGCGGCAGAAGCTCGACAGGTCGTTGAAGCCGACATCGTAGGCGACATCCGTCACCGTCACGTCGGTTCCTTCTCTTTCCAGCCGCCGCGCAGCCAGTTCCAGCCTGCGGTTCTGGATGAAGGCGCGGGGCGTAGTGCCCATTTCCGCGAACAGCATCTGCACATAACGGGCCGAGACCCGCATCCGTCGCGCCAGGCGGTGGACGTCCAGCTCGGGATCGGTCAGGTCCGCCTCGACGGCTTCGAACAAGGCGCGGCGGCGTTCGTCCCGCCGGTTGTTCTCCTGCGCCGGGCGCATCGGGGCATAGGCCATATCCAGCAGCGGCCAGATCGCATCGCCCAGGCAGTCGGCCCATTCACCGCCACCGTCGTTCTGCAATTCCTCCCAGGCGCTGCGCAGGAAGTTCGAGAACAGCGCGCCCGCTCCACGCCTTCCGCTGACGGGGATGCCGACCTGGCTGCGAAGATGCGGCATGCGGGCCTCGACCGTGGCCAGCGGCAGCCGGACCACAATGGCCTGCGTATATTCCTCGAAATTCAGCCACAGCGGCTGTGACGGGTCGTAAAGGACGAAATCCCCCACCTCCAGCACGGCCGTCCGCCCGCCAGTATGGTTGGTGGTGCGGCCGCGGTGCTGGACCTGGATATTCAGCACGCCCGCGCTGGCATGATCGGGCGCGCTGAAGATTCGCGCCGGGGAGGAGCAGGGCGACAGCAATTCGCATTCGCGCAGTTTCCGGCGATAGAGCCGCGCCTCGAACGGCGCCCCACCCAGCGGTTCGACCCGAATCGGGGCGACCATCTGGGCGATGTCGTTCCAGAAGGGAACGCGGTCGGGCATGTCCACTTGCGCCGTGCTCAATTCTTCGAGCGATGCCATTGCTGTCCTCTCCGCCGCGAGGGTCGCGGCCGGCCTCGATCCGGGCCATTGGACAGGATGCTAGGCGAGCGGGAAGGCGCTTGGCAAGCGGCGCCGGATCGCGGCCGTCAAAGCGGGCGTTCCGGATCGAGCCCGGCATCCAGTTCCACGATCTTCGCCATGGCGGTGAAATCGGCGCTGTCACCATAGGTTTCCAGCGTGCGTTCCAGATAATCGCGCACGATCTCGCCAGTGGGCAGCGGCACGCCCATGGCGCTCGCTTCCTCCAGCAGCAGCCTCGTGTCTTTCAGGCTGAGCGCCGCCGCGAAACCGAAATCGAAGCTGCGCGGCAGGACCGAGCGCGGCCATTTGTCGCGGGTGGCGGAATTGATGCCGGTGCCCTGGTTCAGCACCTCGATCATCCGGTGCGGATCGAGCCCGGCCTTGATGCCCATCGCCATTCCTTCCGATGTCACGCCGATGGCCACCGCGCCCAGCAGGTTGTTGACCAGCTTCATCGTCTGTCCGGCGCCGGGGGTGGCGCCCATGTAGAAGGGCCTGCCCATGCGGTCGAGCAGCGGCTGGACCGTTTCCCAGGCTTGTTCCGGGCCGCCGGCCATGATCGCCAGCGTGCCTTCCTTCGCACCCTTTATGCCGCCGGAGACCGGCGCATCGACACTGGCGATTCCCCTGGCTTCAAGGGTCGATGCCAGTTCCTGCGCCAGGCGGGGGCCGGATGTCGAAAGATCGCATATGATCTTCACCTTGCCGCCTTCCGCGATGCCGTTCGCGCCAAGCACCGCTTCGCGCACGATCGGCGGGGTGGGCAGGCTGGTGAAGACGATATCGCATCGTTGGCCAAGCGCCGCCGCGGAACCCGCAGCCTCCGCCCCCTGGCTGACCAGCGATGCCACCGCTTCTTCCGAGATGTCGTGCACCAGCAGGCTGCCGACGCCCGATATATCGGGGCCGAGCAGGCGCGCGGCCATGTTCGCGCCCATGCGCCCCAGGCCCAGGAAACCGATAATGTTCATAGAAACTCCGAAACAGATGTGTGTGGCGGCAGGTCGACCCGTGCAATGTCGTTTTCCGTGGGAAAGGCGGCGAGCACCAGCGGGTCATGGCCGGGAATCAGGTGATCCAGCGAACCGCCGGCAAGCTCCAGCGCCCGGGCCTGCGCCCGGCGGTATCGCGGTTCGTCGATGAAGATCGGGAAAGGCAGCCTGCGTTCGATATTGGCGTAGAGATGGGCCGCATCGCTGGCGAGGATGACGGTGCCCCGCGCCGTTTCGCAGGCGACGACCATCAGGCCGGCCGTATGCCCCGGGCAAAGGTGCAGCTTTATTCCGGGGCCGAACGCCTCATCCCCGTCATGGAACACGACCCGGTCGGAGTAGAGCTTGCGCACGAGCTGGGCCACCGGCTCGCCGTCGAACGGGGCGCGGGTGCCGTGATCGCAGATGGCGCGGCTGGTGGCGAAGGCCAGTTCGGCATCCTGCACATGGAAGCGCGCATTGGGGAACACGCCCAGTGACCCGGCATGATCGTAATGCAGGTGCGTCAGGATCACGTCTTCCACCAGCAGGTGGTCGATCCCCGCGTCGCGCAGCCCTTCCAGCACCGGCCGCGTGATGATGCGCCCCCGGGCCATGGCCGCCGCCTCGCCGAAGCCGGTGTCCACGATGACCGGGGAATGCCCGTCCCGATGGATCGCCCAGACGAAGTAGTCGAGCGGCATCGGCAGGTCATGGTCGTCGACCGGCTCGCTGAAATTCTCCCCGGCATTGCGTTCATGCCGGGCATAGCGGATCGCGTCGATGCGGGTGACGGGTGCGGTCATGGAGCCATCATAGTCCATTCGTCATTGCGAGCGTAGCAGGGCAATCCGGGGCCGTGCCGCTCGCAATGACAAAGATCGGGCCTATGCAAAACTCAGCCGCACGGGCTGACGGATCGGGCCATGCCCGACTGTCGTCATCCACGGCTCGTATTCACCGGCGATTTCGAAGCCCCGCACCTGCCGCACCATGTTGCCCAGCAGCGCGGTCGCCTCCATCTGGGCCAGGACGCGGCCCACGCAGCCATGGACGCCATAGCCCCAGCCGAGCGAATGCTTGGTGTCGCGATCGATCCGGTATTCTTCCGGGGCATCCCAGAAGCGCGGATCGCGGTTCGCGGCGGCGAACATCAGCCCGCAGCGTGTTCCGGCGGGAACGAGGTAGTCACCGATTTCCACATCCTTCACCGCATAGCGGCCCGCCATGCGGCTGGGGGAATCCCAGCGCAGGCTTTCGTCGAAGGCGCCGCGCAGCAGCCTGGGGTTGGCGCGCAGCTTCTCGTACTCGCCGGGAAACAGCGCCCAGGCACGGATGGCGTTGGCCATGGTCAGGTAGGTCGTGTCCGCGCCCGCGCTCAGCACCGTCTGCAGCAGCAGCTTGGCTTCGGCCACGGTCACCTGCCCGCGGTCAGCCGCGCGGAAGAATTCCGCACCGATTCCCTCCGGGTCCAGCGCATCGCGGTCGCAGGTGGCTTCCAGCCATTCGATCACGCCGGAAAAATCGGCGTCCATCGCCTCGTCGAACAGCTCGCCGGGCGGGCCCATCGTGGCCCATACCATTTGCGAAAAGCCGTGCATGTGATGGCGGCCTTCCTGCGGCAGGCCCAATATGTCCGGCAGCACGCGGAAGATATAGGCCTGAGTGATCTCGCCCACGGCATCGACGGCTTCGCCTTCGCGCGCGCGCAGTTCGTCCACGAACTCCTCGCCCGCTTTCTCGAAGATGGCCTTCACCCGTTCCAGCGCGCGGGGCGACAGGGCATCGGCCACCACCTTGCGCACCTGGGTGTGGCGTGGCGGATCGTCGGTCAGCAGGATTTCCGGCCGGGGCGAATTGGGATCGTGCCATGGCCGCGAGGTGGAGGAAAAGGTCTGCCAGTCCAGCAGGCCCTTGGTCACATGTTCATGCCGGGCGATCATCACCACTCCGTCATGCAGGCGGACGGCCGGCGCAGTTTCGCGCAGCGCATCGTCCACCTCGCGCGCGTTGCGCACGGCATCGGGGGTGAAGATGTCGATGGGGTATTCGGGGATTTCTTTCGCCATGATGCTACCTCCGCTCGTGCTGAGCTTGTCGAAGGGCGCGCTCTCGGCCCGCGTCTCGCACATGCTTCGACAGGCTCAGCACGAGCGGGTGTGGGTGTGAACGCGGTATCACAAGCCCAATCCGTCAAACCGGCGGTCGCCCTCGCCATGCAGGCGGATGTGGCCCGCGGTCGGCCCGGCGAAATGCGCCCCGATCACCAGCACGCCGCTGTCGGTATATTTCTCGATGAAGCGCAACCGGCTGGCGCGGCCGCCGTCCTTGTCCATGTCGAAGGTGGCGTCGCGTTCGGGCATCGCGCATTGCATCGGGTGATGCATCAGGTCGCCGGTAATCACGGCACGCTCGCCCCGGGAATCGATGCAGACATGCACGTGGCCCGGCGTATGGCCGTGGCTGGGCTCGCAATAAAGTTCGTCGCAGATCCGGTGATCCGCATCGATCAGGTCGGCCATGCCCGCTTCCACGATGGGATCGACGCATTCGATCATGTGGCCGGGATGGTGGATGCCGTCATTGCGGATATCCTTCCACGCCTCGAACTCGGTCTTGCCGAACAGATAGCGGGCGTTGGGGAAAGTCGGCTTGAATTCGCCGGTTTCCGCATCCCTGTAGGTGTTCCAGCCCACATGATCGAAATGCAGGTGGGTGCACATCACGATATCGACGTCGTGGCGGCTGATGCCCAGGCTTTCCAGGTCTTCCAGGAAACCCTCCGGCAGGTTGGTGAATACATCGAACTGGCGATCCCGCCCCGCGCCGATGCAGCTGTCGACCACGATCGTCTTCGTGGGGGTCTGCACCACGAAGCCCTGGAAGTTCATTCGCTGCCGCCCGTCGGGCGTGGCGTAATGCGGATGCAGCCATTCCATTGCGATCACTTCTTCCGGTGTCGCATCGGGCATGGTCATGTTGATGTTATCCTGGAAGTCCCAGACCTCCACGATCCGGCTGACGGTGCAATCGCCCACCTTCCAGCTCTTGACGTGTTCCTTCGCCATCCGTCCTTCTCTCCTCAGGCGGCTTTCTTGCGTGCCCTGCTTTTCGCGGCAGGTTTCGACTTGTAGCGGGCAACCGATTCCGGCGGCAGGTCCGCGGCCGGAAGGGCCGGCTTGCCCAGAATGAAATCGGCGGCGCGTTCGGCGATCATCACGCAGGGCGCGTTGGTGTTGCCGCCGATGATGCTGGGCATCACGCTGGCATCGGCAATGCGCAGTCCGGCAACGCCGTTGAGGCGCAGTTCGGGATCGACCACCGCTTGCCTGTCGCTGCCCATGCGGCAGGTGCCGACCGGGTGATGCACGGTATAGCCGGTGCGCCGGATATAGTCGGCCAGGTCCGCATCGCTCCGCACGTCCGGCCCCGGTGCGATCTCGATGCCGCCATATTTCGCGAAGGCTTCGCTGGCGAACACCGCGCGCGAAATCTTCAGCGCGCGGACGAGGCAATCCACCTCTCCCTCCTCGGCCAGCAGGCGGGGGTCGATCAGCGGGGCGGCGGCCGGATCGGGGCTGGCAAGGCGCAACGTGCCCCGCGCCTTGGGATAGAGCGAGACGGGGCTGATCGCGTAGCCATGCCCGATCGGGAAGGGGATTTTCGTCGTCAGCCGCCTGGCCGGCTGGAATACGAACTGCACGTCCGGCCGGCTGAGCGACGGATCGGTGCGCAGGAAGGCCACGCTTTCGAACACATTGCCGGCCAGGGGGCCCTTGCGGGTCAGCAGGTACTGGAACAGGTGCGCGATATCGCGCGGCAAGGCCTTCAGCGACAGGCCGTATGAGGTGGAGTTGTTCGTCTCCATGTGCAGGGGCGAGGCGACGTGATCGTGGTAGTTCTCGCCCACCCCCGGCGCATCCATCACCACGTCGATACCATGCTCTTGCAGATGCGTTGCAGGGCCGATGCCGGACAACATGAGGAGCTGCGGAGTCTGCACCGTGCCCGCGCACAGGATCACCTCGTGCCGCGCCCGGACGATGCGCCCGTCCAGCAGTTCCACGCCCGTGGCGCGGCCGTTTTCCACCAGAACGCGCCTTACCGGCGCATCGGTCTGCACATGGACATTGCCCCGTTTCAGCGCCGGACGCAGCATGTTGACCGATGTGCTTTCGCGCCGGCCATCGCGCATCAGGCCCTGCCGCCGGCCATAGCCTTCCGGATCCGGCCCGTTGAAATCCGGGCAGTGGGGGAATTGCAAGGAGGCAAGCCCGTCCATGAAGGAGTAGTTGAGCGCATTCGGCCCTTCCACATGCTTCACGTTGATTGGCCCACCCTTCCCGTGGAACACGCTTTCCGGGTAATTCTCGTTATTCTCGGTCCGGGTGAAATAGGGCAGCACTTCGGCATAGGACCAGCCCTTCGCCCCGGCATCGGACCAGTCGTCATAGTCCGTGGGATGGCCGCGGAAATAGACCATCCCGTTGATGCTGCCGCTGCCGCCCAGCACCTTGCCGCGCGGAACGGGGATCGGACGGCCCGCCATGCCCGGCTGCGGCACGGTGGCGAAGTTCCAGTTGAGATGTTTCGTATGGATCGCCGCCGCGACGAAGCTGGGCACATGGATGAAGGGGTGGCTGTCGCGCCCGCCCGCTTCCAGCAGGCAGGTGGTGCGATCCGCCTTCTCGCCCAGCCTTGCGGCCAGCGCCGCGCCCGACGTCCCACCGCCGACCACGACATAATCGAATTCCGCCGCACTCATCCCGAAAACTCTCCCACGCTTTTATGAGCGATAGACTGCGCGTGCCGGGGCGCGCTTGGCAAGGTGCGAAGCCCTGTTGCCGGGGGGCGAAGGGGGAACCCCTCGATATGCGTCGCCTAAGCCCCTTCCCCGTCATACGCGATCGCCTCGGCGGCCTTGCCAGAGAGGATGAAGCCGATCGGACGCTCCGCCTCTTCCGTCAGGTGGCCGATCAGGCCTGCCGTGCGGCACAGCAGGCCGATGCCTTTCAGCGCGGAGAGCGGGAAGCCGACGTCGAGCATCACGGCGGGGATCGGCCCGTTGACGTTCACCGGCAGGCTGCGGCCGATCGTTTCGGGCAAGGCGGCCTGCAACGCGCGCATCATGGCAACGTGATCGCCGGACGCACCCCGCTGATCGGCCAGCTCAAGCAGCAGATTGGCGCGCGGATCGCCGTCGGAATGCTGGGGGTGGCCGAAGCCGGGAATGGCCTTGGTCGTTTGTCGCAAACGCTGGATGTTGCGCACGGCCACGTCGTGAATGTCATCGCCGCTCGCGCGCCAGTCCGCCGCGCATTCGGCGTAGAACCGGCCTGCCACTTCTGCGCTGCCCAGCACCACCGATCCGCAACCCAGCAGCCCGGCGGCGACGGCGCCCTGCAGCGCTTCCGGCGCGGCGGCATAGGTCATGCGCGCTGCCACCACGCTGGGGACGAGGCCATGTTCCGCCAGCGCACACAGCACGGCATTGGCGAAGAAGAGCTGGTCTTCGTTCGGCTCCACCCCCGTCACCAGCAGCCAGAAATAGGATGTGAAATCCATCTTGCCGATGATGTCGCCACACAGGTCGCGGCCGCGCACGGTGATGCTGTGGGCGTCCGATGTGGCTATGGCGGTGAATGGGGCGTCCTGCTTGCCGATGCGCATGGGGCTTCTCCTTGATGCCGCTATCCGCTGCCGCCTATAGCCGCGTCAAGTTTGGGAGAAGCGCATCATGGCAAAGCCGCTCGCGGGAATTCGCGTGCTCGATATGGGGACTTTCATCACCGGCCCGCAGGCGGGATCGCTGCTGGCGGACCTCGGTGCGGAAGTGATCAAGGTGGAGATGCCGGGGGTGGGCGACCCATTCCGGGCATTCAAGGGCGGCCTCTATTCTCCGCATTACCAGACCTACAACCGCAACAAGAAATCGGTGGAACTGAACACCAAGCAGGCGGAAGACCTCGCCGCGCTGGACGAGCTGGTGAAGGGAGCGGACGTGTTCATCCAGAACTTCCGCCCCGGCGTGGCGGAACGGCTGGGGGTGGATGCCGCGCGGCTGCAGGCGATCAATCCGCGTCTCGTCTATGTGCTGATCACCGGCTTCGGTTCGGACGGCCCGCATCGCGACCGGCCCGCTTTCGACACGGTGGCGCAGGCATCTTCCGGCTTCCTGCGCCTGCTGGTGAATCCGGAGCATCCGCGCGTGGTCGGGCCCGCATTGGCCGATGCGCTGACCGGTTTCTATGCCGCGCATGGCGTGGTCGCCGCGCTGTATGAGCGGGAGAAGACCGGCAAGGGCCGGGTGGTCGAAACATCGATGTTCGAAGCGATGTGCCACTTCAACCTCGACGATTTCACGCATCTGCTGTCGGTCGACGAAGTGATGCAGCCCTACAGCCGCCCGCATGTCTCGCAAAGCTATGTGTTCGAATGCGCGGATGGCGGCTGGATCGCGCTGCACATGTCATCCCCGCCCAAGTTCTGGGAGAATCTGGCCGAGGCAGTGGGCGATCCGGCCATGCTCCAGCGCCCGGAATTCGCGGACCGCAACGCGCGTATCACGAATTACGAGAACGTGATCGGCTTCCTTGCCCCGATCTTCAAGTCGCGGTCGCGCGAATATTGGGCAGAGCGGTTGGCCACGCTGGAAGTGCCGCATTCGCCGGTGTTCAATTCGCAGGAAGTGGTCGATGGCGAATTGGCGCGGCACCATGGCATGGTGCTGGAAACCGAAGGGCCCCACGGCACCTTCCGCACGATCCGGTCGCCCCTGCGCTTTGACGGGGAGAAGCAGGAAGACATCGTGGCCCCGCCAGTGCTGGGCCAGCATAATGCGGAAATACTTGGGCGTTCACGCACATCTTCGGAGTGAATTGCGCCGCTCGTGCGGTTTGATATTGTCCGCTGTAAAGCGCCGTGCCTGACTCGGCGATCGGGAGAAAAGAGATGACCAGACTGCCGAGCCGGCTGCACCACACCGCCTATGTCACCAAGGATCTCGAGGCGACGCGCGTGTTCTACGAGGATGTCATCGGCCTGCCGCTGTCCGCGACCTGGTGCGAAACCGATTTCCTGTTCGGCAAGGACCGGACCTATTGCCATCTCTTTTTCGACCTGGGCGACGGCAGTTCGCTGGCCTTCTTCCAGTTCGCCGATGCCGCGGACCAGGCCGAATTCGGGCCGGACCTGCCCCCTTCGCCCTTCCGCCACATCGCGCTGAACGTCGATCTGGAAACCCAGCGGGAGATCGAGGGCCGGATTGCGAAGGCCGGGATCGAGCCGCCCGACACCTATGTGCTCGAGCATGGCTATTGCCGGTCGCTCTATGTGAACGACCCCAACGGCATGATCGTCGAATTCACCTATGACGATCCGCGCGCGGCGATTGGCGCGGCAGAGCGCAAGGCGAATGCCCATGCCGAACTGAAACGCTGGCTGGCTGGCGATCACACCACCAACAACACATTCCGCCACGAAGAAGAAACGGCCTGATGGCCCTTCCCCTGCTGCCGACCTCGCTCGTCGGCTCGCACTCGCAGCCGGACTGGCTGATCGACCGGGCAAAGCTGGCCGGGCGTTTCCCGCCGCGCACGCGGGCGCAGGAATTGTGGCGGGTGGACGAGGAATTCCTCGAACAGGCGTGGGACGATGCCACGATCATCGCCATTCGCGAGCAGGAGGAGGCAGGCCTCGACATCATCACCGATGGGGAAATGCGGCGGGAAAGCTACTCGAACCGCTTTGCCACGGCGTTGGACGGGGTCGATATCGTCAATCATGGCAGCGCGCTCGACCGGTCGGGAGAGCCGGTTCCGGTGCCGCGCGTGGTCGGCCCGATCAGCCGCCGCCATCCGGTGCAGGTGCGCGACGTGCAGTTCCTGCGGGCCAACACCGATCGCACCATAAAGATCACCGTGCCCGGCCCCTTCACCATGGCGCAGCAGGCGCAGGATGATCACTACGGCGATCCCGAGGCGCTGGCGCTGGCCTATGCCGTTGCGGTGAACGCGGAAATCCGCGACCTTTTCGCCGCCGGGGCAGACGTGGTCCAGCTGGACGAACCCTATATGCAGGCCCGCCCCGATGCCGCGCGCGCCTTTGGGTTGAAAGCGCTCGAAATGGCGCTGGAAGGGGTGGAGGGGACAACCGCGCTCCATATCTGCTTCGGCTATGCGGCGCTGATCCACGAGCGGCCGGAAGGTTACAACTTCCTGCCCGAACTGGCCGCGACTGCCCTTGGGCAAGTCTCGATCGAGACCGCGCAGTCCGAACTCGATTGCAAGGTGCTGGAGAAGCTGGCCGACAAGACGGTGATCCTGGGCGTGCTCGATCTTTCGACCCATGAAGTGGAAACGCCGGAGATCGTCGCGGCCCGTATCCGCCGGGCTTTGCCGCATGTCGATGCCAACCGGCTGATCGTGGCGCCCGACTGCGGGCTCAAATATCTCCCGCGTGACGTCGCCAACGGCAAGATGCGGGCGATGGTGGCCGGGGCGGCGATCGTGCGTGGGGAACTGGCATGAGCTTCAAGACCACGCATACCGGCAGCCTGCCCCGCCCCGAATCGCTGCTGCGCCTGATCTTCGCGCGCGAAGGCGGCGAGGCGGTGGATGAGGGCGAACTGGCCGCGGCGATCGACGATGCCACCGCCGGCGTGCTTGCCCGGCAGGTACAGGCGGGCATTTCCGTCGTGGGCGATGGAGAGATGTCGAAGCCCAGCTACGCCACCTATATCAAGCACCGCCTGACCGGCTTCGATGGGGAAGCGGGCAGCTATGAATTCCAGGATCTGGAGGAGTTTCCCGGGGCCAGGACCAGGGTCTTCGGCGATACCGGCCGGGCGCGGCGGTCGGCGCCGGCTTGCACGTCCGAAATCACGGTGAAGGACATGGAAGCGCCCAGGATCGATGCGGCGCGGTTGAAGCGCCTGGCCGGCGGGCACGAAACCTTCATGAGCGCGGCCTCGCCGGGAGTGACGGCGCTGTTCTTCCCGAACCAGCATTATCGGACTGACGAGGAATACGTGTTCGCCCTGGCGGAGGCCCTGCGCCACGAGTACGAGGCGATCGCCGAAGCCGGGATCACCCTCCAGCTCGATTGCCCCGATATGGCGATGGGCAGGCATGTGCAGTTCACCCATCTGCCGCTCGAGGAATTTCGCAAGAAGCTGGCGCTGAATGTGGAAGCGCTCAATCACGCGGTGCGCAACATTCCGGCGGAGCAATTGCGCATGCATCTGTGCTGGGGCAACTATCCCGGCCCGCATCATTGCGACGTGCCGCTGGCGGACATTGCCGACATCGTCTGGAAGGCAAAGCCGCAGGCGGTGCTGCTGGAAGGCGCCAATCCGCGCCATGCGCACGAATTCGCCTATTTCGAGGAGCACCCCCTGCCCGCAGGCAAGGTGCTGTGCCCCGGCATGATCGAGCCGCAGAGTTCCTATATCGAGCACCCCGAACTGATCGCCCAGCGCATCGGCCGCTATGCCGACCTGCTGGGGCGCGAGCGGGTGATGGCCGGCGTCGACTGCGGTTTCTCCGTCCATGCCGGCAGCGGCAATCTCGATCCGGAGATCGTGTGGGCCAAGCTCGCGGCGCTGGCCGAAGGCGCGGAGATTGCGAGCGCACGCTACTGGTAAGCGGCCTTCGCTGCCGCTAGAGCGTGCCCGCGCCTGTGCGGGCGTGGCGGAATGGTAGACGCCGGGGACTTAAAATCCCCTGGGCTTTGCCCGTGTGGGTTCGAGTCCCACCGCCCGCACCAGACGCTTTCCTTCCAGCGATAAACCCCTCCAGCGATAAACCCTTGCCCGGTAACGCTTCGTCGCGATGGGGGAGGGCCTGTCCGGCAGGCGATACAATCGGATGCAATGCGGGACCGTTTTCACGGCTGGCGGCATATCGGTGCGACATCGGCCGCCTAGAAGATCCTCATCGCCACATGGCCTTCTCGAGGAGACAGAAGATGAAGAAGTATATCGCCGCAATCGTCGCAGCGTCGCTGATCGGCGCCCCTGCCTTCGCCGCTCCGGGCCATGGTTCCGGCGATCGCGGGCGGGTCGAGCAGCAGCAGCACAAGACCAGCGCACCCAAGAAGAACGACAGCCGCAAGGATGCCGGCCGGAACATGAACACGCAGAAGGTTTCCTGGAAGAAGGGTGACCGCTTCGACAGGCGCCAGGCATCCAATTATCGCGTGATCGACAACCCGCGCAGCCACAAGCTTGGCGCCGCGCCCAAGGGCCAGCAATGGGTTCGTTCGGGCAACGACGCCGTGCTGATCGGGATCACCAGCGGGGTCGTGGCTGCCGTGATCGCCAATATCCTGCGGTAAGGCGTTGGATCGCCACCACTGGATTTTTACGTGTTACCTGGGCGGGCGGTTTTTTCGGGAACGGCTCGCCCTGATATGCCGGAAGCTCTTATATCCGCGGAATTTCGCTATTTTCTGTGTAACCCCGGCATTTACCAGCACTATTCACCAGATAAATTCTTCATGTCCGGTAGTCAGGGAATATTAGCAATTGCCGCATAAAATCGGGTTGTGAGTGTCGGATATTGTACGATCCTGGATCGACAGAACGGCATTCCCGAATGAAATTATAGGGCGGCGATAACCATCCTGCGCGGGGCGAAGCGATGAGTGAGGTTGGGCGGGGCTCTGGCGGGAAACCTCAGGGCGGCGATACTCGAAGCGAACAGGTGGATGACGGTGCGGAGCATCGCGTCGCACCCCGCTTCACCCTGCTGATCCGCACTGCCAAGCTTATCTGCTCCACCGGAGAGTTCCTGTGCATCGTTCGCGATGCATCTTCCACCGGCGTCAGCATCCGCACGTTTCACCCGCTGCCCAAGGGCAACCAGCTCATCCTCGAACTGCCGAACGGTGACCAGCATCCGATCGAACGGGTATGGGAAAAGGAAGGTACGGCCGGTTTCCGCTTCCCGGTGCAAGTGGACATCGACCGCCTGCTCCATAACAAAAGCCGGTTCCCCAAGCGCGGCGTGCGCCTGAAGCTGCAATTGCCCGCGCTCATCTCGTGCCATGGCCGCACGGCGGGCGTGGTGGTTCACAACATCTCGCAGCAGGGCGCGCAGATCGAATCCCTGCTCTACCTCGCGATCGACCAGAAGCTGCGGCTGGAGGCGGACAATCTGCCGGTGATCCAGGCTCGGGTGCGCTGGCGCAAGAATTCGGATTACGGGCTGGTTTTCGACGATACCTTCCAGTTCGCGGAACTGGCGCGGCTGGCGGCCCAGTTGCAGGGCAACTGCAATATCGAAAGCGGAACCTGGATACCGGGGCCGCTCGACACGGCAAATCCGGGCCCCCGTTAATTCATTCCTAACCACTTTCCTTCACTTCCGGCGAGGACCATTCACCGGGGGCAACAATGACCGGATTCAAAGCGCAGTCGAACGGCGAGCTTGGCGTCGACGTGGCGATAATCGGTGCCGGGCCAGCTGGCCTGACTGCGGGTTACCTGCTTGCGAAGGCAGGGAAAACCGTCGCCATCATCGAGAAGGACGAGACTTACGTGGGCGGCATCAGCCGCACCGTGGAGCATGAAGGTTACCGCTTCGACATTGGCGGCCACCGCTTCTTCTCGAAGAGCCAGCAGGTCGTGGACCTGTGGAACGAGATCCTGCCCGACGATTTCATCCAGCGCCCGCGGATGAGCCGCATCTATTACGAAGGCAAATTCTACTCCTATCCGCTGCGCGCCTTCGAGGCGCTGCGCAATCTGGGCATCCTTCGCTCGACTGCCTGCATGCTCAGCTATGGCTGGAGCAAGCTGTCCCCGATCCAGGATGTGAAGAGCTTTGAGGACTGGACGTGCAACCAGTTCGGCAGGAAGCTCTATTCGATCTTCTTCAAGACCTACACCGAGAAGGTGTGGGGCATGCCCTGTGATGAGATGAGCGCCGATTGGGCAGCCCAGCGGATCAAGGGCCTGTCGCTGTGGGGCGCCGTGATGGATGGCCTCAAGCGGTCGCTCGGCCTCAACAAGCGCCCGAATGACGGGCAGGCGGTGAAGACGCTGCTGGAAACCTTCCGTTATCCGCGCCTTGGCCCCGGCATGATGTGGGAAGCCGCGCGTGATCGTATCCGGGAAAAGGGCGGTCATGTCATCATGGGCCAGGCCCTGAGGCAACTGGCGAGCGACGGGCAGGGCGGCTGGCGCATGACCGCCACCGGCAAGGATGGCGATATCGTCATCAAGGCGAAGCATGCGATCAGTTCCGCGCCGATGCGCGAACTTGCCGCGCGGCTGCATCCCCTGCCGGAGAGCACGCTGAACGCCTCGCAACTCAAATATCGCGATTTTCTCACCGTTGCGCTGATGATCCGTTCGGAAGACCTGTTCCCCGACAACTGGATCTACATTCACGACAGCAAGGTGCAGGTCGGCCGCGTGCAGAATTTCCGCAGCTGGTCGCCGGAAATGGTGCCGGACGAAAACGTGGCCTGCGTGGGCCTCGAATATTTCTGCTTCGAAGGCGATGGCCTGTGGGCATCGAGCGACGCGGATCTCGTGGAACTGGCGAAGAAGGAAATGGCGATCCTCGGCCTGCTCGATCCGGCCGATGTGTTCGGTGGTGCGGTCGTGCGCCAGGCAAAGGCCTATCCCGTCTATGACGAGACCTATGCGGCCAATGTCGAGGTGATGCGGCATGAGCTGGAGGAGAAATTCCCCACGCTGCATCTGGTCGGCCGCAACGGCATGCATCGCTACAACAACCAGGACCACGCCATGATGACCGCGATGCTGACGGTGGAGAACATTCTGGCCGGCGAACGGGTATACGATACATGGTGCGTCAACGAGGATGCCGAATATCACGAAGCGGGGGATGAAGGCGCCGAGAAGGCACTGCCCGCCCGCGAGACGTTGACCGAGGATCAGGCGGCCGCGCTCAATTCGGTGCGCGCCGTTCCCGAACGCATCAGCCACAACGATCGCAAGGCGGCCTGATCGCTGGCCGGCGAAGGCCCTCGAACGGACAATCCCGGAGGCAATTGAGTGATCTCGACCCTGAACCGCCTGCGTGACATGCGCTTCCTGCGTTACCTGCTGGCGAGCGCGGGCGCGTTGGCGGTCGATATGGGAAGCTTTCTGGCGCTGCTTTCGCTGGGGATGATGGCGGCGGCTTCTTCCGCAGCCAGCTACAGCCTGGGGATCATGGCCCACTGGATGCTGTCCAGTCGCACCGTGTTCAATGACAGCGTTGCCGAACGCGGGTTGCTGCGCACCCGCCAGAAGGCGCTGTTCGTATTCTCCGCGCTGCTGGGCCTTGCCCTGACGACCGCGATCGTCGGCGGCGGGGATGCCGCCGGTATCGATCCGCGCGTGGCCAAGCTGGCTGCGATCGGGGCAAGTTTCATGCTGACCTGGCTGCTGCGCAGCAAGGTGGTGTTCCGCGCGAGTGCCGGAACGGACCGATGACGGGCCTCGCCCAGCGTGACCGGCCCGTCGGCGATGCGGGGTTGATGCTCCGCGTTCTGGCGGTGTTCGCGCTGTTCGGGGTGCTGACTGTCGCGACCAACTGGCAGGGCATCCTTACCCTGCGCTTCCCCGACCCGGACGATACGCTGCGCCTTGTCCAGTTGCGCGACCTGATCGCGGGCCAGGGCTGGTTCGACCTCACCCAGCATCGCATCAACGCCGTCCAGGGCGGTGTGCCGATGCACTGGTCGCGCCTGATCGATGTACCGCTGGCGGCCGTGATCCTGCTGCTGCGCCCGCTGACAGGGCAGCCAGCGGCTGAAATGGCGGCGCTGATCGGCGTTCCGCTGGCTACCTTCTTCTGCGCGATGTGGCTTGCCGCGCGCATGGCGTGGAAAACGCTGGGACGGGATGCGACGACCCTTGCCTGCCTCGTCCTCGCGATGTCGATTCCGGCCGTCAGCCAGATGCGCCCGCTCCGGATCGATCACCACGGCTGGCAGATCGTGCTGGCGCTGCTTGCGGCGAATGCACTGATGTCGCGCAATCCGCGCCTTGGCGGATTGGTCGCCGGTGTGGCGCTGGCCGCGTGGATGGCGATCTCGATCGAAGGGCTGCCGCTGGCCGCCGCCTTCGTGGGCATCGCCGCCCTGCGCTGGCTTCGCCGATGCGATGGCGGTGCGTGGCTGGTTTCCATGATGTTCGGCCTGGCCGGAGGATCCGCGGCGATCTTCCTTGGCACACGGGGCCTGTCGGACCTCGCGACGCATTGCGATGCCGTCTCGCCCGTCCATCTCGCGATCTTTACGTGGGGGGCAGCGGCGATCTGGGGCCTTGCGGCCCTTCGCACCCATTCCATTCCAGTGCTGCTCGGCGGTTTTGCGGTGGTCGGGGCCGGTGCGCTGGCGATCATCCTGCTGGCTGCCCCGCAATGCGCGGGCGGCGGCTTTGCCGAGCTTGACCCGCTGGTGCGCGAATACTGGTATCTGAACGTGGCGGAGGGCATGCCCGTCTGGCGGCGTCCCTGGGGGAGCCAGTTGCAGATCATCCTGCCGCCCGCCGTGGGCATCTGGGCATCGTTCAGGCTCTACCGCCAGTCTGCCGGAGCGGAGCGGCTGTGGTGGATGGATTATACGCTCCTGCTCGCTGCATCGCTGGCCGTTGCCATAATGGTGACCCGCGCCGGGGCGGTTGCGGGCGCCCTCGCCGCAGTTCCGCTGGGCTGGCAGGTCAGCCAATGGCTCGGCTCCGTGCGCAAGCTGCGGAGTGTCGGCAGGCGCGTGCTGGCCTTCGCGGGTGTCGCGCTGGTGTTGCTTCCGGCGATGCCGGGCACGCTGATGACGATGGCCATGCCCGCCAAGGCGGCGGCGGGCGCGGCCTCTTCGCGGGTATATACCTGCAATGTCGTGCATGACGGGCAGGCGCTGAACAAACTGCGCGCGGGGGAGATACTGGCACCGCTCGATATCGGGCCGGACCTGCTCTACGCCACGCATCACAGCGTGATCGCAACCAGCCATCATCGCGGGTCGGACGGCATGCGGCAGGTGATCGAAGGGTTCATCGGCACGCCTGAAGCGGCGCATGCCCTGGTTCGCAAGCGGGGAACGGCCTATGTCGTCCTGTGCCCCGACCTCGTCGAGCCGAAGATCTACGCGCGCAAGGCACCGGACGGCTTCGCCGCCGCGTTGCTGGACGGGCGCGTTCCCGCCTGGCTCGAGCCTGTGCCGATGCCGGACCATGTCGCCCTGAAAGCGTGGCGGGTGAAGGACTGAGCCTTTCGCTCAGGCAGGCAGGAAGGTCATCGCCACGCCGTTCATGCAATAGCGCAGGCCGGTGGGTTTAGGCCCGTCCCGGAACAGATGGCCCAGATGCCCCCCGCAATCGGTGCAATGCACTTCGGTGCGGGGATAGCCCAGTCTGTAGTCCGTGGATGTGCCGACCGCCTTCGGCAGCGGCTTCCAGAAGCTGGGCCAGCCCGTGCCGCTGTCGAACTTCGTGGTGCTGGAAAACAGCGCCTTGCCGCAGCCCTTGCAGGCAAAGGTGCCCTTGCGCTTTTCCTTGTCGAGCGGTGAGGTGAACGCCCGTTCCGTGGCGTGGTTGCGCAGCACCTCATAGGCCTGTTTGCCCAGCTTCCGGCGCCATTCCGCATCGGAATGGGTAACGCGCCATTGCTTTGCCTCGGCGGGTGTCGCCCGGCATGCTGCCAGCACGGGCATCGCCACGCCTGCTCCCACCCATCCCAGAAGCGCGCGGCGCGTAATCCGGGTGTTCGTCATGAAGGCATCATACCATCAAAGCGCGGCAGGGAAGAAGCGCCGTTTCAGTCTTTCGCGGCGGACCGCCCCGACAGGTCCCTGAGGAGGGCGAAAAGGCTCCGGCGCCTTGTCCGGCCATGCTGGGGGCCGGACTTCATCACGCGCTTGCGGAACAGGGTCGCCCCCAACCGGATGAATATCGCGACCGACAGGGCCTGCCAGGCAAGCGCAGCCAGATGCGGCCAGAGCGCACCGTCAGTGGCGGCGCGGGCCAGCATCGCGAAGGGGGAACTGAGCGGGAAGATGATGGCCGCCAGCTCCATCGGCTTGCCCACCTGGGTCAAAGCGTAATTCGCGAAGAAGAACACCATCAGCTGGAGCATGGTGACGGGCATCGAAAGCGTCTGCACTTCGCGCACGGTGGCGGCCATCGATCCGATCGCGAGGAAGATGGAGCCGAGCAGCAGGTAACCCATGCCGAAATAGATGACGCCCAGCAGGAAGAACATCGGCCAACCAACGCCCGGCGTCGGCAGGCTTGCGAAATCGAGCATTCCCCCCAGCGGCCCCTGCATGCCGGCCAGCGCGACCAGCCCGCCGATGACCGATCCCCACACGGCAACGCCAACCAGTGAAACCCCCAGCATCGCGAACAGTTTGCCCATGAACACCGCGTCCATCGGCACGGCGGCCGCCAGGACTTCGATGATCTTGTTGCCCTTCTCTTCCACCAGGTTCGAAAGCACCATGCCCGCCAGCAGCATGATCAGCAGGAACAACAGCATCTGCCCGGCCTGGGCGGTGGTTATCCGGCCGCTTCGTTCCCTGGCGGCGCTGGTGGCGACCTGGGACAGGGTGACTTGCGGATAGTCGCTCGGCGTGGCCTTGAGGGCTTGCGCCGCCACGAGCGAGACGGTGCCTTCCCACCAGTGCAGCCGTTCCGGCGTGGCGGTGAGGACGGGTGCTGCCGGGGTTCCGGTAATGACGGCCGCGACATTGCTGTTCTGCCGGGTCAGCACTTGCCGGGCGTCGAACTCCTGCCCGGGTGACAACCGCTTCAATTCGGTCAGGCGCGGCAGGGAGCGGCCGAGTTTCGGCGCGAGCTGGTCATGCGCCGCCAGCATCGCGTCCACATCGGCTGCCTGCATGGCGATGCCGATCTCCGGCCTGGTGGAATCCGCCGCCACCTGCTGCCCGATCCCGCCCGCCAACCCGCCGACGATGATCGGAAAGAGCGGGCCGAGCAGAAAGAAAATGAAAGTCCGGCTGAACAGGATCGCCACGAAATCGCGCCGGGCGACCGTGAAGGCGGCCTGCCAGATCGAAAGCCTGCCCGCGGTGGATTGCCCGCTCATGCGCCGGGTTCCTCGCCGGGGGCGGCCTCCAGCGCCCGCGCGGCGGCTTCACCGGCGATAGCGACGAAGGCATCATGCAACCCGGCCCGTTCGATCGAGAGCGACAATATCCCGGCCTCCCCTTCGATCAGCGCGCGAAGCAGCGGCTCGATCCCGCTGTCGGGCAGGGAGAAATACCACAATGCCCCTTCACGCCGCGCATCGCCCGGCAGGGCGGCGCGCCATGGCCCGTCTATATTGCGCGTTTCCAACCGCACTTGCGGCGGTATCCGATCCCGGGCCACGTCCACCCGCCCGGCGAAGGGAACCTTGCCGCCCGCGATGATGGCGATCTGTTCGCACAGGCGTTCGGCATGGGCGATCACATGGGTCGAGAAGATCACCGTGGTGCCTTCATCCGCCAGCCCGCGGATCATCCGCTCCAGCTTGCCCTGATTGAGTGCATCGAGACCGGAGAACGGCTCGTCCAGCACGACCAGGCGCGGCTTGTGCACCAGCGTCCCCAGCAGTTGCACGGTCTGGGCCATGCCCTTGGACAATTGCCGGATCTGCCGTTCCGCCGCGTGGCCGAGCCCATGGTTTTCCAGCAATTCGCGCCCGCGTTCGCGCCCCTGTTTCAGCGGCAACCCCCGCAGGGCGCCCATGAAGGCGATCGCCTCATAGGCTTTCATGGCCGGATAAAGGCCGCGCTCTTCAGGAAGATAGCCGATCAGGCGCGAAACATCGTGCGGCCGGTCGTGGCCCAGGATGCGGCGGATGCCGTCATCCGGCTCGATGATGCCCAGCAGCATGCGCAGGGTCGTGGTCTTGCCCGCGCCGTTCGGCCCGAGAATGCCGTAGATCGACCCTTCGGGCACGGCGAGGTCCACCCCGTCCACCGCCAGTGTCCCGTCAAACCGCTTGACCAGGCCGCGTGCCTCCAGCGCCAGGGGGCGGGCGGCGCTATCCGGCGGGATGCTTGCGGGCTGATGCTCGCCTTGATCGATCTGCATAGGCGCGAGTTAACCCCCGGGAATGAACGGGAGCAACAGCGAACTTGGTTAAGAGCCTGCGCCCGCCTGGAAAGGACTACACCATTTCCTTGAGCGGGGTGCTGGCGTCCATCAGGGTTTCGGGTGCGATGATGGCGCTTGTTTCCACCAGCTTGCGGCCCTGGACATAGTCCTTCATCGCGTTGACGCAGTCGAGCGCGATGACCTTGCCGTCCTTGAGGTAGACCACGCTGAAGCTGCGCGTGGCGGGATCGCCTCGCAGCACGGTGGTATCGTGGCCAAGGCTGAGGCCCGCGGTCTGCAGCTTGAGATCGTACTGGTTCGACCAGAACCACGGCAGCGCATGATAGGGCTGGGGCGCACCG